>OFGU01000015.1_pt1 | contig 19503 bp, 15 predicted proteins | sample 1521841 | NCBI WGS metagenome assembly OFGU01 (sample SAMEA2553413, study PRJEB24118) | soil metagenome
TCCTTCACCTCGGCCAACCGCGACGAAGCCGTCTTCGCCGCCCCCGACCGCTTTGACATCCGCCGTCACCCCAACCCGCACCAGGTGTTCGGCCACGGTCCGCACTTCTGCCTGGGCGCCCATCTCGCCCGCGTCCAGATGCGCGCGCTGTTCGACGCGGTCCTGGCGCGCACGTCGTCCCTGACCTACGCCGGCCAGCCGTCCTACCTGCGATCGAACTTCCAGCGCGGCGTCAAGCGGCTGCCAATCAGCTGGACCGCATGAGCCCTACCGCGCCCACATAAAGACGTGAGCAGGCCCGACCACTGAGCGTGACGCAGGAGGCGCCAGCTCCCCGGCATCCCCGGACCCCGCGGCGAAGCGGTCCAGGCTGCGGGCCGTCTGCAACTTCGGCAGTACCCGCCGGCCAGCTTGGACTTGAGGCGGATGTAGCCAGCTGAGATCAGCCCGATGACCGGCCCGGCCAGCAACGACCAGGTCATCAGCGACCCAGTGAAGCGGTAGTCCGGAATGCCGATATAGGTGGCGTGATTGGGCAGGTTGTAGACCGGGCGCAGGCCGATGACCTGCTTGAGGTCGCGCCAGCCGCGTTGACTTGCAGCAGCTGCTTGTACAGCCCAGGGCCGGCATGGCAGTTGGCCGCGTTCGCGGAGCGCAAGCACATGCCACCAGCCGAGATCTCGCCTTAGCCCAGCCCTGGGGCACGGTGACCGATCACACGTCCCACCCTGCGTCGACGGGGATGTCGTGGCCAGTTATGTTGCGGGCCGCGGCCGAGACCAGAAACCGGACCGCCTCGCCAACATCGGATTCATCGACGAATCGGCCCAGGGCGGTCTGGGCCGCGAAATCGGCGTAGACCTCATCGGCCGTCTTCCCGAGCTTGCGGGCCTTCTCGGCAACGATCCGGTCCATGCGGGCACCGTTGGTAACGTTCGGGCAGACGTCATTGACCGTGATGCCATATTGCCCGAGCTCGAGTGCAAGCGTGCGGGTGAGGCCACGGACCGCCCACTTAGACGATGAGTAGCCGCTGCGGTTGCGGTAACCGCGCAAGCCGGACGTGCCGGCGAGATTGACGATGCGGCCGCCGCCCCTGGAGATCAGGTGCGGAATCACGTGCTTGCAGGGCAGGAACGTGCCGATGACATTCAGTTCCAGGATCCGGCGGAATTCCTCGACCGGATACTCATGCGCCGGTGTCTCGATGGGCCCGGTCCCGCCTGCTGTGTTCACGAGGATGTCAATGCCCGCGAACCGGTCTGCGACCGCATCCACCATTGCCCGCACCTGCTGCTCATCGGTCACGTCGCACTTGATGGCAAGGCTCTCCCGGCCGGGGAACTTTTCGTCAAGGGCCGCGGCCTTAGCGCGCAAGGCTTCCTCGCTCCGGGCGACGAGGGCAATGTGGGCGCCGTCCCCGGCGAGGCATTCCGCGACGACGGCCCCGATACCCTTTGCCCCACCCGTGACGATCGCCACTTGCCCGTTGAGAGGACGATCCTTTGTCATCCCTGGCTCCTCTCCGAGGTGGGGCCAATGCGTGCGTCCGACGTGGATACCGGCGGAGACGTGAGCCCGAGTGCCCGCCCGACGATCACCGCCGCTTCGTGGACGAGCCCGACGTCACGGCGTACCCGCTGAGCCGACAGGCGTGCGCTCGGCCCTGCGATGCCGACGGCGCACACCACATCCGACACAGACAGCACCGGGACGGCCACGCCCCAGACGCCGACGTTCGTCTCCTCGTAGCTGCTGGCCCAGCCGCGGCCCCTGATCATGGCCAGCTCGCGGCGCAGCGCCGCCGGGCTGGTGATCGTGGAACGGCAGAACCGCTCCAGCGGCTCCGCGATCACCCGGTCGATGTCCTCATCGGGCATGAAGGCCAGCAGCGCCTTCTGTGAGGCACCAGCGTGCAGGGGAAGCTGGCGGCCCGGCTGGACCGAGAGCCGGAGTGGCTGTGGAGTCTCCACCCTCTCCAGGCAGACACCCCGGTCCCGTTCGGGAGTGAGCACGGTCAGCAGGGCGGTCTCACCGGTCGCCTCGGACAGCCGCCGCAGCGGCCCGATCGCGACCGGCCTCAGGTCGGCGACCGCACGTGCGCGCTCACCGAGGGACAGAGCGCCGAGCCCGAGGCGGAAGCGCCTGGTCTCCTCGTGCTGGCTGACGTAGCCGAGGCGCCTGAGGGCGGCGAGAATCCGGTGCACGGTCGGCACTGGCAGATCCAGTCTGCGCGCGATGTCGGTCGTGCTCCACTCGGGCCGCTCCTCGGTGAAGACCTCCAGGATGCCGAAAGTCCGCTCGAGCACCTGGAAGGCCGGCTTCTGCTCGGCGTCGTCCTGGCGTCGCCCGGCGGCTCGCTCCGGTGCGACCGGGCTCACCGGCTTCTCCCGCAGCGATCCTCAGCGCCCGCGCCGGGTGCCCGGCCCGTGGGCTGACACATCCGCGCTCGCCTCCCCTGTCGCCCCTGACGACCGGATGTTATCATGCCGATGCCATCAACCGAGACGCGATTTCATAAAGCGAGAACCGGAGCAGAGCGTGGACAGGCCAGACCTTGAACTCCTCAAGGGTGCCATCGACATGCACGCGCACACGGCGCCTGCGCTGTTCAAACGGCACATCGACGATGCGGACCTCGCTGAGATCGCGACGGGGTTCGGTATGCGGGGCTTCGTGCTCAAGGACCATGACGCTTCTACCACCGGCCGCGCCTACTACGTGAACCGCATGTTCCCGCGGGTGGAGTCGTTCGGTGCCGTGGTGCTCAACCGCTCAGTCGGCGGCCTGAATCCCTACGTGGCCCAGTCGGCCATCCACTACGGGGCGAAGGTCGTGTGGATGCCCTCTAACCATTCGAAGTACCACGCCGGGTACTTCGACATGCCTGACTATCCCCAGTTCGGCCGGCCCAAGCGCCAGCTGCCCGGGGAAGGGGTCACAGTCTTCGAGGAGGACGGCCGCACCCTTACCCGGGAAGCGCGGACGATCTGCGAGATTGTTGCGGAGAACGACGTCGCGCTGGCCACGGGTCACCTGTCCCTCGCCGAGATCCGTGCTCTCCAGGACGCGGCCGTCGAGGCCGGCGTCACCCGGTTCATCGTGACGCACGCGAACTGGTCGCTGTGCAAGCTTGATCTCGATGTGCAGCGGGAGCTGATCGCCAAGGGCGCGACCATGGAATACGTGGCGTGCTCATGCGTCTCGCCGATCTTCTGGGAGCAGCAGCCTGGCGAGCTCGCGGAATGGATCACGGCGCTGCGCGGGGAGAACATCGTCCTGGGCTCCGACCTTGGCCAGTTCGCCGGGCCGCCGCACCCGGAGGGGCTGCGCATGCTGCTGGCCGCCTTGCTCGACATCGGCGTCCCCTACGAGTACCTGGAGAAGATGGCCAAACAGACACCGGCGGCCGTGCTCGGCCTGGAACCGGGCTGGGCCCCCCCGCCGGACGCCGCGGGGGAACCAGGCCTCGTGAGGCCTTCTCAGTGAATGAGAAGCCCTTGCTGCCGGTGAGAAGCGACGTCTAGCATCGGCTCCGACGGAGGATCCGGTGTTCACACGACCATTCCGATACGAGCGGGCCGGGCAGTACACCGACGCGTGTGACCTGCTCCGCGCGTACGGCGAGGACGCGAAGGTCATCGCCGGCGGCCAGAGCCTGCTGCCCATGATCAACCTCGGGCTGGTGCAGCCCGGGGTTCTCGTGGACATCTCCCGCCTGGCCGAGGGCCGGGAAATCACTGTGCAAGACAACGGCTACCTGGCGCTCGGCGCCCTGGTGACCCATGCCCGGCTGGCGGCCGATACCGGTGCCCGGGCGGCGCAGCCACTTCTCGCGGAAGCTGCCAGGCGGATCGGCAACAACCGGGTGCGTAACCGGGGGACGCTGGGCGGCTCACTGGCCCATGCCGATCCGGCGGCCGAGCTTCCGCTGGTGATGGTGGCGCTCGGGGCGAGCTATGAGGTCACGAGTGGCCGCGTGTCGCGCAGCGTGCGGGCGGAGGATTTTCACCTCGGCTTCTTCACCACCGGCCTGGACGCCGACGAACTGATCACCTCGGTGCGCGCGCCGGTCCTCGGGCCGGGCTGGGGCTGGAGCTTCCAGGAGATGTCAAGGCGGGACGGGGACTTCGCGGTCGCCTCGGTGGCAGCTCTCATCCGCAGCGCCGATGGCCTGGTCGTGGAGGCGCGGGTGGCCGCTGGCGCGGTCAGCGACCGGCCGGTGCGGCTGGCGGACGTGGAGTCGGCGCTCACCGGGTGCGCGGTCGCCGATATCGCCGCCCGGGTCGGTCCCATCCAGGGCATCCGGCCGGCCGATGATACCGGCGCGACGGCGCAGTACAAGAAACGTCTCACCCGCGTCCTCGTCACCAGGGCGCTGGAAGAGGCGGCGGGACGATCGGGGGAAGCCGCGTGAGTGAAACCGTGACCATCACCCTGGTTGTCAACGGTCACAGCGTCACGCGGGCCGCGGGCGCCCACCTCACACTGCTGCGCTGGCTGCGCGACGAGGCCGGGGTCACCGACCCGAAGTACGGCTGCGGGGAAGGGGTCTGCGGTGCCTGCACCGTCCTTGTGGACGGCGAGCCGGTCTCGAGCTGCATAGTGCTGGCAGCGCAGGTCGATGGCGCGGAGATCACCACAGCGGCCGGGCTGCTCGAACGGGATGGGTCACTGGGCCCTCTCCAGCGCGCCTTCCACCAGTACCACGCGGCGCAGTGCGGGTTCTGCACCCCCGGCCTGCTGATGTCGGCCGCCGCCCTGCTATCTGCTGACACGCCCCGGTCACGGGACGAGATCCGGGCGGGGCTGCACGGGAACTTGTGCCGGTGCACGGGTTCCGGCCCGAGCGTGGACGCCGTGGAGGCGGCGGAGCGGGGGCGGGGCGGGGCGCCGCGGGGGCGGGGCCGAACGCCGCGAGGCGCCGGAGGGCGGCAGCGGTGTCCCGGCGCCGAGGACCAGCCTCCCGAAGCCAGCGAAGCGCCCGCGAGGGGGGCAAGTAAATGAGCGCGGCGGAGATCCGCAGTTCCAAGGCGGAGGAACTGCGGATCGTGCACCAGCCCCTGCCCCGGCATGACCAGGAGGAGAAGATCGCGGGCAGCACCCGTTATGCGGGGGATCTCGCATATGCCAGCATGCTGCACGCGCGCCTCGTGCGTGCCCCGGTGCCGTCGGCGAAGATCACGCGGCGGGACGCGGCGGCCGCCGCCGCTGTGCCCGGTGTCGTTTGCGTCCTCTTCGGCGAGGACGTGCCGCACAACGTCGTCTGGGTGGATGTCCCTGGCCAGACGGTCGAGGTCGCCGCGCTGAAGGCCAGCATGGAAGTGCTCGCGACCGACCGGGTCCGCTTCCACGGTGAGCCGGTGGCCCTGGTCGTGGCCGACAGCGAGGAGGCTCTCGCGGAGGCGTGCGAGCTCGTGGACATCGAGTACCAGGAATTGCCCGGCGTCTTCGATCCCGCCGAGGCCCTGGCGGACGGGGCGCCCGCCGTCCACGCCCCGGGCAATCTCCTCGGCGAGTGGAACATCGATCGTGGCGGCGTGGACGATGCCTTCGCCGCGGCCGACGTCATCGTCGAGGGCAGGTACCAGACCCAGGCGGTTGATCACGCCTACCTGGAGCCGGAGGCAGGCGTCGGCTGGCTGGATGACGAGGGCGTGCTGAACCTGCGGGTCGCGACCCAGGTCGTGGAGCATTTCCGGGACGTGGCCAGGATTCTCGGCATCCCGGATTCCCGGGTCCGGGTGATCGCGCCCTACGTCGGGGGTGGCTTCGGCGGCAAGGAGGACATGACCGTCGAGCCGTATCTCGCGCTCGCCGTGTGGCGCACCCGGCGCCCGGTCCGCATGCAATGGACCAGGCAGGAGTCGCTGCTGGCCCGGCCCAAGAGACACCGGATGCTGCTGCACTACCGGACCGCGGCCCGCGGTGACGGGACGATCCTCGGGCAGGAGGTGGACATCACCGCAGACTCCGGCGCCTACGCCTACTTGTCGGCGCTTGTCCTGCTCTACTCGTCGGTCCACGCGTGCGGGCCCTACCGGGTGGACAACGTGCGGCTCCGTGCCCGGTGTGCCTACACCAACAACCCGCCGACCTCGGCCTTCCGGGGTTTCGGCGGCATGCAGGTGGTCTTCGGATACGAGTCACAGATGGATCTGGTGGCCCGCCGGCTGGGAATCTCGCCCGCGGACATCCGCAAACGCAATGCTCTCGCCCGGGGTGACGTCCTGCCGGTGGGCCAACAGATCGAGACCGAGGTGCTCCTGCCGCAGACAATCGACGCTGTCTGCGACCGGGCGGGTCCCAAGCCGCGGCCTTCGGGACCCCGCCGCGCGGTCGGCCGCGGCATCGCCTCGAACATCCAGTCGTACGGCAGGCTCGTCTGGCTGAACGACTCCGCGGCGGCCTGGGTCGGCTGGCACCTGGACGGCAGCCTCACCGTCCGCTGTGGCGTGCCCGACATCGGCGGGGGACAGGCATCCTCGCTCGCTCAGATCGCCTCCGAGGTTCTCGGCACGCCGATGGAACAGATCACCGTCCACTTCGGGGACTCGGCCCTGACCCCGCTGGCGGGCACTACCACGGCGACGCGTCAGTTGCTGATGTCGGGCAACGCCGTTTACGAGGCCTGCATGCTGCTACGCGGAGGCGTGCTGCGCGCCGTCGCGGATGAGAGCGGCCAGCCGTTCGAGGGCCTACGGCTTGAGCCAGGCAAGGTGACCGGGCCAGGGTTCGAGGCAGACCTGCGGGACGCTCTGGTGGTCTGCCGGCGGCGTAACGTCCCCATCGAGGCGCTCGGTACCTTCTTCGGCCCCAAGGGAAAGCCGGTCGTCCGTGACCTGAAAGCCGACCGGGTCTTCCCGGACTTCACCTTCGGCACTCACCTGTGTGACCTGGAGGTCGATCTGGACACCGGCGAGGTGCGGCTGCTGCGGTATGTCGCCGCCCACGACGTCGGCCGGGCCATCAACCCCCGGTCTGTCGAGGGGCAGATCAGCGGGGCGGTCGCCCAGGGACTCGGGATGGCCCTGCTGGAGGAGGTCGCCATGGCGGACGGGGTGAACCTGACCGGCGGCTTCTTCCAGTACCTCATCCCGACCGCGACCGATGTGCCCGACATCGAGACCGTGATCCTGGAGTCCGGGGAAGGGATGGGCCCGTTCGGTGCCCGCGGCATCGGGGAGCCGCCGATCGGCCCGCCCGCGGCGGCGGTGGCCAGCGCCATCCATGACGCGGTCGGCGCCCGGCCCGGTGCCCTCCCGATCACGCCCGAGCGGGTACTTGGGTGCGTGGACGCAAGCAGGGAGCCTGGCCGGGCAGCCGGGGCCAGCCCGTGAGCGAACGGCCGGCCTACGACTACGTCGTCGCGGGCGGCGGGACCGCCGGTGCTGTGGTGGCGGCCCGGCTCAGCGAGGACCCCGGTGTCAGCGTGGGGCTCCTGGAGTGGGGGCCAACCGACCAGCACGAGCCGAGGGCACTGCAGATACGCCGCTGGTCGGAGATGCTCGAGAGCGAGTACGACCTGGACTACGCCAGCGTGCCCCAGCCGCGGGGCAACTCGTGCATCCGCCAGGCCCGGGCACGCATCCTTGGCGGCTGCTCGGCGCACAACACGATGATCGCGCTGCGTCCCCCCCGCGCGGACTTCGACCGCTGGGTGGCCCTGGGCGGGCATGGCTGGGACCCCGGAACCATGAGCACCTACTTCGCCCGGCTGGCCGCGAGCATCGTCCCGGTCGCCGCTGAGCACCGCAACGCCTACCTGGCCGACGTCGTCGAGGCGGCCTCGGCCGCGCTGGGCGTTCCCGTCCGGGAGGACTGGAACGCCGCCGGGTACCGGGACGGCGCCGGGTTCCTGCCGATCGGGTACGACCCGGACACCGGCGTCCGCTCGTCGTCCTCGGTCGCGTACCTGCACCCCATCCTGGGCACCCGGGGCAACCTCGAAGTGCTGACACAGACCAGGGTGCTCAGGGTCGTGTTCGACGCCGGCCGGCGCGCCACCGGGGTCACGGTCCGCCGGGCGGACGGCCAGGTGGCGGACATCGCCGCCCGCCGCGAGGTCATCGTGTGCTGCGGGGCGATCGACACGCCGCGGCTGCTGATGCTATCCGGCATCGGGCCAGGCCAGCGGTTGCGCGAACTCGGCATCGAGGTCGTGGCCGACCTGCCAGGCGTGGGCAGCAACCTGTGCGACCACACCGAAGGCCTCGTCGTGTGGGAAGCCGCCCGCCCGATCCCGCCGGAAGGAGCGACCGACTGGGACATCACGATCATGTACCGGACGGATCCGGTGAGCGTGGTCCCGGACGTGCTGGCGCACGTGCCCCTGATGACGTTCGCCATGCACGCCGAACGGCTCGGCTACCGCACGCCCCGCCACAGCATCTCGATGACGCCGAACGTCACCCAGCCGCGCAGCCGCGGGACGGTGACGCTGGCCTCCGCCGACCCCGACGATCCCCCGCTCATCGATTACCGGATGTTCACCGATGCCGACGGGCATGACGAAAGGACATTGCTGGCCGGCATCCGGATGGCCCGGCGTGTCGCCGGGCAGGCACCGATGAGCGGCTGGGTGGCGCGGGAGGTCTTCCCCGGCCCTGACGTGCAGACCGACGAGGAACTTTCCGCGCTGGCCCGGGCTACCTGCCATACCGTGTACCACGTGTCGTGCACAGCGCGGATGGGCGCGCCGGGTGATCGGGGCGCTGTCCTGGACCCTCAGCTGCGGGTGCGGGGAGTGGACCGGCTGCGCGTCATCGACGCCTCCGCGTTCCCGGTGCTGACCACTGTTAACCCGGTGGTCGCCGTCCTGATGCTGGCCGAGAGAGGGGCCGAGCTCGTCCGCGGCTGACCGGCAGCCGTTTCGCGGCCCGGACGGCCCGGCCAGGCAGGACGAGGAAGGCCCATGCGGGCCGGTCACCCCGGTGCTGGTGAGCCCCGGGGGGCAAGCGCGGTCAGCTCCCGCCGGAACGGCACCGGCCCGTCCGGGGCGGGCGCGTCCAGTTCCTCGGCATAACGCCGCCCAGACCACACGGCCGCCGCGATCGTGGCCGGCGCCCAGGCGTCCCCGACCGCGGTGGCCGAAGTGATCCCGGCGTCTGCCCACTCCGGTGCCCGGGCGTGCAGCTCGGCGTACAGCTCGCCGGCCGGCAGCCGCGCGGTCACCAGGACCACCGCGTCGGCCTCCGCAGCCTCCTGCTCGCCGGTGAAGACACAGCCCGTGATCGCGCCCGCCCCGGTGAGGCGCACCACGGCGCGGTTCGGCTGCACCACGACGCCGGCCCTCATCACCCGCTGCCGGATCTTCACCAGCTCCAGGGTGTTAGCCGTCCAGGCGGACACGTGGGCGGCCGGGGTGACCAGCTGCACCTGGTAGCCCTCCCCGGCCAGGAGTTCGGCCAGCACGCCGCCGAGGTAGTAGTGGTCGTCGTCGAAGACGAGCACGCGCGGCCCGGCGGGCCGGCGCCCGGCCACCAGGTCGTCGGGAGTGAGAACCTGCGGCGAGCCGTCCGCCGCTATCGCCCGGGTGTGCCAGCGTCCCACCCCATCACGCCGCCAGGATGCGCCGGTGGCAACGACCACGTGGTCAAAGCCATGCTCGAGCACCTCGCCGGCGCTCATCCGGCTCTGCAGGTACGTTCCGACATTCGCCATCCGGCGCAGTTGCTGCTCCCGGTAGTCGATGACGCGCCGCCATGTGTGCAGGCCCGGCAGCCGCGATTCGGCGGCCACCCTGCCGCCGAGCTCCCTGCTGGCCTCGGTGAGCACCACGTCATACCCGCGCTGCCCCAGCGCACGGGCGGCTTCCAGCCCGGCCGGCCCCGCGCCGACGATCAGGATCCGGGCGGCCGATTCCCGGGGCCTGATCCGCTCCGGGTGCCAGCCACGGCGGAACTCCTCGCCCATGGCCGGATTCTGCGTGCACCTGATGGGCGACATCGTGAAGTCGCCGGACACGCAGATGTTGCAGCCGATGCATTCGCGGATGTCCTGGGCCCGGCCCTGCTCGATCTTGCGGGGCAGGAACGGGTCGGCGATCGACGGCCGGGCGGCACCGATCAGGTCGAGGATCCCTTCCCTGATCTGGCGCGCCATGGTGTCGGGTGAGGTGAAGCGGCCCACGCCGACAACGGGCTTGGTGGTGAGCTTCTTCAGCCCGCGCACGTACCGCTCCTGCCCCGCCTCGGGGCCGAAGCGCGAAGTCACCGAGTCGTCCTCCCAGCTGCCCAGGACGAAGTCCCACAGGTCCGGGAGCTCAGCAAGCTCACCGACGATCTCCTCGATCTCGGCGCGGGTGATCCCATCATCCCCCAGCAGTTCGTTCACGGTGATGCGGCAGGCGACCGCGGCCCTTCCCGCCGCGGCCTCGCGCGCATCGGCCAGGATCTCGCTCAGCAGCCGTGGCCGGTTGCGCCCGCTGCCGCCGTACTCGTCGGTGCGGCTGTTGTAGCGGGAGGAAAGGAAGTAGTGGAGGCCGCTGAGGGCATGTCCCGCGTACACGTACACCAGGTCATAGCCGACGGCCAGCGAGCGCAGCACAGCCTCACGGTGCCAGCCCCGCAGGCTGGCGATGTCGGACTTTGTCATCGCCCGGGCCTGGACCGGGTCATGGCCCCAGGTGGCGACCGGAAGGTTGACCGGGCCGATCGGCGGCTCTCTGGTGGTCAGGTTGGGGCTGTTCATGCCGTTGTGCGCCAGTTCGATCCCGGCAAGTGCGCCGCCGTCGTGAATCCTGGCCGCGATGTGCTCGAGGGCGGGAAGGTCGCTGTCGTCCCAGATGCGCAGCTCGATGAACGGAGTGATGTCCGAAGTCGGGTGGATCTCCACCTGCTCGGTGCACACGACAGCCCAGCCGCCCTCCGCCTTGACCTGACGCAGGGAGGCTTCCGCGCTGGGGTCCCGGTAGCCCATGCCCGTGCAGTGGGGCACCTGGAAGAACCTGTTCCGGGCGGTGACAGGCCCGATCCGCACCGGCTCGAAGAGGACATCATGCCTGGGGTCCCGCACGCCATGCCCCTCGGTCAAGGCCCTCGGACGGGCAGGTTACCTGGTCACGAGCACCGGGCAGTGCGCGTGGTGGATGACTTTGTGCGCCACGCTGCCGATCAGCAACGCAGCGAAATCCGACATCCCGCGGGTGCCCATCACGATCAGGCCCGCGTCGAAGTCTTTCGCCGACGAGATGATCTCAGGCGCAACGTCCCTGGTCAGGACCGCGTGTGCCGCGCCATGGACAGTCACCCCGGCACTGCGAAGCTCGTCGGCAACCGTGTTCACCAGGTCAGCCGCCTCGCTGCGCTCCTCCAGCGGGATGGGCCCGGCACGCCCGGCCACCCCCAGTTCCTGCAGGTGCAAGACCAGGACCTCCGTCTTGCCCGTGGCTGCGAGTTCGGCCGTGGCCGCCACGGCCCGGTGCGAGTGCTCGGAGCCGTCGACGGCAAGCAGGATTCTGTCAAACACGCCGCTGCACCTCCCTGGGGTCGGTCTTCCCACCATGCACCGCCGTAGATCCGACTTGACGCTAGCAGGAGGCCCGCTCAAGCGAAACAGGCTCTCACGGAGCGAAATCGGAGTCGCCCCCAAATTTCGTTAGGCGAAAGGCTCTTGCGCTCTATGAAGGCACCAACCTACGATCTTCTGCACCTGCTGCTGAGGGAGACCCGACATGAGCGAAGGCAGGAAGTCAGCCGGCGCGGCCACACTCGAGCAGTACACGATCGCCGAGATCCCGGCCAGCGAGCGGCACGGCAGGCCCCGGGATCTGTTCACCATCTGGTTCAGCTCCAACATCATGCCGCTGACGTTCGTCACCGGGGCACTCGCGCCGGTGGTGTTCAAGCTGCCCTTCGGCTACAGCGTGCTGGCGATCCTGCTCGGCAATCTCGTCGGTGCCCTGTTCATGGCCCTGCACTCGGCGCAGGGACCGCGGCTCGGCGTGCCGCAGATGATCCAGAGCCGGGGCCAGTTCGGGATGGCCGGGGCGGTCCTCGTGATCGCCATCGCGGTGTTCATGTACGTCGGCTTCTTCGCCTCGAACCTGATCCTCGGCGGACAGTCGATCAATGTGCTGGTGCACGGGGTGAGCACTGACTGGGGGATCGTGATCTGCGCCGTCGGGAGCCTGCTCATCACCGTGTTCGGCTACGACATGATCCACGCGGTGAACCGGTGGGCGACACTGCTCTTCGGCGGCGCGATGCTGCTGGCGGTGATCATCATCGTGGCCCGCGGCCTGCCGGCAGACTTCTTCACCGCCGGGGCCTTCACCTGGAGCGGATTCCTGGGCACCGTGGCCACCACCGGCATCCTGTGGCAGATCGCCTACGCGCCCTACGGGTCCGACTACTCGCGCTACATGCCCGCGGACGAGAGTGTCCGCTCGACGTTCTGGTTCTCCTACTGGGGAGTTGTCCTCGGCACCGTGATACCCATGATCGTCGGCGTGGTGGTGGGGCTGGCATCAGCCAACCCGGACCAGATCTCCGCGATCGCCCACCTGACCGTGGGCGTGGGCTGGCTGATCATGCTGGTTTTCGCCCTCGGGATCATCGACACGAACTCGATCAACCTCTACGGCGGGATGCTCTGCTCGATCACCGTCGGCCAGACCTTCCGGTATCGCTGGCTACCCAGGGCCAGGACGCGCGTTGTGGTGTCGGTCGCGATCGTGGCGGTCTCGCTGATCGGCGCGCTCGCCTACCAGAGCACCTTCCTGACGAGCTATGTGAACTTCATCCTCTTCCTGCTGTACGTGCTGATTCCCTGGACCGCGATCAACCTGGTGGACTTCTACCTCATCCGGCATGGCAACTACGACGTCGCGTCATTCTTCGACCCGTCCGGAGGCATCTACGGCCGGGTGAACTGGTCCACGCTGATCATCTACCTGGTAGGCGTCGCGGTTCAGATCCCGTTCGTGAACACCACGCTGTATGAGGGGCCCGTCGCCAAGAGCCTCAACGGGGCTGATATCTCCTGGATCGTGGGCCTTGCCGTCACCATCCCGCTCTATTACTTCGTCGCCCGGGCCCGCGTCAGCCGCGAAGTGCCCGCCACCGTGGCCGCGGGTGGCGCCAGTGCGTGAGGATGCCGTGGTCGGCATCGCGCAGTGGCTGCCCCGGCCAGGGCAGGCACGCGAGAACCTCGCCACCGCGGTCCGCCTTAGCGGGGACCTGGCCCGCCGTGGCGCGGACCTCATCGTCCTGCCGGAGTTGTGGCCGTGTGGCTTCGACTGGGGCTCTCTGCACCACGACGCGGCCGGTGCGGCGGAAACCCTGGACGGGCCCCGGTGCGCAGCGCTCGCCGCATGTGCCCGCGACCTTGGCGTCTGGCTCGCGGCCGGCTCGGTACCCGAAAGCCATGGCGGCGCCTTGTTCAACACGGCGCTCCTTTTCGACCGCCGTGGGCGCCTGCGGGCATGGCACCGCAAAGCGCATCTGTACAGCCCGCTCGGTGAGGCGGACATATTCACGCCCGGCGACCAGTTGACGGTGTGCCCGACCGATGAGTTCGGTATGGTCGGGCTGAGCGTCTGCTTCGACGGGGACTTCCCGGAGGTCGCCCGGGCCATGCGTGACGCCGGTGCCAGGCTGGTCATTCAGCCGTGCGCCTACGAGACCGCCGCCCGGGGGTGGTGGCGAACGCTTTACCCGGCGCATGCTCTCAGCAACGGTCAGTGGTGGGTGCTGGCCAACCAGTGCGGCACCAATCCTTCGGGCACCCTTCTCGGGGAGAGCCAGGTCATTTCTCCCTCGGGCGATGTGCTCGCCAGGGCGCGGGGCGCAGCTGACGGTGAGACACCGCCCGCTGAGCTGATGACGGTCCCGGTACCGCTGGCCCGGGAGCTTGCCCGGGCCGAGCAGGACAACGGGGTGCTGCGGAGCTTGCGGCGCCCGGACCTGAAGGTTCAGCTCGAGGATGAACTCCGCCCAGATGCGTATGGCCTGGCGGCAGAGGCAGCGTCATCAGCACGTCATGAGCGCTAGCCCTGGCCCGTATCGATGAACTCAGCGGCTGGGCCTTCTTCGGCGGTGGCACGGGCGGGGATGCGCTGGGCCGCTACTGAAGCACACCGGCTCCACTACCCCGCGGTCGAGGTCTGGGCGGGGCACCTCAGCGCAGCGCGGAAGTCCCCGAGGCCCGCCTTGGCTACTGGTGCTTCGACACCATGACCCCCATCGTCGAGGGCACCTACCCGGCGGCACGGCCGGCTGTTGATTATGGCAATCGATGGAACGACAGAGAGGTGAGCGCTGTGCCAGTGATCGAAGTCAAGGCAGTTGAGCGTAGGTTTGACGATCCGGCGATGAACGAGCGGCTGATCGCCGCCCTCACCGACGCCGCGTGCCAGGTATTCGGGGAGGAAGCGCGGTCACAAGTCTGGGTGGTGCTGCAGGGAGTCCCGGCCACCCGCTGGGGAATCGGCGGCAAAGCCCTGTCATGACAGCGCGCAGACGGTTGCTCTCCACCAGCCTGACCGCTGGTGAGTCCCAGGATCTCCGAGTGGTGGGCGGCCACGGGGCGTGGTTCCGGCTCGCCGACGGCCGGGAGGTGATCGACGCGAGCAACACCGCCGCTCCGCTGGGCCACTGTCACCCCGAAGTCATGGAGGCGATCCGCCGCGCGGCCACCGCCCCGGTCCTCAACGAGGGATGGCAGTGGGCCGAGCGCGACGAGGCCGCCGAGGATCTGGTCGGCATCGCCTTCGCCGGCGAAGACTGGGTCGGGGCCGTGCGGTTCTTCATCAGCGCGAGTGAGGCCAATGACGCCGCCCTGGCCTTGTGCCAGGCCCTCACCGGCCGTGCTCCGCTGGCCACCAGGGAGCGTGCCTATCACGGCGGTGCTGGCCTGGCCCGCGAGCTCACCGTACAGCCCCAGTGGCACGGCGGCCTTTCTTCGGCCAAAGGTGTTGCCGCGCCGCCGCGGCTCGCCACGGTGCATGAGCTTCCCGCACCCCGGGGAGCCAGGGTTACCGGACAGGCAGATCCGACGGCGGGACAAAGGTGGACGGCCGGCGCGAGGGCCCAGCTGGCGGACAGCGCCGCGGTCCTGCTCGATTACAGCCAGGGCGGCATCTACCACTCCGCCCAGTACCAGGATCAGGTGGCCGCACTCGCCCGGGAAACCGGCGCCTACTGGATTGCGGACGAGACGGTGACCGGCTTCGGCCGGGTCGGTGGCTGGTTCCAGTTCCAGCACAGCCAGTCCCGGCCGGACTTCGTCACCCTGGGCAAATGCATGAGCGCAGGCGGGGCGCCCGCCGGCGCCGTCGTCCTCTCTGAGGCAGTACTCGATCGTCTCAGCGGCACTAGCTGGCAGAGTTACTCGACCTACCGCGCCCATCCCATCGCCATGGCAACAGTCCGGGCTCACCTTCACGTTTCCAGCCGCGACCGGATCTACGAGCGCGCCCTGGGCCTGGACGGGTACATGTTCCGAAAGCTTTCCGAGGTGGCCACGCAGCACCCAAGCGTCGCCCGCGTGGACGGGCGTGGCTTGCACTGGACCGTGGAACTGCACGGACCCGACTGGCGCGGCTGGCGCGGGGAAGAGGCCGAACCGCTCGCCAGCCGGGTGGTGGCCAGGGCGCTGGAAGCAGGAGCCCTGATCGCCACCAGCGGCGAGCAGACGTCGTTGTTCCTTGCGCCGCCGCTGGTGATCTCAGAGACAGAGCTCGATCAGGTCTTCGATGCGTTGCATCACGGCCTTACAGCCGCTGACCAGGAATACGGCGCCGGGGTCCACTAGCGTGATGTCGCGTCTGCCAGGGTGATGGGTGGGCAGGGTGATGAGTGGGCACAGTAAAGGGCCAAGGCGGCGATCGGGAACCGCCGCGAAACCGGAGGGCTGGTCAGTTGGGGGCGTTCATGGCCGCGAGGAGCCGGTCGGCCTCGCCCAGGCCTTCGGGTAGGCAGTCGCGCAGCACGCCGATGCCCAGGGGGACAATGCCGTCGGGCAGGCCCCTGGCTGCCAGGATCGATGTCAGCCAGGGGGCGAAGTCGGTGACGATGCTGTCGTCGCCGGTCAGAAGCGAGGCTTCGACGAACCGGAGGATGCAGTCGAGATCTTCCCGGGTCCTTGCCCGCTGCCAGCCGGTGTAGTGCGCCAGCGGCGGGAAGCGGCTCGCCAAGGTGCTCATCGCCCGCTCGACGAGCGGGGGGCGTTCGGCACCAGCGGCGAGGGCGGGAGCATCGTCCACAATGGGCGCAGCAAGGGGTGGCCGGTTGCTGGCCCATCCCGTGAGGGTTGTGATGGCGCCGTCCGGGGTTGATGCCCAGGCGTCGGCACCGATGGCGGCGGCTCGGTCCGGAGCTTTGCCGAAGGCGGCACCGCCGGCGAGCACGGGAACCCCGGCGGCATGACTGGCTGTTACCGCCCGGCGGGTGCCCGGCAGATAAAGCGGCACGGTGCAGGACACGGCAACGGCCGTGGGCGGGTCGGCAGCCAGGAACCGCTGCAGATGCTCGGCGGGTGTTGAGGCACCCAGGAATACGACCTCCCATCCGGCTACCCGCAGCTGCTCGGCGAACATCCGGGCCGGCATAACGTGCCACTCCTCCTCGGCGCACGCAACGACCACGGTGCCTTCGCTGGTATTGGGATGGCGCTCAGCTTCGAAGCAGGCAGCGGTGAGGGCGAGATCGACAATCGCGGTGGCGGCATGCTCATCGGCAACGGTGAATTCATTCTGTTGCCAGCGGTCGCCCACCTTCCGCTGGACATCGGCAAGCAGCGTCACCGCGACCGCGAGGCTTGCGTCCCGGGCGACAGATCGGACGAGTTCTACGACATCGTCTCGGCGGCGGGCCCGGATCAGCGCAAGGACCGTGTCGGCCTGTGACACGAGGCACCTACCGGCAACGAGTGCGACCCGGTGCCGGGCTGCCGGTTTGGGACGGGCGGAACCCTTCCCAGCGCTGCACCCGGCGGAGCCGGTCAGGAAAGGCGCCGATGAGGTCCCCGGCACCATCGGGATGTCCGGCATGTCGGCTGCCAATGACGAACAAGCCAGATGAGCCGGTGCTGGCGGAACAATCGGTCATCACAGCATCTTCGCACCAGCCCGGCTTGCCGTATCGGCCGACGTGGACAGCTGGAGGCGATGCACAACAACCCGGGCGTCCTCGACCACAAGAGGCAGGACGGCTTCCAGGCGCATCCTGGCCACGCTTGTGGACGGCGCGCGGGGAAGCAGCGGCGGCCCTTCACCGAAGGCCAGATCCACGGGCATGATCGTGTCGTCCTGCAGCGCGGCCTCGCCTACCTCGCCGCCGAGCCGCCGGACCAAGCCCGCCAGGATGTCGCGGACCTGGCCCGCGCTGGTGGCCCGCAGCAGGTCCCGAACCGTCTCGTAAGTGGCCAGCACCGCGTAGGCGTCGATGCCGGCCAGCGCATCCAGCAAAGGCCGCCGGGCACTGCCGGGCGAGGGTACGCGGGATGCCATGGAACCGCCCCGGCCTTCCCAGCCAGGCGCGTCCCCGGGCGGTTCGCCCGCCGCCTTCCCCGGCTTGCCGGGCTGGCCCAGGACCTGGCTGACAGCACCGACGACCGACCAGCCCTGGCTGACGAGCCGGCGCACAGCCTGTACCCGGTCGACATCCGCCTCCCGGTACAGGCGCTGCCCGCCCGCGGTTCTGGTCGGCGCCAGCAGCCCATAGCGGGTCTCCCAGGCGCGCAGCGTTACGGTAGTCAGCCCCGTCCGGCGTGCCACCTCACCGATGCGCAGTCCGGGGCCGCTCTCTCGGTATTCGCCCACAGCTCCCAAATAATACACGTAACCTAGACAAGAGGTATAAGTATTGTATAGTTCTGAGGGTGTGAGTGCTGGGGGCGATTACCTGACCCGGGGCTGCGGGAACTGGGTGGCGGCTTGTCTGGCGGTCGGCGCGGGGGCCCGGCTGGCAGACGTTATGCCATCGCCCCCCGCACTCCACCCGCAGCTCAGCAGGCGTTTCCGAATCTAGGCATCGGGCCTGTACTCGGTGAGATCTGCGAGAAGCTGGCTGCCCACGGTCTCCTCATAAACGGCATGGCCGGCGGTGCGCATCGCCTCGCACAGTTCAGCATCCCATGGCGTCTCCACGGGATCGCCCTCCAGAAAGACTCCCGAGTCGGCCGCCGAACGGTAGTCACCGGCGCCCATCCGCCATGCCCGCCCGGCGTAGCGAGTGATTACATCCGCTGCGATCGCGACGCCGGGCCAGTCGAAGTCACCGTGGTACCAGAGCTCAGCGCCGGCCCCGACCGCGAGACCCACCAGCCGATGGAAGGCCGTGGACGGTCGCCCCTCGGTGCAGACAAGCGGCGGGCAGGCAGGCCCGAGTTCGGCGCACGCCCGCCGCAGCACCGCCGGGTTCTCACACACGTATATCCGCGGGCAGGAAACCTGGATTGGATGGGCCGTCAGCTGATGCAGGGTCACCTGGAACGGCGTACCATACCGCGCCGCCCCGTCCAGCCATTCGCCCAGCCCTTTGCCCTCCGCAGGCACATTCAGCACCAGGACCCGGCTGGCCAGGTCATCGATCAGCACACCGACCCGGTCCCACAGTTCCCGCCGTTCCGCTGCCGACGCCGGGCGCGGTACCTCCGTCTGCAGCGCCAAGCCCCGCGGCCCGCGGTTGGCCAGTGCCGTCCCGTGGTTGAGCACCTTGGTGTCGCCGGTGATATGAGCTGCGAGGGCGGGCAGGGCAATCGGCGCGGCGTCTGGCATCCGGCCGGCCAGGAATTCCAGCACCCGGACCGCCTGCCCAAGGACCTCTGCATCACCCTGCGCGGCCAGCCGGGTCAGCGTGCCATTGCGGCGTAGCTCCCCGAGCCAGTCTCGGAACCAATCGGAGGTGCCATGCAGCGGGCTCGCCTCCGCCAGCGAAACCAGCTCCGCCCGGGCAGCCGTCAGCGAGGCAGACTCCGCGGGCCGGTCCCGCAGTGGTCCGCCCAACACCGTCAGCAGCTCAGCTAGCCCGCAGCCACCACCCCGGGAAACCGCCGCGTCCAGCGCGGCTAGCGACACCGTCATTCGCTTGGTGCCGGCGCTCACGTGCACTCCGGTGATCCCGATGATCGCCTTACGCTCGGCGTCGTCCGGGTCCGCGACGCTGATCCGCCCGGTCAGCATGCCACCGGTCCGCTCGAGAGACCGGCGCGCGGCGGCCAGCAGCCGCTGGTACTCGGGCCCCCGGTACCGCTGCTGTCCCAGCGCCACCTGTCCGTCCAGCGATCCGCGCTCCGCGCCCTTCGCCGAGCCGCTCATTCCGCGTCCTCGTCGCCTTCGTCCTCGCTGTCGTCAGCACCGCCATCTCGGCGGTCAGCGCCAGCACGTCTCTGGCACCGGCGGGCATATACCGGCTGGGCTGGAAGCCGAGCAGCGCCGCAGCCAGCTCTTCATTACCGGCGAAGCCACTGCCGTGCCGGGAGGGCACCAGCCGGATGGTCATCGTGGGACATATCGTTCTCATGATGGCACCACCCGGTGACACTGGGTGGTGCCATGAG
>OFGU01000016.1_pt1 | contig 19272 bp, 16 predicted proteins | sample 1521841 | NCBI WGS metagenome assembly OFGU01 (sample SAMEA2553413, study PRJEB24118) | soil metagenome
CACTAGCGCGCCGCTGCGCCACTGCCCCCGCCTGGTGTTGACCATCACATGCAGCGGCTCGCGGACCGCAAGAACCGCTCCCGCACAGCGCCGCACGCTGGCCAGGCCTGCCAGGTCCAGGTGCGGAAGGCCGCCCGGGTCGCTGCCGCCCGCCGCGGTGCTCGCTGCCGCGGCGGCCTCGCCCTGGGCCTGCGCCCGGCAGGCGAGGTGCACGCGCCCGCCGCGCCGGGCGAGGTCGGTCGCCGTCGCGCTGCCCCGCGCCGCCACGGCCTCGACGAGCGGCAGCTAGCCGCCCAGCCGCATGCTGGCGCGGTCTTCGCCGCCGACGTCGGCCCCCGGGGACTGCCCGGGCTGAGGTTCGGTGGCTGATGCCGCCGACCGCTGCCAGCCTGGACGTCGTAACGTTCGGGGAAGCCATGGGGCCGCTGGTCACCGGCCCGCCCCGGCCACTGCGGTCGGCGGGGTCGTTCGCCCGGCCGGTGTGCGGGGCCGGACTCCAGTCAGAGGTCGAGGCGGCCCTCGCCGGGGCGGATGCCGTGGACCGGTGAGCGGGCGAAACGCTGGCCAGTGAGCCGGCGGGAGGGGAGCCCGGGGGCCCAGGCCCCGACCGAGATCCAGCAGGCAATGGAGGCAGGCTGCGGCATGGTGAAGGTGTTTCCGGCGGGCCAGCTGGGCCCGGGGTTCGTGACCGCGGTGCGGACCGCGCCGCCGGCGCCGCTCGTGCCCACCGGCGGGATCCCGGCCGCCGACGCGGCGGACTGGCTGCGTGCTGGCGCGGTCGCGGTAGGGGTGGGCGGCAGGCTCACACCGGGCGGCCCGGAACGGGCAGCGGAGCGAGCCGCCGAGTTGCCCGCCGCTGCCGCGATGGCCTGACAGCCTGACGAACAGGACGGAGCCCGGATGGAAATCACTGACGGAATTCACCGCATCGAGACGCCGCTGGGGGATCGGGTCAACTGTGTGTACCTGTTCGTGGGCACCCGTTCGGCGCTGCTGTTCGACACGGCGATCGGCCCCGCGATCACCTCCCACGTGGAGCCATATCTCGCCGGTGTGGGCGTCGAGCCAACGCGGATCCGTTATGTCCTCAACAGCCACTGCGACTGGGATCACCACGGTGGCAATGGCGCGGTGCGCGACCTGGCTCCGGCGGCAGTGTTCTGCTGCCACGAACTGGACCGGCCGCTCGTCGAGGACGCCGACCTGCTCTTCGCGCGCCGTTACGACGAGCTTGCCGCGGATGGCATCACCGAGCCGGCGGCGACCCGGCCCTTTGTCGCCGCCAGCACCCGTCAGGTACCCATGGATCTTGGCCTCAGCGGGGGCGAGCGGTTCTGCCTCGGCTCCGGCTGGGCCGTTGACCTGCTCCACACCCCGGGGCATTCGCGCGGGCACGTGAGCATCTATGATCCGCGCAGCCGCACCGCGGTCGTCGGGGACGCCGTGCTCGGGAATGCTGTGCTGCTCGCTGATGGCAGTCCCGCGTTCCCGCCGACCTACCGGTACGCCGGCACCTACCTCGCCACCGTCCAGCGGTTGCAGGCAATCGGTCCGGACCGGTTGCTGACCGCCCACTACCCGGTCTACAGCGGGCCGGACGTCGCCGAGTTCCTCGGGGAAACCAGAGCCTTCGCGGACCGGGCCGAGGCCGCGTTGCGGGAGGAACTGGCCGCGGCCGCGGAGCCCGTCACGATGAGAGCGCTGACTGAGCGGCTCGGCTCGAGGCTCGGCCAGTGGCCCGGCGAAGCGAACCAGTTCCTTTCCCAGCCGCTGCTGGGTCACCTGGAGCGGCTGGAGCGGTACGGGTTCGTTCACCGCTCCCGGGTGGATGGCCGGACGGCATACGTGTGGACGGTGGGCAGATGAGCGCCCACCGGGCAGCTGATCGCTGCCGATGGCGGCTGGGTCATGCGCTGAGTGAGCCGCCAGGCTGCGGTGGCCGGGGAGGCGGGCGGCAGCCCGGCCCTGGCTGGCGTCTTTCATCTGACAATCCTGGCATTTCATCAGACAAATACTTTGCCAAGCCGCCCTCGCGCTGGTAGCGTCCAGTTGATTCGTAAGAGGCCTCCGGGCCCTCTGGCGCAACCCGAAGGAGCCGCTCGCGATGACGCGGCCTGCGCCCTCCGGCGCCTACCCGCTGCGCGGCCAGCACGGCAGGGTCGTGCACACGCTCGGCGTGCGTATCGCGGGCGGCGATCTCGCGCCGGGCGAGCCGCTGCCGACCGAGGAAGAGCTTGTCGGCGAACTGGGCGTCGGACGGTCGGCGCTCCGCGAGGCGATGAAGGTGCTCGGCGGCAAGGGCCTGGTGGAGTCGCGGACCCGGGCCGGCACCCGGGTCCGGCCCCGCGAGGCCTGGCACCTGATGGACCCCGACGTGCTGGGCTGGCGCTATCAGAACTCGCCGGCCCTTGCCGACCTCGAGGACCTGGCCGGCCTCCGCGTCGCCCTTGAGCCGGGCGCTGCCCGGCTGGCCGCCGAGCAGGCCACGCCGGACGGCATGCGGGGGATAGAGGAAGCGCTTGCCGCGATGCGGGCCACCCTGGGGGATCCCGCATCGTTCATCGAGGCCGACCTGGCGTTCCATGCCGCCGTTTTCGAGGCCAGCGGCAATGCCCTGCTGGTTCACCTGCACCGGATGATGGCGATCGCGCTGGCCGCTGTCCGGCATGTGCACACGCGTGACCCGGCACGGTACGCCACGTCCGTCGGCCAGCACGAACGGGTGCTCATCGCGATCCGCCGGCGCCACGTGCGCAAGGCAGAGGAGTCGATGCGCCAGCTCGTGGAGGGGGCGCGGGATGACCTGCGCTTCTACGCCGGCCCGGCGGGGAGCTGAGCCGGCCGGACGAGGAAGGGGGGAGCGGCAGTGGGCGTACTTGAGGGCTACCGGGTGCTGGATCTGTCCATCGCGATGTCCGGCCCGTTCGCGACCATGCGGCTGGGTGACCTCGGTGCCGACGTCATCAAGGTGGAGCCGGTCGACGGGGAATGGCAGCGCCACGTGTCCGCTGGCGGCGCGAGAGGGAACCGGGTCAACGTCTCGTTCCTGTCGCTCAACCGGAACAAGCGGAGCCTCGCGGTCAACCTCAAGTCCGCTGAAGGCCGGCGCCTGGTGCACGAGCTCGCCAGGACCGCGGACGTATTCCTCCAGAACTACCGGCCCGGGGTCGCTGCCCGGCTCAGCATGGACTACGAGACGATCCGCGACATCAACCCCCGGGTCGTCTACGTCTCCATCTCCGGGTATGGCGAGACCGGGCCTTACGCCGGCCGGCCCGGCCAGGATCTGATCCTGCAGGGGATGTCCGGCGCCATGTTCTCCGCGGGCCGGCGGACCGACCCGCCGCAGCCATCCCCGATGTACATCGCCGACGCCGTCACCGCGTACACCGCCTTCGAAGCCGCACTCGCCGGGCTGCTGCACCGCGAACGCACCGGTGAAGGCCAGCTGGTCGAGGTCAACATGCTCGACGCCATCGTGACACTGCAGATGCAGGAGATGAGCGTCTTCACCGTCGGCGGCCTGGCGCAGCGGCGCTCAGCGCAGCCCCATGCACACTGCTTCATCCGGGCGCCCTACAGCGCGTTCGCGACCGCCGACGGGTACCTGATCCTGGCCTTCCCCCCGCTGGCCAGGCTCGGCGAGGTGCTTGCCATCCCGGAGCTGAGCGAGATGGACGACGAGGTGGACGGGCACGCGCGCCGGGATGAGATACACGCTCTGGTGGCCGCCAGGCTGCTCGACCGGCCCGCGGGCGAGTGGCTCGAACTCTTCGCCGAGCACGATATCTGGGCTGGGCCGGTCTACGCGTACCCGGACGTGGTGAACGACCCGCAAGTCCGGCACAACGGCTCTCTGGTCAGCTACCGCCATCCCACCGAAGGCGACGTGACCACTCCAGGGTTCGCGATCCGGTTCACCAGGTCGCCGTCGTCCGTGCGCCGGGGCGCGCCGCTCGCCGGCGAGCACACCCGCGAGATCCTGGCCGAGCTCGGCCTCAGCGGCCAGCAGGTGGACGACCTGCTCGCGGCCGGGGTGGTCGCCGTGGAGCAGCCGTGACCCGGGCTGGCCGGGCCCTCCGCGGGATTACCTGGGACCACCCACGCGGCTATGCGGCGCTCGCCGAGCTGGAACGGCTCGACGCGAAGGCGGACACGCGCTACGGCGCGATGCCTGCGCCGCTTGCCTGGGACCGGCAGCCACTGGCCGGGTTCGAGTCCCAGCCGATCGCGGACCTGGCCGGGCGGTACGACCTCCTCGTCATCGATCATCCCGGGCTCGGCGCGGCCACAGCCGCGCTGCACCCGCTCGACGACCTGTTCAGCCCATCCGAGCTGGCCGCGTGGGCGGCAGCGGCCGTGGGGCCGTCGTTCGGCTCCTATCATTACGCCGGCCACCAGTGGGCGCTGCCACTGGACGCAGCAGCCCAGATCTGCGTGGTCCGGCACGACTTGATGGGCGGTCGGCCACCCCCTGCGACCTGGCAAGAGGTGGCCGGTCTGGCCCGCGAGGCCCCGTTCGCGCTCGTGCTGGGAGGCCCGCACGCGCTGCTGACCCTGCTCGCGATCTGTGCCGCGCAGGGGGTGCCGCCGGTAGCCGAGGCGGACGACGGCTCACCTGCGGGCGGTTTCGCCGAGGACGCCGCGGCTCGTGATGCGGTGCTCACCGCGCTCGATCTCCTGGCTGACGTCTGCGCACGCATCGACCTGGCACTAGCAGCCGGCAACCCCATCGACGTACTCGAGGCGATGGCAGTGCAGGATGCGACGGCCTGCTCCCCGCTCGTCTACGGCTATGTCACCTACAGCGAACCGGGCCGGCGCCCGCACCAGCTGGCCGCCTGCGATGCGCCAGCCTGGCAGCCGGGCGGCCGCCCGGGCAGCGTCCTCGGCGGAACCGGCGTCGCAGTCTCCTGCCGGGTCGCCGGCGAGGACATTGGGACAGCACGGGCGCACGCGCGGCGACTGCTGGCCGAGCCGGTGCAGGCAGAACTGGTGCCGCGGGCCGGCGGCCAGGCCGCGCTGCGCGCGGCGTGGGAATCAGATGCAGTCAACGCCGCATGCGGTGGTTTCTACCGTCATACCCGGGCGACGCTCGACCAGGCATGGGTGCGGCCCCGGTTCGCCGGCTGGATCGCCTTTCAGGATCAGGGCTCGGCAATCGTCCGCGGCGGACTGAGGGGCCGCGCTGCGCCCATCCAGATCCTGCGTCAGCTGCAGTTGGCGTTCCGGGCCTGCTGCTTCGCCGCCGGATCGCCGGGACCGTGAGGTAACACATCCCCCAAGGACCGTGCGGTAAGGGGTGCCTTCGAGATCGAGAGGTGACAGCCGTGGTGGAAGAGTTCCGGGACGTCCTGTTCGGCATCGCCGGGGCGGTGGCAACGCTGATGCTTAACCGGCCAGCGAAGCTCAACGCCGTCACGCCGCGCATGACCGATGCGATCGGCGTTTACGCGGACCGCATCAACGCCGACCGCGAGGTCAGGGCAGTGATCCTCGCTGGCGCTGGAGAGAAGGCGTTCTGCGCTGGCAGCGACATCAGCGAACTGAACGCCTACGGCACGGCTTGGGAGTTCCGCGGCCGGCCAGACTACTGCGACGCCATTCGGTCGATCCGCAAACCGGTCATCGCCGCGGTGAACGGCTACGCCTACGGCGGCGGCCTCGAACTGGCGATGTCTGCGGACATCAGGCTCGCGTCGCAGACCGCCATGTTCGCCGCGCCGGAGATCAAGCTGGGCTGGATCGGCGGTGGGGGAGTGTCCGCGTTCCTCGCGCAGAGCGCCGGGCCCTCCAACGCCGCACTCATGCTCTACACGGGTGACCCGGTGGACGCCGCTACTGCGCTGTCATGGGGCTTGGTCAGCCGGGTACTAGAGCCGCAAGACCTCCTGCCCGCAGCACGCGAGCTCGCTGGCCGGATCGCACAGCGGCCGCCGATCGCCGCGCAGACCGCCAAGCTCAACCTGCGCGCCGCCTACGCCATGCCGCTGGACAATGCCATCCAGTACGAGCGTGACCTTCAGACCATTTGTTTCGCCACCGAGGACGCCGCCGAGGGCCGGGCAGCCTTCGCAGAGAAGCGGTCACCGCGTTTCCGCGGGCGGTGACGGGTGCCTGACGACCCATGACCACCGCCATCCCGGAGTCAGAGTTCATGAGGCCTCAACTGGTCACGCGCCGGCGTGCCTGCTGCGGGTATGCACTGGCGCTGCGTGATCGGCCTTCGAGGCTCAGTCACATACCTATGGGACCATCAGTCCGGTGAGCGCAGGCACGATGAGGGCTTTCGTGGTCACCGCGTCCGGGGAGGCTGGCGTCCAGGAGGTCGACGCGCCCGTCGCGCAGCCTGGCGAGGTCGTCGTCGACGTCGAGCGGGCCGGGGTGTGCGGCACCGATGTCGAGTTCTTTACCGGCGAGATGCAGTACCTGCATGATGGTCACGCGCGCTTCCCGATGCGGCTCGGTCACGAGTGGGCCGGAACTGTGGCGGCGGCCGGTGAGGGGGTCGACCCGGCCTGGGTCGGCCGCCGGGTCACCGGCGACACCATGCTCGGCTGCGGCGCCTGCAGGCGCTGCAGGGGCGGATACCAGCATGTCTGCGAATTCCGGCAGGAGGTGGGCGTTCGCGGAGGGCGCCCTGGTGCCCTCGCCGAGCAGCTCGCCATGCCCGTCACCGCGCTGCATGCCCTGCCCGCCACGGTCGACGCCGCGCTCGGCGCCCTGGCCGAGCCCGGCGGTAACGCCCTCCGCTCCGCGCAGGGAGCCGGCCTGCACCCAGGAGACCGGGTGCTCGTCCTGGGCCCGGGGACGATCGGGCTGCTGGTGGCGATGTTCGCCCGGGCAGCCGGAGCCGAAGTGCACCTGATGGGCCGCTCGGCCCGCTCGCTCGGGTTCGCGCGGACCCTGGGCTTCGACGGCGTCTGGGCAGCCGACGAGCTGCCCGGGCTGCCCTTCGACGCCGTGGTCGACGCCTCCGGCGCGCCCGCCCTGCCGGCAAAGGCACTCGACCTCGTCGAACCCGGCAAGCGTGTTGTGTACGTGGGCCTGGCCGGAAGCCCCAGCCTCATCGACACCCGCGTGCTGACGCTCAAGGACGTCACCGCGGTCGGTATTCTCAGTGCCTCACCCGGCCTGGCCGACACGATCGGTCTCTATGCCAGCGGGGCAGTCGACCCGCGACCGCTTATCGCGGCGACAGTTGGCCTTGACGAGGTCGCCGCGGTACTGGCCGGAGACCGGCCAGCGAGCGCAGGCCCGGGCCCCAAGATCCAGGTCGATCCCCGCATCTAGGACGCGAGGAAAGGGCATCGGGCATGGGCGAGTTTCACGGGCTGGTCGCGTCTCCGAGGCACCGCCAGGTTTGCAGGCTGCCGGGACGTTGGACCCTGTCCCGACTCCCGGCCACACCAGCGGACACTGCGCCTTCCACCTGCCCGACCGAGGCGTTCTCATCGCCGGCGATGCCCTCATGACGGCACACCCAGCCGGACGCACAGTTGGCCCGCAGCTGCTTCCAGCGATGTTCAACCACGATGACGCAGCCGCCCTGACCTCACTGCAGGCACCCGCCGAGCTCCCCGCAGGCCAAGCCGCCGGGCGATGCCGGCCGCCGGCCCTGAATACCATGATCACCAGCGCCGCCGAGTGGCCCGTCAAAGGGTCAGGCAGGCTGTGATGTTCCTGACATCCCGGCGGTCAATGCAATCCTTTGCAGGAGAAACCGGTAGCCTCTGTCGCCACAGCAGCGTGACCGGCCCCGGAACGGTGAGTCACCGCTAAGGGGTCACTGGCGAGAGGGCTCATCGCATGGCATTGATCTCCGCGAAGGTAATTGCGCAGGTCAGCTGTAGGTCGGCCAGCGAACTGGCGGCGATGTCCTGGGAATGGGTCATGCGTGCCGATGGGCGGGTGCTCTACCGGCTCACCAAGGTTGACGGCCGGCGGGAACGGAATCCGTGGACCTTCGTGACCCAGCTGACCACGGGCCAGCTGCAATCGTTCCGGGCGGACAAGGCCAAGGCCACGGCGATGCTGAATAGCCTCGCCCGCCAGCACGGGCACAAGATCGGCTGAGCGCGATCCCACCGTGCGGGCCAGCCCCGGCAAGCTGGGCATGGGCCGGCCGGACGGCGCGTCATGCCACAACTGAGCAATCGTTGCCTGACGTGGCTCTAGACTTGGACCATTCGTTTTTTTGGACCGTTCGTGTTTATGAAGGTAGGTTTGGCGCCATGACCGCATCCCGGACTCCGACCACCGCCGAGGAGCTGCGCGGTGCCGGCCTGCGGGTGACGGCCGCCCGCGTCGCACTGCTCGAGACCGTCCGGGACGGTGACCACCTCGGCGTCGAGGCGATCGCCTCCGGGGTGCGTGATCGCGTAGGCCATGTCTCCCTTCAAGCCGTGTATGAGGCCCTCCACGCGCTCACCGCGGCGGGACTCGTACGCCGCATCGAACCGGCCGACAGCCCGGCCCGGTTCGAGGGACGCGTTGGTGACAACCACCACCACGTTGTGTGCCGGTCGTGCGGTGTCGTCGCTGATGTCGACTGCGCGGTCGGCGAGGCGCCCTGCCTGACCGCGTCCGACGACCACGGCTTCTCGATCGACGAGGCCGAGGTCGTCTACTGGGGCCTGTGCCCCGACTGTTCCACCGCCCACAGTTCCTGGGCACTGTGATCCGCCTAGCCCGGAAGGATTCCCATGTCTGAGAACCAAGATGCAATCGTCGTAGACGCGAAGACGGAAGGCGCAGGTGGCTGCCCGGTCGTGCACGGGCGCGCCCCGCAGCCGGCTCAGGGCGGCGGAAACCGTCAGTGGTGGCCGGAGCTGCTCAACCTGAAGATCCTCGCCAAGAACCCCGCCGTGGCCAACCCCTTCGGCGAGGAGTTCAACTACGCCGAGGCGTTCAAGACCCTCGACCTCGCGGCCGTGAAGCGGGACATCGCGGAGGTGCTCACGACATCGCAGGACTGGTGGCCGGCCGACTTCGGCCACTACGGCCCGCTCATCATCCGGATGGCGTGGCACGGCGCGGGCACCTACCGGATCAGCGACGGCCGCGGCGGCGCCGGCGCCGGCCAGCAGCGCTTCGCCCCCGTCAACAGCTGGCCGGACAACGCCAATCTCGACAAGGCCCGCCGGCTGCTGTGGCCGGTCAAGAAGAAGTACGGCAAGAAGATCTCGTGGGCCGACATCATGATCCTCGCCGGCAACGTGGCCCTGGAGTCGATGGGCTTCAAGACCTTCGGCTTCGGCGGCGGTCGCGAGGACGTCTGGGAACCGGACGAGGATGTCTACTGGGGTCCCGAGACCACCTGGCTCGGCGACGAGCGCTACACCGGCGACCGCGAGCTCGAGGACCCGCTGGCCGCGGTCCAGATGGGCCTCATCTACGTCAACCCGCAGGGGCCGAACGGCAACCCGGACCCGCTCGCCGCGGCCCGCGACATCCGTGAAACGTTCCGCCGGATGGCGATGAACGATGAGGAGACGGTCGCTCTGATCGCCGGTGGTCATACCTTCGGCAAGACTCACGGTGCGGGCCCGGAGGACCACGTCGGCCCCAATCCCGAGGCTGCCCCGCTTGAGGAGCAGGGCCTGGGCTGGAGGAGCACGTACGGCACCGGCAAGGGCGGCGACGCCATCACGAGTGGACTCGAAGTCACGTGGACCAGCACCCCGACCACCTGGGACAACAGCTTCTTCCGGATCCTCTTCGGTTATGAGTGGGAGCTGACCAAGAGCCCCGCCGGTGCTCACCAGTGGAAGCCAAAGGGTGATGCCGGTGCCGGCACCGTCCCCGACGCCCACGACCCGTCGAAGCGCCACGCCCCGATGATGCTGACGACCGACCTCTCGCTCCGGTTCGACCCGATCTACGAGCCGATCTCGCGGCGTTTCATGGAGGACCAGGAGGCGTTCGCGGACGCCTTCGCCCGCGCGTGGTTCAAGCTGACCCACCGCGACATGGGCCCGGTCGTGCGCTACCTCGGGCCTGAGGTCCCGTCCGAGACACTGATCTGGCAGGACCCCGTTCCGGCGGTGGACCACGAGCTCGTCGACGCTGCGGACATCGCCGCCCTCAAGGGCCAGATCCTCGCCTCGGGCCTGTCGGTCTCGCAGCTGGTCTCCACCGCCTGGGCGTCGGCCTCGTCGTTCCGCGGCAGCGACAAGCGCGGCGGCGCCAACGGCGCGCGCGTCCGCCTCGAGCCGGAGAACGGTTGGGATGTCAACAACCCCGACGAGCTGGCGATGGCGCTGCGCACCCTCGAGGGGATCCAGGAGTCCTTCAACGCCGCCCAGGCCGGCGGTAAGAAGGTCTCGCTGGCCGACCTGATCGTGCTCGCTGGTGGTGCGGGCGTCGAGCAGGCCGCCAAGAACGCCGGCTTCGACGTCGAGGTCCCCTTCACGCCGGGGCGCACCGACGCGTCGCAGGAGCAGACCGACGTGGAGTCGTTCGCCGTGCTCGAGCCGAAGGCGGACGGGTTCCGCAACTACCTCGGGAAGGGCAGCCGGCTGCCGGCCGAGTACCTCCTCATCGACAAGGCGAACCTGCTCACCCTGAGCGCCCCCGAGATGACGGTCCTCGTCGGTGGCCTCCGCGTCCTGGGCGCGAACTACCAGCAGTCGCCGCTCGGCGTCTTCACCACCACCCCGGGGTCGCTGACCAACGACTTCTTCGTCAACCTGCTCGACATGGGCACGACGTGGAAGCCGACGTCCGAGGACGCGCAGACCTTCGAGGGTCGCGACGCCGCCACGGGCGAGATCAAGTGGACCGGCAGCCGTGTCGACCTCGTCTTCGGGTCGAACTCCGAGCTGCGCGCGCTCGCGGAGGTCTACGCGAGTGATGACGCGAAAGAGAAGTTCGTGAACGACTTCGTCGCGGCGTGGGACAAGGTGATGAACCTCGACCGGTTCGACCTCGTCTGATCATGGCGTCCAGGTCGGCCCGCGGCGGCCGACCTGGACGTCCTCAGTCCGAAGGATCTCGCATTGTCCGCCTCCAGCGCGACGTCGAGAGGGCCGCTGAGGACATGAAAGGCTGATCTTGCAGATGAGTGCGGAAGGACCACGGTTCCCCCGGCTGTTCTCGCCACTGAGGATCGGCCCGGTGCAGCTCCGCAACCGCATCGTGTCCTCCGGCCACGACACGGTGATGGTGCAGGACGGAAAGATCACCGATCAGCTGATCGCCTACCACCAAGCCCGCGCGGAGGGCGGCGTCGGCCTGATCGTGGTGCAGGTCGCCGGCGTGCACGAGTCTGCCCGCTACACCTCCCACGTGCTCATGGCGGTCGATGATTCCTGCTTGCCCGGTTACCGGAATCTTGCGGACGCCGTCCACGGTCACGGAACCGTTCTGTTCGGGCAGCTGTTCCATCCTGGCCGGGAGGTGATGGAGTCCGCTGATGGCACCGCCCCGGTCGCTGTTGCCCCCTCCCCGGTACCCAACGAGCGCTTCCAGGTGATGCCCCGGGCTCTGCGCGGCCGGGAGATCGGTGAACTCGTGGCAGGCTATGGGGCGGCGGCGGCCCGGCTGGTGCGGGCGGGCCTGGATGGCGTGGAGATCGTGGCCAGTCATGGTTATCTGCCGTCTCAATTCCTCAACCCCAATGTCAACCGTCGCGACGACGAGTACGGGGGGACCCCGGACAATCGCCTCCGCTTCTTGCGCGAGGTAGCTCAATCGGTCCGCCATCAGGCCGGGCCGGGCGCCGCTGCCGGCATCCGGATCTCGGTCGACGAGCGTGACCCTGCCGGGCTGCCCGAGGACATCGCTATCCACGCCTGCACTGTCCTCGCCAGTTCCGGGCTGATCGACTATGTCAGCGTCACCACCGGGACCTCCGCCACCCTCGCCGGCTCTGGCCACATCGTCCCGGAGATGACCTGGCCCGCTGGCTACACCGCCCCAGCTGCCCGCCGGCTGAAGGATGCCGTCACGGTCCCCGTCATGGTTGCTGGCCGGATCAACCAGCCCCAGGATGCCGAGCTGATCCTGCGGTCAGGCGACGCCGACGCCTGCATCATGACCCGGGCACTCATCTGCGATCCGGTCATGCCAGCTCTGGCGGCCCAGGGCCGCACCGACGACATCCGTGCCTGCATCGCCTGCAACCAGGCCTGTATCGGCCACTTTCACGCGGGGTATCCGATCTCCTGCATCCAGCATCCCGAAACCGGGCGAGAACTCCGTTACGGGCAGCGGACACCCGCCGTCCACCGCCGCACCATCCTGGTCGCCGGAGGGGGCCCCGCCGGCATGAAAGCCGCCACCGTCGCGGCAGAACGAGGCCACAGCGTCGTCCTCCACGAGGCCACCGGCAGGCTCGGGGGCCAGATCCTGCTGGCCGAGCGGCTCCCCGGGCGGGCCGAATTCGGCGGCGCCGCCACCAACCTGCAGCGTGAACTCACCCGCGCCAACGTCACAGTCGCCTTCCACAGCCCCGTCACCCCCGAACTGGTGCGCAAGCAGTCTCCCGGCCTCGTTATCGTCGCCACCGGTGCCAGTCCCTACCGTCCCCCACTCGAAGTCGACGGGAATCCTGTGGTCGCTGACGCCTGGGAAATCATCCAGGGCCGCGAACTTCCCCCTGGCCATATCGTCGTGGTCGACTCGCGTGGGGACTGGACCGGCATCGGCACAGCCCGCATCCTCGCCGCTCAAGGACACCGCGTCACCCTCGCCGTCACCGGCTACGCCACCGGGGAGCACCTCCAGCAATACGTCCGGAACGCCAGCCTCGCCGCCCTGCACAAAGCCAAGGTCACGGTGATCCCGCTCGTCCGTCCCCACGGCGTCGACGAGGACACCATTTACCTGCAGCACGTCCTCACCGAGGAGCCGGTCATCATCGGCGGGATCTCCGCCACCGTCCTTGCCTGCGGCCACCAGCCAGTCTCAGCACTCCTGACCAGCCTCGAAGAACAAGGAATCCCTACGGTAGGAGCCGGCGACTGCCTCGCCCCCCGCACCGTCGAAGAAGCTGTCCTCGAAGGTCTTGCAGTCGCCAGTGAAATCTGATCAGCGTCGATGTCCCGCGGGCGGCAATTCGGCTTGTGCCATATCATCGGCGGTCGCTGGCGAGCGGCTCGGACTGAGTGGCCGGAGGTTCAGATCCTCTCATCCCGGCCAGTCCCTTGCGGGATTTTGGTGGCGACGCCGGCCGGCACATACGGATGCTTCTGCTGGATCAAGGCGTTCAAGCGGTCCCGGTCCGGGGCGAGCAGGGCCTTGACGCCCTCCGCGCTCACATCCGCAACGATGACGTCGCCAACCTCGTCGTGGACATCGCTGAAGAGGCCGTGCGTCTTCATCTTCTGGGCCTGGTAACGATTGTCGTCGGTCGGGCTGACGTAGTGGACCGACCAGATCTTGTAGCGGTAAACCAGGAACAGGTGGTTCAGCGTCATCAGGCGCTTCTTGCGCAGGGCGATGTCGAAGGTGTTCTGGTCGCGAACCGAGAGGATGTTGCGCCCCCGGCGATCCACGATCACGTCGAAGATGATATTGGCAACCTTTTCCCCGCTTGTCTTGGACAGGGTGAGTTCCAGCAACTCCGAGCCCGCCGTGTTCGGCCGCAGCCCGACACGCAGCGAGTACGGGATCTGGTGGTGCTTCGTCCACATCGCGAGCCATTCCTCGAGCAGCTTGGTCGGCACTTCGGTCTGGACCAGGTGCTGGTGCTGCGTCGAGCCCTTGCCCATCGCTTTGGTGGCCGCCGTGCCGCCCGAAGAAGCCATGAGCGCCGCATCCAGCCGCGGCCCGCCCACGAGCGTCTGGGGCGTCCGGTAGGGCGATTCGACCAGGCGGAACTTTCGCTGCAGCCGGGCCAGGGAGAGCATGCCGTCCTGCTTGAGCGCGGCGGCGAACTCCTCTGCCGCCAGGCCGTCGATCTGATGTCCGCCGTAGGTAATGAAGTTGAAGACGAACCCCAGCTTGCCGAGCTCTTCCGGGAATCGCCTCATTTCCTCCTCGCTCATCCCGGTCGTGTCCCAGTTGAACGATGGTGACAGGTTGTACGCGAGCATCTTGGAGGGGAACTCGGCGTGGATGGCCTCGGCGAAGCGCCGAGCGTCCGCCAGGTTCGCGGTCTTGGTCTCCATCCACAGGAGGTCGGCGAACGGGGCCACTGCCAGCGACCTGGCGACCGCGTACTCGATTCCGCTCTGTATCTGGTAGTAGCCCTCGGTAGTCTTGGAGACCTCGCAATCCCAGGCGATGTCGATGCCCATCGATTTGGCCCTGGCCCGGGCGGCGTGGAACGACGTTCGGTTCGCGAAGGCCAGCCACTCGTCGGCGCTCATGTCGAAGCGCTCACCCTCGTTGGCGCGGAACTCGATCACGTCCGCGACCGCCTGGGGATAACTCTTCAGGTTGGCCTCGGACTGCCACGCCTCCAGGTACTCCGTCTCGACCTCCTCCAGCAGTGCCTCGACCGGCGACCCATCGGCCTGCTGGAACGCCTTCGCGCTCTCTTCGAGCACGCGCATCACGCCTGTCCGCGCGAGCCAGGCGCTGCCCTCCTCGTACTCCGCGGCGGAGATCTTGTACAGCAGATGACCGCGCGCGTCCTCGACGCCCAGCTCGCAGAGCGTCCTCATGATGGCGAGATAGCCGACCTTGTAGGTCGGCAGCTCAACGTTGGTGGCGCCCAGGATGAACGGATGATCGCGCTCGTCCCCGCGCCCATCCAGGAACGTGGCCGCTTCGGCGTCGGTTCGGGCCACGATGACACCGGGCACCTTCATGACGTCGAGCTGGAAGCGCGCGGCGCTCAGCCGCTTGATCTGCTCGTCCACGCCGACGAGCACCTTCCCGGCCTGGTGCCCGCACTTCTTGGCGCCGGGCTTCTGGTCCTCGATGTGGTAGCCCGGAACCCCGACCTCGACGAAACGACGGATCAGATTCCGGACATGCGCGTCGCCGCCGTGTCCCGTGTCGGCGTCGGCGATGATGAATGGCCGATAGTCGATCTCGGGGGAGGCAGCACGCTGCGCCTCGCTCAGGCGCGAGCGGGCGAAGCGCTGGTTCCGGTCCGCCGTGAGCAGGGCGCGCACGATCGGCGCGGCCTCGTCCGGCACCTGGGAGAGCGGGTAGCTGGCCAAGTCGGGTCCCGGGTCCTCGGTGATGGATCCTTTGGCCGACGTGGCCCAGCCGCCCAGGTAGATGCCCTCGATTCCCATCCGCTTCAGGGCCACCGCCTGGCCGGGTGAATAGGGGCCGAAGGTGGTGATCTGCTTGTGCTCGGCGAAGAGCTGCCGGAGCCGATCGTAGAACTGCTCGGCCGCCACTCTCGCCACGGTGTAGTCGGTTGGGATGGTGCCCTGTTGCTCGACCACCTGACGCGCAGAATACAAACGCGTGATGCCCTCGAATCGGGGACTGGCGAACCATCTTGCGGTCTCGCCGGTTTCCGAATCGAACGAGCTCGTGGCTGGCTTCTCGGCGACTTCCGAATCGAATGACCTCATGACTGGCTCCTGCCGCTCCTACCCTGCGGTACTTCTCGCGACCTCGAAAGCCAGGTCCCGCATGATGCGGTTCCCGCGCACCGCCTCAACGTCCCCGTACAGTTTCCGCAGTCCGCGGCCCCGGATCGCAACCCCGCCCTCACCGTCGCCGCCAGGCACGCGTGAATCCTGGGTTTCCACTGCCCTCCTGACACCCGCCTAAACCAGCCTCCGGATGGGCCTATCAGGAAAATCTGCCTTACCAGTCATCATCCCGCCAGGGCCGAAGGTCCCCTCCAGGCATGGCTCCCCAGCCCGCGCCAATAAGGTGATCTGAGCCACTGGCGCACCGATCTTCGGCCAGGTGCACCACCCGGTGGGGGCCCGACTCGCAGCCGGTGGTAATCGCCGCGATGGAAAGCCTCCGGCGGGTACGGGCTGCCAGCCCGCGACGGGTCGAAGTGGTTCAGGTCGGCCAGGCTGGGTTCGCCGTTCGCGGTGTCTCGGCCGCGGGAGAGCTGGGCAGCGCGCATCGCCGGTATGACCAGGCCGGGCACTGATATCTGTGCCGCGGCTACGAGGAGCCGGTCCGGCCGGGCTGGATGCTAACCGCCCAGAGCCTCCAGGATGAGGCCGGACCCGGCGGGATCGCTGCTGCCGGTGGCCCAGGCCATGACCGCGCAGCCGGGATAGAGCCGCCGCAATTGGCCGGCCTGGTATTTCAGCCCGGTCCCGGCGAACCACACCGCGTGGCGGTGCCCTCCGGCGGTGTAGGTGTAATACGTCTCCCCGTCTTTGCTCCCAGTCTTTACCCAGCCCCGGCCGGCGAGGTCGGTAGCGGTGATGGTGGCGGCTTGCGTGCCAGCCAGTCGGTGCCCTGCCGGGTCCAGCGTCCAGTCGTAGCCGTACATGGCCGACTCGACGGCCAGCCGCGCACCAGGGATGTGGTAGGTCCGCACTTCGGTCAGCACCCTCTTCAGGTCGGACACCGTGACGATCGGGCCTGGATCACCCGTTGACCAGTGAAAGTCGATGGCCATCAGCACGATCTGGTCCGAGTACTTCGCGAGTTCGCCGTAGTCGTAGAGGTAAGGCGTCAGATCCGACAGGTTCTCGTAGTCGATCTCGTCGGTCGTGCGGACCCTGACCGCCACCCGCAGTGTCCGGTGCTGCCGGTGCATGGCCAGCGCGAGTTCGCGCACGAACTCTGTGTAAGAGGCGGTGATCCGGCCGATCTCCTGACGGTCGGTCAGCCCTTGCCAGTGCGCCACGGAGGCGTACAGGCCGAGGTCGTTCTTGCTGCTGGGAAGGGCGTACTCATAGTCCAGGGTCAGGCCGTTGGCCTGCGGGTAGCTGGTCATCGCCGTTGCGAGTGCCGCAACATTGCGCCACCTGGCCTTTGGGTCGAGCAGGATCTGTGCCATCACAGACTTGGGCGTCTGCTCGTCGGAGATGGTGATGAACCGCCATCCGCACGGGTTCGCCGCCGCGGCCGCGCCCAGGACGGTTTCCAGCGACGAGCCTCCCGGGTTACCCGACTGCCGCACGATGCTGTCCGGGGTCGCGCCCAGGTGCAGCCAGAAGAAGTCCAGCAGGCGCAGCCGGCTGGCCTGCGCGGCGATCAGGCTGGGGCGGTTGGGGTCATCGAGCCAGTCGGGCAGCCACGCCCCGCTGGCACCGGCCAGGGATGGGCGGCCGCAGGTCGCGGGACGCGGCGCGGGGCCGGTCGCGGGCAGCGCCTGCAGGTTCAGTTTCGGGGTGGCGCCGGCACCCGCACGCGGCGATACCGCGCTGTCCGGGGCCAGTGGCTGCCCGGCGGCCCCAGTGCCGACCACGGACAGCCACACCCCGGCACCAATGAGGACCGCCAGGGCGGCCACCAGTATCAGCCCCGGCCAGGTGAAAAGCCGTACGCGCATCCGCTCCTCCTTTGTCATGCGGCTTTCAGCGGGCTGCCGTCGCCGGCGGCCGGGATCCTGGCGACTCGCGTGCCCTTCCAGCTGATCAGCCTGCCGGTTAGCACCGCGAACACCGTGCGGTACGCCAGATATATCTGGAGCGGGTCATTGATGAAGCGGTAGAAGATTGCGGTCAGCGGGTCCCACGACCATTCCCGCAGCACGACCATTGCGGTCAGGTTCTGCACCAGCCGGAACCCGGTGAACACCGCCAGGTAGATCAGGAGCTGGGACCAGTTTCCCGAGGCGATGGCCGTTATGGTGATGGCATAGTTCAGTGGCAGCAGCACTATCGGGATGAGAAGCCCGGTGACCGAGTACCACATGACCCAGGTGAGCGCCCCGTATTTGCCCGGCTCTGCCAGTATCACCTTGTGTTTCCATAGATTCTGAACGGTGCCGAAGGTCCAGCGCGTCCATTGCCTGGCGATGCCCTTGAGGGTGTCAGGTGCCTGTGTCACCGCCACGGCCCTGATGTCCTGGACGACGGCGAACCCGGCTTGGCGCAATTCAAGCCCGGCGTCGGCGTCCTCCCCTAACGTGTCGCCGGAAACGCCTGTCTTCCGCATAACCGAGGTCCGCCAGGCCGAGCAGGCGCCGGGCACGATCAGGATGCCATTCTTCCCCTGTGCCACGCGCATCAGGCCAATGCCGAGGTTGTACTCGGCCTGCTGGAACCGGAACAGGAGCCACTGCCAGGGACGGCGGGCGGCGTTGCCCGCCCTGATGTAACCAGCGGCCGCGCCTACCTTCGGATCACGGAAATGGCGAATCAGGTTCGGGATCGTATCCGGGCCCGCCAGCCGGGTATCGGCATCAAATGCGGCACATACCTCACCGCGGATCCTGGTCCGGAAGGCCAGATCCCAGGCGGCCGCCTTGCCCGCGTTCTGCTCCAGGTGGACTACTTCGAGCCTGCGTGACGGGTGGCAGTACCGGGCGGCGAGCTCGTCGAGGATGGCCTTCGTCCCGCCGGCCCCGTCCGGGGTGCCCCCTTCGCCATCCGCTGAGCCGTCGTTGACCACGACGACCTGCAGGTCGAAGGGGTAGTCGTAGGCGAAGACCGACTCGATCGTGGCCCGGATCACCGCCTTCTCGTCCCTGGCCGCGATCAGGACGGAGACCAGCTTGGGGTGCCAGCTGGGAACCGGCCGGTACTGCTTCCATCCCCCGTACAAGGCACGCACGATCCAGCCGGCCCCAAATCCCAGGAGAACCCAGGTCGCCAGGCTCAGCACCAGTGGCAGGCCCGTCTCGGGCAGCACCTGCCGGGCCCACTCCGCCCAGAAGCCGAGCCGGTCGCCCAGGGTCGGGTGTTCCCGCGCCACCGGGCCGCCCCCGCCCTGCTGCCGGAGAAGCTGGTCCAGGGTCATGAACCGGTAGCCCAGCACCTCGGCCTTCTGGAGAATGCGCTCCGTCAGCCGCACGGTCGCGGCATCGTTCTTCCCCGCGGTGTCGTGCAGGACGATGACCTGGCCCGGCAGCCCTGGGCGATCGAGTTCCGGGATCCCCACTGGCTCGACGAGCCGACGCACGACCTGCTCCGCGAGCGCGGGATCGCGCTCGCGCTCGCCGACGGACGGTGGATCAAACGCGACCTGGTGATGGGATTCCTCGAACGCCCGACCGCCGATTTCGCGTACCTCCGGTGGATGGGGCCCGCCCGCCCGATCACCGACTACTCACAAGTCCAGGTCGATCGGGACGACGAGTTGGATCTCTGGTCGATCGGAATGGCCGCGCTCAGCGAACGGGTCAAGACGATTCTCGGCTACGTCAACAATCACTTCCAGGGACACAGCCCGGCGTCGGCGCGCGCGCTCCAGCGCCGGCTCGGACAGGCGACCGTGGAG
>OFGU01000020.1_pt1 | contig 18195 bp, 12 predicted proteins | sample 1521841 | NCBI WGS metagenome assembly OFGU01 (sample SAMEA2553413, study PRJEB24118) | soil metagenome
GTTCCGGACGACACACGCGAGGCGATCTTTACCGACGGTTACACCAGCAAGTCGTCGCCGACCGGCGCCCGCCGCGGTCTCGGCCTGGCCCTGGTGCGGCAGATCACACAACGGCGGGGGGGGGGGGTCCGCGGGGGCCGGGGAGGCCGGGCGGGGCTTACCCCCGCCCTCCCCGCCGCGCCGGGGGCCCCCCCCCAGCCCCGCGTGGCGGGCCGGGGCGGGGCGGGACTGGGCGGGGCGCCCCCGGGCCCCCGGGGAGGCGTGGCGGAGGCACGGGAGCGGGGGGCCGGGCACCGCCCCGCCGCAGGCCACGGCCAGCCTGCGCGGTCCGGTGGTGACGGCTTTTGCCGTCATCTTCCTGGCGGAGTGGGGTGATCTCACCCAGATCCTGACCGCCAATCTCGCCGCTCACTACCACTCACCCCAGTCGGTCGGGGCAGGTGCGCTGCTGGCGCTGTGGACGGCGGCGTTCGCGGTGCGGCACAGGCCGCCTATGCTAAGTCGCCATGGAGGGCCGTCAGCCAAACCGGCGTGGAGAGTCGCTTACCCGGCGGCAGAAGCGGGTCTTCGCCGTGGTCGGCGCGGTCCTGGTGGTGCTGCTCGGCGGCGTCAGCGCGTGGGCGGCGAGTGACCCGGGCAGCTACGGGCGCTCTCGTGACGGCTGCGTGAATGTGGTGATGCCAAGCAGCACGGGGGGCGGCATCATGCACGAATGCGGGGCTTCCGCGCGGGCCATGTGCCGCAGCGCTTTCAGCGAGCACACCCAGCTGGCGCTGCTCGCCCGGCCCCAGTGCAGGCTGGCCGGGCTCGTCCCGGGATCTCACCCCTCGCACTGAGCGGCATACCATCTCTTCTTCCTGACGTAACGCCTCCAGGTAAGCCGTCGTTTCGCACCTTAGGTGCGGCGGACGCCTCACTGGCCCCTACGGAAGGAATCTAATGAACGCTGTCCGACGGGCACTGGCGGCAGTAGCGGTCAGTGGTACCGCGCTGGCTGGCGTCGGGGTCGCAGGCGTAACCGCAGCCCAGGCGGCCAACCATGTCCCGACAGCCCTGTCCATCACCGCGCCGGCGCGGATCACCTACGGCAACGCTGCTACCGTGACCGGCAAGCTGACCACCACTGGCAGCCACAAGGCTCTCCCCGGCCTGACGGTGGCGCTGGAGGAGCGCAGGACCGGCACGACCACCTGGACGTCGGCCGGCACCCAGACCACCGCCGCTGACGGGTCGGTCTCGTTCAGCGTGAAGCCGCCCCGGACCGAAGAGTTCCAGCTGGTTCATGCGGCGACATCCGGCACGAAGGCATCGACGAGCGCTACCGCCACCATCAAGGTCGCCTACGCCGTGACCGCATCGCTGACCGGGAACAAGGTGTCGGTGACTGTGGCCCCGATAGCCGCCACCCAGAAGGTGCTGCTGCAGCGGAAGGGGAGCAGCGCCAAGCAGTGGTCCACCCTGGCGACCAGGAAGCTGAACAAGACCTCCAGCGCCACGTTCACGATCAAGGCACCCACCGCGGCGGGCACCTACCACTACCGCGTGGTCAAGCTCGCGGCGCACGGCTTCCTGGCTGGCGTCAGCGCCACGATGACGCTGACAGTGCCCTGACCGGGCACGCCGGGCGGGGTACCCGGGGACTTTGAGGCGATCCCGCGCCGCAACCCACTGCCATGGGTGCGCGGCAGTAAGGCCCAGGCCGTTACCGGCCTGGGCCTTACCTTTGGTGGAGGTGGCGGGAATCGAACCCGCGTCCTTCGGTACATCACCAGGGCTTCTCCGGGCGCAGCCTGCCCTGCTTTTCTCAGCCCCGGCGGTCCTGCAGGCCAGCCGCCGACGGGCTCAGTCGCTGTGAGGTGTCCCGCTCATCCCCGCGACCGGGTTGAGCGGTGGATCCTCCTAGCTGATGCCAGACACCGGGCCGGAGGCGTTCCCGGGCTGACAGCCCCTAACTCGCGGTCAGGCCGCGAGGGCGAGGGCAGTGCGATTAACCTTGGCACTTATAGGTTTGCGGTCACAGGATTAACGAGGTTATGTCCGCAGTCCTCGGCCCGCTTCCCCTGGCTCAACTACCGGAGTCGAAGCCTGTCACCCCCTATGGATTTATCAGTGTCAACGCTCAGCAGCGTACACCGATTCCGTGCCCGGACAGCGAGATGCCCCCGTGGGCGCTGGCGGTGGCCGAATCGCACCCACGGGGGCCGACCGGCAGGGTCGGGGCCGGTCATAACGCCCGGGCCTCCCCCGAGATGAGGCCCGGTTCTCATCACGACGACTGGGCCGCAACCCCCCAAGCGGCACTCAGTCACTAGGTAAGACGTCAATTAGTAGTCACCTGGTTGCTCCAAGTTACCAAAATCCAGGTCAGGATCCCACCATGAGATCGCCGGCCCCGGTGGGCTGGTTCAGCGGGCGTGGACCGCGGCCAGGAAACGGGCAGCCAGCGGCACAGCTGAGGTGGCGGGCGAGGGGCTGAGCTCAAGCACCGAGAAGGCCACATCGCCCCGGTATCCCACGAACCAGCTGGCCCAGACCGGGTGCTTGCCGACCCGGACCTGCACCGTTCCCACCTGCCCGCAGACCGCCTGCCCACGCAGGTCGGCCTGCCTGGCCAGGCCCGAGTGCACGGTGCCCCGCATGAGCGTCCGCAACGTGGCCAGGTTCGCCGCGCTGAACGGGGCGTCCGCCGTCTTCGGTGTCTGGGTCGCGCCGGCCGGGCCGGCGATCAGTGACGGGACGTGCCTGCCGCCGCTGTCCACCTGAGCTGCGACCAGGGCCATGGAAAGCGGGCTTACCTGGATATTTCCCTCGCCGATCGTGCTCGCGGCAACGGCAGCGACACCGCTGATCGGCCCCACGGACCCGGAGAAGCTCGCCAGCGGCAGCAGTGGCAGCGGCCACGATGCACCGATCCCGAAGCCTTCCGCCGCGGTGGCCAGGTCGTGGCCGGTCATCCGCTCGGACAACCCGCTGAAAGCCGTCCCGCAGGCATGCGCGAAATCCACCGCGAAGGCCGGCTGTGCACCGAACCCCCGCTCGGCCGGCACGTTGCGGAAGATCTGACCGCCGACATTGTTCACCCGGTGACATGGGATCGGTGTGCTCACACGCAGGCCGTCGGCGAGCAGCGCCTCGGTGGAGACGATGGTGAACGCTGGACCCGGCGGGTAGTGCCCGGCCAGCGGATCGATCACGGGCATCGCGCCCGCTGCGCGGCTGGCGATGGCGAGGATACGCCCGGTGGAGGCCTGCACCGCTGTTACCGCGGCCGAGGCTGGCACCGAGCCCACCGCCAAATCGGCGGCCGTCTGCACGTGCGCGTCGATGGTTGTGCGCACCGGCGTCGATGCCTGGCCGGGCCAGCGAGCCCGCACCGAGACCAGGCGGCCGGAGGCTGTCTCCGTCACCACCTCGATCGTGGGTGTCCCGGCCAGGTCGCGCTGATGTGCCTTCTGCAGGCCGGACAGGCCGATCGTGGCGCCGGGACGGTAGGCGATGCCCTGATCACGCAGGGCGGATGAGACCTCGGTGCCGACCGATCCGACGATAGCGGGGGCAATGCTGGTGAACAGCCGCAGCTTCTCCTGCCTGATGCGCAGGCCTGGAACCCGGGCAAGCCGCCTGGCCATCCGGCTGTACTGGGCCGGCCGGAGCACCACCAGTTCCTGGAACGAATTGCGCGGCGCGGTCAGGATCCAGCCCAGAAGCTGGGTGGGATCGAGCTTGGTGACCCGGCCGAGCGCGACCGCGGTCGCCCACGGGTGGGCGAGATGGCCGGCCCGGACGCCGGCCACATAGGCGACCGACGGCGTCTGCAGCGGGGTCCCGGCCGCGTCTTCCAGCGGAGCCCGGGGCGGCGTGCTCGACACCACTGCCAGCCGCAGGCCGGGCCGCAGGCCGGGGTTGATCACGCTGGGGGACCAGACCACTTTCCAGCCCGATGCGGTCTGGCGCAGGCGGAACCAGCCGCTGTAGTTCCACGGCGCGCCGTCCTGGCCGAGGTCCACCGATGCCCGGAACGCCGCCTGAGCGGTGTTCCCGTGCTGGGTGATCCTGCCCATCGTGAGGTAGAACGCAGCCGCGTCGAGCTGGAGGTAGGCGTCTCTCAGCGCGGTGGCCACCGTCGCCGGATCACCCGTGGTCAGCTGGGCGGCCGCCTGATACTGATTCTCCTGCCAGTCCAGCAGGAACGTCTGGACGGTGGGCTCGGCCGAGGGCGGCGACCACAAACCCCCCGCGAAACCCACAGCCCCGAAGCCGACCGCGAGCACCGCCACGATCACCTTCGGCAACGACGGACGATTGCGTAGCCCGCTCACCCTTCTCCCCCGGAGGCTGCCCTTCAGCCCCGCCCTCCCAGCAGTGCCAGTCTGCGGTACGCGCTTAGCCGCGACGAAAGGGGCGGGGCTGACCCGCGCCGCGTGCGCACCCCGCCTACGGTAGGAGGCCATGGCCCGCCTTCCCGCTATCTCCGCCGCCTGAAGGCACGTTCCACCTCCCTGGCAGCGTCCCGCCGCGCCAGGTCCTGGCGCTTGTCGTAGGTCCGCTTACCGCGGGCCACCGCCAGCTCGACCTTGACCTTCCCGCCAACGAAGTACAGCGAGAGCGGGATGAGTGTGAACCCGCGCTCGGCCGTCATCCTGGCGAGCCTGTCGATCTCCTTCCGGTGCAGCAGCAGCTTACGGGGCCGCCTCGGCTCATGATTCGTCCAGGTCCCGTGGGTGTACTCGGGTATGTGTACCCCGAGCAGCCACATCTCCCCGTCAGTGATCTGGCCGAACCCGTCCGTGAGGGACGCGCGGCCCGCCCGCAGCGACTTCACCTCGGTGCCGGTGAGGACGAGCCCGGCCTCCACGACATCCTCGATGTGATAATCGTGCCTTGCCCTGCGGTTGCGGGCAATAACCTTGCGTTCCGGCCCCGCCGCCGAACCCTTGGCAGCCGCAGGACTCACGCGCGCAGGTAACGCCGCAGCGTGAGGAAGGAAGTGGCGCCGCACAGCACGATTCCCATCACCATCGCGAGTGCGATGACCTCGACCAGGTCCGTCACGCTGAGCTGAATGTCGTAGGGGAAGTACTGCTGCAGGGTGTCCAGCCCGAGCTGCTTGACCGCGATCAGCAGGCCCGCCGAGATCAGCCAGCCGAACAGGCCGGCGATCACCCCCTCGACCAGGAAGGGCAGCTGGACGTAGAAGTTCGAGGCACCGACCAGCCGCATGATGGACGTCTCCCGGCGGCGGTTGAAGGCCGACAGCCGGATCGTGTTCGCCACCAGCAGGACCGCGGCGATGATCAGGACAATCGCGATGATGACCACCGCGTTCCTGGCCCCGTCGAGCAGCTTGTAGAACTTGGCCAGGATCGAGGAGTCGTTGACGATCTGGTCCACCCCCGGCCTGCCTTGCACCGTGCCAGCCACGATGTTGAAGTCGGCCTGGGTGTTGAAGAGCTTCACCTGGAACGAGTCGGGGATCTCGGACTTGTTGACCAGGTTGGTGAACGAGGGGTCACGCGAGAAGTCCTGCCTGAAGTGCAGGTAGGCCTGCGCCTGCGATTCGTAGTAGACATGCTCGACCTGCGGCAGGGCGCGCAGGTCCGTGGCGATCTGGTTCTTCTCCGCCTGCGTGGCCGCCCCGTTCTGCTGGCACTGCGGGCTCACACTGGTCTTGGTGCACAGGTAGATGGAGAGCTGGACCTTCCCCTGCCAGTAGGTCCGGGTGTTGTCAACCTGCTTGACGAAGAGCAAACCGGTGCCGAGCAGCGAGAGGCTGATGGCCACCACCACGATGAGCGCGATCGTCATGGTCAGGTTACGCCGGAGGCCGGTCCAGACCTCCTGGAGGACGAACTGTGCACGCATGGTCGCTGATCCCTCGGCAATCCTTGCCTATTGTGGTACGTCGCAGGCCCCGCCAGCGGCCGCGGCCCGGCCGCCAGCCTGGGTCAGTACGCCTGGCCGTATACCCCACGTGACTGGTCACGGACGACTTTGCCGTACTCCAGCTCGATGACCCGCTTACGGAACGAGTCCACGATGGCCGCGTCATGGGGGGCCATGACGACGGTGGTGCCCGTCCGGTTGATGCGGTCGAGAACCTTCATGATCCCGATCGAGGTGGCCGGGTCGATGTTCCCCGTGGGCTCGTCCGCCAGCAGGATCATCGGGCGGTTGACGAACGCCCGGGCCACCGCCACCCGCTGCTGCTCGCCGCCGGAGAGCTCGTCGGGCATGCGGTCGTGCTTACCTTCCAGCCCGACCAGGTCGATCACTTCGGGGACGACCTTGCGGATGAACCGCCGGGGCTTGCCGATGACCTGGAGGGCGAACGCCACGTTGTGATACACGTTCTTGTTGGGCAGCAGGCGGAAGTCCTGGAACACACAACCGATGCGGCGCCGCAGGTACGGGACCTTCCAGTTCGTGAGCCTGGCCAGATCCTTGCCCGCAACGTAGATCCGGCCCTCGCTCGGCCGCTCCTCCCGCAGGATCAGCCTCAGGAAGGTGGACTTCCCCGAACCGGACGGGCCGACGAGGAAGACGAACTCGCCCTTCTCGACATCGAGACTGACGTTCTCCAGAGCCGGACGGCTCTGATTGGCGTACGTCTTAGTGACGTTATCGAAGTGGATCACAGGCCCATCACACGCGCTCGACGGAATAAGGACCATACGGCCACGGGGGCGGGGCGGCCGCTGCTATCAGCCGTCCCGGCTCGGTTCACTACTGCCCGGTTTGGCCAGAGGACAGTCTAGGGGGGAAACTGGGTTCAGACGTGCAACACTGGTGAAGTGACCGGGATCGCCCCGGCCAGGGGGGACCAAGATGAGCTGCGAACACCTGATCTGCGCTCAGTGCGCGTCACCCGTGGTCGAGGGACGCTGCCCGGCCTGCCGGCTGGCAAGGTCGCAAGTGCATCACCACTCCTCCGGGCTGAGCCTGCCGCTGGCAGCCGCCGCGCTGCTCGCGCTGCTCCTGCTCCTGCTCGCGCTGCACCTGGCCCATTAACCACGCCCATTAACCACGCCCATTAACCACGGGGCGCACTAGCAGCCGGCGTACCCGCGACCGGGCAGGCGGCCCGTCAGCCTGCCGCGGGCTGGGTGCGCAGCCAGCGGATCTCCGCCTCGATGAAGTCATCGATCTCACCGTCGAGCACCGCGCTGGTGTTGCCGGTCTCCAGGCCCGTCCGCACGTCCTTGACGTTCTGGTAGGGGTGCAGGACGTAGTTGCGGATCTGGGTTCCCCAGCTGCTCGTGGTCTCCCCGCGCAGGTTCGCCAGCTTGGCCTCCTGCTCCTCGCGCTTGCGCTCCAGCAGCTTGGCCTTGAGCACCGCCATCGCGGTAGCCTTGTTCTGCATCTGGCTGCGCTCGTTCTGGCAGGAGACCACGATCCCGGTCGGCAGATGGGTGAGCCGGACTGCGGAGTCGGTGGTGTTCACGCCCTGGCCGCCGGGCCCGCTGGACCGGTACACATCGACCCTGATCTCGTCCTCGGGGATGTCGATGTCGTCGGCCTGGTCGACCACCGGGATCACGTCCACGCCCGCGAACGAGGTCTGGCGGCGTCCCTGGTTGTCGTACTTGGAGATACGGACCATCCGGTGCGTCCCGTGCTCGCCGCGCAGCGTGCCGTAGGCGTACGGGGCCTTGATCGCGAAGGTGGTGGACTTGATGCCGGCCTCCTCCGCGTAAGAGGTGTAGTAGACCTCGGTCGGGTAACCGTGGCGCTCCGCCCAGCGCAGGTACATGCGCTGCAGGTTCTGCGCCCAGTCCGCCGCGTCGGCCCCCCCGGCCTGGGCGTTGATCGAGATCAGCGCCTCACGGGAGTCGTACTCGCCCGACAGCAGGGTCCTGATCTCAAGCTGGTCGATCTCCTTGCGCAGGGCGGCGAGTTCGCGGGCGGCCTCGACCCGGTACGCTTCGTCGTTCTCGCTCTCGGCCAGTTCGAACATCACCCGGGTGTCGTCGAGCCGGCTGCGCAGCTTGTCCAGCCGGGCCAGTTCGCCTTCAAGGTAGGACAGGCGGCGGGTGACCGCCTGCGCACGCTCCTGGTCCTCCCACAGGCCGGGCTCCCCGGCCTGTGCCCGCAGACCCTCCGCCTCCGCGCGCATCACGTCGGGGTTAAGGACGGCCGCCACCGAGGCAAGCGTCGACGACAGTTCCGAGATTTCGGCTGCTGGGTCGGTACTTGTCATGCCGGAAAGCCTACGCGAGAAGGAGGGTGCCGCCGGACGATGACCTCCGTGGCGCGCCGGTTCACCGTAGCTGACGCACCGATTAACCAGCGGTCATACCGGCTGCCCACCGGCCGCTTCATGGCTGGGCCGGCAGGGTGCTCGCCGCCACCAGGGTGCGGATGGCGCGGACGGCGACCGACAGGGTGGCGACCGTGAACCGGTCGGTCTGCCAGATCTCCCGGAGCGTCTGAGTCGCCCGGCGCACCGTCGGCTCGTTGCGGCCCACCCACTCCGCCAGGCGCTCTTCGGGGGTGCCGTGCCCGGTCACCATCAGCACATCCCTGGCGAGCGCCGCGTGGGCCGCGTACAGGTCGTCGCGGAGCGCGCCGCGGGCCATCGTGTTCCACCTGTCATCCCGGGGCAGCGCGACGATCTGGTCACGCAGCCGGGCGATCTGGAGCCGTTCGGCCAGGTCGAAATAGACCTCCGCGGTCTCGGCCACCTCACGGCCGGTGCTGGCGGCGATCTCCACCACGTCGAAGGCCGAGTACCCGGGAACCATCGCCGCCACCCGTTCAGCCAGTCCGGCGGGTACCTCGCGGGCGATGAGGGCCTCCTGGCGTTCGGTCAACCCGGCCAGGTCGCGGCCGGCCAGCAGCTTGGGCAGCCCGGCCGCGATCGCCAGCACGCCACCGGCCAGGAAGTCGATCGTGGCCTGGATGGCGAAGGGCGGGCGGCGGCTGTGCAGCAGCCACCGGACCGCCCGCTCGCTGAGTTTGCGGCCTTCCAGCAGCAGGGTGACCTGGGTGGCCATGTCCACCTGGCCGTCGAGCGCTTCCACCTGTGCCCAGAACCCCGGCATGTCGAACACCTCGCGCGCGACCAGCCAGGCCCGGCTGATGTCGGGGACCGACGCCCCGGTCTCCTCGTTCATCCGGAACAGGAACGTGGTGCCGCAGCGGTTGACCATGTCGTTGACCACGGCGGTGGTGATGATCTCCCGGCGCAGGGGATGGCGGTCCATCTCCGCGCTGTAGGTGGCACGCAACGGTTCCGGGAAGTAGGCGGTCAGCACCGAGCGCAGATAGGGATCGTCCGGCAGATCCGATTCGAGCACGTCCTGCACCGCGGAGATCTTGGCCTGGGCCAGCAGGACAGCGAACTCCGGCACGGTCAGCCCCAGGCTGGCCGACCGGCGCTCGGCGATCTCCTTGTCCCCGGGCAGTGAGTCCATGCGCCGCCGGATCCGCCGTTCCCGCTCTAGTTTGCGCAGGTAACGGGCGTGCACATGGAGCATCTGGGCGGCCTGCGCGCTGGCGGCGGCCAGCGCCCGGTTCTGCTGGTAGTTCTGCCTCAGCACCAGGGCCGCGACCTCGCCGGTCATCGCATGCAGCAACTCGCCGCGGGCCTGGCCGGTCAGGTCGCCGGCGGTGACACTCTCCTGCAGCAGGATCTTGATATTGACCTCGTGGTCGGAGGTGTCCACCCCGGCCGAGTTGTCGATGAAGTCGGTGTTGACCTTTCCCCCGGCCAGGGCGTACTCGATCCGGGCGGCCTGGGTCAGCCCCAGGTTGCCCCCCTCAGCGACCACCTGGGCGCGCAGCCGTGGGGCGTCGATACGGACGCCGTCATTGGCCCGGTCACCGGCATCGTCGTGTGACTCGGTGCTCGCCTTGACGTAGGTGCCGATGCCCCCGTTCCACAGCAGGTCCACCGGCGCCGCCAGGATGGCGGAGATCACCTGGTCGGGTGGCAGCGTCAGGACGGAATCGTCGAGCCCGAGCGCCATCCGCGCTTGCGGGGACAGGGGCACGGACTTCGCCGTCCGTGGCCATACCCCCCCTCCGGGGGAGATCAGCCCCGGGTCGTAGTCCGCCCAGGAGGAACGGGGGAGGGCGAACAGCCGCCGCCGCTCCGCGCGGCTGGTGGCCGGACCGGGGGTGGGGTCGAGGAAGATATGCCGGTGGTCGAAGGCTGCCAGCAGCTTGATGTGGTCCGACAGCAGCACGCCGTTGCCGAACACGTCGCCGGACATGTCCCCGATTCCCACCACGGTGAAGTCGGTGGTGGCGGGGTCCAGGCCCAGGGTGGCGAAGTGGAATCTGACCGACTCCCAGGCGCCGCGGGCGGTGATCCCCATCTTCTTGTGGTCGTACCCCTCCGACCCACCGGAGGCGAACGCGTCGCCCAGCCAGTAGCCGTAGGCATTGGCGATCTCGTTGGCGGTGTCCGAGAAGGTGGCGGTGCCCTTGTCGGCCGCCACCACCAGATACGGGTCGTCACCGTCGTGCCTGACCACCCCGGGTGGCGGCACCACCTCGCCGCCCCGCAGGTTGTCGGTCACATCCAGCATCGCCCGGATGAAGGTCTGGTAGCACTCCCGCACCTCGCGCTGGTAGGCCTCCCGGTCGGCCGGATCGGGCAGCTGCTTGCAGACGAATCCGCCCTTGGCGCCGGACGGGACGATGACCGAGTTCTTGACCTCCTGAGCCTTGGCCAGGCCGAGGATCTCGGTCCGGAAGTCCTCGCGGCGGTCAGACCAGCGCAGCCCGCCCCGCGCCACCGGGGCGAATCTCAGGTGCACCGCCTCCAGCCGCGGTGAGTAGACGAACAGCTCGAACCGGGGCCGGGGGGCAGGCAGCTCCGGCACCTGCCCGGCGTCCAGCTTGACCACCAGGTATGGCGGCTCTTCCGGCGATGCCAGCTGCCCGGGAATGTGACCCACCTGGAAGAAACTGGTCCGCAGGGTGGCCAGGATCAGCCCCAGGTAACTGCGGAGGATGCGGTCGTGGTCCAGGATCGCGACCTCGTCGAGCTGGCCGCGGACCTCCTCGGTGATCGCCTCGCTGAGCTCGGTGTTCCCGCGCTGACGCGTGGGGTCGAACCGTGCCTCGAAGAGCCGGATGAGCAGCCGGGTGATGGCGGTGTTCAGGGCGAGGACCCGCTCGATGTAGCGCTGGCTGAAGGTCGTGCCCGCCTGCCGCAGGTACTTGGCGTAGGCGCGCAGCACGACCACCTGCCGCCAGGTCAGGTGCGCGTCGAGCACCAGGGCGTTGAACCCGTCATCCTCGATCTTGCCCTTCCACAACGCGATGAGCGCGTCCTCGAAGAGGGCCTTGACCGGCCCGGTCGGCGGCGGGCCCGGGACAATTCCGGCCGGCTCACCGGATGGCTCCCCCATTTCGGCGGCCTCACCGGCCGGGCGGCCGGCGCCGCTGCGCCGCAGCCCGAAGTCATAGATCCAGAACGGCTGTGCCCCTCCCGGCCCGGCGAACTCATAAGGGTGCTCGTCGACCACCTCAACCCCCATGTGCTGAAGCCGGGGCAGCACGTCCGTCAGGGTGATCGGGGAGCCGATCCGGTAGATGGTCAGCCGCCAGACGCCATGCTCAGCCCCCTCGGGGACCGGCCGGCCCGCCATGTAGCTTTCGGCCTCCCACAGGTCGAACGCGACGCTCTCGCCGGAGGAGACCATGCTGTGCACCCGGACCAGGTCGGTCAGCGCGTTCGCGGCCGGCACGTCCGCCTTGTAGGTCTCCGGGATCGCACCGGCGCAGATGTCCAGCAGGGCCTTGGCGGGCACCTCCCCCAGCGTCCGGCTGGCTTCCGCGGCCAGGTCCTCGTCCCAGGACCTGGCCGCCGCCGTCAGTGCCGCTTCCAGTTGCGCGGGGTCCACGTCCGGCAGCGCCGTGCCCAGTTCGGGCCGCACCACCACGTGCAGCCGGGCCAGGGGTGATTCCCCGACTGTGGCGCTGTACACGACGGCGGCTCCGTGCAGCGCCTCGCGCAGGATCTCCAGCATGCGCAGCCGCACCGGCGTGGTGTAGCGGTCCCTGGGCAGGTACACCAGGCAGGACATGTACCGTCCGTAGACGTCCTTGCGCAGGAACAGCCGGGTCTGGCGGTGGGTCCGCAGCCGGAGCACCCCCAGGGCGATCGGCGTGAGCTCCTCCACCGAGATCTGGAACAGCTCCTCCCGTGGGTATCCCTCCAGGATCTCGGTCAGGTCCTGGCCGTCATGGCTGTCCGGCGCCACTCCTGCCCGCTGGAGCACGCTGGCCAGCTTGCGCCGCAGTACCGGGATGCGGGTGATGCTCTCGTGGTAGGCGGCGTGGGTGTACAGGCCGAGGAAGCGGTACTCGCCGTTGATCTGGCCGGTCTTGCTGACCCGCTTGACCGCGACGTAGTCGAGGTAGGCGGGCCGGTGCACGGTCGAGCGCGAGTTGGCCTTGGTCAGGATCAGCCGCTGTGGCTCCAGCGCCCGGGCGCGCACCTCGGCCGGCAGCGAAGCGAAGGACGACGATCCGCGTTTGTCGTGCCGCAGGATGCCGAGGCCGGTGCCGGGCACTGCCAGCAGGGCCATCCCGTCCGGCCCCTCCACCAGGTCGTACTCACGGAAGCCGAGGAACGTGAAATGGTTGTCGGCCAGCCAGCGCAGCAGCGCCTGGGTCTCGGCCGGTGCGCCCGGACCTTCCGCCGCGAGCTCGTTGGCCAGCCGCACGGCCCTGTCCTGCATTCTGGAGTAGTCCTCGACCGCGACCCGCACATCGCCCAGCACCCGGCGCAGGTCGTCCTCCAGTTCCGCCGCCTTGAGGCCCGGCGGGCTGTCGATCTCGATGTGCATCCATGATTCGCGGATCACGTCGTGCTCTACCCGGTCGCTGCCGGGTGGGCCGACCACCTCCCGCAGCGCCCCCGCGACATCCCGGCGGACCAGGAGCTGGGGATGGACGATGTGGTAGCTGTCCAGGTCGTGGCGGGCGAGTTCCATGGTGATCGAATCGACCAGGAAGGGCATGTCGTCGGTGACGACGTCGACCACACCGCGGGAACCCTCCAGCGCGGTGCTCTCACCCGCCGGCCGCACCCGCACCAGCGCGCGGCCCTGGGGGCGCAGGGCCGCGACCCGGGCATGCTCGGCCGCGATCGCGCCCGCGCGCAGCGGGCCGGCTGGCAGCAGATCCTCCGGGGCCAGGTGGCGGTAGTACGCCTCCAGGTAGCTGTGCAGATCACCGACGCTGATTGCGCCCGCCACCGCCACCCCGGCGGCCCGTGCCGCCTCGGCCAGCAAGGTGTGTGTCACCTCGCCAGTGCTTTCCAACATCGATTCCCACTCCCAGTGCTACAGATGGTCCCGCAGCTCCCACAGCAGCGGAAAGTAGCGCAGCGGCACCCTCTTGTGCAGGTAGGGCGCGCCCGTCGACCCGCCGGTACCCGACTTGGTGCCGATCTGCCGCTCCACCATCTGTACGTGCCGCGCCCGCCAGAGCCCGGCCAGCTCGTCGTGGGTGAGCAGGTCCTCCGCGAGCTGCCACAGATCGTCGTAGGCAGCGCGGTCACCAGCTATCACCCGCAACGACTCCAGGATCTGCTTGTCTGCGCCCGCCGGCAATCCTCGCGCCGACAGCAAGCCCAGATACGCGTCCCACAGCGACGGCTGGGCCAGGCGGCGCGCGAGCCGGCCGCGCTGGCCACCGCTGATGGAACGGAACCTGGCGAGGTAAGCCTCGTCCTTAAGACCGGAAAGGAACTCCAGCTCGCGGTACTGCACTGACTGGAATCCGCTGGCCGGCGCAAGGAGCTCCCGGAACTCCAGGAAATCCTGGGGCGTCATCGTCTCGATGATGTCGACCTGGGCGATGAGCAGCCGCTCGATCGCATGCACCCGGCGCAGCAGATGGCGGGCCCGCCAGGTCTGGCCGTCCGTCATCGCGTCGCGGGCCGTTTCGAGCTCGTACAGCATCTGCCGGAACCACAGCTCATACACCTGGTGCACGGTGATGAACAGCCGCTCATCATGAGCGGGGGGGTGCGCCTGCGGCATCTGCTGGGCCAGCAGCTCATCCAGGCGCAGGTAACTGCCGTAGGTGAGCAGCCCACCCTCTTCGCCGAATCTGCGCCCGGTGACTGCCCGTGGTGATGTCACGCGGTTTCCTCGATCGCCGTTGATCGTCGTACCTCGCTTCGTCCGACTCTACGTGGGTGCCGCCGGCGGGGCGAACAGGGCGAGCACCTCCGGGTTGGCCAGCGCGTCAGGATCGGCCGCCTCCGCCACCGGGGTGCCGAGCAGGATCTTGCGGACGGGCACCTCAAGCTTCTTGCCCGACAGCGTCCGGGGGATGCCCGGCACCTGGTGAATCTCGTCGGGCACGTGCCGGGGCGACAGCTCCGCGCGCAGCGCGGCCTCGATCCTGGACAGCAGGCCGTCGTCGAGTTCGTGACCGGCGGCGAGCACCACATACAGGACGAGCCGGCCGTCCGCGCCGAGTTGCCCGGTGTCAACCACCAGGCTGTCGGCGATCTCCGGCAGGCGTTCCACCACCCGGTAGAACTCGCTGGTGCCCATCCGCACGCCCCCCCGGTTCAAGGTGGCATCCGACCGGCCGGAGATCACGCACCCGCCATCGGGCAGCATCGTGATCCAGTCGCCGTGCCGCCACACGCCGGGATAGGCGGAGAAGTAGCTTGCCCGGTAGCGTTCGCCGGCCGGGTCGTTCCAGAACCCCACCGGCATGGACGGCATCGGCCCGCTGATCACCAGTTCCCCGACTTCGCCGGTGACCGGCTTGCCGTAGGCGTCGTAGGCCTCGACCTTCGCGCCCAGGCATGGGCCGGCGATCACCCCCGCCCGGACCGGGAGCAGCGGGCATGGCCCCACGAAGCCCGTGCACAGGTCGGTGCCGCCGGAGAACGACCCGAGCAGCAGGTCGCTGCCCACGTGCTGGTAGACCCACCGGAAGCCCTCCGGCGGCAGCGGGGACCCGGTCGAGCCGATGCCGCGCAGGCCAGCCAGGTCCAGCTCCTGCCCGGGGGACAGGCCAGCCTTCGCGCACGCCATCAGATAGGGCGCACCGGTGCCGAAATAGGTGACCTTGCTGCTGGCGGCGAGGCTCCACAACGCGCCGGTGCCGGGGTAGGTGGCGCTGCCGTCGTAGAGCACGATGGTCACCCCTGCCAGCAGCCCGCCGGCCAGGTAGTTCCACATCATCCAGCCGGTGGTGGTGTACCAGAAGAACACGTCGCCTGCCCTGAGGTCCTGGTGCAGGCAGAGCGCCTTGAGGTGCTCGAGCACGATCCCGCCGTGGCTGTGCACGATCGCCTTGGGCAGGCCGGTGGTCCCCGATGAGTACAGCACCCACAGCGGATGACCGAACGGGACCTCGGCGTACTCCAGCTGCCCACCGTGGCTGCCCGGCAGTGCGGCGAAAGGCAGCGTCGTGACGCCTGCCTCCGGCACGCTCCGGTCACCCACAATGATCACCGCAGCCAGGCCTGGCAGCGCCGACACGATCTCGCGGACCGCCTGTTCCCGGCTGAACTCCTTGCCCCCGTAGCGGTAGCCGCCGACGGCGAAAAGGACCTTGGGAGTGATCTGGGCGAACCTGTCGATGACGCTGTGCGCGCCGAAGTCGGGCGAGCACGAGGACCAGATCGCCCCGAGGCTGGCCGCCGCTAGCAGTCCGATCAGCGCCTCAGGCACGTTCGGCAGGTAGGCCGCGACGCGGTCGCCCTCGGTCACGCCCACCGCCACCAGCCCGGCCCGGACCCGGGCCACCTCCGCGGCGAGTTCGGAGTAGGTCAAGGTGACCTGCCGGCCTTCCTCATCGCGGGCTATCACGGCGATGCGGGTGGGGTCGGTGTCCGCAGTCCGCAGGGCGTTGCGCGCGTAGTTGATGGTCGTGCCGGGGAACCAGTGCGTGTCAGGCATCGGGCCGCCGCTGAGCGCCGGCCCCTCCCCGCGCTGGCCAATGACCCCGAAGTAGTCCCACAACGATTCCCAGAACTGGCCGGGCTGGCTCACCGACCACTGCCAGAGATCGTGGTAGCCATCGGTGCCGATGTGGCGCTGGCTGGCCAGCCAGTGACGGTACTGGGTGATCCGCGCGTTCCCGATGACCTGCGGGCCGGGTTCCCACAGCACGGCACCGTAGTCGGGCCCCGGCAGCGCCGAGGCGGCCGGCCCGGGCGGTGGCGTCCCGCCTGCGCTTCCATCGTCAGCTGGCATGAGTCCCAGCATCTTGCCTTCCGGCCTGCTCCGCAACGTGAGGGCGTGCACTCACTGCCGCGGCGGCAGGGGCTGGGGCGGCTGCGGGGGGCCGGAGGCGGCAGCTGGTGACCAGCGCTGAGGCACGCCGTAGATGGTGATCGCGGTGTGTGCGCTAATAGCACAGGTGCCCCGGCCAGGAACGCGACCACCCCGAGGGCTGCCGCGCCGGTGGTGCCGCTGACCACGCGGCGGCGCAGCCCGACCAGCCAGCCTGCGGCCAGTGCCAGCACCCCGGCCTGCCACAGGTGGGTCAGTGACATCGCCAGCGGGATCGCCGCCCCGGCGATGGCCCCGATGGCGGCTGGACCGGCCCCGGTGAGGAACGCCTGGACGGCCGCGTTGCGCCGGAGCCGGTCGAAGTGGCGCCCGCCGCCGAGCACGAAAGCGAAGGAGGGGGAGAACGCGAGCAGCACGGCGAGCAGGGCGCCGCCGGCCCCGGCCGCGGCGTACCCCACCACCGCCACGGTCAGCACCACCGGCCCGGGGGTGACCTGGCCGAGGGCGACCGCGGTGAGGAACGCCGAAGCGGTCATCCAGTGGTAGGTGTGAACGGCGTCGTGCTGCATGAGCGGGATGATCACGAAACCCCCACCGTAGGACAGCGCACCGACCTTGAACGCGACCCACGCCAGTGCGGCCAGCCCGCCGGCAGCGGCGTTGCCGCCAGCTGTGCTGACCAGCACGGCTCCGGCCGGGTGTGCCGGAGGGTGCGATCGCGGCCGTCCCCGGCCGCGCACGGCGACTTCGATCAGCCCGCAGGCAGCGAGTACGAGTACCAGCCAGGGCCCCACGGTCGCCGCGGCGGCGCCTCCGGCCAGCAGGTAGGCGGCCCAGCGCAGCCGTGGCGCGCGGGCGCGCCCGGTGTCAGCCCGCCGCCAGCTCGCCGGGATGAGTCCCAGCGCGGCCACGACGGCCACAGCGGGGACGGCTGCCCCCGCCCCGAGGGCAGCGCCCTCGATCCAGCCCGGGGGGCGGGTGGCCAGGAACACCGCGGCCAGGGCAACGATCACGACCAGGCCGGGGACGATGAAGCAGACCCCGCCGACCAGCGCCCCGGCCGCCCGCCGCAGCTGCCACGCGCAGTAGATCGCGAGCTGGGTGGAAGCCGGGCCCGGGAGCAGGTTGACCGCCGCGACGCCGTCCTCGAACTCGCCTTCGGCCAGCCAGCCCCGGTCCTGGACACAGAGCCGCCGCAGCAGCGCGATGTGGGCGGGCGGGCCACCGAATCCGATGCACCCGATCCGCCCCCATTCCCGGGCGATGACAGCCAGCGATACCCGCTCTGGCTCCTGGGCCACTACTGACGCTCAGCCGGTCGCGGCCGACGTGGTCAGCCAGTCCACCGCCCGCACCACATTCGCGGTGTCGGCCAGGTCCGCGAGGACGACGTCCGCACCCGCATCCCGCAGTTCGGCCGCGGATGAGCGCCCGCTGGCGACTGCCACCGAACGTGAGCCTCCCATGCGGGCCGCCGCCACGTCGCGCACGGAGTCAGCCACGTACACCGTTGAGTCCTCGGCGAAGCTCACGCCGTATTTCTCCTCGGCGCGCCGACGTGCGTTCAGCAGCAGGGCGCCTTTGGGGTAGACCTCGGACCCGTACCCGCCGACTTCGGTGTCGAAGAACCGCTCCAGGCCGAACGCGCGCAGTTTCTCGATCGCGTTCGGCTTGATCGCGCCGGTGAGCAGTGTCTGCACCACGCCCGGCAGACGGCCCACCTCTGCCACCGCGGCGAGCGCCCCCGGCAGCAGCCGGCCCTGCTCGCGCAGCAGCGACCGCCGGGTGCGGAATGCCGCCTCAAGCTCCCTGGTGAACCGGGCGAGCATCTCCTCACCCGCCGGAGCGGCAGCGCCGGAAGGAGACTCGTTCAGTGCCAGGGCTTCGAAGAAGATCTCCGACTCGGTGGCCCCGGCCATCTGTGGGAGCCGTACCAGCGGCCGGCCCGTCGCCTTACGGAACGCGTCCGCGT
>OFGU01000021.1_pt1 | contig 18176 bp, 17 predicted proteins | sample 1521841 | NCBI WGS metagenome assembly OFGU01 (sample SAMEA2553413, study PRJEB24118) | soil metagenome
GTGCTGCTTCCGAGGGGCCCGACGGTCCCCCTCCAGAGGGGCTGGCGGATAGGGGCGTATCTGGGCCCGCTGGGCGCGGACAAGGGGTACCCCGGCTTTGTCGCGCTGGCGGTCTGGGCCGGGGCGGTGTTCGCCCTGCGCCGCCCGCTCACCAGGCTCTGCGCCGCCGTTACGGTCATCCTCGTCTGGCTTTCGCTGGGCGCGTCCTGGGTGCCGGTCTCGCACGGAGGAGAGCCGAGAGGGCTCTGGCTGCCCTGGCAGGTCCTCGGCCGCCTGCCGGTGCTGAACAAGCTCGCCCCGGCCAATTTCTCCGCCGCGGCGCTGTGGTTCGTCGTCATCGCCGGGGCCCTGGTGGTGGACGCGCTGCTGCCGGGCGCGGCTGCCACTGCCCGGTTCCCCCGGGCCCTGACCCGCACGGCGTGGGCGCGGATGACGGCAGCCGGGGTGGTCAGTGCGGCTCTGGTCGTCCCGTGGCTGCTCTCATGGCAGCTGCCCTTCACGACCGTGTCCGTCACGCCCTCGGCATGGGTGAGCAACTCCGGTGCTCACCTGCCGGGCAACGCGGTGGTCCTCTTCTATCCTTTCCCCGCCACGTACCAGGACCGGGCGCTGATCTGGCAGGCAGAGTCCGGGATGAGGTTCGCCATCGTAGGCGGGCGCGGCATCGTCGCCGACGCGAACGGGGCCGCGGATCACGCGTTCACGCCCGGTACCCCGGAGGGCACGATGAGTGCCCTCACCACGTCGGCGGTGCCCCACTACTCCCTGAGCCGCCCACCGGTGCCGGACCCGGCCACGATCAGTTCCTTCCGGCGCGACCTGCGGTTCTGGAAGGTGACCAATGTGGTCATGACCCCCGGCGGCCGTAGTCCCCGCTATGCCCGCCAGTGGCTGACGGCGGGGGTGGGGGCACAGCCTCAGCGGGAGGACGGTGCCTGGGTCTGGAACAACGTCCAGAAGCTGATCTCCTGACGGGGGGATGAACTTTGGTCGGCGCCGGTTCGTGAATGGGGTGGATCCCGACAATCCCCCGGAGAGAACATGGGTCTTGCCGCGTTGCTCAGCTGGCTCGTCACCGCCTTCGCCGGGCTCTACCTGCTCGCAGTCTGGCTCATCGAGAACGACGTGGCGCACAAGGGCGCCGTTGCCAGCCGCCTGCCCGGTCCGGTCATCCTCGGGCACGTCCTGCTCGCCCTCACCGGCTTGGTGGTCTGGGTGGTCTACCTGCTGTCGGACAACGAGACGATGGCCTGGACCGGCCTGGGCGTCCTGCTGGTCATCGCCGCGCTGGGCCTGACCATGTTCACCCGGTGGATCCCGGTACACCGGGCGTTCGCGGCAGCCTCCACCGGCCCGGGGAGCCTGTCAGCGGAATTCGACTTCCCGGCCGAACGGAATTTCCCCGTCTCCGTGGTTGCCGGTCATGGGCTCCTCGCCTCCACCACGCTCATCCTGGTCCTGCTCACAGTGCTCGGGGTGGGTGGGAGCTGACGCGGATAACAGGTACTCGACCTGGTCCCCGGTTCCACCCGCCAGGGCATGGGCAGCGTCGAAGACCGGCACCCCGGCTGCGATGAAGCGGTTCAGCTCCAGGTTCTCCCTGGCGACCAGGACGAGGATCACGTCGAAATCCGCCGGGTCAGCGGCGTCAAGATCCACGCTCTTGTATTCCCGGCCGTCCACGTTCACGGTTGGGATCAGCCCGTCGGCGTAATCCACTCTCGCGCCGGAATTGGCCAGCAGTTCCATCACCCGCAGCGATCTTGAGTGGCGCGTGTCCGCGATGTCGGGCTTGTACCCGGTACCGATACACAGCACGCGGCTGCCGCCCAGCGCCCGGCCGCGGCGGCTCATCATCTCCAGCACCCGCACGAAGATGTAGCGGGCCATCCTCTGGTTCTCCTCCGCCGCGACGTCAATCAGCCTGGTATCGAACTCCAGGGCACGTGCCTTCCAGGCGAGGTAGAGCGGGTCTTCCGGGATGCACGCGCCACCGGGCCCCACCCCCGGGTAGAAGGCCTGGAAACCGTACGGCTTGGTCGCGGCGGCGTCGATGACCTCCCGGATATCGATCCCCATCTCATGCGCGAGCATCGCCATCTCGTTGATCAGCCCGATATTGACCAGCCGGTAGCTGTTCTCCAGCAGCTTGGCGAACTCGGCCACCGCCGGGCTGCGCACCGGCAGGACCAGCGCGGGGTCGCCCAGGACGGCTCCGAGGGCAGCCGCCGCCAGTGTGGTGCTCTCCTCGCTGACCCCGCCGATGATGCGCGGGGTGTTGTGGATGTTCCACCCGGAACTGCCGGGATCGATGCGCTCGGGCGAGAATGCCAGCGCGAAGTCCTGGCCCGCCCGCAGGCCGCTTTCTTCCAGCAGTGGCTGGACGATCTCTGTCGTCGTCCCCGGGTAACTGGTGGACTGGGCGATGACCACCATGCCTGGCCGCAGCACCTTGGCCACACTCCGCGCGGCGGAGCGGACATAGGACAGATCGGGCATCTGGCCGAACGGCGTGGGCACGCACAGGAAGACGACATCGGGGACCGGGGACAGGCCGGGTGCGGGGACCGCGGTGAAGAGGTCAGCAGCCCGCGTCGCCCGGAGTTCGGAGTTGGTCACGTCGCTGATGTGACTGACGCCCCGGTTGAGCTGGGCACACAGTTCGGCGTCATGGTCATAGCCGAAGGTCGTGAACCCTGCCTGGGCGGCGGCCAAGGCGAGCGGAAGGCCGGTATAACCGAGCCCGATCACGCCGATCACCAGATTCCGCGTACTGAGCCTGGCCATGTATTCCTGCGTCCGGTCAATGCTGCGCGTGTCAGGCATCGTTCTCACCCCACCATGCGATCGTGCGCTTGAGACCTTCCTCCAGCGGGATCTGGGGCTCCCACCCCAGCACGTCCCGCGCCCGGCTGATGTCGGGAATCCGCCGTGTGATGTCCTCGAACCGGGGTCCGTAGGCGGCTTCGTAGCTGATCCGCTCGGCCGGCACCGTGGACCCGGCCGCCTGCGCGACCAACTCCGCGAGCGCGGCAATGGCCGTTTCCGTCGCGGACCCGATGTTGAACACCTGGCCCTGCGCCTCGGGCACCGCCGCGGCGAGCACTGTCCCCCGCACCGTGTCGGCGACGTAGGTGAAGCACCGGGTCTGCTGCCCATCCCCGTGCACGGGGATGGGCTCACCTGCCAGGGCATGACGCACGAACACTGCGACGACGGAAGCATCGCCGGCCCGGTCCAGCCGCGGTCCGTAGGAGTTGAAGTAGCGCACCACCGACACCCGCAGGCCCTGGGCCGCATAGGCGAATGCCAGGTGCTCGTCCACTGCCTTCGCCGCCGCGTAGGACCAGCGGGGCACGGTGGTCGGCCCGAGCACCCTGTCCCCGGACTCGGACATGGGCAGCCTGGGAAGCTTCCCGTACACCTCGGAAGACGAGGCCAGGACCACCCGGCAGCCATGATCCGCGCAGGCGTGCAGCACGTTCTCTGTTCCGATCAGGTTTGTCCGCAGCGACCGCAGCGGCTCGGTCACGATCCGGTGAACGCCGACGGCGGCCGCGAGGTGGAAGACGGTGTCCGCGGTCCTAAGTTCGCGCCCGACCAGGTCGGGGTCGAGGATCGACCCGGTGACCAGGCGTGCCTGCCCGGCGCGCAGCCGGGGGGCGAGGTAGGCGGCGTGGCCGGCGGAGAGGTCGTCAAGAACGGTGACCTGGTGGCCATCCTCCGCCAGCCGGTCGACCAGATGTGACCCGATGTAGCCGGCTCCACCGGTCACCACCACGTTCTGTGGTGGGAATAGCCCGTCCCGCCTGACGGGAGTCGTCGCCATTGCGCCTCCGGGTTCCCCGGCGGCCACCGCACTTTCTACCTGCAGGTTCGCCGGCGGGACTGCTGGTGCTGGAGAGGCGAAGGTCCCGAGCCTGCTACCCAAGGGCACAGTTTAGTAGCAAAGAGTAACGAAGGGGTGATAAGCCCTCCCACCCTGGGACGAACGGCACCGTGCACTACCTGCGAAGATATCGGAACGTGAGATGATGAATGCGGAGCGGAGTTGGCATGACGCTCCGGGATGCGATGAGGCTCGGATGGTCCGAAGGAACACACGCAGTATGCCTAACCCGCGTGCCGCCCGGGGGCGGCACGCGGGCAGGCCGCCGTTCGTCCACCCCAGCTGGATCGGTGACGAGCGGCGCAGCGCGGCGCTCACGTCCAGCATCCTGGCCGCCACCACCGGATACGCGCTGTTCGCCACCGATCAGAACGGGACGATCATGCTCTGGAGCCAGGGTGCGGCCAAGCTTTACGGCTACGCCGCCTCCGCGGTGCTGGGGACCCTGTCCTGGTGGGACATGTGCGCCGCCGGGGGAGAGGCGGCCCGGCACGACCCCGCGCCGCTCGCTACTGCCCTGAGCAAGGGCAGCTGGTCGGGCACGGTCCAGCGTACCCGCAGGAACGGTGACCGGCTTACCATCAGTGCCGTGGTGACCCCGCTGCGTGACGACACGGGCAGGCCGGCCGGATTCCTCACCATGTCCCGCGACGTCACGGCGGAGTCACGCCGGATGGAGCAGCTCGAGGAAGCCCACTACTCCGCTACGGCGCTGTTCGCGGCGAACGTCGTCCCGCTGGCAACCGCCGATCCGCTCGGCATCATCACCGATGTCAACCACCCAATGGAGGTGCTGACCGGGCGGACCAGGGACGAACTCGTGGGAACACAGGTGACCCAGTACGCGGTGGAGTCGCAGCGCGCGCAGGCCGCACTACGCGATCTGGTACGCAATGGCAGTTTCACCGACCGGGAGTTCACCGTGCGCCGCCCCGGCGGCAGCACCGTCAGCGTGCTGCTCAGCGCGTCTGCCGTCACCGGCCGGGACGGCAAGCTGCACGGCCTGCTGGCAACCGTCCAGGACCTGACCGAGCAGGAGGGACTGCGCGAGCACCTGCAGCAGTCCGAAGCGTATTACCGGGGGCTGATCGAGGCGGCGGCCGATGGCCTGATCACCGTGGACTCCGGCGGGGTCATCACCGATGTCACCCGCCAGGTGTGCAGCCTGTCCGGCAGCGACCGGAACGAGCTGATCGGCGCCCAGTTCGCGGACTGCTTCCGCGATCGTGACACTGCCCAGCACCTGGTGGACCAGGTCCTGGCCGAGGGTGCTGCGCGTGACACCGAGCTGGAACTGGTGGCTGGCGATGAGTCGGTCAAGCGGGTGTCGGTCAGCGCGTCGGCCTTCCGCCGCCCGGTGGGCCAGCAGGCCCATTTCGTCGTCTCGGTCCGCGATGTCACCGAACCGGCCGCCTTGCGTGATCGCCTCTCGCACGAACGCGCCTACAACCGCATGATCATCGAAGCCTCCGCGAACGGGCTCGTCATCACCGATCTGCGGAACCGGATCACCGACGTCAACGGCACCATGTGCCAGCTGACCGGGCGGAGCAGGGAGGAGCTCATCGGCGCGAGCCTGCCGGGCTGCTTCGCCGAGCCCGGTGCGGCCACCGACGCCGTGCACCGGGCGCTGATGGTGGGCGAAGTCACCAACTGTGAGCTCAGCCTGGCCGCAAAGCACACCGCCGTCCTGGTGAACCTGTCCATCCTGCGTGGTGAAGCGGCAGCGGGAGCGGGGCTGCTCGTCTCCATCCGGGACGTCTCCGAGCAGGCGCGCCTGCGGCAGGATCTGGCTGCCCAGCAGGCGTACACACGGGCGATCTTCGAGTCATCCGTGGTGGCGCTGTTCATCATCGGCAACGACGGCATCGTCACCGATGTGAACGAGGCCGCCTGCCGGTTCACCGGCTACTCCCGGCATCACCTGCTGGGCCGGCGATTCAGCGGGCTGTTCGCCGACGCTGCCGCGGCGCGGAAGGGTGTGGCGCGCGCGTTCGGCGAGGAGCAGGTGGCCAACCACGAGCTCACCCTGGCACCGGCCGGCCGGCCCGAACTGCCGGTGAGCTTCAACGGCGGGATGTTCGTCGACCCCCGCACCCAGCAGAAGTCCCTCATTGCCGCGGTCCGCGACATCACCGCCGAGAAGGCGATCGAGGAGGAACTGCACATCTACACCCAGTCCCTGTACGGCGCGACCATGGATGGGCTGGTGCTCACGGACCAGGTGGGTGTGATCACGGATGTGAACCGCTCGATGGAGGAACTGACGGGCCGGGCGCGGGAGGACCTGATCGGGGTGGCGGTCGAGACCTGTTTCACCGAGCGTGACCGCGCGCACGACTTTGTCACCGCGGTGCTGCGCGAGGGGCGGGTGGCCGACGTCGAACTGACCGTCCGCCGGTCCGATGGCGGCAGTACGGTGCTGTGGTACAGCGCGGCGACGTTCACCGACCGGCACGGGAAGCTGCAGGGGATATTCGCCTCCGCCAGGGACATCACCGAGCGGAAGAAGTTCGAGGTCCTCCAGGCGAGCATGCTCGAGCGGGCGCAGGAACTCGACCGCGCGAAATCTGACTTCGTCTCCCGCGTCTCGCACGAACTGCGCAGCCCGCTCACCAGCGTGCTGGGATACCTCGAACTGATCGGGGAGGGTGACGCGGGCCCGCTCACCAAGGAGCAGCGGCGGATGCTGGAGGTCGTGGCCCGCAACGGCCGCCGCCTGCTGGCCCTGATCGAGGATCTGCTGCTGCTCTCCCGGATCGAAGCCGGTTCGGTGACGGTCATCTTCGAGCCGGTCCGGCTGGGATCACTCATCCAGGGCGTGCACGAGTCGTTCCGGCCGGCCATCCATGCCGGTCAGCTGACTGCCCGGGTTGAAGTGGAGCCGGGGCTGGAACTGGACGGCGACCGCGCTCAACTCGAGCGGATGGTGTCCAACCTGATCTCGAACGCGGTGAAGTTCACCCCGCCAGGCGGTGAGGTCGATGTCAGCGCCCGCCGCGACCGGGACGATGTGGTCATCCAGGTACGCGACACCGGCATCGGCGTGCCCGAGGACGAGCAGCCTGGGCTTTTCACCAGGTTCTTCCGCTCGTCCATCTCGATGGAGCAGGAAACCCAGGGCACCGGGCTGGGGCTCTTCATCGTCAAGCACGTGGTGGAGGGGCACGGCGGGACGGTCGGGGTCGTGTCAGCGCCCGGCGCCGGCAGCACCTTTACTGCCCGGTTGCCAGCCCGGCGGAACTCACGGTCCCAGTCGGCAGACCGGGAGGTGGCGGCATGAGCATGGATGTGCCGGTGCTCGTCATCGAGGATGACGACGATGTCCGGGAGCTGATCGCCGAACGGCTGCGGGCGGTCGGCTATCAGGTGGAGTGCGCCGCATCGGGGGAAGAAGGAGTGGCAAAGGCGCGGGTCGAGGTACCTCGCCTGGTCATCCTGGACATCCTGCTGCCGGGCATCGATGGGTGGGAGGCGCTCCACCAGATCCGGTCCGGCAGGCCGCCGGGCTCGGTGGCTGCGATGGTCGTGTCCATCGTGGACGCTGACCACCCGCCGGCGCCGGTGGACGCCTACATCGTGAAGCCTTTTCGCTCCAGCCAGATCGTGGACAAAGTGGCCGAGCTGATCGGGCCACCCAGAAGCGAGGTGATGACATGACCAGCGTGCTTGTCGTAGACGACGATCCGGACGTCTGTGATCTCGTCAGGTACAAACTCGAGCAGTCGGGCTTCGATGTCCGGCGTGCGTGCGACGGGGATCAGGCACTCCGCGAAGTCGACGCGGAGATCCCTGACCTGGTCCTGCTCGACATCATGATGCCGGGGATGTCCGGCCTGGAAGTGCTGGAGCGCTGGCGGGCCAACGGGGCGACCGAGAAACTGCCGGTCATCATGCTCACCGCCAAGGCGCAGGAGAACGACGTGGAACGGGGCTTCGAACTCGGCGCCGACGACTACGTCATCAAGCCCTTCAGCCCGCGGGAACTGGCGCGCCGGGTGACCGCGGTGCTGTCCCGCCGCCAGTCGGCCTGACAGGGGCCAGCGATGCCGTCCTTCATCACCGTGCCGTTCCTGCTGGCCGTCATCGTGATCGGCTCGTCGGTGGCGGTCGCCCTGCTGCTTATGACAGTGGTCGTCAGGACGATCCGCTATCTCATCGGGCGGCACAAGGAGCGGACGGAGAACGAGATCCGCGCACCGATGCTCCAGGCGATCGCGGGCGAAGGAGTGGACGCCGGCCTCATCAACGCCCGCGGCGGGCGCGGCCGGGCGGTAGACCGGCTGGCCTTCAGCTACCTGGCCCGGGTCCGGGGAGAGGGTCACGACCTGCTGGCAGACCTCCTGCAGCAGCGCGGCGTGGTGAGCCGCGTCATCCGGCACTCATCCTGGCCCGGGCACAACCGGCGGGCAGCCGAGGCCAGCCGGCTGGGCCTGATCGCATCCCCCGAGGCCGAGAAGCGGCTCGAGCAGATGGCGATCGAGGACAGCAGCGTGCGGGTGCGCATAGTAGCCGCCCGCGGGCTGGGGAAGACGGGCACGCCCCAGGCGGCCGAGACGCTGATCAGCATGCTCGCACCGGCAGATCTGGTCCCAGAGGGGATCGTCGCGTCGGCGCTGCTCGAAATCGGCCCCGATGCCGTCCCAGCCCTGCGCCGGGCCGTGCGTGCCGGCGACGGGCAGGCCCTGCCCGGCCGGGGTGGGCCGGCTGCCGAAGCCGCCGGGCCGCCCGCCGGCGGGCGGCGCCGGGCGATGGCGGCCGACCTGCTCGGCCTGCTTGATGCGATGCCCGCCTGGGAGGAACTGGTCGCCTGCATTCATAGCCCGGACAAGGCGGTGCGGGTCAATGCCGTGCGCGCGCTTGGACGGCTCGGCGTGCCGCAAGCCGCCGGGGCCATCATCCGGTGCCTGGCACCGGATGATGACGCTGAGGTGCGGGCCGTGGCGGCGCATGCGCTCGGCCGGATCGGCGACCCACGCAGTGTGGGGCCGCTGGTGACCTGTCTTGGCGACGCGGACTACTGGGTGGCCCACAACGCGGCCGCGGCACTGGCCGCACTCGGGAGCCCCGGCCGGCAGGCACTGGCACGTGCGGCCGCAGTGAACGCCGCTGGTGCCCCGCACGCCAGGGAGGCGCTGGCCGCGGCGCGCCTGCCTGTGCCGGAGGCCGAACTCGCTACGCCCAGCGGGGGCGAAGGCGGGAGGAAGCCATGAGTGCGCTCGAATCGTTCATCCGCGGGTTCGCCTGGTTCTCGATCTGGTACTTCGCCATCCTCAATACCATCTACCTCATCCTCATCATGCTGGCGGCATTCAACGCGATCGGCTCGTCCCGCCGAACGACGTTCTCCGGCCTGACGGAGATCTTCACCAGCCCGCTGGCGCCCGGCATCAGCGTCGTGGTGCCGGTCCGTAACATGCAGGACCTGATCGTCGGGAGCACCCGCGGCCTGCTCAACCTGAGTTATCCCCGGCTGGAGGTGATCGTCGTCGATGACGGGTCGACGGATGAGACGTTCAGCCGGCTGAAAGAGGAGTTCCGTCTGGTCGAGGTCGACAAGGTCATCCGGACTGAACTGGAGACGGTCGGCCGGGTGCTGTCCGTGCATGCGCCCGCCAACGGCGAGCATCTGCTCGTCATCAGGAAGGAAAGCATGGGCCGGCCGGCGGATGCCGTGAACACCGGCGTGAACGCCTCCCGTCACCCCCTGATCTGCCGCATCGACGCCGACACCTACCTCGACGAGACGGCCCTGCTCAGCCTGGCCAAGCCGTTCATCGAGGACCCGGTCCTCACCATCGCGGCCGGCGCCACGATCCGGGTGGCGAACAGCTGCGTGATCCGGGGTGGCCGGGTCGTCGGCCCACGGGTGCCCGGCGGCTGGCTCCAGACGATCCAGGCGGCCGAGTACCTGCGCGCCTTCCTCCTCGGCCGGGCTGGCTGGTCGCAGATCCGCGGCATGCTGTTCATATCGGGCGCGTTCGGCCTCTTCCGGCGCGACGTCTACGAACTGGTGGGCGGCTTCCACCTGTACACCGAGGGCGACGACCTGGAGATGACGACCAGCATTCACCACAGGCTGCGCGACGAGGGCCGCCGCTACCGGATCGGGTTCGTACCGGAACCCTGCAGCTGGACCATGGTCCCGTCCCGCTACAAAGTGCTCGCCCACCAGCGTGCCCGCTGGTCGCAGATCCTGTCCGAGGCGCTGTGGATCCACAAGGTCATGCTGTTCAATCCCAAGTACGGCGGCGTCGGCCTCGTGGTCCTGCCGTTCTACCTGATCTTCGAGCTCTTCGGCGCGGTGGTGGAGGCAGTTGCCATCATCGTGTTCATCATCGGCTGGGCGACCGGCATCCTGAACCCGGCCATCGTGCTGCTGTTCATCGTGGCCGGGCTGGGCTACGCGTCGTTGCTGACCATCATCGCCGTCATCACCGAGGAAGTCACCTACCACCGCTACAGCGGGTGGCGGAATTTCGCGCTGCTGATCTATGGAGCCATCGCCGAGAATTTCGGCTTCCGGCAGGTCTATACCTGGTGGCGGCTGCGGGGGATGGCGGATGCCATCCTGCGCCGCAAGGCGACCTGGCTCGAAACCCCTTCCGGGGAGCGCGCCAGGCCGGCTACCCCCGCCCCGGGTGCTGGCGCCACCTCCCGGGCCGGGCGATGACGGGTGAGCCAGGGCCAGCGTGATCGCCTCTATCATCCGCGGCTACGCCTGGTTCGCCATCATCTACTTCGCAGTCCTGAACAGCATCTACCTGGTTCTCATCACGCTCGCGGCGCTGGATGCCATCACCGCGTCCCGGCGGCGCCTGGTCGCGGGCAGGGAGGAGATCTTCCACAGCCCGCTGGCACCAGCCATCAGCCTCATCGTTCCCGCCCGCAACGAGGAGGCGGTGGTGGTCAACTGCGTCCGCGGGCTGCTGAACCTGCGGTATCCCAGGTTCGAGGTGGTGGTCGTGGACGACGGGTCCACTGACGGCACGTTCGACCGCCTGCGGTCAGCCTTCGATCTGGTCGAGATACCCAAGGTGATGCGGGAGGACGTGCCCACCATCGGCCGGGTGCGCTCGGTCCACGCACCGAGGAACGTCGAGCCGCTCCTGGTCGTCCGCAAGGAGAGCAGCGGCCGCCCCGGCGATGCTGTGAACACCGGGGTCAATGCGGCCCAGAACCCGATGGTGTGCCGCGTCGACGCCGACGCCTATCTTGACGAGGACGCACTGCTGGCGGTCGCGCAGCCATTCATCGAGGAACCACGGCGGATGGTGGCAGCCGGGGCCACCATCCGGGTCGCCAACGCGTGCCAGATCCGCAGCGGCCGGGTGGTGGACGTGCACATGCCCGGCGGCTGGCTCGCCCCGATCCAGGCGGTGGAGTATCTGCGCTCGTTCCTGCTCGGGCGCGCCGGATGGTCGCAGATCCGCGGCATGCTGTTCATCTCGGGTGCGTTCGGCCTCTTCCGGCGTGACGTGTACGAACTCGTCGGGGGAGTGGACCTGGAGTCCGAGGGTGACGATGTGGAACTGGTCACCGGCATGCATCACCGGCTGATCGCCGACCGCCGTCCGCACCAGGTCGGGTTCGTGCCGGATCCGTGCTGCTGGACCGTGGTCCCGACCACCGCCAGGGCGCTGGCGCACCAGCGCCGCCGGTGGGCACAGATCCTCTCCGAGGCGCTCTGGATCCACCGGCCGATTCTGTTCAACCCCCGGTACGGCATGGTCGGGCTGCTCATCCTGCCCTACTACCTGATCTTCGAACTCGGCAGCGCGCCGGTCGAACTCGGCGGCATCCTGGCTCTGGTCATCGGGCTCCCACTGGGGATCGTCAGCCCGGCGGTGGCGCTGCTGTTCATCGTCGTCGGCCTGGGCTATGCGACCCTGCTGACCCTGGTCGGGGTCATCATCGAGGAGTTCTCCTACAACCGGTACCGCACCTGGCGCGATTTCGGCCTGCTTGCCTACGCCGCCATCGCGGAGAACATCGGGTACCGCCAGATCTACGCCTGGTGGCGGGTGCGGGGAATCGTGGATGCCCTGCTGGGCCGCCGGGCGCAGTGGGTGGCCCCGGACGCCAAGGCCAGCCCGCCAGGTGTCAAAGGGATGCAGCCTGTCTAGGCTCGCCGTAGCCGGAACGGAGGAGCACCTCATGAACGTATCCAGGTCCGCCACGGATACCGACCGCGCGATGATGGCGATGGCGCTCCAGGAGGCGCGCTCCAGCCTGGACGCCGGCGGCGTTCCGGTGGGAGCCGCCCTGGCAGCGGGTGACCGCCTGCTCGCCTCCGGGCACAACGAGCGGGTGCAGCTGGGCGACCCGATCGCCCACGGCGAGATCGCCTGCCTGCGCAATGCCGGCAGGCAGCCCTCCTACCAGGGGATGACGCTGTACACCACGCTGTCCCCGTGCCAGATGTGCTCGGGCGCCATCCTGCTGTTCCAGATCCCGCGAGTGGTGATCGGGGAGGCGACCACCTTCGCCGGCGATCCGGAGTTCCTGGCCCGGCATGGGGTAGAGGTCGTGCTGCTCGATGATGAGGGGTGCATGGCCGCCATGCGGGAATTCCAGGAGCGCTACCCCGAGGTCTGGAGCGAGGACATCGGCGGCCGGTAGCGGGCTGGCCAGACAGTTCGGTTCCAACATGTCCAAACCGCTGCGGTCAGGGGTCCTGGCTGCGGATACTCAGCGCTGTGATCGGCGAGGGATTCGCGGCGGCACTGGCCGCCGCACAGGAGGGCAGCGAGGCCGCGTTCTCACAGCTCTGGCGCGATGGCAACCCTGCTCTGCTGCGCTATCTGCGGGTCATCGCACCGGAAAGCGCTGAGGACGTTGCGGGTGACACGTGGCTGCAGGTGGTTCGCGGCCTAGCCGGATTCCGCGGGGATGAGCAGGCCTGGCGGGCCTGGTTGTTCACCATCGCGCGCCGCCGCACGATCGACGAGGGACGCCGCCGGGCACGGCGGGTGGCGTCCCCGCTGGACGGGGTCCCGGTGGCGCAGCTACCGAAGATGCAGGACGCCGCCGACGCGGCGATCGAGCAGCTGGCAACCCGGTCGGCCATGGGACTGCTGACCAAGCTGCCGCCGCTCCAGGCAGAGGTGATCTTGCTGCGGGTGGTCGCGGGCCTGGGCACCGAGGCGGTCTCGGAACTGGTGGGCCGCAGCCCCGGTGCGGTCAGGGTGGCGGCTCACCGGGGGCTGAAGCGGCTGGCGGAGATCCTGGCCGAGGCGGGTGTAACGCTGTGACGGATGATGACGTTTCCGACAGTGACATGCCGAACTCTCCGTGGCTGAGCAGGCGGGACGTGCCCGACAGCAGGGACGCGCCCCTGGCAGCTCTGCTTGCGGGGACGGAGTTGCCTGCGGGCCTGTCACCGGAACTGCGGCCGGTGGCGGACGCGCTGGCCGCGCTCAGGGCGGCCCCGGCGAGCGACGAACTCTCTGGTGAAGCACAAGTCCTGGCCGCGTTCCGGGACCAGCGCGGCGTGCCGGACGCAGTCCGCCGACCACGCCGCCGGAGGCCCACCGTGCTCGCCCCGCTGCTGTCCGCCAGAGCAGCCGTCATCGCGGCTGCCGCGGTCCTGAGCATGGGCGGAGTCGCTACCGCCGCCTACACCGGTGCGCTTCCCGCCCCGGTCCAGCGGTTCGCGCACGACGTTTTCGGCGCGCCACCCGCAGGCGGCACCGGTCCCGGCGGCCAGTCCAGCACGGCCCCGGCCGGCCCGAGTGCGACCGCCAGTGCCGCCGCCGGGCTGTGTGCCGCCTGGGCTCATGCCAAGGCGCACGGCACGGCTGAGCAGAAGGCGGTGGCGTTCCAGCGGCTGGCAGCCGCGGCCGGTGGAGCGTCTCATGTCGCTGCCTACTGTGCGGTCGCTGCGCATCCGGGGACCTCAGCATCCCCGGCTGCGAGTCCGGCCACGCCGACGTCGCACCCGGCACCGAAAGGGTCGGGCAAGCCGACGTCGCACCCGACACCGCAAGGGTCGGGCAAGCCGACGTCGCACCCGGCGCCGCAAGGGTCGGGCAAGCCGACGTCGCACCCCTAGGCCGCGCCCGCAAGGTCCCAGTGGGCAGCGGAGGTGGTGGGCCGGGTACTCCCCCGGGCCCGGCCCACCACCCGTTTACCGTCCGAAGCTGACCGCGGTCGTATTCGCGCCGCTGATCACCACGGCTACCGTCTCGCCCGGGGCGGGCTGGTACTGGCCGCAGACCAGCGCCGCCAGGGCCGCGCAGCCGCCCGGTTCAGCCACCACCCGCAGCCGGTCCCACAGCATCTCCTGGGCTTGGCGGATGGAATCGTCACTGACCAGTACCGGCTCCACCACATGCTGCACGATGACCGGGAAGGTCAGCTCACCCACCCGCTGAGGCGCGAGTGAGTCGACCGCCACGCTGCCCATGGGCGCGTCCACCGGCTGCCCCGCCTTCAGGGCGACGGTCAGGGTCGGCGCACCGTCCGGTTCGGCGCCGACCACCCGCGCCCGGCCGGCGTACGCGGCGGCGATCCCGGCGATCAGGCCCCCGCCACCGACGCTGGCCAGCACAGTCACCGCATCCGGTGCCTGCTGCTGGAGTTCGGACCCGAGCGTGCCCGCCCCGAGGATGGTCTCCGGCTGGTCAAACGCGTGCACGGCCAGCGCATGTGACGTGGCCACCCAGTCCTGGCTCGCCGCCAGCGCTTCGGCGTACGTGCTGCCGCCGACGACCAGGTCAGCGCCGTAGCCCCGGATACGGGCGATCTTGGCGGGAGAGGAGACCTCCGGGACGTAGATCCGGGCCGGGACACCGAGGGTCAGGGCCGCATAGGCGACCGCAGCGCCGTGGTTGCCACCGGAAGCGGCCACCACGCCCACTTCCGGGAGGTCACGCAGCAGCAGGTTGGCGAAGGCGCCTCTGGCCTTGAACGACCCGCTGTGCTGGAGATATTCGAGTTTGAGCACCAGGGGCCCGGCAGGAAGCCCGAAATCCGCCCGGTCGATCCTGATCACCGGCGTCCGGCGCAGGTAGGGGCTGATCAGCGACCCGATGGAGCTGATGGCCTGGCGGTTGATCGTGGCGGCCATATCATCCGCGGCTGGCCGGGGTACCGGTGGCCAGCCAGCCGCTCGGGAGGTGTTCATGACTCAGCCAATCAGGGGCCGTCTTGTCACGGCAAGCCGGCCGTGATGAACACGCAGTGGCGCCCGGGGACACGTGCCGCCACGGGACCAAGGACCCTGCCCCGGCCTGGCGTTCTGGCGCACTCTGGCTGAGGAGGCGAAGCGCCGTGCACGTTGCCATCGTCTACGAGAGCATGTTCGGCAACACCCATGCGATCGCGAAGGCGATCGCGGAGGGTGCCCGGGCCGGCAATCCGGACGTGGAGGTCACGGTGCTCCCGGTCGCTGACGCCACACCAGCCGCGTTCAGCGGGACCGGTCTGCTCGTTGCCGGTGGGCCGACCCACATGCGCACCATGACTTCTGAACTGACCCGCAGGAAAGGGCTGGAAGAGGCGGTGGTGGTGCGGGGATGGGGACCGGGCCGGCCGAGCGAGGAAAGTGCCGGCGGACCGGGCGTGCGGGAATGGCTGGGGAAGATGCCGTTAGCCCGCCGCGGGAGCCTCGCCGCAGCCTTCGGCACCCGCGATGGCTACCTGCTTGCTGGTGGCGCCGCGCACGCCATCGCGCGCTGGGCTCCAGTTCAACGGGTACGACCTGGTGGCGCCGCCGTATGGGTTCATCGTCTGGGGCACCGAAGGCCAGCTCCGGCGGGGCGAGACAGCCAAGGCCAGGGCGTGGGGTGCCCGGGTGGTGCGCTCGGCGCTCGCATGGCGGGCGATGGCAGGACCAACGACCCTGCACCGGGCCGGCCCCCGGGCGCAACCTGGAAGTAGGGGTGAGTCGTGATGGACGTCGCGATCGTGTACGAGAGCTTGTTCGGCAACACCCGTACGATCGCCGAGGCGATCGCGGACGGCGTCAAAGAGGCCAATCCGGCCGCCCGGGTGGCGCTCCTGCCGGTGGGCGATGCCAAAGCTGACCAGGTCCGGGAGGCCGGCCTGCTCATCGTTGGCGGGCCTACCCACATGCGGGGAATGACTTCTGGGGTGACCCGCCGGAAGGGGCTGGAGGCGGAGGAGAACACCGCTAAAGGCAAGGGCAGGGAGTTCAGGCCCGAACCAGGTGCGGAGGGTCCCGGAGTCCGGGACTGGTTCCAGGCCCTGCCCAAGGCGCCGTCGGGGACCTTGGCGGCCGCGTTCGACACCAGGGCCGGGTTCAAGCTCGCCGGAGGTGCGGCCAAGGGCATCGCCCGGCGGCTTCGCAGCCACGGTTACAAACTTGCCGTGCCGCCCGAAGGGTTCATCATCACCGACACCGAAGGGCCGCTGCGCGAGGGCGAGCCTGACCGCGCGCGGGCATGGGGTGCGGACCTGATGCGGCAGCCGGTTCATTCGTGATGCGTGCGGTATAACCGGCAGCGGCAGTGTTGGCGGTGGCAGGGGCACGGTAGCGTTTGGCCATGCCCGCTGAACCCATGCCCGGCGAGGACATGCCGATGTCACCTTCGCCCCGGCTGTGGCTGATGCGCAGTGCCGAGGTGATGGCCGTCGCCCTGCTCCTGGCTGGCATGGTGGGCGCGGCAGCCACATTAGTGGTCGGCCCCGGGGCGGGCGCGATCGCTGCCTCCGGTCTGGCCCTTTGTGCGCTGATAGTGCTGTGGTTCGTACGCAACCGCGTCCGCTCCTGGTCCTACCAGGAGCGGGATGAAGATCTGATTGTCGAGCGCGGGGTCCTGGTGCGCCGCCTGTCAGTGGTTCCCTATGGGCGCATGCAGTTCGTCGACGTGACCGCTGGCCCGGTCGGCCGTCTGTTCCGGCTCGCGACCGTGCGGTTGCACACGGCGGCCGCGGCGAGTGATGCCCGCATTCCGGGGCTTGAGCGGGAAGAAGCCGCACGCCTGCGGGACCGGCTGGCGGCACTTGGCGAAGCCAAGGCAGCCGGGCTGTGAGCGGCCAGGCTGCCGGGCCGGAGCCGGCCTGGTGCCGGCTGCACCCACTGTCACCGGTGGTGCGGTCCGGCCATGGCGTGCTCGCGGTGCTTGCGGTGGTCGGTGTCTCCAGTTCCACTGCCGCCGGTCACGGCTGGTTCGACCTGGCCATGCCCGTCGCCGCGGCGGGCGCCGCTGCTCTGGCCGCGGTGATCGGATGGCTGGTCACCCGGTGGCGGCTGGAGGGCCTGACGCTGCGCATCGAGACGGGACTGCTCCGCCGTGACTCACGGCAGTTGCCGGTCGCCCGCATCCAGGCGGTGGACGTGGTGCGCCCGTTCCTCGCCCGCGCGCTCGGCCTGGCCGAGTTGCGGGTCCGGCTGGCTGGCTCTGACGACGCGGATGGCCGCCTGGCCTACCTGACCGAACAGGCAGCCATGGACCTGCGGGCCCAGTTGCTGGCGGCCCATCATGGCCTGGACCCAGCCACCCCGGAGCCAGCCGAACGCATTGCCCTGACCGTACCCGCCGGGCGGCTGGCCGGCTCCGTGCTGCTGTCAACCTCAGGTGCCGCGTGTGTGGCTGTGATCGTGGGATTGATCCTGTCGGTGGTGTCGCCCATCGGCGTCGCGGCCGTGGCCGGGACCCTGGGGTGGTGGCTGGTCAGCTTTGTCCCGCTGGCCTGGCGGCGGGTGTCCGCGCAGTACGGCTTCACCGTGGCGCAGTCGCCGGACGGCATCCGGATCCGGCGCGGCCTGCTCGGCACGGTGGCCGAGACCATCCCGGTGCCCAGGGTGCAGGCGATGCGGATGGTTGAGCCGCTGCTGTGGCGGCCGGTGGGCTGGTGCAGGCTTGAAGTCGACGTGGCAGGCTCGCCGGGGCGGGAGGATGGTGGCGCCCGGGTGCGCAAGGCGCTGCTGCCGGCCTATCCGGCGCTCGAGGACATGCGGCTGGTCGACTACAAGGTCCGCATCCTGGAGTCGGGCACCGGCACCGCCGCCAAGACCCGCGTGTTGATCGAATCGAGCGACGGGCAGGAAAGCTGGGGGACGGTGGGCGTTTCTGAAAACCTGATCGAGGCCAGCTGGCAGGCCCTGGCCGACAGTATTGAGTACAAGTTACTGGTCTCTGACCGGTAGGCTCCCAGAGCTTCCCTCTAGAATTAATTCTTGACAGGTCCCATAACCTCACGTAACTTATGGTAAAACTGCCTCTCGCGTCAGGCACAAGACGAACTTTTTTGACGAGACCGCTCGGGTTGCGTAAGGGGGAAAGCATGAGAAAGGCTGATATCGCGAACGAAATTTACA
>OFGU01000022.1_pt1 | contig 17650 bp, 15 predicted proteins | sample 1521841 | NCBI WGS metagenome assembly OFGU01 (sample SAMEA2553413, study PRJEB24118) | soil metagenome
GCCTGTTGTCGTCGAGGACCACCTTGCCGCCGAACCCGGCCCGGCTGCCGAACTCTTCCAGGCGGCTGGCCGCCTCGTCGGCAGCGGGACCGGCGAGCTGCGTGTGCTGGTGGGATTCAACCGAGGCCATGAGGTGCTGGCCGCGGGCGAGGGCCTGCTCGCTTTCCACCTCGGCCCGGAACCCGGATTCACTGGTTCCGGCATAGCCTTCGAAAACCTGGACGCAGTGATGGCGGTAGGCGAGCGCTCCGGCGATGACGCCGCCGGGGCGGCGTGCGATGAACCAGGCCAATGTGCGCCTGAACTGGCTGTTTGCCAGATGCCAGGTGCGGTCGCCGACCGGAGGGATGCGGTCGGCGCGGTGGTGGCGCTGGCAGTAGTCGTTGATCCAGGCGGCGAAGCCGTTGAGGCGGGCGTTGGTGGCGCTGCTGGTCAGGACCCGGCTGACAGCATCAGGTTTGGTGCCGGGGCTGTGCTCAAGGCGGGCGAACAGGTCCTGGGTTTCCGGTGGCTGGAGCTGTTCCAGGACGGTGATGGCGCGGGCCGCAGGCTCGCCGATGCTCCAGGTGGCGGGGACGCCGGCGGGGTCGTTCTCGCCTTTGAAGACGAGGCTTCGCATCTTCCACCGGTAGGGCGTTCCGGCGGCGTCGCGTTCGATCGTCAGGCATCCTCGCTGCAGGTGCTTGATCTCGCTGTCCCTGGCGCCGGAGAGGAAGGCCAGCGCGATGTAGCAGGCGTCCTGAAGGAGCCTGGCCAGGCTGGCGAGGCTGTCGCGTTCCGTGTGGTCGGCGAGTATCGCCTCGATCCAGGGCTGTCCGTCCAGGCGGCCGAGGGCCGGCCGGCCGCTGACCGTCTGCGGGGTGATCCCGACGATGGCGGCGGCCTCGTCGATCATGCGCCGGTATCGTCCCACGGATATCCTGTCGCGGCCGAGTTCGAGGGCGATCGCGGTGGTGCTGGCCTTGCCCCGCCAGGCGGGCAGGGGCCTGCTTGCCGCGATGCGTTCCCCGAGCCATGCTCGAAGTTGGACGGGCAGTCCTCCGTAGGGGTGGGGCCCGCCCGGCGGGAGTGGTGCCCGCCAGCGGCGGTCGGCGGCGAGGATGTCGGCGGAGAAGCCGTCGATGAACCGCATCGCCCAGACGAACAGCGGCCCGAAGACTTCTTCGGGGATCCGGGCGGTGGCGTTCTCGCCGGCACGGGCATTCGGTGTGCTCCACCCGTCGAGGTGCAGCGGGTCGAAGCGCAGCCCGCCGGATGGCAGGCTGCTGCGCCAGAGCCAGAACTTGCGTACTCCTGAGCATGCTCTCTTCCGGGTGCCCGGGTTCGGCAGCGAGCGGCCCAGGAACCGCTGGTAGTCCTCAAGGTCGGCACCGGTCATCCCGCTCACGCTGGCGTTCCTGCCGGCTGCCCACGTCAGGAACCGGGCGTAGTCGGTGAACGCCGTCCGGACGGTGGCGGCCGCAGGCCGGTCTTCGCCGGGCGGGACAGGGCCGCCGAGCATGGCGTAGCACAGTTCCTTGCCGGTCTCCCGGTGGGAGGCGGGGATCGGGCGGAAGTCGAGGATGAAACGGCGCTCGTGCTTCTTGAGCATCGCGGGGCTCAGGTCCCAGACGTCGTCGCTGAACCGGGAGGTGGACTCCAGGGCGCGGCCCGCGCGAAGCGGCCTGCCCGCGAAGACGAACGGGTCGCTGCCTCCCAGCGTCCCCGCGGTGGAGCGTGCGGCAGGCGCGGCGTGCATGGCGGTGAGGGTCACGGCAGCTCCCAGGGGTTCTCGATCAGGTCGAGGAGTGCGTCGCCCGGCTTGCTTGCCTGGGCCTGTTCCAGTTCGGCCGGGGTGAACTTGGCGAGGATGTCCTCGCGGATGGCGACCCAGGCGGGTCCGTAGCGGTCCCACCATGCTTCTTCGGTGACCTCGCGCCGCCGCTGGCCCAGGGCGTCGAGCAGGCTGAGGAGACGGGGAAGGTGATCGCGGGTGACCAGGCAGTTCCCGCAGTGGAAGCAGTCCAGGAACGTGACCTCGCAGGGCTTGCCGGTGGCGGGATGTCGGCTGTGGTCGGCGCAGGCAGCCCAGCCCGTGTCCAGCTCGCCGACGTCCTTGCCGACGGTCCCGGGTTCTCCCAGGACCACGGGGCCGCCTCCGGCGGCGCGGGCGGCGCGTTCGTGGGCCAGGCGGGCTGCCTGCTCGGCGTCGGTGAGCGCTTCGCCGAGGACTTCCTCGGCCCAGGAGACGATGACCGGGTCGCCGCTGAGGTAGTTGCGGAACAGGACGGGCATCGTGTTGGACTTGGCGGCCGAAGGCAGGTGCCCGCCCAGCCGCTTGGTGCGCCGCACCTCCATGCTGGTCTTGATCCGGTTGAAGCTGACCTGCAACGGCACGGCCGGGGCAGAGACGCCGCCGACGGCGGGCGCCGGGTCGGCCAGCAGCGGCCGGGGCCTGTCGGCCGCCCACCGGGTCGGCAGGATCGGCGTGGCCTTGAGCGACTCCTCGAACACGGCCCTGTGGTCGTCGGGGACTTTGAGCCCGGCGGCGTATCCGTTGCGCCAGGCGCACCACAGCAGCGGCGACCCGCACTGCTGTCGGCTCCGCGCCGTGAGTTCCAGCATCAGCAGGTAGAAGCCGCCCGGGTAGCGCAACTCGCGGCCGGGCGGCCCGATCTCCCACGTCACCGTCTCGAACCAGCGCCGGGCGCCGCGGCGCCGCTTGACGATGACCAGCTCGACGGCCTTGCCTTCTAGGATCCGGTGCCGGACCGGAAGCTCTTTGATCGTCTCCCCGTTGCGTTCCGACAGCGCCGCGGCGAGCATCATCAGGGGAGGCAGGTCCGGCAGCGTCACGAACAGCCGTCCCGCCAGCTCATGGCGCCCGGCAGAGAACGCGGCCGGGCGGGGACCGGGCGGCACCGGAACCTGCCCAGTGGCTGCCATGCCCGCCAGCATCTTCCCCGTGGCCCTGTCGTCCTGCGCGAGCGCCGCGTCGCCGGACTGATACCGGCGGAGCAGGTCTTCGCCGGCCTGGATCCGGTCGCGGATCCCGGCCGGGTCGGACCGCAGCGCGGCCAGCAGCCGTGCCAGCTCGCCGTCGGAGAAGCCGGCGGTCAGCCTCTTCGCGCCGCCCCGGGCGTGTTCCTCCGCCTGGCCGACGACCGTCAGCCGCGCCGGCAGGCGCCGCTGGACGTGGTCCAGGACATCGGCGGCGACCTGGCCGCGGATGGCCGCCCGGGTAAGCAGCAGGCGGGCCTCGGCAAGGTCGCGCAGCACCGTGACAGGTGCGCTCGCCGCCCGCTGGGCGCGGAACGAGTCCAGGTGCTCGCAGGTCAGCTGCTGCGGAAGCTGCGGGGCATCGGGAAGCGAGCCGAGGAACTTCACCAGTCGGCCCAGCGCTCCCCACCCCGTGCCGGCGGCCGCGAGCGTGCGCAGGCCGCCGCCGGGGCCGGTCCGCTCGGCGAACGCCCCGGCTAGGGCTTCATGCCAGCCCGGCAGCGGCAGCCCCGACAAGTCGAACGTCCGGCGCCGCCCGTCGTCTCCGCAGAAGGCCACCGTCGTCCGGCCACCGGCCGTGGCAACAGGGTCCGCCCGTTCATAGCCTCCCGCGGGCAGGGCCGACACCTTGCCCGGCCCGGTGCTGCCCCGGCCCTGCCTGCTCACAGGCTGCTTCCGGCCGTCGGCGGGGAGTCGTCTGCGACCAGTTCCAGCGGCGTGTCCCTGGGGTCCTCCCACCGGTCCGGGACCAGCGCCATCCGCGTCTCCATCTCCAGTTCCTGCAAGGCATGCAGGTAAATGACCGTCGTGAGACCCAGCGGTGGCCCAGCCTGCGGCGCACCCAGTCCAGCGGGTCCCCGAAGATGCGCGTGTAATGGCCGCGCTGACCGGGATTCATCTCAGCCAGCGCCGCGATATGCCCGCGCTGCAGCTGCTCGAGTGTCACGACCGCGAAGGAGTGGCGCAGGAGATGGGCATGACACGACAAGCCCAGGCCCTGCTGCGCGCACCGGCCGTTGGCCGCGGCGAACATGCTCTTCCAGGTCGAGACCGCCAGCGGCCAGCCGTCCTCGCCCAGCCAGAACATCGCCGGCTCCAGCCCTTCCTCCGTTTCCGCCAGCAGCCGTCGGCGCTCGGCGGGGCCGAGCATCTTGACGTTCACCCTGTACTTGGACCTGCCCGGGGCCCAGACCAGGTCCGGCCGTTCCGGGTCGTCGATCACCAGGGGACGGCGCATCTTCCGGTAGCGCCCGGCGTCCCGCGCGTCCGCCACGACCTCGGCCCGGTCAAGCTCCGCATACGCGGCCAGCTCCCGCGTCACGCTGCCGGGAACGTAGACCCAGCGGGCCGAGGCGTTCTTCGCGATCGAGCCGGACAGCCAGAACTTCTGGTAACCGCCCTGCCCCGCGCTGACCGGCACCTCCAGCGTGGTCAGGCTCGCCTGCTCGCTCAGCCGCATGCCGGTGCGGACCATGAGGTCGGTGAACGACGAGTTCCGTGCCGCCCACCGGCCCCGGAACCCCCGGGAAGGAAGCCCGTCGGCCCCGTAGCCGCGCAGGCCCGTATCCCGCCACCGCCGGTACGACGCCGGCGGCAGCCACTCGATCCGCTCGCCGCCCTCGTCATGGGCATACGTCGCCGGAACAAGCTCGCCGCCGTAAAGAGGAGCGCAGACTGTCCCCGGAGGGGCAGGGCGCCGGGCCCGCTGCGGGATCGGCACCGCACCCGCCAGCTTCCGCGTCACCGCCCACGCATAGAACTGGTTGACGTGCGAAACCTCCTGGCTCCACGTCGCGCCGGCCACCCGCGGTCCTGCCTCGTCCCGCCGGCGCCACTGGTGATAGGCCAGATGATCTTCCTCGCCCGCATCCCTCCAGGACCTGCCGCCCCTCGACCGCTCCAGGAACGTCAGGAACCCCGCCAGCGCCCGCGCCCGGTTCGCGTTGCTGTTCCACGGCGCATCAATCAGCACCGGCCGGTGAAAGTACGAGTTCAGCTCGGTGTCGTACTCGAACCGCGGCGACAGCAGGAACGGCAGCCCGTCCGGCACTCCCTTTTCATCCAGGAACGCCCGTATGCCGTCCGGCGCACCCCCAAGCCAGGCGGGCACCTGTTCCGGATCGGCAAGGTCCCGGGTCGTGTGGTGCACCGTCCACGCAGATCCGCATGTGAGCACGGAGAGTCAGCATAACGGTAACGGTCAGTGTTCAGTCATGCACAAATGCCGGTCAGGTCTAGCCTCGCCGCGATCAGCCGGCGGGCGAAGTCCGTCGCCCTTTCTCTCGATTCGGGGCTCTTGCTGAGGAACAGGTCATCGGTGATCGTGAGGTGCCGGATTCGGTGCCGGCCGGCCAGATCCTGGATCTCGGCCAGTACGTTGTCAAGTGACTTCTCGCGGTGCCGCCGAGCGCCCGCCAGCAGCGACGCGGTCGCCCCGGTAGTGCAGTAAGTGCAGCGGTAGGGGCAGCCGCGGGAGGTGAAGACCGCCGGGCTCAGGCCGGCCGCCATCACCAGGGGAAGGTCGGCGCGGATCGGCCAGGGAAGCTGGTCGATATCCAGCACCTGCGCCGGCTGGAAGGGCTCGCCTCTGCGCGCCATCCCGGGGACTGGCTCAGGCCAGCGGTCATCGAGTACGGCCAGGCAGAGCTCCACGAAGCAATCTTCGGCCTCGCCACACGCAACGACATCGAACTCGGTGTGCTCATCCAGCACCCGCTCGTGGTTGAGGGTGGCGAAGTCGTGGCCAAGCACGGTGACGCAGCCAGGCCAGCGGCGCTTGACCAGGCCCGCGAGGTGGAGATTCTCGGCGAACACCTGGGCCGGGCCGGTGAATCCGATCACGTCGGGCGATCCGTGGCGGGCCGCTGCGCGAGTAATTGCCTGCCACGTTTGCTCGACGCTGCGGTGGAAGAGGACCTGCCCGTTGACAATGTGGACCGCGATGCCGCGATCGGCGCAGGCGGCGGCGAGCGAGCCGAGGCCCAGGTGCTCACCGGGCAGGGACCAGAAGCCGTTTTCCCCTACCTGTCGGCGGCTGAGTTCGAAGTAGGCGAGCTTGCCCTCGGCGCGGAACTTCGGCATGTGATACAGCGATGGGGGGTTGACCAGGATGATCGACACGGGCTGCTCCGGTTCTAGGCCATTTCCTCAAGGGCGTGATTGACGCGGTTCCACGCGGGGTCCATGAGCCTGGTGACGTATTCGAGGCCGGCGCCCACAGCCTTGTCTGCCGCTGTAGTGCTGAGCAGTTGCTTGTCGGTGAAAACCCGCGTCATCGCGTAGGCGTAGACATCGGCGGGCCAGTCGGGAAACTTCTGCGCTGCGATCTCCCTGACCTCGCCGAGCAAGATGGCCAGCTCGCCTTGCAGCAGTCCGCACCCCGCTTCGTCTGTCGCTGACGAGTGCAGCAGCGCGAGGACCCTGCTGTAGGTCCAGCCGGGCAGCCACCGCTCGCGTTCCAGAAGTGCCTCGATGGCCAGCAGCCGCCATTTGGGGCCAGGCGGCCAGATCCCGGACAGGAACAGCAAGACATCCAATGCGTCAGAGCAGACGCGGGCGATGACGTCCCGCGCTACGTCCGCGCGTCCGCGCGCGAGGCACACGCGGACGCCGTCGCTGGCCATGACCAGGCCCCGCGAGAGCAGCCGCACGGCCGCGTCGAACGCGCGGCCCTCCTTTCCGGCGGTCTTATCCCGCACCAGGGACGCCAGCAGTCCGGACGGGTCGTAGACGATCTCCAGCGTGTCGCCGTAAGCGCTGCACTTTTCGTTGTCCCACACTATGTGCGGCTGCGACTCATACTCGTAAATGTGCTGGTGGAGGTTGAACTCGATTCGGGAATCCGGATCGACGAACTTGAAGTTCGGAAGCCATCCGGGAAGCAGCCGCTGCGCTGCGGCGAGGGCATCGGCAGCCGGAAGCCGGAGCGACTCCGCCGGAATCTCGCAGCTCAGCAGGACCGTTATGTCAATGTCGGAGTATCCGTCGGCGAAGGTACGGATGCCCGGCTCGGCCAGGCCACCGAGCAGTCCTAGCCCGATAACCGCTGACTTTCCGCGTAGCCGGTCCAGCAGCGGCTGCGCGGTAGCGCGGAGTAACGGGGCCTGGTCATGCGTGGCCAGAAGCAGGCCAACCGGTATGCGCCAGGCAGGTTCCGACAGTGCGAGCATCATCGATCTCACTCCGAAGACAGGTGGGCATCGCGGACAGCCAGTGCGGCGGTCCGGGCATCATCGGCGGAGATTCCGCGGTGAAACACCGCTCGGACGCGGGTCGGGGTAAACCGGAAGACCAGGACCCTGTCTGCGCGGCACTTCTCGAAGAACAGCGCCGAGTCCGGCACGTCGAACATGACGATGTTGGTCTCCTGTAACACATGCAGGTCCGGCAGTTCGGCCCGCAGCGATTGCGCGAAAAGCGCGGCGTTCGCGCAGTCCCGCGCCGGATCGGCAGCGTTGGCATCCAGCGCGCGAAGTGCGGCGGACGCGAGCGGCCCAGGCCGCACCCACGCACCGCCGAGCATGCGGCGCATATCGCGCATCTCCTTGCGGCGGTCCTCGCGCATCAAGAGCATCGCACCGCAGGGCGCGCCGATCCCCTTAACCAAGGACACGGCCAGGCCGTCATACAACTCGCCGTAGGCGCGCCACGGGACGGCCTGCGCGACATTGGCGTACCAGATCCGCGCCCCGTCGCAATAGAGCCCCACGCCTCGCTGCGCGAGCCGCTCGGCGAGCTGCCGAAGCGCCTTGAACTCCTGGGGGGCGCCACCGCAGGCGGCGTGCGTGTCCTCGACGCAGACGAGCCGGGTCGGCATGGTCGTGTTCTCCAGCACGCTCAGCAGTGGCTCGACTCCCAGTACGTTAAGGCGACCACCGACCGGGGCGAAGGTGCGGGTCTGGATCGACCACAGCCGGGCCGCGAGCCCGTACTCGGAGCGCACGATATGCGCGTCGGCGTCGGCAAGGATTTCGGTCCCCGGCCCGGCCAGCAGCCCGATCGCCATCGCGTTGGCCATCCGCCCGGTAGGGACGAACAACGCCGACGCCATCCCGAACATCTCTGACATGCGCGCTTCCAGTTCGTGGCCAGCCGCGTCGTCATCGTAGGAGTCGCTGCCTTCAGGAGCCTGGCAGAGGGCGGCGCGCACCTCCGGGTGCAGCGGTGCCACCGCCTCAGACCTCAAGTCGATGAGCCCGCTGCGTGGCGTGGCCGGGAAGGCGGCAGAACTCGATGGCCCGGCAAGCCTGGTTACAGTCTTCACGCTGGCTCCCCTTCTCAGGCATGGCAGCCGCGGCGGCTGCCTACGATCCTAGATTCGGCGGTCTGTTGGTCACTCCCAGCGCCGGGAGCATGTGGTTCCCAGCACCAGGAGCTATCTGACCTGCGGTGATGCCTGACGGAAGCCCGGCATTGTCCCGCTCCGAAGCCATATGTGTCCCACCAGCGGAAAGCCGCGCTTGCCAATCGCGTCCGGATGGTTACGGTTGATCGTGACCGATCCCGCCCGGCCAATGCGGGCACGGCTGATCCGGCGGAAGGGCGAGTGCCGATGGCAACGCGTATGTCAGCAAGCCGGTGGAAGCCGGTGACTTCATGAGCGTGGTCCGGCAGATCGACGATTTCTTCGGCTCGGTCGCCGAGTTGCCCCGCTGGCGTGCGCCCTGAGGAGGTGGTCTTTGTGTGGAATGTCACTGCGGGGTGGCTAGGCGGGTATCACGGGAAGCTCAGTAGTAACAGAATTTCCCACCGGGCACGCCGGTGATGGTTTTGGGGGTGTTTCTGGCCTGCCCCGGCTGCATGACCGGCGGAGTTGTGCTTATCCTCGCTGGGTGGCCAGTTCAGGGCGAGCCAGAGGTGAAAGCCGCGTGATATCGCGCTGCACCCGCACCCAGCGCGGGCAGGAGGTGGTGGCTTCCCCGGGCGTGACCCGTTAGCCAAAGCGGTCCCGGCCAGGTGTTGCAGCACGTGGCCGGGACCTTTGTCGGACCAACCCTTGAGAGGAACCCCGACATGCCCAGTATTCCAGTTGCCGGCATGGCGAAGGCCCTGCTGGCCTTCACGATTTCGTTGCATCCGGCAGCCCACCATCACGGCCACGGCGCCTACACGGTCCGGCCGGGTGACACCCTGTCCGCTATCGCAGCCCACGAGTATGGCCGCGCGGCCGACTGGCCCGCCCTGTGGTGGGCCAACCGCCACCGGGTGCCCAACCCGAGCATGATCACAGCAGGCCAGCGGCTGCGGCTGCCGGGCTCGCCCCGGGTAAGGCAGGAGATGGTTCACGCCGCCATGGCCGCCATCCCAGCCCCGCCGTCCGCGGCTTCGCCGGTGGGCGCACCGGCAGTGGCACCGCCAGCGGCCACCGGTGCCGGGCCAGCACCGGGCTCATCGGGAGGGGTGAACTGGTCAGCCATCGCCGCCTGCGAGTCCGGTGGTAACTGGAGCACCAACACCGGCAACGGCTTCTACGGCGGGCTCCAGTTCACCCAGCAGACCTGGCAGGCTTACGGCGGCAGCCAGTACGCCGCTTCCGCCAACCAGGCCACCCCTGCCCAGCAGATCGCCGTGGCCCAGCGGGTGGTCGCTGGCCAGGGCATCGGCGCCTGGCCAGTTTGCGGAGCAAACGGCTAAGAGCGCCGCTCCGGTCAGCCACCAGAAAGCCACTGTGCCGCGAACCGGGTGTGCAGCCGCATTGCAGGTTCGCCTTTCGCCCTGAGCTGCGCCGATCACCGGCGCGTGCGCCCACGGCGTCCAGATCCGCGGTTCTTAGGGTGTTCGAATAATCGAACATTAGCGATGCTAAGGAGTTCCGTGGGAGCCAAGCTGGGAGCCAACGGCGCCAGGCACCCGGCGACGCCAGGCCACACCCGGCCACAATTGCCGCAGGCAGGGGGCACATGAGGCGATGCCCAGCCCCGCCCAGCGACCGGGGGAGTTCGTATGGCATGCAAGAGGTCAGGAGTTCGAATCTCCTTAGCTCCACCCAGGTCAAAGGCATAATTCGAAACTCCAACCGATGACCGAGCCGTTCGTGAGGGGCAGCATGAGGGGCGCTGCTGCCCGGACACAGCCGGCCGACCAGCGCGAACGTAAGGTGGTCTGCTTGCCTGAGCGGGGAGTAGCTGGACGTGGTGCAAGAGGGCATCAGTCTGCGGGCTGCAGGCTTGACGTCTTCTCTCGGCGCAGGGGTGCAAGGCGACCGCAGGGACGTCGGTTGTGATTCCTGGGCTTGCACCGTCGGGGAGCCGATGGTGTGTGCGACATGGGACCTGATTGTCACATGCCTGCTTCGAGGTCGGGTTCCTGCCTGGAGGGCTGACGCGGTGATGGACTGACACCAGGTCCGGGTATGCCCGGCGCCGGCGGCTGGCCGGCGGGCGATTCACCCCGGGTTAGTTGGCGCCACCACTGGCGGATGTCGGGGTCAGATTGTGCCGCCAGGACGGCCGGGTGTGTGGCCGGCCCGGCGCCAGGCTGGGGATGGCGTAGCGGGCTGGCCAGGTCGAGGATCTCCCGTAGTTCGGCTTCGCAGGACTCCCGGAGCCCGGGTGGCAGGGCCGTCATGCTGCCGCGGACCAGTGCGACGCTGCGGGCGAACCGGTGTGTCTCGGTCCTGTCCCAGGCCCGGTTTCTCTCCGCTTCGATCGCCGCCGCAGTTGCCGGGGGGCGGACCCACTGGCCGTCGCGGCCGAGGTGATTTGAGTAGACGCAGGAACCGTCACGGCGCAGCGCGAAGATGCTGTGCGCTACCCGGCTGGCGTCTACCGCACTGGCAGATCGGACCACACCCTGATAGCAGGCGTCATGTATCTGCCTGTCGATCAGCCGCCCGGTCCCGGTGACGGCGACCTGCCTGAGGTAGCGCTCCAGCGCCCCGAGCCGGCTGTATGCCCCGTGCACCGCCAGCACCGCGACCTCGACCCGGTATCCGGCAGCCTGGAACCGGGCCGCCGGATCCTCGAAATCACGCGGATCTCGCATAGCCGACTCCATCACCGCGTCGAGACGGTGACTGATCACGTACGCCTCGGCCTTCTCCATCCACTTGTGCCCGTCAACGCTGGTACAAGCGCCGACCGTGGTGTCATCCTCGGCCAGCAGCCGGTCATATTCGGGGTGATAGGGCTTGTAGATGTCCAGGTTGACGCTGACCGGCCCGGTCCCGTCCCCGCGCGTTAAGGCCCTGGTGACCAGGCTGGCCAGGGCTGTCTTTCACGCGCCGGTCTGCCCGGCCACGAACACCACGACCGGCCTGGCGCGGGAGGATCCGGTAAGTACATCCGGGACGATGTCCTGCCGGAAAATCCGCTCGTTCTCGGCCTCGCCCAGGGCATGACGGGTTCGGTCAATCGTCATCGCGCGGCCCGCAGCGCTGGCAAAAGGGCGGCACACTCGGCCGAGACCTCGTCCACTGTGCCACGGTCATCGGGACTCAGCGACCTGGCCCGCTCCTGCCAGCGGCGCCGCTCACCACGCCAGGAATCGATCAGCTCCGCATCCGGAGCCGCCGCCGCCCGCTCCCTAGCGATCAGCGCCGAATAGGCACCGACAACCTGCTGAATGACCTCCAGCGCGACCTCGTACGCGACGCCATCCTCCGGCGACCAGGTCACCGGTCCCAAACCCGCCAGCACCGGCTGGTTCCCGCCGCCAGGCGCCTCGCCGGTCATCACGTCACCCCCGTGCAGGACTGCCAGCCTGGCGGAGCACCAGGACGCATTCGCAGGCCATGAACCTGACCATACCCGCGCCCGGACCACCGCGCCGGACCAGTGGCGCGGCGGCACATCCGGCCAGCATCCAACCGCACGCTGAACTGGAATCCGGCGCGCCGTCGTTAGGGCGGCTGGCCGGTGACCCGGGTCTGGTCATGCGGTTCATTCCCAGGGACGGGGTGGTCAGCCGATCCAGGTGATGTCGAAGATCCGGATGGTCTCTGCTGTGTCGTCGGCGTGGAATGTCAGCAGCCCGTATCCGGAGCCGAACACTGTCATCCGGTAGGCGGGGTTATCACCGGGCGGCATGACCACGGCGTCCCAGGGTTCATCTACCAGGGCGACCACGCGCTCGACGAGGGCGTCGAACGCGGCTGCCAGTAGCCGGTCAACTGGACCAGCGCGGCGCCCTCGAACCGCACGCTGTAACTCACGCCCGGTCTGGCCAGCCAGGCACGATGTCCTCGATCGGCACCGAGTTATGCGTGCTGCCGGCCCGGACCGCTTCGCGCACTGCCGCCAACCAGGGCCGGGGTCAAGGGTGGAGCGCCCCGGCTGGACGAACGACCCTTGAGGCCGGTTCTGGTTCCGGCGACACTGTGTGGCCGGGAACGGGTATGTGGTTGTGGGGCGCCCCAGGTGCAGCCTCGGTGTCGGGGGCAGGCGCCCGGCTGCGGTCATCCCTTCGGGGTTCCCGCGGCGGCTAACCGCGGGGGCATGGGGCGTTGCGCGTGCGGGCAGCGGGATCAATCAGAGGCGCGGCCGCGCCGCCCGGGGGCGGGGGCCAGACCTGCGGGCGATCACGCACTGCCCGTGTCCGGCCCTGCTCACGCCGCGTCCCGGGCGGCGGTGCGGGTGGCCAGGGACCTGGCCTGCCTGTCGCGCGTCGCGTAGAACACGGCGGTGAGCAGGTGGCGGGCCGCCGAGGTCTTGGCGATGCTCTTGGCCTCCTTGCCGCGGCGGGCGATGATGCGGTCTTTGACGTCGCGGACCGGCTGCCGGCGGGCTCGCAGATGAATACGACCATGCTCTTGTGAACAAGGGCCTGGAGCCCGTAGCCCGTTCGTTGCCGCAGTGCTGACCGAACCTGCTTGCGCAGCGTGGCCTGCTGATCTCCCCGGACGTTGCGCATTTCCGCGTAGCCGTGCTCAGCGATGGTATCGGTGATGGTCTGGACGATGAGCGCGAGCCTGTCGTCTATCACCGGCTCGGGGAAGAGCTTGTCCATGATTGCCAAGCAGCGGCGGCACGTCGGCGCGAAGGCTTCGCCACCGGGGTCAACGGCGTCCCCGTCATCGCTGTTGGCCATGGCGATCCATTGCCGCCCGCACAAGGTGGTCTTGGCCCAGCGCGGTTCGGCGAGCGCGGCCCGGTTGCAGGCACGCCACCGGCCCCTGGCATTCGCTCGCCTGGGCCGCAGGCGCCAGCCGGGAACCGCGCCTCCTCCTGTCTCGTCCGGTCCGGTTTCCCGGGACAGGTGAACCGCGTCGCCAGCGGTAACGGTGAGCAGGAACTCCTTGTCGCCGACCGGGATGACGTTCACCCCACGGCCTGTGCCCACGCCTCCACTATGCACCAGGGCGGCCGGAGCGCGCCTTCACCGTAGATGACTGGGCGCGCGGTCCTGCGTCGGTGTTGTTGCTGCAAGGTGGCGACTGCAACGTTCGAGGTGGACCATGATGACAGTGGACCTCGTCTTGCTGCCGGAGTTTCTCCGGCCACGGTCCTGCCTCTGTTCCGGCTCTACCGTGCCGGTTGCCACGGACGCTGTCGTGAGCATAGAATTAAGCCATCCCTTGAATTAAGCCATGCCTTAAGCGAGAGAAGGGATCGTGTGGCGTGGAGCATCAAGGTCACCGAGGAGTACGCCGCGTGGTTCACCGCCCTGATCAAGGAAGATCTGGCCTCCGCGACCCAGGTCGCCCAGGCGGTCGCGGCGCTGCGAGAGGAAGGGCCCGCGCTCGGCCGGCCTCTGGTGGACCGGATCCAGGGCAGCAAGGTCCATCACCTCAAGGAACTGCGGCCCGGCTCGGCGGGCCGGTCCGAGATCAGGGTGCTGTTCGCGTTCGATCCCACCCGCTCAGCGCTACTGCTGCTCGGCGGCGACAAGTCTGGGAACTGGCAGCGGTGGTACCGGCAGAACATCCCGATCGCCGAGCGGCTGTACCTGGAGTACACCACCGAGCAAGAGGAGTAGCCCATGCCTAAGCGCGTCCCCCTGGACTGGGAGGATTTGGAGCGCGAACTGCACGCTGCCGGGGTCTCCCCTGGGGAAATCGAGGCGGGTGCGCGCCAGTTGCTCGCCCAGGCCCGCGGGCACCAGCTTGCCCAGACCCGCAAGCAGCTCGGCCTGGGCCAGAAGCAGATCGCCGCCGCCATGGGGGTGAGCGTCGCCCGGGTATCCCAGATCGAGCATGGCGAGGTCACCTCCTTCGAGGTCATCGCCCGCTACGTCGAGGCCCTCGGCGGACGGCTGGACCTCGTGGCCGATTTCGGCGACAGGACCGTCCGGCTGCCCGTCAGCGACACTGCGTCCGCCGCCTGACCGCACCTCGTGACAGCCTCTGCCAGGCCATTGTGCACAGGGGCGGATCGCCCAGGCCCCATGCACCGTGACGGCGAGATCGCCCGGGAAGAGAACCGTACGCGTGATCGGGAAGGTGCAGGCTGACGGCAAACTGCGCCAAAAGAAGATCATTCCGAGGGGCAGTTTGAGGGGCAGGACGGCGCTAGCGGGTGCTTGTCTGAGCTAGTCCCAGCTAGTGTGAGCTAGCGTATGGCCTGGTCAGGCTGTATCGAGCCTGGTCGGGGAACATGCCGGGGATTCATGGCATGCAAGAGGCCAGGAGTTCGAATCTCCTTAGCTCCACCAAGGTCATGGACTTAATTCGAACAGAAAACAGGTGACTGCCTCCACCCTGAGGGGCAATCCGGGGGGCAGGCTGGACCGTGGTAACGTCCGCTGACCTGCGGGAACTCTACGATCAGCTGTTTCTGTTGGCCGCATAGCAGCTTCGCGGAGTCCAAGAGGTCATGAGTCTGCGGGATCGCAAGTTCTGCCGCTGCCTGACGCGTGGGCAGCAAGCGCTTGATGATGGAGATCGGTTTCAGTTACCGCACATGCCGATGAGCGGATCGTCTCATCAGAGTTATGGCTATGGTCCGGAGATGCCGATGACAGAATGTCAGAACCCACAGAATGTATGACCGGTGGGACCGGTGCTGTCATCCGGCGTCCGAGGATCGTCCCTACATCTGTGGGTCTTCAGGTCGTCCTAGGGCACCTTTGGTGCCACGTCTTTGACGTTAGTCCTGAGTGTTACGGCCGGTAATGGTGTGGGATGCCTGGCGGGCAGGCTGGACTGCGGCCTGGCGGTGGGCTGCGGGCCGTGACGGGATGTCAGGCTGCGGTGGGGAGGCGGGCTCTGGCGATGTGGCCGGCGACGAGCTGGTCGAGGGTGTCGAGCGCCGCGGCGAGTTCGGGTGGTGCGCTGGGCCGGTCGGGTGCCATCAGCGGCCGGAGGATGTGGTCGTAGACCTTGGTGTAGAAGTGGGCGAACAGCAGTCCATCGCGGGTGAGGGTGTAGCTGTTGCGTCCGGGCACGCGGGTGATCAGTCCGTTGCGGGCCAGCCGCGATAGGTCGTAACTGGCCTGGTTCATGCTGTAGGGGCGGTGCAGCAGGCCGGTCATCAGGGCGCGCAGGCTCCTGTTGGTGATGCCGGTGACCGTGAACAGCATGGCGGCGGTGGCGCCGGCCAGGGCCTGGACTCGAAGGTCGCCGAACCTAAGTGCGGGCGCCTTCCTGCCATCGCCGGTGACGGTGGGCTTGGTGATCCGCTCGATGACTGGACTCACAAGTGCCGTGCCCTGGCCGGCGGTTTCAGTCTCCAGCAGCCGGCCGTTGATCGCACGCGCCTTGGCCTGCAGCTCTGGCAGGTTAGGCAGCAGGCGGTTGCAGCGCAGGTCCTTGGGGTCGTTAACGACCGTTTCGATGCGCAGCGCCACGCCGTCCTTCAGGTACTGCTTCAACCGGGAGTTCTTGTAGAACACATTCAGGGTGACCAGGTCGCAGAACCGGTCGATCTTCGTTTTGAAGCCGCCGCCGGCGGGCGGGATGGTCGGCCGCCCGGACCGCTGGCCGCGGCGGAACAGCAGCCCGACGTTCTCCGGGCGCCCCAGGTCCATGTTGTCGCACAGGAGCGCTTCGAAGAATGCGCGGGCATGGACATCGTCGTCGAAGACCAGGGTGCGGGAGGTTTCGATCTGCCGCATCGACAGCTCCCACCAGAACCCGGCGTCCCGGTCGGCGCCGGTGAGCGGCAGCGGGATCCTGGCCATCCACCGCTCAAACCACACCTGCACCGTGCCAGGGCCGAACCGGTCGCAGATCTGCTGGAGGGCGGCCGGGTCGTCGCAGGCGGCGAACCCGCTGGACAGGGCGGTGAACCCGATCCCGGCGGCGGCCGCCTGCCGCTTGGCCCATTCGTGCCCGTTTACCTGTTGACTGAACTACGGCGAGGGTCTGCCTGGTCCGGCGGACGACGGGGAGACCGCGGGTCTACCGTCCCTGCTCGTGATCGGATCGGGCGAGGAACGGGACCTGGCGGCGCTGGTGGTCCCTCAGGCGGGAGCGTTGCGGGCGACGGGTCGCCCGTTCGAGCCGTATGAACTGGTTGACCCGTCCGGGGGTGTGGTCGGCCCGGCTGCGGTGTTCTTGAAGGACCTCCAGGCGTGCGGGCGGCCGGAGACGACGTTGCGGTCGTATGGGATGGCGCTGTTGCGCTGGTTCCGGTTCGTCTGGGCGGTCGGGGTGCCGTGGGATCAGGCGACGCGGGCAGAGGCCCGTGACTTCATCCGGTGGCTGCAGGTGGCGGGCAAGCCTGCCCGCCCGCACTGGCGTCATCCAGGCAGCCCGGCGCCATCTCGCCCGGCCGCGCGGCCGGCCCTTAACCCGGTGACCGGCAAGGCGCCGCCCGGGCCGGGTTATGCGCCGGTCACGGTGGCCCATTGCGAGACGGTGGCGCGCTGCTTCTACGAGTTCCATCTGCAGGCCGGGACCGGGCCGATGGTGAACCCGTTCCCGCTGGCCCGCGGCCGGAGGGGCAGACCGCATGCGCATCGCAGCCCGATGGAACCGTTCCGGGCTGAGCGCAGCGGGCTGTACCGGCCGAAGGTGGCCCGGCGCAGGCCGCGGCAGATCCCGGATGAGAAGTTCAGCGAGCTGTTCGCGGCGCTCGGCTCGCACCGGGACCGGGCGCTGGTGGCGTTCTGGGTGTCGGCCGGGGTGCGCGCGGCGGAACTGCTCGGCGCGACCGTGGGAGACGCCGACCCAGGCCAGCAGCTGATCACCGTGGTCCGTAAGGGGTCCCGGGCGCTGCAGCCGGTCCCCGCGTCCGCGGACGCGTTCGTGTGGCTGCGGCTTTATCAGGCGCAGATGGCCGGCCTGGTGCCATCCGGGCGGGATCAGCCGCTGTGGTGGACGCTGCGCCGCCCGTTCTGGCCGCTGGCCTACCACGCCGCCTACCGGATGTTCACCAGGGCCAACGCCGCGCTGGGAGCGAACTGGTCGCTGCACGATTTGCGGCATATTGTTCCCGCTTAATTATCGTGTCGCGATACCACCAGCGGCGGGTCAGTGAGCCTGCTGCCTGCACTGTCGGACCACCTTCTCCTCGCTGCCGCTTTTCCCCAGCCCGTGGAACGGGTCAGGCTTCCGGCAAGCCCAGGCCGAATGGCTACACAGATCTTCTGAACACGGGAATTGCAAAAACAAGGCACTCGTTCGCGGTGCACATGCTGGGCCTGCTGCTCCGCCAGACCGTCGCCGAGCTGGGCATGGAGCGCTCGCAGCCGCTCGGCGCGGCGCAAGTGCGGCGGCTGCCGGTCGGCAACCCGGTGCACCAGCTGCCGCTTCTGCTGGGCCACGCCCGCGCGGCACCCGTTTGCATTTATT
>OFGU01000023.1_pt1 | contig 17493 bp, 15 predicted proteins | sample 1521841 | NCBI WGS metagenome assembly OFGU01 (sample SAMEA2553413, study PRJEB24118) | soil metagenome
GCCCCGGAGCCTCCCTCAGTTGCCGTCCGGGCTGGAGGCAAACGCCACGGTCACCCGGGCCTGGACCGAGATCGTCGCCCATCATGTCGCCGCTGGCCCGCCCGGCACCGACTTCGATTCATTCGCCCAACGTTCCCCCGCACTGCTGGACAAACGACTGCTGGCGCGGCACTACCCGGCGCGGGTCCTGGCCTCTGCCGCGGCCAGGACCGGCTGGGTGGAGCCCGATCTGGCACCCTTCCCCTGGCGGCCGCCCGCAGGTATGCGGTGAGGTGATCACCGCGCCTGGCGCCCGGATCCGGCTCACCAGGTGCCCATCGATGGCAGGCTCAGGCCATTGGTCCCGGCCGTTCCCGACCAATGTGCCTATACCGGGCGCGGCTGGCCGACGATCGTAATGGCAGTAGCCATGCCGCATTAGAGGCGCGTTGGGATGAGCACGGTGCAGCCACTTCCCCCGCCGTCCGTAGCACGCTGGCGCACGCTGACCACCCCCCACGGCATCGACCCCGTTGCAGGTGACCGGCAGGTCGCTGCCGGCCGGTTCTGAGGAGGTAGTCATGACCGCTTATGTGGGGATCAACTGGGCGGTGGGTGCGATGATGCTGCTCTCCGCCGCCGGTGGCGCGCTGCGGATAGCCGTCCGGTACCCGGACACGGCACCGGACTTCACCGAAGCGAACGAGTACCTGGCGGCGAAGGCCGCTGCCGCTGAGGCCGCTGCGGTCGCGGGCCGCGTGCCTGCGCCCCGGGCGCCGGCCGCGACCGAGACCGCTCCGGCCCCGGTCCACCAGCACGCCGCCTGAGCGCGCCGGGCGGCACCGGCGCCAGGCAGCACTGGCGCCGGGCCGCGCAGAATCCGGGGGCCGCGCAGAATCCGGGGGCCGCGCAGACTCCGGGCCGCGCAGACTCCGGGCCGCGCATGCCCGCGGCGGTCAGATCGACCGGTAGTCGCGCGGGGCGTTCCGGGGACCGTGGCGCGGCGGCCGCAGGCCGGACAGGACCACCAGCCTGGCGGCCCGGTGCCGGTGCCCGGCGTAGGGGGCGAGCAGTTCCAGCATGCCGGTGTCGTCCACCTTCCGCCCGGCCAGCGCCCAGCCGACCGCCCCGGGCAGGTGGTAGTCGCCGACCGACACCGCGTCGCAGTCGCCGCAGGCCCGCTGGCGGACCTCGGCGGACGTCCACGGCCCGATCCCGGGCAGGGAGCGCAGCCGCAGGTCAGCCTCGGCCGGGGTGATGGACACGATCTCCTCCAGCCGGTCAGCGACCGCGGCGGCACCGATGATGGTCCTGGCGCGTACCAGTTCCACGCCTGCCCGGTGCCATTCCCAGGACGGTATCCGCGCCCAGACCCGGGCCGGCGGGAAGACCCGCATCCCATGCGGGGCGGGCCCCGGGGCGGGCTCCCCGAACCTGTACAACAGCAGCCGCCAGGCACGGGAGGCCTCCGCGCCGACAACCTTCTGCTCCAGCACGGCCGGCACCAGCGCCTCCAGCATCCGGTCCGACCGGCCTATCCGCAGCCCCCGGTACCGCCGGTCCATTTCCCGCAGCACCGGATGCACGGGACGGAAGCCGGTCCGGTCGTCGCGGGCGCCGAGGAGATCGGGGACGGACGCAAGCAGCCAGGCGGCACCAGGTCCCCAGGCGCTGGCGAGCACCGCAGGGCCGCTCCCGGCCCCGCCGTCCGGATCCCAGCTCCCGGCCCCACCCCCGCCAACCCCGTTCGCGTCCGGCCCGCCCGGGGCTGGCCCGCCCGGGCCTGCCGGGCCGGCACTGACTCTCAGCGTGGCGGGGCCCTGCGGGGTGCGTGAGGTCCGCCAGACCGCACCCGAGGCGTCGATCCGGAACGCGGGGTCGCCGCGGCCCCGCCGGTGCACCGACAGCGCCCTGACCAGATCGAGGGGGTAGGGCGCCTGCCAGCGCCCGGTCAGTGGCCCGGCGCCCAGTTGCGCCGCGTCAGGCGTGTTCCCGGCCGCGGGCTGCGCCACCGCCGCGGACACGCCGGTTCACACGTCCGTAGAGAAGCGGACCGATGTCGGGCCGAGGTCCACCCCCGGCCACAGCCGCATCCCGGCCCGCAGTTCGTTGCCGGTGGCCACGCGTGCGCCGTCGCCGATCACGGCCCGCTCCAGCACCGCCGACTCCCCGATCTGAACCCCGCAGCCGAGTACCGAGGCGCTGACCTGTGCGCCCGCACCGATTCTCACCCCGTCGAACAGCACGCTGCCCGCCACCTGAGCCCCGGCCTCTATCAGGCAGCCGGCCCCGACCACGGTGCCGCCGGTCACCCGTGCCGCCGGGTCCACCCGCGCACCTTCGAGCACGAGCATCTCCCCCGGCACGCCGCTGGCGCGCAGGGCTGGCGAGTGCAGCCGCCCCAGGACAAGATCACAAGAACCCTGAACGAAAGCCTCCGGGGTACCCACGTCGAGCCAGTATGACGTGTCCGGGTAACCCATCACGACCTCACCGGCGTCGATCAGGCCGGGAAACGTCTCCCGCTCCACCGAGGTCACCACCCCGGGTTTGATCACGTCGATCACGCTGCGCCGGAAGACGTAGCAGCCCGCGTTGATCCGGTTGGTGACCGGGTGAGGGGTCTTCTCCAGGAACGCGGTCACCCGCCCGTCAGTGTCGGTCGGCACGCAGCCGAACCGGGCCGGATCGGGGACCTCCACCAGGTGCAGGGTGACGGCCGCATCCATCTTGCTGTGCAGATCGAGCTGGGCAGCCAGATCGTGCCCGGACAGGACGTCCCCGTTGAGCACGATCACCGGGCTGGCCGGGGCGCTGTGCAGCGCCTGGGCCGCGTTCCGGATGGCGCCGCCGGTCCCCAGCGGCGTGTCCTCCTGGACGTACACGATCTCCAGGCCGAACGCGCTGCCGTCACCGAGGCACTCGCTGAACATCGCCGCCCGGTAGGAGGTGGCGAGGACCACCCGGGTGACCCCGGCGGCCGCGGCCTTGGCCAGCTGGTGGGCCAGGAACGGGACGCCCGCCGTGGGGAGCAGGGGCTTGGGGGTGCTGATCGTCAGCGGGCGCAGCCGCGTGCCCTGGCCACCGACAAGCAGGATGGCCTCAAGCTGCTCGGGACGGGCAGGGATAACCGGCTGTGATGACATGGAGACGCAGACTACTCGTCCCGCCGGCCGGCCGCACGCAGGTACGAGGCGAGATGCGCCTCGGCCGACGCGGCCCAGGAGAATTCCTGCGCCCGGTCGTGCCCGGCGGCGCCGAGGGTCTGCCGCCGCACCGGGTCGTCGAGGAGGGCGCGCAGGCCCGCCTGAATGCTGCCGGAGTCCGGCTCGGTGTAGGCGACCGCGTCGCCACCCACCTCGGGCAGGGAGGTGCGGTGCGTGGTCAGCACCGGCGCCCCGCAGGCCATCGCCTCCAGCACTGGCAGCCCGAAGCCCTCCCCACGGCTCGGGAAGGCGACCACGAGCGCGCCGCCAAGGTAGCCGGGAAGATCACTGAAACGCAGGTAGCCGGGCCGCACCAGGCGCAGGTGCGCGGGAACGGCGGCGACGGCCTCGTCCACTTCCTCGCTCCAGCCGCTGCCGCCGCCAAGCACCAGCGCCGGCGGGTCGGGCAGGTCGGGGACCGCGGCAGCCCAGCCGGCGATGAGGGCTGGCACGTTCTTGCGCGGCTCCAGCGTGCCGAGGTAGGCCACGTACGGCTTGCCGTGCAGGCCGAGCCGGTCTGAGACCTGCCGCACCTGGTCAGCGTCGGGCCGGTGGAACAGCGTGTGGTCCACCCCGTGGTAGGCCACGTCGATCCTGGTCGGGTCGGCGCCCAGCACCCGAACCAGTTCGTCCCTGGTGGCCTTGGACGGCACCAGCAGCCGGGTCGCCCGGCGGACCGAGGTCCGGATGGCCCCCTTGAAGAAGGTGGCGCTCACCGGGCTGTGCGCGTCCGGCTCGGTGAAGAAGGTCAGATCGTGGATGGTCACCACGACCGGCACGCCGGGCCGCAGCGGCATCGTGTAGTGGGGCACATGCAGGACGTCCGCGCTCACCTGCTGCGCCACCAGCGGCAGGCCGGTCTGCTCCCAGGCCAGCCGGGCCGGCCGGTGAGCGATCGCGGTCGGGCCCGCGACGACGCGCGCGCCTGGCACCAGCCGCCCGTAGCGCTCCTCATCGGCGCGCTGGCAGACGACGGCCAGGTCCGCCCCCGCAGCCGACAGGGCGGCTATCAGACCATCGACGTAGCGGCCCAACGCCCCGCGATCCGCGGGTACCGCGGTCGCATCAACCAGTACTCGAGGCGCCACGACCAGTCTCGCTCCCTTCCCGGGCACACAGCCCGGGGCACGCGGATACCTGCTCCAGACAGAATTCTTGTGGATGTCCCGCCACCACCGAGCGTACGCCCTCGGCCGGGCTGCCGGTGTGTATCGCCGCGCTAGTGGGGGCCAGACCGCTCCTTTCCGGGACCGGGCCGGCCATCCCTGCGCCGGGCCACAGCGGGCTGGCCGTGCCTGACTTGCAGGACACCACGGTCATGGAAACGCCAGCGGTCATGGGAACGCCAGCCCTGTTAACGGGTCGGGGATGGTGAGGGCCTGGCACTGGCCGTCCCGGTGGGGACCGGGCTGGGTAGCGGCGAGGCGGTGGTGCCGGCTGCCTTCTGGGCGGCCCGCTGGGCGTTGTCCAGTGCCTGTTTCATGCTCGCGATGGCCTGCCCATATGCGGTGAAGTCCCCGTTGCGCAGCGCGGTCTGCGCCTGCGCGTAGGCCGCCTCCGCCTGCTGCAGGTACATGCGGACCGCCGCGCTGATCGTGCCCTGGCCGCTGGGGATCCCCGGGCTGGTGGCGGGCAGGCCGGTGAACACCTGCGCCAGCGCGCCGGCAAGCGTCGGGCCGTAGCCCACCGGATCCGGCTGGCCCCCGTAGTACGCGAACACCCGCTGCAGGGTGGGATAGGAACCAGCCGAGCCGGCCGCGGCGGCGGAGACGTAGATCGGCTCGATGAACAACTGCCCGCCGCCCACCGGGAGCGTGATCAGGTTGCCGAGCGTGACGCTGGAACCGCCCTTGCGCAACTGGGTCAGCTCGATGGAAGCACGGGCGAACGTCTCGAAGGCGTTCTGCACCTGCGACGGCCCGGCGATGGCGGTGTCCTGCGGCAGCTGGAGGATGCGGATGGATCCGTACCCGGACCGCGGGTTGCTGTCCACCGCCATGTAGGCGGCCAGGTTTGCCCGGCCGCGCGGCACGTAGGTGGTGGTCAGGGAGAACTCGGGGTGCCGGTAGCCGGGCATGGTCAGGGTCAGGTAGTACGCGGGCTGGCTCAGGCCGTTGCCTTGGCTGACGGTGGGGTCGTTCGGCACGGCCCAGAAGTTCTGCCCGCCGTAGAACGCCTGCGGGTTCTCGACGTGGTACTTGGCGAGGATCTGCCGCTGGACCTCGAACAGGTCAGGTGGGTAGCGCAGGTGCGGCAGCAGATAGCCCGGGACGGCACTGCGCGGCTTGATGATGCCGGGAAAAGCATTCATCCAGGTGCGCAGCAGCGGGTCCGGGGGGCCCCACTGATAGAGGGTGACCGCGCCGGTGTAGGCGTCCACGACCGCCTTGACCGAGTTGCGGATGTAGTTGATCTGGCCGACCTGCTGCCCGGCGACCGAGCCGTTCGGGGCCTGGCTGGTGGAGGTGGCCTGCGGCATGCTGAGGCGTTCGGAATAGGGGTACAGGTCGGTGGTGGTGTAGCCGTCCACGACCCACATGATCCGGTGGTCGGCGATGACCGGGTACGGGCTGCCGTCCAGGGTCAGGAACGGCGCCACCTTGGCCACCCGGGCCAGCGGCTGCCGGTCGTAGAGGATCTTCGAGTAGCTGTTGATCGCCCCGGAGAGCATGATGTTCAGCTCCCGGAACTTGACCGCGTACCAGAAGCGGTTGAGCAACGAGCCGACCGGGACGCCGCCGTTGCCGGTGTAGGTGTAGTTCACCTGCCCGGCCGCGTTCCTGGCCGGGTAATCCAGCTCCTGCCGGGGCCCACCGGGTGGCCCGCCGACGATCGCGTAGGCGTTCTGCTGCTGGCCGAAGTACACCCGTGGCTGGTAGGTCTGGGAATTCCCGAGCACCCCGCTGGGGGGAATGTCCTTTTCCACGAACGCCGGGGTGCCGTCGGCCGCCATCGCGTTCGCCTTGGCCGCCACGAACCCGAAGCCGTGCGTATACACCAGGTGGGTGTTGATCCAGTTCGCCTGGCCCTGCGGAGGGCCGCCCATCCCGCGGACCGCCACCACCAGGTCCTGCGGCTGCCCGCCGGGCGTCAGCGGGTAACGGTCCACCGAGAGCATGGACGGGAACTGGTAGAAGCTCTTGACCTGCTGGAGCTGCTGGAACGTCTGGGAGATCACGGCGGGGGCCATCAGCCGCATCCCGGGCAGGTTCGCCACCCGGGCCGCCAGCGCGGCGGACGACTCCGTGGTGGCGCCGGGGTAGGAGATCACCTTGGCCCCGCCGACCGCGTAGGCCCGTCTGCTTTCGGCGATCTCCCGCGCGATGTACTTCGATTCCTTGGCCAGTTCGTTCGGCTTCACCACGAACTGCTGGATGATCGCCGGGTACACGCCGCCGACCAGGATCGCCGACAGGACCAGCAGCCCAAGCCCGACCGCGGGCAGCATCGCGCTGTGCCGCACCGCACCGGCGAAGAACAGCACCGCGCACAGGACAGCGATCACCGCGAGCACGGTTTTGGCCGGCAGGACCGCGTTGACGTCGGTGTAGGAGGCCCCGGTGGTGACCGTTCCGCGCTGGGAGAAGTCGATGCCGTAGCGGTCGAACCAGTAGGCCACCGCTTTGAGCAGCACGAATACTCCGAGCAGGAGGAACAGTTGCACCTGCGCGCCCTTGGTCGCCCGGAGCCGGCGGCCCTGCAGCCGGAGCCCGCCGTACAGCACGTGCACCAGCGTGGCCGCCGCCAGTGACAGCAGCACCGCGGCGAACAGGTACCCGAGCACCAGCCGGATGAACGGGTAGGTGAAGACGAAGAACGAGATGTCCAGCTTGAACTGGGGATCCCGCTGGCCGAACGGCACCTGGTTGGCGAACATCAGCCAGGTCCGCCAGGCGCCCGACGCACTCAGGCCCGAGATCAGTCCCACCACGAACAGCGCGAGCCCGAGCAGCAGCCGCCGGTGCGGGTCGATCGCCATCCGGTACGCCTCCGCGCCGGGACGCCGCGGCTGCACGGGCCGGTAGAGCGGGCGCAGCCGGAACGCGATGAAGGCGTTGAGGCCGGTCACCAGCGCCATGAAGATCCCGGCCACGAAGAACAGCGTCCACCGGGTGCCGTAGGTGACGCCGAAGACCGTCCCGTAGTCGACCGAGCGGAACCACAGGTAGTCGGTCCACACCCCGGCCACGATGACTACCACCACGATGAGGGCGATCAGCCCGATGGCCACGGGCACCAGGTACCGCGGCCAGCGGGGCAACTTGAGGGTCGCGTGGCCCTCGGGAGGCCGGGCAGGCCCGGAAGACCGGAAGGTCAAGCGGCCCCCCTCAAGTCGGCCCACTGCTCGGCTGCTGCGGGGGCGGCCCGCGGGCGAAGGTCCATGGAGCGCCAATCTACCGCGATCACGCCCAGCCCTCCCCCGGGCTCCGGCGGCGGGCAGCGGTCAGCAGGAGGGGACACTGCGGCCCGCCGCCAGCGCGCGCAGGGCGCTGACTGCGCCGCTCAGGGTGCTCACCTTGACCAGGCGCAGGCCAGCGGGGACGGCACCGGCTGTATCCGGGCAGTTGGCGGCCGGGGTCAGGAAGATGGTCGCGCCAGCGTCCCGCGCCCCGACCAGCTTCTGCTGGATGCCGCCGATCGGGCTGACCGTGCCGTCCGCGGAGATTTCCCCGGTGCCCGCGACAAACTTCCCGCGGGTCAGGTTTCCCGGTGTCAGCTTGTCGACGATGCCGAGCGCGAACATGAGACCCGCACTCGGCCCGCCGATGTCTCCCACCCTGATCCGGACGTTGAAGGGGAACACATAACTCTCCGCGACGGTGACCCCCACCACGGCACGGCCGCCGGAATTGACGGTCGTCAGGCTGACCTGCCTGGTGACCCGGTGGCCATTGACGGTGCGCTGCACGGTGAGGGTGACCTGCGCGCCCGGCGCGCGGGCGCGGATCATCGGCGCCGCGTCCTGTTTGCAGTTCACCGGCCTGCCGTCGACCGCGGTGATGACATCGTGCGGATGGAGCAGCCCCGCGGCGGGAAACCCCTTCTCCACCGTCACGATGGTGTCCAGGGTCGTGAACGGGATCCCCAGCACGCACAGCGCGGCAGCGGTCGCGGTCTGCTGCGAACTGGCCATCTGCTGGGTGTCCTGCTGGACGACCTGCCGCTGCGTCTGGCCCGGCCCGAAGAGTTCCTCTTCCGGCACCACCGCCTCGTGCGGGGTCAGCCAGGCGCGCAGGGCGGCGAAGATGTTGAACGAGCCCTCGGGGCCCCCCTGGAAGGAAACCGTGACCAGGTTGAGGTGGCCGGCCGCCGGGTAGGTCGGGTGGCCGGAGATCTCGATCAGGGAGCGGCCGCCCGGCCCGGTGCCGAGGGTGTTGAGGGTGGGGCCAGGACTGAGGATCACATAGGGAACGGGAAGGAACACTGCGGTCACCGCGGCCACCACCACCGCGACGGTCGCCACCAGCAACGTCAGCTGCTGGCGGGTGGCCATCCGGAGACTAGGCACCGTTGACCCACTCACTGGTGCCGTCACTGAACCGCTGGTGCTTCCAGATCGGCACACTGTGCTTCAGGTCGTCGATGAGGGCACGGCAGGCCTCGAACGCCTCGGCCCGGTGCGGGCAGGCCACCGCCACGACAACGGCCAGGTCACCCACCTCCAGATCCCCCACCCTGTGCACAGCCGCCAGCGCACGCACGCCGTAACTGGCCGCCACCTTCTCGGCCACGGTCCGCAGTTCTGCCGCCGCGGACGGGTGCGCGCTGTAGGAGAGCCCGGTCACCGCACGGTCTGCGGCATGGTCGCGGACCGTGCCAACGAACAGGGCGATGCCACCCGCAGCGGGATCGGCAACGGCGGCGTGCACCTCGTCCACCGACAGCGGTGTGTCACGCAACTCGGCCAGCCTGATCACGTTCACGGGAGCAAAGGTACCTGGATCACGTCGCAGGGGGGTGGTTAGGTGCCGCGCTTGCGGCGGCGGGCTGCGCGGACGATCGCCGCGGTGCCGAGCACGGCGACGGTCGCGCCAGCGGCGGTGATGGTCGCCTCCTTGCCGGTGATGCGGCGCGCGGCGGCCCGGTGGACGGCCCTGGCTTCCATCAGCGCCGCCAGGACGGCCGCGTTCTCGTGAGCCGGGCGCCAGCCCGCCTCGCGCAGCCGCTGGCAGTCAACGACCCACGGGTACACCAGGTACTGCAGATCGTTGATGGGAGCGGGGGTGATTCCGATCCGGTGCAGCCGCTGTGCGGTGCCGAAGGTCAGGCCGGCCGGAAGCTCGATCCGCCGCAGCCCGCTGATCTCCTCCACCTGCTCCTGCTCCAGCCAGCCGTCGCAGCCGACCGCGAAGTTCCCGGTCACATCGCCTGCCACGGCCAGTTCGAGCGCGGAGACCAGGTCATCGATGTGGCAGAACTGCCAGCGCTGGGCACAGCCCTTCACTGTCAGCAGGCGGGGGGAATCGAAGTGCCTTGTCACCAGGCTGTCCAGGCCGTCGCCGACAAGCGCGGCCGGGCGCACCACGGTGACTGCCATGCCCGGATGGCTGCGCGGGGCTCGCTGTGCCAGGTGCTCGATTTCCAGCAGATCACCTGCCACGCTGCCGTCCGGGTCGGCACCCAGCGGGGCCGACTCAGCGAGCGGTACCGGGTTACTGGGCCGGGCGCCGTAGACCATCGCGCTGGTCACCAGGATCACCCGGCTCACCCGGCCCGCCGCCGCCGCGGTGAGCACGGTCTGTGCGGCACGGACGTTGAACGCGCGCCGGGCCCGGTAGTCGGAGTCCCCCAGATCCACGTCTGTGTGTACCAGGACATCCACTCCGGTCAGCCGCCCGGCGAGGGCCGGATCGCGCACGTCCGCCAGGCGCCAGGTCACTCCGGGGACGTCGCCCCGGTGATCATCGATGGCGACCACCCGGCCGACCCTGGCCGAGGTGGCCAGCCTTACGGCGAGTGCGTGCCCCAGCCCGTGGGCAGCCCCGGTGATCGCCACCACCAGTCCCGGCCGGGCCGCGGAGTCCTCACCCGCCGGTTGCCCGGCGGCCAGCGGCTCGGCCCGGCGAGTGCTGCGGCCAGGCTTCCTGGCCGGTTCCGTAGCGTTCCCGGTGTTGTCCTGCCCGCCACCGCCCTTCCCAACGGCCCCGCGCCCGGCTGCCGCCATCGCGCGCTGGTGGAGGCCAGGCGGCCGGATCTTCCGGCTGCGCCCATGGCGAACCTCGGCTGGTGCGGTGCTCACGGGTGCGGCTCCCGGGATAACGTGGGTTACGTGACCCTTCCATCCTGCCTGAGAGGCCAAGGAGATGGCTGACCCTCCTCCCTTCGGCTTTGGCATGCCCGGTGGCCCGGGCCGGGGTTCTGGCGGGTCGGGTGGGTCGGGTGGCTCCGGCTCCTCCGGCGGGCCGCCGGGCGAGGGCGGCCCATTCGGCCCGCTCGGCCCACTGGGTGACCCACAGCAGTTCGCCGATGCCCTGCGCCAGTTCGCCGACCTGATGTCGTGGCAGGGCGGGCCGGTGAACTGGGACCTTGCCAAGAAGGTGGCACGTCACACGGTGGCCGCCGCGGGTGACCCGAGTGTGCTGGAGCCCGACCGGCACAAGGTCGTGGAAGCGATCCGGCTGGCTGACTTGTGGCTTGACGAGGTCACCAGTTTCGCCAGCGGTGTCCGCCAGGTACAGGCGTGGAGCCGGTCGGAGTGGGTGGAGGCCACGCTGCCGGTGTGGTCCACGCTCTGTGACCCGATCGCCGGCAAGGCGGTCGACGCCATGAGCGGGTTGCTCTCCGAGGATCCCAGCGAACTCGGGGCCGGGCTGCCGGAGGAACTCAGTTCGGCCCTGAGCGCGCTCGGAGGCGGGCTCAGCGGCCTGGGTGCGATGATGCGCCGGATCGGCGGGATGATGGTCGGCTCACAGACCGGCGATGCCCTGGGCACGCTCGCGCGCGAGGTTGTCAGCTCGACCGACGTCGGGCTGCCGCTCGGGCCGGCCGGCACTGCGGCGCTCCTGCCGGCCGGGGTAGCCGCGTTCGGTGAGGGCCTGTCGATCAGCCTGGATGAAGTCAGGCTCTTCCTCGCGATCCGCGAGGCAGCCCACCACCGCCTCTTCGCCCATGTGCCCTGGCTCCGGGCGCACCTGTTCGGCGCGGTGGAGGAGTACGCCAGGGGAATCACGGTGGACGCCTCGCGCCTGCGTGAGGCCATGCCGCAGATCGACCCGTCCAACCCGGATGCACTGCGCGAGGCACTGGCAGGTGCCGCGCTCTTCCAGCCCGAGGACACCCCGCAGCAAAAGGCTGCACTCTCACGACTGGAGACCGCCCTCGCGCTGGTCGAGGGATGGGTGGCCACCGTGGTCGACGCGGCGGCGAAGAACCGGCTGCCGCAGGCCACCGCGCTCGCCGAGGCGATCAGGCGGCGCCGGGCCACCGGCGGCCCGGCCGAGCGGACCTTCGCCACCCTGGTCGGCCTCGAGTTGCGGCCCCGCAAGCTGCGTGAGGCCAGCCTCATCTGGGGCAAGCTGACCGAGGCCCGCGGTATTGAAGGACGGGATGCCGTGTGGGGGCATCCCGACCTGCTGCCTACCGAAGAGGACTTCGACGACCCAGACGGCTTCGTTCAGGGCCGGCCGGAGTGGGACATGTCGGCGCTGGACCAGGACGACACCCCAGCCGAAGGATCGGGCGAGGACGGGAACCGCCCGGAAGACGGATCCAGCGGCCCGGATCCCGGCACCGGCCAGCCACCCGGCTGACGGCCCGGATCCCGGCACCCGCCAGACACCCGGCCAGCGCAGATCCGGCGGCCCGGGTCGCGGCACCGGCCCGGACACGCCCATCTGCAGCCGATTGGCGTGTAGCCGGGACTGTTTCTTTCATCCACAGGCGGTGGACGGAAACGCTGCACTTCGCAGCACCATGGGCACCGCAACAACTGGGAATTCACAAGCCTTTCCCGGCCGTGTCCACAGCGACGCTCCATGCTCTCCCCAGGTTTTCCACAGCCTTGTCCACCGGCCTGGTTGACTGTGCAGCACCGGCCCGCCTAGCGTCACCATCAGGAGTCCCCGGGGCGTGGGCTACCGTCACTTCCGGGGAAGGGGGCGACCGGCTCGCAGGGAACCGCTGGCATCAAGCTGGCTGGTTCCCCCCGGGGAACTATCAGCCAGCATCGCTGGCCGGCACATGCCGGCACCGTTGCGCGCCGTTCTGGATGGGTCGTTCCGTCCGATGCGGCGCTCCGCTTCCGCGATCCGGGCCCGTTATTGCGCCCGATTTGACATGTTTTGCGGTCACCAAGAGCACGCCGCTGCGGGACGGCCGGGAAATGTCCGAGCGCCTTGTCACCCTGGTGGGCATGAGACCTGCCCTCAAGCCCGGCTTACTCCCCGTCTGGCGCAACCGGGACACTGTCCAGGTGGGGATCGACCCGCGCCGGGCAGTAGCGCTGACCGGCATGCGCGGAGCGGCTGCACTGCTCGGCCTCCTGGACGGCAGCCGTGACCGCGCGCAGGTCCTGGCCGCCGCGGATGACCTGGGCATTCCGTCTGCGGCGGCAGACCGGGTCATCAGCCTGCTCGCTGCGGGCGGGGCACTGCACGACTTCCCGGCCAGCACCTACCAGATGCTGCCCCAAGAGCTGCGCGCACGGCTCGCGCCGGAACTGGCCACCGCAGCCCTGGCCCACGGCGACGCCGACGGCGGGGCCCGGATCCTGGCCCGCCGTCAGGGCGCCTGCGTGCGCGTCCATGGCGTCGGCCGGGTTGGCGTATCGGTTGCCAGCCCGCTGACCGCCGGCGGGATTGGGCTGGTGGTCTCCGCCGGTCAGGTGCCGGCTAAGCCACCCGGGGGGCAGGACACGGGAGAGCCAGCGGGGGGGCAGGCGCCCAACGCGCCAGCACGCCCGGCCTGGCCCGCCTCGTCAGCCGCCATACCGCTGAGCCACCCGGGCGATCTGCCTGCTGTGAAGCCGCGGACTGCGCGCTCGCCCACGCCACGCCACTCGCCGCCCCCCGGCCGCCACCCGGATCTGGTGGTCTTAGCTGACTGCCACCGCCGGGAACTGCCCGATGCCCTGATGCGCAACGGCATCGCGCACCTGTCGGCAGCGGCGAGCGAGGCCATCGGCGTGGTCGGCCCCCTGGTCCTGCCGGGCCGGACGGCTTGCCTGCGCTGCCTGGATCTGGCCAGGGCCGAACGTGATCCCGCCTGGCCGCTGATCCTGGCCCAGGTCACCGGCTGCACCGCCGATCCACCCGCCTGTGACAGCGTGCTCGCCGCATCGGTGGCCGCCCAGGCCGCCGCTCAGGTGCTCATGTTCATCGACCGGGCCTCCCCTGACGGGGCGGTGACCAACGGCACGCTGGAACTCGTCCTGCCCGGCTGGCAATGGCGACGGCGGACCTGGCAGATACATCCCCGATGCGGGTGTGGCAGGCGCGGTACTTCGTAACCGACAATGAATTGTGAGCGATCTCCCCCGCCGAGCGGTCACCCGGACAGCCAAGCTAGCCACACTGCCAGTCGGGCTGGCTGGCAGGACAGCCCTGGGACTGGGCAAACGGCTCGGTGGACGGCCCGCTGAGATTGTGGCGGCCGAGATCCAGCAGCGCACAGCCGAGCAGATCTTCCGCGTGCTGGGCGAACTCAAGGGCGGCGCGATGAAATTCGGGCAGGCCCTGTCGATCTTCGAGGCCGCCCTCCCCCCTGAGCTCGCCGGGCCTTACCGGGCAACCCTGACCAGGCTGCAGGAGTCCGCGCCACCGCTGCCCGCAAGTACGGTGCACCGCGTCCTCGCCGAGGATCTCGGACCGGACTGGCGGGACCAGTTCGCGGAGTTCAGCGACAAGCCCGCCGCCGCCGCGTCGATCGGCCAGGTGCACCGTGCACGGTGGCAGGACGGCCGGGAGGTCGCGGTCAAGATCCAGTACCCGGGTGCTGGACGGGCGCTGCTCAGCGACTTCACCCAGCTGAGCCGGGTTGCCCGGCTGTTCGCCGTGCTCATGCCCGGGCTCGAGGTCAAGCCGGTGCTCGACGAGTTGCGCGCCCGGGTCGCCGAGGAACTCGACTATTACCTGGAGGCACAGGCCCAGCAGGCCTTCGCTGATGCCTACGCCGGCGACCCGGATATCTTCGTGCCCGGGGTGGTCGCGGCCACCAGCCACGTCCTGGTCACCGAATGGATGGACGGCACCCCGCTCTCAAAGATCATCAGCGAAGGGTCGCAAGCGGACCGGGACCACGCCGGGCTGCTTTTTGTCCGGTTCCTGTTCTCCGGCCCCGCCCGGGCCGGAATGCTGCACGCCGACCCGCATCCCGGCAACTTCCGGATACTCGCCGACGGGCGGCTGGGAGTCCTGGACTTCGGCGCGGTGGACCGGCTGCCCGGCGGGTTCCCGACGTTCATCGGCCGGCTGCTCCGGATCGTGCACGATGGCACGGACATCGGGCCCGCCGAACAGGAATTGCGGGATCAGGGGTTCCTCAAGGAGGGCATTGAGATCGATCTTGAGGCCCTGCGTGCCTTCCTGGCGCCACTGGCGGAGCCCTCCCGGCTGGAGCGGTTCAAGTTCAGCCGGGACTGGCTGCGCGGCGAGGCCGTCCGGGTGACCGACTCGCGCTCGGCCAATCTGAGCCGGCGGCTCAACCTGCCCCCCTCATACGTGCTCATCCATCGTGTCTCCACCGCCGGCATGGGGGTGCTGTGCCAGCTGGGATGCGAAGGGCCATTCCGGGCCGAAGTGATCAGATGGATGCCGGGCTACCGCGACAGCGATCCGCAAGCCGGGGATCCCGTCGCTGATGCGGTGACCCCGGGCCGGTAGCACTTCCCCGGCCCGGGGCGACCCGTGACCCTGGCCCACGCATGCCAGGGTCACGACCGCACCACTCTCACCGTCAGTCGGCGTCGAGGTGGCTGCGCATCAGCCAGACCTCGACCTGAGCCCGGGACAGGCGATCCTGCGCCCGGGCTGCCCGGCGCGACGCCCGCCGCAGCGCCCGCAACCGCGACGCCTGGCGTTCCTGCTGTGCACGCGCCAGCAGGGTCTGCTGTCTTTCCCGCGCTAGCCGGTTGTCGCTATACACGTCCGTACCGCCTTTCGCTGGTCCTGTGGCCACGTTCTGGTCCTGTGGCCACGTTCTGGTCCTGTGGCCACGTTCTGGTCCTGTGGCTGGCAAGACTGGGCAGGCCGGTGACTCCCGGCGCATGGGCCGCTGCCACGCCCATGCGCCGGGCACTGCTAGGCCGCGACTTCTGTCTTGCGGGGCCGCCCACGCGGCCGCTTGCGCGGCACGACCTCGCCGCGCAGGAAGAGCTCGCCGCCCCACACACCCCAGGGCTCCTGCCGCTCAAGTGCCCCGGTCAGGCAGGCGATCCTCGCGGTGCACCCCCGGCACATGGCCTTGGCGGTCTCCACGTCCTCCGGGGACTCGGCGAAGAACAGGTCGGGATCCCGCATGCAGGGCAGGGCGGGCCGGCCGGCCGGCGCACCCGGCACCGGCAACATGACCCTGGTCTCCAGTGGCGGGCCTGCCTGCTCCGGCACGGCCGCAGTCGGCACCGGGCCAACCCCGGTTCCCCTTACTCCTGGTACGGACTCCGCTTCCAGCCCCGTCGTGCCCGATGCAACGGCGGTGGTGCCGGGCCAGTACATTTCCATCCCCTCTCGTAGCTCGTCGGTCTGCTCGTCGTCGGTCTCACTGGCTGAGGTCGCGCTGGCCCGGTACATAGCTAAGGCCGCGGACCCGGTGTGGGTCCGCGGCCTTCAGGGGATCTAGGCCGGTCTTCTTAGACCGGATCCCAAGCCGGATGCGAACCCGACACATCACCGCCATTGGCGGCAATACGGGTCATGTGCTGGTACTTCTTGCAGGTGACCTGCGGCGTGGCGGCCAGCCCGAGCTCATGCGGCCACGGACGCGTCACGGCGAGGCCGGCGAGCGAGACCGCGAGGCCGCCCGGCAGGCTGGTACCCCGCGCAGCAGCAAAGGACCGCGAGCCACGCTTATCGCCGGCAAGCTGGCCAAGAATCATGCTGCTCTTCACTGTGGGCACCTCCTCCCGCGAAGCATCGTCCGCCCACTCATGGACATGTCAGCAGCCTATGGAGGCCGCCGCGGCGGGGCAACTGATTTTCTCTGCCGGGGCAGGGCACTCTCACTGCCGCGCCACAGGCATCTGGCAGCCGCGGAGACACGGCGTCATCGCGAACGGGCGCGGCGCCGGCCTCATCGCCGGGCAGGCGCGGCGGCCTCATGACCGGGTCCGGATGAGCCCCTCCTGGACGACCGAGACCACAAGATCGCCCTCCTGGGTGAAGACCTCACCACGAGCGAGCCCCCTGGCGCCACCAGCCGCCGGGGACTCCTGTGCGTACAGCAGCCACCGGTCCGCGCGGAACGGCCGGTGGAACCACATCGCGTGATCCAGGCTTGCCCCCGTCGTGTGCCCGTCCGCCCACGACAGGCCCTGCCGGAGCAGCACCGTGTCCAGCAGCGTCATGTCCGAGGCGTAGGTCATCAGGCAGACGTGCAGCAGTGGGTCGTCCGGCAGTTCACCGTCGGCCCGCAGCCAGACCAGGTTGTGGTCGGTGCGCAGCGACGGGTCACGCTGCGCCTCGTACGACAGTGGCCCGAGGTACCGCAGGTCGATCGGGTTGTCCCGGGAGGCCTCCCCGGCGGCCTCACCGAACAGCTTCTCCCATCGCTCCCAGGCGGGTGCCAGCGTCTCCGGTGCGGGCACCTGCGGCATCGGCAACGCGTGCGACGGCCCGGGCTCGGGGTGATGGAACGACGCGGACAAGGTGAAGATCACCTTGCCGTGCTGGATCGCCGATACGCGCCGGGTGGTGAAGGACCGCCCGTCGCGCACCCGGTCCACGATGTAGACCAGCGGAACCGCCGGGTCGCCCGGGCGGATGAAATACGCGTGCAGGGAATGCACCGGCCGGTCGGCCGGGACCGTCCGGCCGGCGGCCACCAGGGCCTGCCCGGCAACCTGGCCGCCGAACACCCGCTGACGGCGCTCGCTCGGGCTGCGGCCGCGGAAGATGTCTAGTTCGATCTGCTCAAGGTCGAGCAGGTCGACGAGCCGGTCCAGGGATTTGCTCACAGCCTGCCGTCAGCCCTCTCGCCCACCTTGCCCGCGCCCGCGGCCACACCCGCCTCACGCCCCTACCGAGGCACCGCATCCTCCCAGGCGGCTGCCGCCGCCGCCCGGACGCACGCCGTCCAGGAACCGTGACGGTTGCCGCTCCTGCCCTCGACCCAGCGAACGCGCCAACCCCCAGTCCATGCCCGCCTGCTGCCGCGC
>OFGU01000025.1_pt1 | contig 17218 bp, 20 predicted proteins | sample 1521841 | NCBI WGS metagenome assembly OFGU01 (sample SAMEA2553413, study PRJEB24118) | soil metagenome
TTACGTCTTGCGGCCGCCAGGGTCGGACTAGGCCCGACGAACGTGGCGGGGAACTACGTGACCATCTGCGGTCTGTCCGCGTTCGGCGAGTTCCACCCGCTCCAGGCTGCTTCGGGGCGCGCCCACGGGGCGTGATACAAGTTCAGCGATCTCGCCATCCGGGGCGGTGGCGGGATCGAGCAGCGTGGTGATCAGCGCGAACACCTCGGAAATCCCGGTGTCGGCGTCCTTGACGCTGAACTCCACGACACGTACCCGGGTCCGCTCGTACTTTCGCCGCCCGCGCAGCTGCGACAGGTATGTGCCATCGGGCAGGCGCTCAATCAGCGGGAGGGCGAATGCCGCCCGACACCGCCAGGCCAGACCCGCGCTGGTCGCCGCGGCCTCGCGCCACAGCTCGAACGACGGGAACCCGCGGTCGGCCAGGACGAGCATGCCGGCGGCGAACCGGCCCGACAGCCGGCTGGTCAGCTCCCGCTCGCCGACACCGGCCGTGTCGAACTCGGCCCCCAGCAGTGAGAGCGTGCCGTACTCGGCGAACGCGGCGCAGCACCCGCACATACCCTGACGTCGGCCACAGCCACATCGCGATCACGAAGTAGACCATGAGCCTGGCCGGCAGCGCCCGGTTCCGCAGCTCGAGCGGCTCGCGCGTGGGCGATCGCAGTTGATCCCGGGGTCCCTGCCCCGGTGTCGGCAACGCGCGGGAGCCGAGTGCTCGCGGAGGCTACGCTTTGGGCGCCTGCGAGATGCGCACCATGTTGCCCGAGGGGTCCCGGAACGCGCAGTCGCGCGGGCCCCAGGGCTGGTCGATGGGCTCCTGCAGCACCTCGCCGCCGAAGGCCCGCACCCTCTCGAAGGCCGCGTCGAGATCGTCGGTGCGGAACACGGTCATCGGCAGGACTCCCTTGGTGAGCAGTTCCTGCAGGGCGTCTCCGTCGGCCTGGGACCGGCCGGCGTGCGGCTCGGAGAGCACGATCTCAACGTCCGGCTGGGGCGCACTGCCGAGGGTGACCCAGCGGAACCCGCCCGAGGCGACGTCGTTGCGCACCTCAAGGCCGAGCGCGTCGCGGTAGAAGGCGAGCGACTCGTCCAGGTCGTTGACGGTGATATGGCAGTACTGGAGTGACATGGTCATGCCGCCAACGCTAGACGGCGGCGGCGCGGACTGCTTCTCCGATCCTGATCGGCTGGTCCCTGGTCGGCCGGGTGCGCACCTTGGCCACGCACGCGGGCATCGCCAGCACGGCGCGGTGCTCCTGGGCCCGGTACCCGCTCGGCGTCATCCCCACGAGCTCGGTGAATCGCGAGCTGAACGAGCCGAGGGAGGTGCAGCCGACCGCCATACACGCGTCGGTCACACTCATGCCCGCGCGCAGCAGCGCCATTGCCCGCTCAACCCGCCGGGTCATGAGGTAGCTGTACGGCGTCTCGCCGTAGGCCGCCCGAAACGCCCGGGAGAAGTGCCCCGGCGACATCAGCGCGTGGCGAGCCATTGTCGGCACGTCGAGCGGACGCGCATACTCCCGGTCGACCAGGTCCCGCGCCCGGCGCAGGTACGCAAGGTTGGCAAGGTGTAGCTGGTCCATGGGACGAGGGTACCGCCCGCTCTGGCAGCAGTCCTGCTGACCTGCACGGAGGAGACTTGGCGGGGGTCATGCCCGCGCGACCGGGTCCACCGCCAGCACCGCAGCGCAAGTCCCCGGTCGAACCAGCCGACCCACTTCACCGCCACCGTGCCAAACCGGCCCTCCGACCGCCGCCGACCTGCGGCGACGGCCACTCTAGGTCGGTAAGGAAGGGCCATTGACTCTGGCCTGGCACGCTCCTGGGCGACCTATCCTTTGGCAAGGAGGTCCGCGGATGGCCGGTAGAGTGCGCGATCCCGGGCGATCCGTCACCTCCCGGGTGCTGGCCCTGCTCGGCACGTTCGACGAAAGCCATCCCCGGCAGGGGCTGAGCGAGATTGCCCGGCGCTCCGCCATGCCGGTGGCGACAGTGTCCCGGCTGCTGGCAGAGCTCGTGGCCGGCCAGGCCCTGGCCCGCCGCCCCGACGGGCGCTACGAGATCGGCCGGTGGCTGTGGGGACTGGGGGTGCTCGCCCCGGTGAGCCAGGAACTGCGCGAGGTGGCACTCCCGTTCATGCACGACATCCACGCCGCCACCGGCGACGTCGTCCATGTGGCGGTCCGGGAGGGCGACGCGGCGCTGTACGTGGACCGGATAGTCGGCCCGGATTCGGTACCCGTGCTCAGCCGGATGGGGAGCCGGCTGCCGCTGCACGCCACCGGGGTCGGCAAGGTACTGCTCGCCGAGGCACCGCCCGAGGTTCTGGAAGAGGTACTGGCGAACCTGACCCAGGTCACCCGGCACACGGTGACCGATCCGGCACGGCTGCGGCGGGAGCTGGCCGAGATCCGCCGCTGCGGGTACGCGCAGACGATGGAGGAGATGACCCTGGGATCGGCCTCGATCGCCGTCCCGGTCCGGCCTGAGCCTGGGCCACCCGTGGCGGCGCTGGGCATTGTCACCAGCCCCGGGCGGCCCCCGGTGAGCCGGCAGGTGCCCACGCTGCAGGTGGCTGCCGCGGCCATGGGCCGGGCGCTGCGGCGGGCGGGCGCAGGGCTGGCCGGGCCAGCGGCTTTCTCAGCGGGCGGGCATCCGGTGCTGCGGGCCAGCGGCTTCCCCCGCAGCTAGCGGGCCCGGTACCGGTCGCGATCCCTCTTTCCACTGGACGGAAAAGAAGCTGGCGACCGTGCCCGGGCCGGGCGTACCGTCAGGCACCAGCCCTGATGTGCTGGGCTGCACCGGATTGTGCCTCAGAGTGGCTGACCTGACCTGAAGAAAGCGAACCAGGAGCTGGAGATGTGTACGCCGAAGTACCGGATACCTGGCACCACGATCTTCGATGGCACCGAGGCCCAGAAGGGCTACGCGCTCAACAAGATGTGCATGTCGTTCAACGACGCGGGCAACCGGGCTGAGTTCCTGCGGGACGGGGATGCTTACTGTGCGCGCTACGGGCTCAGCGAGCAGCAGCGCGACGCGGTCCGGCGCCGTAACGTCCTCGATCTGATCGCGGCCGGCGGCAACGCCTACTACCTGGCGAAGTTCGCCGGCATCTTCGGCCTGGACATGCAGGACATCGGGGCGCAGCAGACGGGGATGACCAAAGAGGAATTCAGGGCCAAGCTCGTGGCGGCAGGGAGATAGGCAATGGCTTCCGTCGTCGGCTGCATTGCCACTTCTCACGTGCCGGCCATCGGCGGGGCGATCGACCGCGGGCTGCAGGAGGAGCCCTACTGGAAGCCGTTCTTTGATGGCTTTAAGCCGGTGCACCGCTGGCTGGAGACGGCCAGGCCGGACGTCGCCGTCGTGATCTACAACGACCACGGGCTGAACTTCTTCCTCGACAAGATGCCGACCTTCGCCATCGGGGCGGCGCCGGAGTACTGCAACGCCGACGAGGGCTGGGGGCTCGCCACTGTCTCGCCCTTCCCCGGCCACCCGGAGATGTCCTGGCACATGATCGAGTCGATCATCGGCGACGAGTTCGACCTGACGACCTGTCAGGAGATGCTCGTCGACCACGCGGTTGTCAATCCCATGCGCCTGCTGTGGCCCGGCACCTCGGACTGGCCGGTGCCCATCGTCCCCATCGAGATCAACACGGTCCAGTACCCGCTGCCGTCGGCCGCGCGCTGCTGGAAGTTCGGCGAGGCAATCGGGCGCGCGATCAACTCCTATGAGGAGGACCTGCGGGTGGTGGTGCTCGGCACCGGAGGCCTGTCGCATCAGCTCGATGGCGGGCGAGCCGGGTTCATCAACAAGGAATTCGACCTTGAGTTCATGGACAGCCTGACGAAGGACCCGGTCTGGGCGACCGGATACTCGACGCAGGAACTGGTCGAGCTCACCGGCACCCAGGGCGTCGAGCTGATGATGTGGCTGGCCGCCCGCGCGACGCTGCTCGGCAACGCGCGCCAGGTGACCGCGAACTACCACATCCCGATCTCCAACACCGCGTCCGGCCTCATGCTCCTCGAACCGGCGGCCTGACCGGGCACCCTGCGCGGAGCCAGGGCGGGTGTTAGCCCCGGGCCCCGCCAGCGCCGCGCGGCGCGCACGTGCCCAGTAACTACTCCGGCGCGATGCTCCGCCGCCTGGCGGAGGAGGCCGAGCGTGCCCTCAGCACTAACGACCCCGCCGACCGCGGTGACTTCCTGGCAAGCGGGATCCAAGCCCTACGCAGGCGCCAGCGCCGCATCAGCGCGATGCGCTCGACGGCATCCGCCCGCTCACGGCCGCCAGATGATGGGCAGCCCAGGAAGCGCCTGCAGTCGCATCCAGGCTGTCGATATGCGCTGTCTTCGGGTGGTGAGTCGTCCTCGACTCCGCGGCACAGAACTCCCAGATCTGTGTCCCTCAAGGGCGACCCCCTTCACCGGCGAGCCAACCGCGTGTGCGGGGGCCACTGTGGCTGTGGCGCGCGATTCGCCGCGTTCTAGGTCCGCTTGATTGACCACGTCACGCTGTAGTCGGAGTTGCTGCCGCAGCCGACGGGCGAGTCCGTGCCGGGATGATCCGTCGTTTCGGTGATGCCTCCGGTTGCCGTAGCGAGGTGGAGGTCCCGGCCCGGCAACACGACCTGCTCCAAGGCGACCGCCCCGTCGCAACGGCCTGCGGAGAATAGGCTTCCGACCTGGTCAATCAGCCAAGGCGAGAGCAGACTGAGGATGGTTCCGATCACTGGCACGGAGGTGATCGTACCGACCTCGATGGACGTAATGGCGGTCAAGCCTTGGCCGAGCGCCTTCATGATCGAGCTGACAGCGTAGTCGGCGAGCGACTCTCCTGCTTTGTTGAGGGCTGAATCCAGCACATTTTTGTCGGCTTCTGCGCTGTTCACAATCTGGTAATTGAAGACGGCATATTCGCAAAGCTCGACGGTAGCTGGCGCGAAGGTGACCGCCTGCACTTGCGCCTGCTTTAGCTCGGTGCCACCCCAGTTGCCCATGTATTGGGTGGCCGTCTGGGTGGCCGAGTTTCCCACCTTGAGCGTGGACTGGACGGTGTCGGTGTCCTGGTTCAAAGACCGTGCCGTGTTCACGGTGAAGAAGTCGACGGAGAACTGGTACCGGCACGGGAGACCGTAGTTGCCGAAGGTCGTCCAGTTCCTCCAGATCGAGCCATCCCAGGTTCTGTACCCCATGAGCGGCGCAACGAGGTTGCCTTCGCGATCCACTTGGTTGCCCGGCGCAAATAGGCTAAGCCGGTTCGGGGCGACGGCGATGGCAGTCGGTGACGGGGTAAAGGCTGGCGCCACGGGGGTCCCGCCGAGGTGCCCGAGCGACTCCGGGCCCTCGAAGGTGTCTCCGGCGAACCAGAAATGGTACACCGCGCCGTCGTCGGCAGAGGCGAAGACGTCGAGCCGCTCGGCGCCCCACGCGACAGCGGAAGGGGTAGCGACAAGGTTAGTGCCCGAGGCCTGCAGGCCGAGATACTCCCACTCGTTCCACAGGATCCCATCCCACCATTTGTGGGCGAGCCTGCCGTCATCCGCCAGCGCGAAAACGTCCAGCCGATTCTCCCCCCAGCTCACGGCCACCGGTGGGGACGCGAGCGCCCCACCAAAATTCTCCCAGTCGCTGACCGTCGTAGCTCTTGTGCCGCAAAGTGAAGTCCGGGCCCCGGGCGAACACGTCCAGCCGGCCAGGCCCCCAGGAAACGGCGCTCGCTTCGCTCGTGAACGTACCTCCCAACCGCTCCCAGCCGCTCGACCAGGCGTTGCGCCTCAAGGTCTTCCGGTACATCGCGCGGTCAAGCCCAACACCGAAGACATCGACACGATCCTCCCAGGCAACGGCCGCGGGAGTGCTGATGAAGATCCCGCCTAGATCAGTCCACTGAGGCTGCGGCGAGGGTGCTTTCCCATTCCACAGCTGCAGGTGGCGCATGGCATAACCCGCGTCCAAGGCGAAGACATCGATGCGCGGCTCTGTGGGCACCGGCAGGTGAACCGGGTGAGGCGCCGCGCCCGGCGCATCCTCCGGTGCAATGGCCGCAGGCGGTGAGGTGAGGTGGATGGGTTTCCCCGGGCCGGTTCCTGGCGGTGGCTCTCCTGTGCCGGGGAGGGTTCCCGCGCCACCGCCGGCAGCCGGCTCAGTGGCCACAATCGGCGGCTGGGCGAAGGAGAACACAGCGGCTGGAACGCTGGTGAATGTGCCTCCGAGCTCGTCTGCCGCGATCGTGCCAAGTACCGACGAATCCGGGATACCCGCCGACGGAGTCGGATCGTAGGCGTAATGAGCCATGGAAAAATCTGGCTGCAGGCAGAAAACGTCCAATCTCTGTGCACTCCAGGACGTGGCAGCTATTCCTTTCATATCGGTTTATCCCCCCTGCTAGATAACTCGCACGCCAGCGCTCACGAGGAACTTGGGCTGGCACGGCATGACATGAATCAACTCTCGCCCACAACAGGGAAACCGAAACTTCTCCGCATCCTTGACCTGCGCCTGGCTGCTGGCAACAGCAACTCCGGCCCTGTCCCCGGCCGCCTCCGCGAGCCACCTCACAGCCCTTCTGTTACTTTTACCCGTAACGTGGAGGTAATGGAAGAGCCAGCAGCGCCGCACGCTTGATGGGCGTGAGTCAGCGCTGTCTGGACGTCGGTCGCGTCATGCCACCCCCATTGCCTTGCGTGCACGGGTCAGCACGGTGGCGGCGGCGGAGTGTGCCCGCTCAGCGCCTGCGTCAAGCAGGCGGACCAGCTCGGCGGGGTCGGCCATGAGCTCGTCGTGCCGGCGTCGGATCGGGCCGAGTTCGGCGATGACGGCGTCGGTCGCGGAGGCCTTGAGTGGCCCGTACCCGCGAAATCTGGGGGCGAGCCCCGCCGGGTCGCTCCCGACCAGCGCCGCAAGAATCTCGAGGAGGTTTGAGACACCGGGCTTGGTCTCCGGGTCGTACCGCACCTCGCCGTCGGAGTCGGTGACGGCCCTGCGTATCTTGCTGGCGATGACATCTGGGGAATCGAGCATGCGCAGCACCCCTGCTGCATCATCGGGAGCAGACTTGCTCATCTTTCGCGCCGGGTGCTGCAGGTCGGCGACTCTCGCGGCCAGCGCCGCGGGGACAAGCTCGGGCACGACGAATGTCTCGCCGTAGGTCACGTTGAACCGCTCTGCGAGGTCACGGGTCAGTTCGACGTGCTGGCTCTGGTCGCCGCCCACAGGCACGCTGCGCGCCTCGTACAGCAGGATGTCGGCGGCCATCAGGCAGGGGTAGGTGAACAGGGATGCCCGCGTGCCGGGTCGACCGCCCTTCTCCTTGAACTGGATCATCCGGGACAGTTCGCCCACGTGCGCCGTGCATTCGAGCAGATAGGCCATCTCGACGTGCGCTGGTACGTGCGACTGCACGAAGACGACACTCCGGTCTGCGCCAAGCCCGGCCGCGAGAAAGAGCGCCCCGGTCGACAGCGTGAGCAGACGATGCCGGACCGGGTCGTGCGGCATGGTGAGCGCATGCAGGTCGGCGATGAAGTAGAAGCCCTCGCGCCGCCCCTGGCGCTGGACGAACCGTCGCAGGGCGCCAAGGTGATTTCCGAGTGTGAGATGTCCGGAAGGGGTGATGCCGGACAGGTCGCGCTCACGGGTGGCGGCCGTATTCATCGTGGGTCTCCTCGATCCGTGCGGTGAGTGGGTCCGCGCCGCGGGACGGTCTCACCGGCTCAGGGCCGGGGACGACGAAGCCGCCCCAAGGGACGGCTTCGTGCGCATGCTGGATGAGCCGTCCGTCAGGACGGCCACCAGGCGTTCAGGACTTTGCGCATACCCCGATTGTGGCAGGTGCTCAAGTCATCCGACGACGAGTTGATGCCCGATTGTCACCAACGCAGAAGCCCGGTCCTCATCGGCCGGAACGCACGACTCTCGGCAAGATCGCGACCTGGACACCGCGCACCGGGAGCGGCAGAAGCGCGCACACTGACCCCTGCGCCCGGCCCAGCACCGGACGTCGGCACGGCATGCCTGGCCGCATGGCGGCTCGGTGCGCCGGCGTTGCCGCCCGCAGCCGGGGACAGCCGAGCTGGGCCGGATGCCGCCGACGCCTGGTGCGGCGCCGCTGGAGGCGCTGTTTGAGGTGCTGGCCGGGCCGCGCATTCCGGGTGTGCTGTCTGGCCGGTGCCGCATGGTCGCCTTCGATGGGTGCAGGACGATCAAAGTCCCTGATACGCCGCGCAACCGGGCCTGGCTAGGCAAGCTGAATGCCGCGCGCGGGGAGACCGGCTGCGCCGTGACGAGTTCCACGGCAGGGTCAACTGCTCTATGCCCCTGCAGGCGGTGAGGATGCGATTGCGGCAGGCCCGGCGCAACGCCTGGCATCTGGCAGGTGAGGAGACGGGACCATATGCCTGTCTCCCCAGGACCTCCAGCCCTGGGAATCGGCGCTTGGCCCGGATCATGTTGGGCACAGGCATGCGGGGAGCCGCCTGCCCTATTCGGTGTATGACCCCGGAACATGCCCGTAGCTTGCTTTGCATGTCCGGGATCGACAGGCTTTCGGGGGTAGCCGATGAAGAGCGGAGTTGTTGCGTACGGGGCCGCGGTTCCCTATCGCCGGCTGGATGTGAGGGCGATCCTCGATGTGTGGGGGAACTCAAGCCTTGAGGTGCTGGAGCGCCTGCAACTGAATGAGCGCGCCGTGCTGTTCTTCGATGAGGACACCACGACGCTGGCGATCGAAGCAGCCAGGAACGCTCTGCAGCGCGGCGGGGTGGCGGGCCGGGACCTGGGGGCGGTGTATCTGGGGACGGGCACCAACGCGTGGGCGTCCAACCCGTCGGCGACGGTTGTGGCCGAAGCGCTGGGCGCGGGGCCGGGCCTGATCTGCTGTGATCTGCAGTTCTCGGGGAAGTCCGGAACCTCGGCGATGCAGGCACTGCTGGGGCTTACCGAGTCGGGCCTGGTCCAGCGCGGCATCGCGATCGGCTCGGACACATTGAACCGCCATGTCGCACCCGGCGAACTGTACGAGTACACGGCGTCGGCGGGTGCGGTCGCGTTCGTCATCGGGACTGAGGACGTGGCCGCAAGGGTCATCGGTATGCACTCGCACATGAGTTCGCTCAATGACTGGTTCCGGGCCGAAGGCGAGCGCTTCATCAGGACCTCGTCATCCAGCATTCCCGACCTGCTCCGGATTGGTCTCGCCGAGCACATCGTGCCCGCGGTCCAGGCGCTGAACGGGAAGCTGGGGCTTGCGCCGCAAGATTATGCGCACGCCGTCTTCCAGCAGCCTTACGGCTTCGTGCCGTTCATGCTGGGCGAAGCACTGGGCCTGAAACCGGACCAGGTGGCACTTGGCGCCGTGTCGCGCGACATCGGCGACTGCGGCGCGGCTTCGGCCTTGCTCGGGCTTGCGAATGTCCTGGACAACGCCGAACCCGGGGACAAGGTGCTGCTGGCCTCGTACGGCTTCGGCGCGGGCAGCGACGCCTTCGCGTTTGAGGTAACCGGCCATATCGCGCGGCACCGGGGTAATGGCCGCACCGTGCACGATCTGCTCGCCCATAAGGAAATGGTCAGCTACGCCACCAGCGTCAAGTTTGAGCACAAGTTCCTCAAGCCTGACCACCCCTCGGGCCCTTGGACCTGACCAGCAAAGGGATGGGATCGCCATGGCAGCCGCGAACAAAGTAGCGATCGTCGGCGTCGGCCAGTCGCAGCGCAGCTCTGCATACAACAAGAAAGGAGGCTGGAAGACCGCCGTCGTCGAGGCAGTGTATGAGGCGCTCAAGGATGCCCGCATGGACCCCACCGAAATCGATGGGGGGGTGGTGAACTACCATGGTGAGGCCTACATGGGCTATGGCGGGCTGGGCCCGACGCTGGCAGAGGAACTGGGTGTGACGCCGGTCGGCATCATCCCCATCGTCGCCCAGTGCACCGGCGGAGGCATTACCGCCCTCACCGCCTGGACGCAAATCGTCTCGGGACTGCACCGCAGGGTGCTCTGCCTCGCCTTCGACGTGGACGACAACGTTCACATCCTGGACAACTACAACGTCTCCAACGACAGCGACTGGGACTACATGGCCGGTATCGGCCACGAAGACGTAGGCAGCCTGCGTGAGCAGGCCTATTACCGTAAGTACGGCTACGACCTGAGTGTTGCGGCCCGCTGGTACCAGCAGTGCTACTGGTATGCCAACCGCAACCCGCGGGCGGCCTGCTACCGGGTGCCCCCGCCGCCGATGGACGTGCTCACCCGGGAAGTGCTGCCCGGCAGCAACAACCCCGCCCTCGAAGCACACCGGGAGGTCGCGTTCACGCTGGGCGCGGCGGCGTGGATCATGGTTCCGGAACAGGATGCGGCGGACTACCCACACAAGCCGGTCTTCATGACCGGAGGTGAGTACTCGGTTTCCCCCGGGCTGATCTCCAAGAACTACCACTACCCGCGGCCCGGGCTGGAGACCGCCGACATCACAGAACTCCCGGCCACCCGGGTCGCCGCCCAGAAGGCGTACGCGATGGCGGGCATCACCCCCCGCGACGTCGACCTCGCCCAGACATACTCACCCGGGCTATCGGGCGTGCTGCAACTGGAGGCCCTGGGGATCTGCGAACCTGGCACTGGGGGCAAATTCATCCTCGACGGGGGCACCGCGATCGATGGCCTGTGCCCGACCAACACCAACGGTGGCCAGATCGCTTTCAGCCTGACATCCGGGTCCGACGTGGGTGACATGATCATCGAGTCGGTGCAGCAACTGCGCGGTGAGGTCGAACTGCCCGACCGCCAGGTCAAGAACGCCAAGCTCGCGGCATGCGCCGGCTATCAGGCCATCGGCAGCGGCAGCACCGTTACCGTGCTGACCAACCAGGAAGGGTGACGGGGGATGTCTGAGTTCGCATCCGAGTGGATCGACCACGACATGATCTTCCCCTCGTTCCGGGCATGGCGGGACCGGCTGGGCCGCTACCGCCTGGAAGGCTCGCAGTGCGCAGCCTGCGGCGAGATCTGGTTCCCCCGCCGGCACGGGGTGTGCCCCAAGTGCCACAGCCAGGAACTCACCGCCTATCAGTGCCCGCACAGTGGGGAAGTGGTCGAGTTCCTCATCAGGGACAACCCATTCACCGACCTCTCCGGCACCCAGTACCACGGGCGCGGAAAACGGATCCTCGCCATGGTCAGGCTCGACGACGGGCTGCACGTGGCCGCCGATCTCGAAGACTGCTCACCTGCCGACGTGCATCCCGGCATGCGGGTCAAGCTGATCACCCGCAAATGGATGCGCGAATCAAACGGCAACTGGCAGTACGGATACAAATTCGCACCGGCCTGGTAGCAGCCCGATGCTATGTCCGGCGCGCCGGAAGGGATCGCGCGGCCTGACCTGAGCTGGAGGTCCTGCTGGGTAGCTTCCGCACAAGGGTGATCCGCTTACGGGCTCCCCGGTGCTCGTCGCCCACTGGCCAGGGCCAGGACCTTCGTCCCAGGGCTGCTGGACCTTCGGGCCTGGCAGGGGGAGCCGGAAGACAGGTACTGATGTACAGGCGTGTCGTACCCAGGGGTGGCGGAACGTGGTTACCGAGGAGAAGATCGCCGGCACGGTTGTCAGCGAGGTAGCGCGGATCTTCAAGGTGGATCCGGCCGAGCTGTCGCGGGACACGAGGTTCGCTGAGGATCTCGGCGCCAAATCCGTGAACATTGCACAGCTGATCGCCGTTCTTGAGGACGATTTCGGAATCGCCATCCCCTTCATGGAGGCGCGCAGGCGAAGGACCGTCGGCGAGGCCATCGACTTCGTGACCGAGCTTCGCCGCCGGTGAACCTGAACTGCCCAGCTCCCGACTGGAGCCGGGCTGGAGGTGGCTGATGAAAGCCGAGGGCGAGCTGACCACTGTCCAGAGATTCGGTGACGAGGAAATAAGGGTGCGCTTCCGGCAGCCACTGGAGGGGCCGGGGATGCTGTACTTCGCGCCTTTCGAGCCGGGCACCCGGGTCGAGAACGGGATCCGCATCGATCAGGACGTCCCGGTCAAGCTGCGCGATGACACCGTCATCTACACAGATGTCTACCGGCCAGCGGAAGCCACGAACCTGCCAGCGATCGTGGCCTGGAGTCCGTACGGGAAGCGCCACGGCTTTGCCCCGAAGGGAGCGCAGGCCTTCCTCGCGCTTGGGGTGCCGCCCGGCACAGCCTCGCCGATGGCCAAGTTCGAGGGTCCCGACCCGGCCTACTGGTGCCACCACGGATACGCAGTCCTCAATCCCGACGCACGCGGCGCCGGCAACTCCCAGGGCGACGTCCTATGCGTCGGCACCCAGGATGGCAAAGACGCCTGCGACTTTATCGAATGGGTTGCGGCGCAGGACTGGAGCAACGGCAAGGTAGGCATGGCCGGCAATTCCTGGCTCGCCATGGTGCAGTGGTACACGGCGGCCGAGAAGCCGCCTCACCTCACCTGCATCGCTCCCTGGGAGGGCTGCTCCGATGTCTACCGGGAGTTCATCTGCACCGGCGGCATCCCGGAGCCAGGATTCAATGAGTTCCTTCTTAGTGGCTTCAGGGGCACTGGGCGCGTCGAAGACTACGTGGCAATGCTCCGTGAGCACCCGCTTATGAATGGTTACTGGGAAGACAAGGTCGCCCGTTTCGCGGACATTGAGATACCAGCCTATATCACTGCCGGCTGGAGTCATTTCCACCTCCGGGGATCCATCGAGGCGTTCCGCAGGATTGCCTCGCCGAGGAAGTGGCTGCGCGTCCACCGCGACTTCGAGTGGCCGGATGCCGTCATGCCGGAGCACCTGGAGGATCTGCGGCGATTCTTCGACCGCTACCTCAAGGACATCCACAACGGCTGGGAGATGACGCCGAGGGTGCGCATCGACGTGATGGACGCCCGGGACATTGACTACCAGGTCGAGCGGCCGGAGAGCGAATTCCCGCTGGCCCGCACGCAGTACCGGAAGCTGTACCTCGACAGCGGTGGCCGCCTGTCGCCGGAGCCGGTGCCGGCCGAGACCTCCGTCAGCTACGAGGCGGCCGAGGGTGACGTCACCTTCTCGATCACGTTCGACACCGAGACCGAGATCTCCGGCTACCTGAAGCTCCACCTCTGGGCCGAGGCACAGGGATCCGACGACATGGATCTCTTCATCGCCATCCAGAAACTCGACCAGAACGGCAATTTCGTGCCCACGCTGGTGCTGAACGAACCCTATCCGGGGACACCGGGCCTGATGAGGGTGTCGCATCGCGAGCTCGACGAGAAGCTCTCCACCCCGGATCACCCGGCGCACGCTCATCGCCGCGAGGAGCTGCTGAATCCCGGCGAGATCGTGCCGGTGGACATCGAGATCTACCCCACGAGCCGTATCTGGCACGCAGGTGAGCAGCTCCGCGTAATGGTGTCGGGTCACTACGTGCGCGAGGGCTGGTTCGAGCCCTTCGGATGGGATCTGCGCAACCGGGGGAGTCATGTGATCCACATGGGCGGGAGGCACGATTCCCACCTGCTGGTCCCGGTCGTCCCGCCAAAACTCTCGTCCGACGGCTACTCCTTCAGGTAGGCAAGACCGGGGGAGGCCATGCGAAATGGACCTGATGGCCCGTCTCGAGAGGAAGGCGGCGGCGCGGTTTCCCAAGGTGGTCTATCCGGAGGGGGCTGCACCCGAAATCGCCGCTGCTGCGGCTGCGGTGCTCGCGCGCGGCATCGCCCGGCCTGTGCTGATCGGCCGGCCTGAGGAGATCCTGTCGCCGCGGCTGGATATGGGCAGGGTCGAGGTCATCGACCCCGCCCGTTCACCCCTGGTGACGGAGTACGCAGCCGATTACGCCCAGCGTGAGGACTTTCCTGCCCGGGCGGCCAGGAGATTGCTCTCGAAGCCGCTGGAGTTCGCGGCCATGATGGTTGGCCAGGGCGACGCGGATGCGATGGTGGCCGGGTTCTCATACGGCACCGTGGCGGTCCTCGTCGCCAGCCAGATGCTCATCGGGCTCGTGGACGGCGTCTCGATCCCGTCCAGCTTTTTCGTCATGGACGTGCCCGGATGGCGAGGAGGTGAGGGAGGCCTGGTTGTCTTTGCGGACTGCGCAGTGGTGCCGAACCCCTCAGCCGCGGAGCTGGCCGAGATCGCCATGGCGACCGCCGCAAGCGTCCGGGAGCTGCTCGGATGGGAGCCCCGGGTGGCGATGCTGTCGTTCTCGACCAAGGGCAGCTCCGCGCATCCTGACGTGGACAAAGTGGTGGCAGCACTGAAGATCGTCAAGGACCGGGAGCCGGGCCTTTGCGTAGACGGGGAACTGCAGCTGGACGCGGCGGTGGTGCCAGAGGTGGCGGCCAAGAAGATACCTGGCGGGAGCCGGCTGAACGGCCTGGCGAACGTGCTGATCTTTCCAGACCTGGACGCCGCCAACATCGGGTACAAGCTGGTCCAGCGGCTTGCCGGGGCAGCCGCCTACGGGCCGGTCCTGCAGGGTTTCGCCAGCCCTGTCAGCGACCTCTCGAAGGGCGCCACAGTCAACGACATCGTCGGGGCGACGACCCTGGTGGCCGCACGTGTGCGGTAGGCATGCCATGTTCGTATTGGTCATCAACTCCGGTAGTTCCTCTGTCAAGTACCGGCTCTATGACATCGCATCCGGGAGCGCGGTGACCCACGGCGTGGCCGCCCGGATTGGCGAGGTGGGCTCCTACCTGGAGATCCATGGCACGGACGGCGGGACGCGCCGCACCCAGCAGGTCGTCGCCACCCATGCGCAGGCGCTGGAGCTAATCCTGGCCGCTCTGGTCAGGCCTGCGCCAGGCGCCCCGCTGGCAAGCCTGGCCGAGATCGGCGCGGTCGGGCACCGGGCTGTGCACGGCGGCGATGCCTTCGTGGAGTCGGTACAGATCACCGATGATGTCATCGCGGAGATGGAGCGATGCGTTCCGCTGGCACCGCTTCACAATCCGCCCAACCTCATGGGCATGCGTGAGGCCCGTCGGCTCCTGCCCGGTGTCCCACAGGTGGCAGTGTTCGACACAGCTTTTCACCAGTCCATGCCGCCGGAGGCGTACACCTATGCGTTGCCCGGGAGGTGGCGGCGCGAGCATCACCTGCGCCGGTACGGGTTTCACGGGACGTCATACCGCTACGTGTGCGGCAGGGCCGGAGCGATGCTGGCCCGTCCCCTCAGCGAGTTGCGGATGGTCGTCTGTCACCTGGGGAATGGCTGCAGCATGGTCGCGGTGAAGCACGGCCGCGCAGTCGACACCTCCATGGGATTCACGCCGATGGAGGGCTTGGTCATGGGAACGCGGTCCGGCGATGTCGATCCTGGCATCGTCTTGCACCTGACCCGTGGTCTGCAGATGACGGCAGCCGAGGTGGATCATCTGCTGAACCAGGAGAGCGGCCTCCTCGGACTGTCGGAGGTGAGCAATGACATGCGGGTGATCACCGAGCGGGCGGAGGCCGGGGACGAGGGCTGCCGGCTGGCGCTGGATGTTTTCACCTACCGGGCGAGGAAATACGTGGGCGCCTATGCCGCCGCCATGGGCGGCATCGACACCCTTGTGTTCACCGGCGGCATCGGCGAGAACAGCGCGACAGTGCGCCACATGGTCTGTACCAGACTCGCATTCCTGGGGATTGCCCTCGATGACACTGCCAACCGGAGCGCATGCGGCGTGGAGGCGGACATCAGCGGGCCGGGGGCGAGCGTCCGGGTACTGGTCGTGCCAACGGACGAGGAGCGGATGATTGCGATGGACACCATTGCCCTGGGCATCCGCAGCGTTCCGGCGGCTGGTGATCCGTGAGCCAGGCGCCGCTCGGCATTGGGGTAGATGTCGTCGCCCTCGACCGGATGAAGGACGCACTGGATACCAGCGGGGAAGTCTTTGCCCGGAAGGTGTTCACTCCCTACGAGCGGCAGCAGGCGGAGAAGCAGGCAAGTCCTGTTACCTACCTGGCGATGACGTTCGCGGCGAAGGAAGCGATCTTCAAGACCCTGGGCATCGGCTGGGGTTCAGGCGTTGAGTTCTCGCAGGTCGAGATCAGGCAAGGCCCGCACGGGGAGCCGTACGCAGTACTCAGGGGCAGGTTCGCTGAAGTGGCGTCGGAACGCGGTGTGGCGAGAGTCCTGCTGAGCCTGTCCAGCGACGACGGTGTTGCTGTGGCGGTGGCGCTGGTTTCCGGGGCTTAAGCCTGGCGTCTAACCTTTGCCCTGCCGTCATGCCCTGTCCGGCAGCACGGGTGACCCAGCGGCGCCGCGGACCACCGAAGCGGCGATGGCCATCCGCAGGACCGTGCCATCGGACCTGCCCCCGGCCGCCTCGAAGTGCGCGCTGTCCCGCGCGGCTGCGAGCCGCCAGCAGGTGCAGCCCGGGCCGACGAGCGCCGGCTCCGCCAGGAGCTCATCAATTTGCTGACCAACGCCATCCGGTACGGCAATCCCGGCGGGAGTGTCCAGATCACCGTGGCCCGCCGCGGTCGCCAGACCACCATCTGCGTCACCGATTCTGGCCCTGGCATTCCCCCGGAGATGCTTGGAAGGCTGCCAGATCCGGACGGCGTCGTATATCAGGCCGTCGGACAGGTCGCTGCGCTGCAGGTGGGAGCGGATCGCGTCGATCGCGGCCTGGATATCGGCCAGCCGCTGGCGTTCCCGGTAGCTCACAGCGCGACCAGGTCACGCTCGGCGCGGGCGCGGGCGCCGGGCTTGAGGTCGCCCGCCGGGATCAGGTCCACCCGGCTGCCGAGGATGGCTTCCAGTTCCGCCTCTACCTTGCCCAGCCCGAACAGGCTCAGGCCGGGCGGAAGGTCCGCGAGCGGGTCGACGTCGCTGTCGGGGCGGTCCTCGCCCCCGGCGGCTGAGCGGCTTTGGGGACCCTGAGCGCTTGCCAAAAGTTTGCCAAAAGTTTGCCAAAACTGGTGGCAAAACGTGTCCGTTGTGGTCCGCTGCTGGCCACCTGAAAACCTGCGTCAACCTATGGAAAGGACTCAATAATTGGCGGAGGAGAAGGGATTCGAACCCCTGGATGACTCGCGCCATCGGCGGTTTTCAAACTCGATCCGCGATCTTGCAGGGGGTTGCACCGAGCTGCAAGTGCGGGACGCGAGGGAGGCTCCGACCAAGATCGACGCACCGGGCTGCACCGAGCTGCACCGGGACCACGTGCTGGACCAACGCTCGGACCACGGGACCATGCTCGGG
>OFGU01000026.1_pt1 | contig 17194 bp, 19 predicted proteins | sample 1521841 | NCBI WGS metagenome assembly OFGU01 (sample SAMEA2553413, study PRJEB24118) | soil metagenome
GTGCCTGATTCACTTTCACGGATATGGGACGGAGGTCGACTCGGGATGGGCTCCCACGCTGAGCCGACTGCCGGGATATCCGCTCTTCCTCGCCTTCAGCTTCCTGATTGGCGGCGAGGGCAGCTATCGCACGGCGATGCTCTTGCAGGTGGGCTTTGATCTGCTGACCTGTCTGCTGCTGGCCGACGCGGCGCGGCGCATGCTGGGCGAGCGGGCCGCGCAATGGGCCTTTCTGCTGGCCGCCCTCTGCCCGTTCCTGATCAACTACACGGCTGCCGCGCTCACCGAGTGCCTGGATCTGGTCACTTTCAAGATCCGGCTATACGAAGCGTGCCTCGCTCAGGGTTCCGCCGACCCGCTGTTCACCCCGCCGGCCCCCCAGCAGCCATGATGGCGTCATAACCCACCCGAACGCATCGGCCCGCCTGTCCGTGTGCTGCCTGTGCGGAGGGCTCCTCCCCGTTACGTTCCTGGTTGTCCAAGACCAGAATGCCGGGAAGGAGCCCGATGCCAGGGTATGCACCAGAGCCAGGCGGGGAGGGGTCTGCCCCGTCCAGGGCGGGGCCCCGCCCGCCCGGGCCCGGCCGAAGGGGGCCCGGGCTGCCCCCGGTTCCGGCGGGGGGGGGGCGCTCGGCGCGGAGCCGCTGGCCTGGCCGCAGGCGCCCGGCCGAGATCTGCTGGACCAGGGTGCGGCGCACGTCCTCGGGGGTGCGGCCGCCGGTCGCCCCCGCCTGGCCGGCTGCTGTGGTCATCAGCCGTCCAGCGCCGCGAGTGACTCCGGCAGCACCTGGCCGCCGTCCACCACGATCGTCTGGCCGGTGATGTAGCCGGCTTCCTCGCTGGCCAGGAACAGGGCCGCGTGGCCGATGTCGTCCACCGAACCCAGCCGCCGCAGCGGGATCGACGCGCTCATCTGCGCCAGGTAGTCCTCGCCGAGGTCCGCGAGCCCCTCGGTGATGATGTTGCCGGGCATGACGGCGTTGACCGTGATACCGCTGGCCGCCAGTTCGATCGCGGCGGTGCGCATGAACCCGAGCTGCCCGGCCTTGCTGGCGCCGTAATGCGACCAGCCCGGGAAGCCGGTGATCGGGCCGGTTATCGAGGAGGTGAGGATGACCCGGCCCCGGCCGGAGGCGGTCAGGGCGGGCAGGCACGCCTGCACCGACAGGATGCAGCCCTTCAGGTTGGTGCCGAAGACCTGCTCGATGTCGGCGTCGGTCATGTCGGCCAGCCGGGCGTCGGGGAAGATCCCGGCGTTGGCGCACAGCACGTCGACGCCGCCCAGCCGCTCCGCCGCCACCTGTGCCATCCGCTCGCAGTCCGCCCGGCGGCTGACGTCGGCCAGTACGTAGGAGACCTCAGCCCCGCCGGCGCCCAGTTCGGCGACCGTGGCCTTCGCGGCCTGCTCGTCCCGCCCGGTCAGCAGGACGCGGGCGCCGTTGCGGGCGAACACCGAGGCAATGCCCTTGCCGATGCCGCGGGTGCCACCGGTGACGACCACGGCCCGCCCCGCGATAGATGTGAACATGCTCGTCTTCCTTCCTGCCCGGCCGCCTGGCGCCGGCCACTAGCCCATCCGGCTGAGGTAGTTCTCCGCCAGGTCACAGCTGTCCCGCGTGTACCCGGCTCCCAGTTGCTGTGCGATGTCCACCGCCGTATGCGAGCCGATCCATGCGACCAGCAGCAGGCGCCGGAAAAGGATGAAGGTCCAGATCTCGGCTTCGTCGGCCGCGGGCAGGTCGGTCACCCGGCGGTAGCCCGACAGCCAGCTGTCGATCAGCTCCGGCACCTGGGGCTGGTGCTCGAAGAAGCTCACGGACGTGCCCGCGTCGTACAGGTACCAGCTGAAGCCGGAGTCGTCGAAGTCGATGACACTGACCTTGCCGTCGTCGACCAGCAGGTTGGCCAGCCGGGTGTCGGCGTGGATCAGGCCGTAACGCTCCGCGCCGGTGCCGAAGGCGGCCAGCCGCGCCGCCAGTGTGGCGGCGAGCCGGCCGAGCACTTCCCGTTCCGCCGAGCCCACCCCGATCCCGTCCTGCCACCGTCCCCAGCGCGCCTGGCCGCCGAACGCCGCGTCGTAGTCCCAGTGGAAGCGGGTGAAGGAGGCCGGGCGCGCCCAGTGCCGGGCATGCCGGTGCATGCGGGCGGTGATCTCACCGAGTTCGGCGAAATGCTCCACCGAATCCTCGGCCGGCTCGGCGCCGGGCAGGAACTCGAACCGCACGCAGCTGCGCTGCTCGCCGCTGGCCTCATCGACAGCGGTGACGATGCGGCGGCCGTCGGTGGCGGGCAGCACCCGCGGTGTGCGCACCCCGGCCTCGGCCCGCAGCGCGTCCATCCAGGCCAGTTCCGAGGCGATGGCCGGCTCGGTGTGGTAGCCGAGCCGGTGCACGCGCAGGATGGAGGGCCCCGCATCGGGGTCCCCCACCAGGTAGGTCGCATTCTCCGAGACGTTGAGCAGCTCGACGGCGGCGGCCGGGTGGCAGCCGTAGGCAGGCAGCGCCTGCCGCGCACACCTGGTGACCCGGTCCAGCACGTCGCCGCTGGCCGAAAGATCATGAAGCTGCATGCCCGGTCACCCCTCTCCCTGCTCGCGGCCCTGCACAGCGCCGAGGACGGCAGCGATCTCCCGCTGTGCCCGCAGCACGCCGCTGGTGGCACCGCTCATGTAGATACGGCCGGCCATGCCGATCATCGAGACGTCCACCAGCGTCACGCCGGGCGCAGCCCGTTCGGCCTCGTTGGCCGCCACGGTGGCGAACAGCGCGGGGGTCACCTCGCACACGAGCAGCGTGTCGCCGGGCAGGACCATGGAGCCACCGCGGTTGCGGTTGATGATGACCGCCTGCCGGTCGGTGATGTCCTCGATGACGTCGCTGAACAGGATCTTCGGCCGGAGCTGGTCCGCGGCGTCGGCGCCCAGCCCGGCCAGGATCGCCTGCCCGGCGCGCTCGACATCGGCCAGGTCGCGGCCGTGCACCTCCAGCACGCCGAACTGCCGTTCCACGAACAGGATGCCGGGCTCCACGCTGGGCACGGCGCGCAGCGCCAGATCGGTGACCCGTTCGATGGCAAGCCCGGGCGCCACTTCCACGATGAGCGAGTGCTCACCCTCGAACGGCGGGTAGCCGCGGGCGCGGGTAGGCGTGCCCAGGTACGCGGCGAACTGCCGCTGCAGATCCTTGACCAGCAGGTAGACGCGTAGTTCCGGGCCAGGCGGGGCGGGCGGCGCGGACACGGCCACCCCTTACTCGCCGCGGATGGTGAAGTGCCTGCCGAGTTCGCTGTGTGGCCGCGGGATCACATGCACCGACACCAGTTCGCCGACGCTGCTGGCGGTCTCCGAGCCCGCTTCGGTGGCGGCCTTCACCGCCCCCACGTCACCGATGATGGTGACCGCGACCAGGCCGTCACCGACCTGCTCACGGCCGACGATGGTGACGTTCGCCGCCTTGACCATCGCGTCGGCTGCGGCGAGCGCGGCGACGTATCCCTTCGTCTCGATCATGCCGATCGCGTTGTCTGCCATTACCTGTTCTCCTGTTTCTTGCGAACCACTGCCGGCCGCCCGGTCAGGCGCCCGGCTTCGCCTTGCGCTTGCCCGAGGATCCCGCCGCTGATCTGGCCCCGGCCGGCTCGTCGATCGAGCCGATGATCAGCGCGTCCACCGGCGGCGGCTTACCGGGAAACCAGGCGGCCGCGACGGAACCCTGAGCAACCAGCACCCGTTCCCCCAGGCCGCTGCCGAGCACATCGAAAGCCACCAGCCGCTGCCCGGTGCCCTCCGCCTCGACCTCAAGGAAGGCCCCGTTGGGGATCTCCGGCAGCCGGCGCGTGGACCAGACGTTTCCGATCACCATCGCGGTAAGCATCAGCGCTCCCTCTCGATCTGGACCCCGGCGGCCCGGGCACGGTCACGGGCAAGCGGCGTCAGCACGGCACGGCGGCCGAGCACCAGCCGGGCGCCGGCCAGTTCCGCCTGGCGGACCACGGCCTCGGTCACCGCTCCTTTGTCGATGCGGTGGGCAGGCTGCACGGACCCTGGCGCGGTGCCACGGGCAAGCCGGAATCTCAGCCGCCCGGACCGCAGCGCATCCCGGTGCTTGGGATTGTCAGACAAATGCAGCAGCCGCCGAACGAACGCCTCCAGGTCAGCGTCCGTCCGCAGGCTCACCGTCTCGACGGACTCGACGCTCTCGCGCACGGTGTGCGCGAGGCCGGGCTGCGCCAGCCCCGCCCGGCCCGGTCCAGACGGCAAGGCAGCCTGCTGGGCCGGGCCGGCCGGGAACTGCACCGCCCGCGCGAAGCCAGGGCCGCCCGCTACCGCGGGATCACCTGCCGAAGGGGTTCCCCCCACTTCAGCCGGCAGCAGTTCTGACAGCACCTCACGTATGAGCGCCCGCAGTTGCCCGGTCTCCGGCGATTCCGTGCTCATGACAGGCTCCGCAGCGCGTCCCCGGCTGCCTCGGCGGCCTGCCGCACGTCCGCCTCCGAACCCGACAGGTACACCCGGCCGGTCGCCCCGATCATCCGGTAGTCGACCACCTTGATCCGGGCGGCCTTCTCCGCCTCGTTGGCGGCCAGGATCGCGTACGAGGCCGGCTGCATCTCCAGCACGAACAACGATTCCCCGGCGAGCGCCATCGAGCCGATCTTGTTGCGGTTGATGAGGAAGGCGTGCTGCGGGTCCAGCATCGTGATGATCTTGGATGCGAGCACCTGCGGCCTGGTCGCGTCCCGCGCCGTCACCCCGAGCGAGTCCAGCACCGCCGTGCCAGCCGCCCTCACCTCGTCCGTGCCACCGTGGATCTCCAGGTACCCGAACTGCCGCTCCACTACCAGCACCCCGGCCTGCACGTTCGCGTACTTGAGCGCGACGTCGGTCAGCGGCTCGATGTCCAGCCCCGGCGCGATCTCAATGATCTGCGCCGCGACATCACTGCGCGGCAGGCTCCCCCGTATCCACGTCCCCAGGTAGCACATGGTCTGCGGCTGCAGCCGGTTGAGAAAGATAAACGACCGCAACTCAGCCACGGGACTCCCCCTGCCGGCCCACCAGCGCACTCAGCTCCTCAATAACGAGCCTCCTGATCTCCTCCCTGAGTCCCGCGAGATCGCTGCGGGCGGCCGCCCCACCACCGGGGGTGCCTCCCGGCACGCTTCCAGCCCAGCCCGCACCAGACGGATCCCCAGCAGGACCATCAGCCATATTCGACGCATACGGGTAAGGCGGCACCGGCCCCGCCGGCGACTCCCACGGGATCAGGCCCGAGAAGTTGCCGAACGGCTCGGCCGGGTCACTGTTGTACGCCAGGCGCGTCCACTGCACGAAGTGCTTGGGCTGGAGGTTCTCCCCGACCGAGGACCCGCCGAAGTAACCGGTTCCCACCGTCATGGACGGCGCGAGCGCGGTCTGGATGCCAGAACTGCCCAGGCTGTTGCCGACGTTGACGGACACCCGCAGCACCTCGACCGCCGCGCCGTACTCCATGATCATGCGTGGGTCACTGCTGTGGATGGCGGCCGAGTGGCCGCGCCCGCTGATCCGCAGCACGGCGCGGGCGGCGTCGATGCCCCGCCGGGCCGTGGGCACGCGCACCAGTCCCAGCACCGGGCAGAGCTTCTCGTGCGCGAGTGGCTCCTCCGGGACCACCAGGTGGAAGGGCGCCAGCAGGACCCGGGTGGTGCCGGGAACCCGGATGCCCGCCTCGCCGGCGATCCAGGGCGCGTCCCTGCCCACGAACCGGATATCGAAGTGGCCGCCGGGGAACAGCACGTCGCGGACCCGGGCGGCCTGGTCCGCGTCCAGCAGAAAGGCACCTTCGCGCTTGAGGTGCCGCAGCAGCGCGGCCGCCGCCGCCTCCTCCACGATCAGCACCGACTCATTGGTGCACAGGATCGAGTTGTCGAAACTCTTGCTCTCCACGATCCGCTTGGCCGCTTTTGCCAGGTCAGCGGTGCTGTCGACGAGGACGGGCACGTTGCCGGGGCCGACCCCGATCGCGGGGGTGCCGGAGGAGTAGGCGGCCCGCACCACCGGGACGCCGCCGGTGGCGACGATGACCTCGGTGCGGTCATCGGTCATGAGCGCGTTGATGAGCGGCACCGATGGCTCGTCCACCACCTGGATGACGCCGTCCGGCGCACCGGCCGCGACCGCCGCCTCCGCGAGGGTGCGGGCGGCGTCGGCGCAGCATTCACGGGCGAGGGGATGGGGGCTGATGACGATGACGCTGCGGGTCATCAGCGCCAGCAGCGACTTGAAGAACACAGTGGCGACCGGGTTGGTGGACGGGGTGAGCGCGAAGACCACCCCGGCCGGCCGCGGCACCTCGACGATCTTCGCGGCCGGGTCGAACCGGGGGGTCACGTAGTCGTGGCTGGCATAGGTCTCGGCGAGCCCGGTGCTGCAGGCGAGGTTCTTGATCACCTTGTGCTCGGCAACACCGAACCCGGTCTCGCGCACGGCCCACTCGGCGTACTCACGGGCCTTGGCGGCGGCGGCCGCGGCGGCAGCGTGGACCACCTTGTCCACCGCGGGCTTGTCATAGCGCGCGAAGGGACGGGCGGCCCATTCCGCCCGCTGGAGCATGGCGCGCGCGCGCGGCACGCCCGCCGGATCGGAGACAAGGTCGACGGCGATCTGCGTCACGGCACCCTCCGGCCCGACCGGGCATCGGCCGCGGCCTGGCCGATTGCCACCTCGACGCGGTCCAGCAGTTCCTCGCAGAGCGAGGGCGTCATCAGCACCCCTGGCTTGAACTGGAGGACGCGCGGGTCGAGGGTGGAGAAGATCGCCCACACCCCGGCCGCGTACAGCCGCTTCATGACGAACTTGGCACCCTGGGGGTGGCCGAACTCCAGCCCCATGACCAGGCCGTCCTGCCGGATCCCGGTGAACCAGTCCGGGTGCAGGCCCTGGATCCGCCGCAGCCCCTGGCCGAGCAGGTCCGCGATGTAGTGCACCATCGACCTGATCTCCGGCCGGCAGGTGATCTCCAGCGTCTTGAGCGCGGCCACGCAGCCGAGTTCGGCCCCGCCGAAGGTGGACATGTGGGCGAAGCCGTCCGCGGCCAGCCAGCCGGCCGCCGCCTCACTCACCAGGACCGCACTGATCGGGTACATCCCGCCCGAGATGCCCTTGCCGGTGACCAGGATGTCCGGCACCACCCCGTGCTTGGTGATGGCCCACAGTTCACCGGTCCGCATCAGCCCGGTCTGCACTTCATCGGCGATGTACAGCGCGTCGTAGCGCTCGCAGAGCCGCTTGACCCCGGCCAGGTAGCCAGGGGCCGGCAGGGGGAAGCCGTAGGTGGCCGGGATTGTCTCCATGATCACCGCTGCCACGTCCCGGCCCCGCAGCGCCTGCTCCATCTCCGCCAGGTCATTGAACGTGACGTGGACGAACTCCTCCGGCCGGTCGGCGAGGAACAGGGCCGCGAACCGCTCGTCACCGGTGGCGACCGCCAGGCAGGTATGGCCGTGGTAGGCCTTGGCGATCGAGACGATCTTGCGCTTTTTGGTCGCGTGCCGGGCGGTCTTGAGTGCGATGTCGATCGCCTCACCACCGCCGCTGCCGAACACCACCTTGGACAGGCCGGGCGGCGCGGTGGCGACCAGCGCCTCGGCCAGCGCGGTGCGGGCCAGGGACGGGAAGTGGTGGTTGCCGATGTCGAAGTGCTGCATGGCGGCGGTCACCGCGGCCGCCACTTCCGGGTTGCGATGGCCCAGGTTGTAGGTGCCGCCGTTGAGGTGCACGTCGATGAGCCGCTTGCCCTCGACGTCGTAGATGAAATAGCCATCGCGCCGGTCGATGACCAGCGGGATGCCCGAGTCAATCCAGAACTGCGTCTTGTCCGGGTTCCAGAACTGCTTGGACTTGGCGAGCATCTCGCCCTTCGAAGCGAAGGCGATGAGCTCCTCGGCCACTGCCACCTCCGCACGGTTCCTCAGTTTGGTTTGACCAAATAAGTACCGGCTACAACCGTTTAATGTCAAGGGGTTCCTGTTAAGACCATATTTCATGAACCAGAACTCTTGTCACGGTTCATACCACCTGATACCGTCCGCGCTGTGACGTGCGCCACAACGCACAGGCCAGAACCGTAAGGCGAGCGCTGCGGGATCCCGGTTCCGCTGGAGCGCACCCCACCCTGGGGAGGAACTCATGGCACAGTCGGAACTCTCGGTCGGGGGAGGCGGCAAGCCCGGCCCGGCCGGCGCCCCCGAGGACTTCGACGTCTCCCAGCGCGAGGACGTCGCCAAGCTGCGCAAGCATGCCGTCGGGCTGGGCGGGGTGCTGTTCCTGACCGTGACCGGCTCCGCGCCGATCTCGGCCATGCTCTTCAACACCCCGATCATTGTGGGCTTCGGGCAGGGCGCGGGCGCACCCGCCGCGTTCATGTTCGCCACCATCGTGCTGGTCATCTTCTCGGTCGGCTACGTGGCCATGGCCAGGAAGAAGACCACCGCGGGCGGCTTCTACTCCTACATCAGCCACGGGCTCGGGCGGGAGGCCGGCATCGGCACCGGCTTCGGCTCGGTGATCGCGTACTCGGTGTTCGAAGCCTCGCTCTGTGGCGGGTTCGCCTACTTCCTGGGGCTGAAGCTGAACGCTTTCGGGGTGAACATCGCCTGGCCGTGGCTCGCGCTCGGGATGGTCGTGCTCATCTCGGCACTGACCTACTTCGACGTCCGCATCTCGTCAACGGTGCTGGCGGTTGGCCTCATCAGCGAGATCGCCATCCTGCTGATCTTCGACGGTTTCATGTTCGGCCACGGCAACATCACCTTCGGCGCCATCAACCCGTTGAAGGCGTTCCAGAGCTTCCCCGCCTCGGGCAAGCTCGCCGCCGGGGCGATCGGCATCGGGCTGTTCTTCGCGTTCTGGTCCTGGGTCGGCTTCGAGATGGCGCCGAACTACGGCGAGGAGTCGCGCGACCCGAAGCGGATCGTGCCCCGCGCTCTGTACATCTCCGTGGTCGGCCTCGGGATCTTCTACACCATCACCTCGTGGGCCCCGCTCAGCGGCTACGCGACCACGCACGCCGCCATCGCCCAGGCCCAGACCAATCCGGCGGACTTCTACCTGACCCCGGCCAAGCTGTACGCGGGCCAGTGGGTCTCGTCGATCATGAGTTACCTGATCATCACCGGCTCATTCGCCTGCGGCATGGCGTTCCACAACACCGCCGCCCGGTACATGTACTCGCTGGGCCGGGAGAACCTGCTGCCCGCCGCGGTCGGCCGCACCCACCCGCGGTGGAAGAGCCCGCATATCGCGTCGGTCACCCAGTCGGTCATCGCCGCCGCCATCATCGCCCTGTTCGCCATCTTCACCGGCACCAACGACCCGACCTCGCAGGCCTACGTGCAGGTCTACGGCCTGATGGCGGTCATGGGTGTGATCATCATCCTGTCCATCCAGGCGCTGGTGTCGCTGGCCATCCTGGTCTACTACGAGCGCTTCCACCGCGACGAGGTGCACTGGTGGAAGACCCGGCTGGCACCGGTGCTGGCGTTCGTCTCCCAGGCCTACGTGGTCTACCTGCTGTTCACCAACATCGGCTTCCTCGGCGCCTCCAGTTACAGTTACGCGTACTGGCTGGGCCCGGTCGATCTGGTCGTCGTGCTCAGCGGCATTGCCATGGCCTTCTACCTCAGGCGGCGCAACCCGGCCAAGTATGAGCGGGCGGGCCGGCTCATCAACGAAGGACTCTGATCGCCGGATGGGCGGCGGTGGCCGGGCCGCCGCCGCCCATCCCCGGCAGCAGCCTGGCAGGACACGAGGGGAGTGGCTCAATGTTCGGAACGATCGTGGTCGGGGTGGACGAGTCCGGGCACGCTGACCACGCCGTGCAGACCGTCGCCAAGATGGCCGCGGAGACCAAGGACAAGGTGGTGGTCTTCCACGGGGTGGTGGTGCACCACGCCAAGGCGGCGCCGTACACCACCGAAACCAAGGATGACGCCCAGCACCTGGTGGACCGTTACGTGACGGAACTCATCGCGGCAGGGATCTCCGCCACCGGCGAGGTCCACCGCGAGCTGGAGATCGGGATTGGCGGTGGCCTGATCGATGCCGCCACGAACCACCAGGCCGGGCTGCTGGTGGTCGGCACCCGCGGCCGCTCGGACCTGACGTCGATGCTGCTGGGCAGCGTGGCCCACGAGGTGGTGCACAAGTCCCCACTGCCCGTCCTGGTGGTGCCGGAGATGTCCGGCCAGGACTCCTGACCGGCATAAGCGGTGACAGTGCGGGAGTGACGCCGGCCACGCAGGCGAGCCTCACAGCCGTGCCGCGTTCTGGTAGGCGGTGTTGTAGCGCCCACTCAGCCGACGCGGATCGGGCATTGTGTCACTATGACGCTCATGCCCCGGGTCCGGCTGGCCGCCCTGCTGACGGGTGCCCTGCTGGCCGCCGGGTGCACCGCCGGCGCCGGCTCCGCATATCTCCGCCGCCCCGCTGGCGGCGGGCACATCGGCGGCAGCGACCGCGGCTGCCCCGGGGCCGGCCGACCCGCTCGCCGGGCGGCAGCTCGTCACTGTGACAGCCTCGTCCTACGGCGCGACCTACGCCGCGCTCATTGCATACCAGCGTTCCGGCGGCCGCTGGCGGCAGGTCTTCGGGCCGTGGACGGCGCGGATCGGCCGGAACGGTTTTGCGCCGCCAGGACTCAAGCGGGAGGGCGACGGCCGTACCCCGTCAGGATCGTTCCGCTTCGGGTTCTTCTTCGGAGTCCAGCCAGACCCGGGGGTCAGGTTCCGGTACCGGCAGGCACAGCCCTACGACTACTGGGACGACGACCCTGCCAGTCCGCTGTACAACGAGTGGGTCGACCAGCGGCGGGCCAGCCCCGGGCTCAACCCGGAGCCGATGGACGTCTCTGGCTATGACTACGGCGCGGTGATCGGCTACAACACCGCGCGCACTCCCGGCCTGGGCAGCGCGATCTTCCTGCATGTCAACATCGGTATCGCGACCGCGGGTTGCGTGACACTGCCCAAACGGGAACTACTCAAGGTGCTGCGCTGGCTGGATCCCGCGCGCGCTCCGCGGATCAGGATGGGCGCCAGCTGAACCGGACCGGTGCGGGCCGGTACCGGCCGGGTGCCCTGGGTCAGTGCGGGAGTGCCAGCAGCCGGGGAGTCACGGTCTGCGCCAGCTTGACGGCGATCGCCATGGTCGGCGCCCGGTACTCGACCGTCGGGTCATGGTCACCGCCGAGCGCCACATCAATCATGGCGTAGCTGTTGATGCCCTGCGGGCTTGCCTCCAGCGCGGGATGCCCGTCGATGGTGGCCGGGGTGGTCTTCAGCAGCTTGTCGATGGCCTGCGCACCGTGCCAGTCGATGATCGTCGACAGGCCGGCGTACAGTTCGGTGCTGCTGCCGGACGATTTCATCCACTCACAGGTGATGCCGAGCCCGAACCGGTTGCCGAACTGCGGGGCGATGGTGGACGTACCGAGGATCTGCGCCGCCTCGCTGGCGGAGAGCACGCCGCACAACTGCGCCTTGCTCAGCTTGGTGAGCCCATACAGCGGCGACGATTTCAGGGATCCACCGGTCGCGCTCTGGACGGCACTTGACGCGGCGCTGGCCATGCTGGACAGCTTCCCGGTGGGGATGGCACCTCCGACGCCCCCGCAGCCGGCGAGGGTCACCACCGCCAGGCCCGCCACCGCCAGGCCCGCCACCGCCAGGCCCGCCACCGCCAGCCCGAGGGCCGGGCGCACTCCGGTGAGGTTCCGTCGCATCGATCTGCTCCTTGTTTCCTGCCCGCGGTGACGCTAGCGGCCCCGGTCCGGCTGCACATCAGTAATGACTACGTATCTGCCACCCCCGGCCGGCCTTGCCCGCCGGCCCGGCGCGCACAGTGGAGAGGTGGGCGATGACGTGGTGACACTGTCCCTGTGCGGCGATGTGATGACCGGCCGCGGTGTCGATCAGATCCTGCCCCACCCGGGGGATCCCCGGCTGCGGGAGCCGCATGCGCCCGGCGCCCTGAGCTATGTGGCGCTGGCGGAGGCGGCCAGCGGGCCGATACCCCGCCCGGTGGACTACGCCTGGCCGTGGGGCGAGGCGCTGCCGGTGCTGGCAGGCCTGGCACCGGATGTCCGGCTGATCAACCTGGAGACCAGCATCACCCGCAGCAGCGACTTCGACCCAGGCAAAACGGTGCATTACCGGATGAGCCCCGCCAACATCGCCTGCCTTGCCGCTGCCCGGCCGGATGTGTGCGTGCTGGCGAACAACCACGTGCTGGACTTCGGGCGCCGGGGCCTGACGGAGACCCTGGACACGCTGGCCAGGGCGGGGCTGCCCGCGGTGGGCGCCGGGCGGGACTGCGCAGCGGCACGGCGGCCGGTGCCGGTGACCCTGGCCGGGGGCGGCCGGGTGGTCGTCTTCGCCTGCGGGGACCGCTCCCCCGGCATCCCGCCCGGCTGGGCCGCGGGCGACGCCCGCCCCGGCGTCGACCTGCTGGCCGGCCTGCGCACGGGCGACGCCGACCAGGTCATCGCCCGGGTGCGGGCAACCCGCCGCCCCGGTGACGTCACCGTGGTCTCCCTGCACTGGGGATCGAACTGGGGATATGAGGTGGGCAGCGAGCAGGCAGCCTTCGCCCACCGGCTGATCGAAGGCGGGGTGGACCTGGTGTTCGGCCATTCCTCGCACCACCCCCGGCCACTGGAGGTGTACCGCGGCAAGCTCATCCTGTACGGCTGCGGTGACTTCATCGACGACTACGAAGGGATCACTGGGTACGAGGAGTACCGGGACGACCTGCGGCTGCTGTACGTCGCCCAGGTTCGCCGCGGCACGGGTGAACTGGCAGGGCTGACGATGGTGCCGCTGCAGGCCCACCGGATGCGGCTGCGGCACGCCAGCGCCGCAGACGCGCGCTGGCTGGCGGCCACGCTCGACCGGGTCAGCGCGCCGCTGCGGACGCGGGTCGCCCTGGAACCCGATGGCGTGCTCACGGCGCGGCCGGCCGGGGGCGAGCCCTAGGCCGGCCACCTGCCAGCGCGGCCCGGGGCCGGGCGCGGTGCGGTAACCCACCTAGGTCCCGCAGACCTGGGCCCAACGGCACCCTCCGCGCGCGCCGGCCCGGCTTACCGTCGAGGTATGAGGGGAGCAGACATCCTTGGCCGGCCGCTGCTCAATAAGGGCACGGCCTTCACCCCCGCCGAACGTCAGGCACTGGGGCTGTGCGGGCAGTTCCCCTGGCGCACCACGACCATCGACGAGCAGGTCGCGCTGGAACTGGAGCACCTGCGGCGCAAGGGCGACAACCTGGAGCGCTACATCGGGCTTGCCTCGCTCCAGGACCGCAACGAGACCCTGTTCTACCGGCTGCTGGCCGGGCACCTGGACGAACTGGCGCCGATCGTCTACACACCGACGGTCGGCGAGGCGTGCCGCCAGTTCAGCCACATCGTGCGCCGCCCGCACGGGCTGTGGATCACCCCCGATGACCTCGACCGGATCCCCGACGTGCTGGCCTGCATGGGCCGGCCGGAGGTGCGGCTGATCGTCGCCACCGACAACGAGCGCATCCTGGGCCTGGGCGACCAGGGAGCCGGCGGCATGGGCATCCCGGTCGGCAAGCTCGCGCTGTACTGCGCGGGCGGGGGAATCCACCCGGGCCTGACCCTGCCGGTATCACTGGACTGCGGCACCGACAACGAAGACCTGCTGGCCGACCCGCTCTACCTCGGCTATCCCAAGCCACGGCTGCGCGGCGCCGCCTACGACGCCTTCATCGAGGCGTTCGTGACCGCCGTCGCCAGCACCTGGCCGCACGCCGTGCTCCAGTGGGAAGACTTCAAGCAGCACAACGCGATCACACTGCTGGCGCGCTACCGCCACCGCCTGCCCAGCTTCAACGATGACATCCAGGGCACCGCGGCGGTGATCACCGCCGGCATCCTCGCCGCGCTGCAGATCACCGGCCAGCCGCTGGCAGCGCAGCGGCTGGTGTTCCTCGGGGCTGGCGCGGCCGGCACCGGCATCGCCACCCTGGTCGCCCAGACTGCCCGGGCCCGGCTAGCCGGCGCGGGCAGGCCGGGAGACGCCGGGCCCCTGCTGGTGATGCTCGATTCGCGCGGCCTCATCTTCGAGGGCCGCGACCATGTTGACGAGGACAAGCGGCCGTTCGCGCTGCCGGCCGGGCAGCTTGACCGGCTCGGCTTCGCCCCCGCCCGCGGCTACGGCCTGGAGACCGTGATCCAGCAGGTGGCACCGACGATCCTGATCGGGACGAGCGGGACGGGGGGTGCCTTCACGCAGGCCGCCATCCGGGCCATGGCGCAGCGGACACCGGTGCCGATCGTGTTCCCCCTCTCCAACCCGACGGAAAAGTCGGAAGCGACCCCGGCCGACGTGCTGGAGTGGACCCAGGGGCGGGCGCTGGTGGCGACCGGCAGCCCGTTCGATCCGGTCGGCGCCGGCGGGCGCACCCACCTGGTGGGCCAGGCCAACAACGTGTTCGTGTTCCCGGGCATCGGGCTCGGCGCGATCGTGGCCGGGGCCACCGAGATCACCGACCGCATGTTCGCCGTGGCCGCCACCACGCTGGCCGGCCTGGTGCCGCCGCAGCGGCTCGCGCAGGGGGCGCTGTACCCACCACTGGGAGAGTTGCGGGCAGTCTCCAGGGCGATCGCCGTCGCGGTCGCGCAGGAGGCGCTCAGCAGTGGCGTGGCACGCATAGACAGTGACGTGCCAGTAACGGATCTCGTCGACGCGCAGATGTGGACGCCGGCCTATCAGGAGCTGACATGACAACACAACCCACCCAGCCAGAAGGCATGCTGCATGTGACTGACAGCCGCACCGGCCGCAGTTACGACCTGCCGATCACCGATGGCGCCATCCGGGCCATCGACCTGCGCCAGATCAAGGCCGCCGACGGGGATTTCGGGCTGCTCTCCTATGACCCGGCGTTCATGAACACCGCCAGCTGCCGCAGCACGATCACCTATATCGACGGCGACAGGGGGATCCTGCGCTACCGCGGTTACCCGATCGAGGAACTCGCCGGACGGGCCTCGTTCCTCGATGTCGCCTACCTGCTGCTGCACGGGGAACTGCCCGGCAAGGAGGAGTCCGCCGGCTGGGCCGACGAGATCACCCGGCACACCTACGTGCACGAGAACGTCAAGAAGTTCATCGACGGCTTCCACCACGACGCCCACCCGATGGGGATCCTGGTCAGCAGCGTCGCCGCGCTGTCCACCTTCTACCCGGGCGCCAAGGAGATCTCCGACGCCGAGCACCGCCACCTGCAGGTGGCGCGGCTGATTGCGAAGATCCCGACGCTGGCCGCGTTCGCCTACCGGCACGCCCAGGGCCTGCCGTACAACTACCCCGACGCCGAGCTGTCCTACACCGGCAACCTGCTGTCCATGATGTGGAAGATGACCGAGCCCAGGTACAACCCGGACCCCGTGCTCGCCCGCGCGCTGGACGTGCTGTTCGTCCTGCACGCCGACCACGAGCAGAACTGCTCGACCAGCGCGATGCGGGTGGTCGGCAGCTCACGGGTGGACCCGTTCTCGGCCGCGGCCGCGGCCACCGCCGCGCTGTACGGCCCGCTGCACGGCGGCGCGAACGAGCAGGTCCTGCGGATGCTGGCCGACATCGGCTCGGTGGAGAACATTCCCGGCTACATCGAGCGGGTCAAGCGGGGCGAACTGCGGCTGATGGGGTTCGGCCACCGCGTGTACAAGAACTTCGACCCGCGGGCGACCATCATCAAGCGCATCGCCGACGAGGTGTTCCAGGTGACAGGGCGCAACCGGCTGCTGGACATCGCCCTGGAACTGGAGCGGATCGCGCTGGCCGATGAGTACTTCATCAGCCACAAGCTCTACCCGAACGTGGACTTCTACTCGGGCATCATCTACCAGGCGATGGGCTTCCCGGTGGAGATGTTCCCGGTGCTGTTCGCGATCGGCCGGATGCCGGGATGGCTGGCCCAGTGGGAGGAAGGCATCCGCGACGGCGAGCAGAAGATCTCCCGGCCGCGGCAGCTGTATGTGGGAGAGGGACTGCGGCATCTAGGCCAGCGGTAAACCGCCAGCAGGGGGTTCCGCGGTACTGTGCGCGGAACCCCCTGCGGTGTCCTTGCCTCAGGCCGGGACGACGATGGTGGTCATGATCTTGTCGGCGAGCGTCTGCGCCTTGGCGTCCCAGAGCGGGAACAGGAAGCCGACGTAGCAGATGACCGCGTCCACGATGTGGGCGAGGTCACGGACGAAGGCCATGCCGGCGCCGATCGGCGCGCCGGTGGCCTCGCTGACCAGCTTGATGCCGACCACCCGCTTGCCCAGGGACTGCCCGGTGTTGCCCATCGTGATGGCGCGGTTGTAGATCCACCAGCCCAGCGAGCCCACCGAGAAGAGGAACCAGAGGATCAGGCCGAAGGCGGCGCTCTGGATGATGACGGTGAGGATGAACACGACGATCCACCCGGCCAGGACCGGAGCGTAGTCGATGAGGTAGGCGCCAGCGCGCTGGCCCCAGTTCGCGTAGGCCGCGGATGCCGGGGGATTTGCTGCGTATGCCACGGGAGGAACCTTTCTGAGGGAGGAATCTGCCGCCACCGCGGCGGTCAGGGGTGCGGGTCTATACGAATCCGAACCGGTGCAGCTGGAAGAGCCAGCTCAGGGCGACCACGCACGCCATGACCCAGCCGGTGCGGCGGCGGGCCGCTGCTGACCAGGGCCGGGGGGGCGACGCCAGCCCGGCAGTACGCGCCAGCAGCACCGGAGCGGTGCAGGCCACAAGCGCGGCGATCAGGTACACCAGCGGGCTGGTGGCCGCGGCGGTCTTCCATTCACCGTGGGTCAGTGCGACGGTCGCGGTGGTCAGGCCGCAGAACGGGCATGGCACGCCGGTGAGCGTCCGCAGCGGGCACGGGATCCCGTGCCCATGGGTGTAGCTCATCAGGGTCGGGTAGGCAGTGCCCACGACGGCGGCGCCCGCGGCGAACATCGTGATGTTCTCGGGCACCGAGTATCCCCGCCGGAGTACGAGCACCAGTCTCCCCGCTACAGATGACCCACCCAGCCGGCAAATGACCCACCCAGCCGGCAAAGCGGATGGAGGGTAATCGTACGGGCTAAAGCGGCTGCGTGTACCCCAAAATCCTTTGCTTCCTCATGACAATCTCCCCCGCAGCCTGCCCATC
>OFGU01000027.1_pt1 | contig 17106 bp, 16 predicted proteins | sample 1521841 | NCBI WGS metagenome assembly OFGU01 (sample SAMEA2553413, study PRJEB24118) | soil metagenome
CCGTGGCACGCCCACACATAAACAGACCAGCCCGCAGGGGCTGAGCAGATTACCCCCGCCTGCCCCCCCCCCGCCGCGCTCCGGCGGCGGGAAATTAAAATGAGGCCCGGCGCCCCGCTCTCGCCGGACCTCATCATGAGGCCCGGCGCCCCGCTCTCGCCGGGCCTCATAAGGAAGACGCCCATCGCCCGGGACTGGTTCACATCGATGCACCGGGTTTCTGCGATAAATTTCCCGGCACCGCCCAGCCCGGTCGCCTGGCCGGAGGCCTGGGTTGTTGTGCCAGGTAGGCGCCCTGCGGTGTGGGCTATCAGATGCAGTGCGGCGGGCATTGCTGCTGTGCCACGCCGCGGTAGAGGGCGGTGGCGATCTGGCCCGGGTCCGTGATGGCGAAGACCTCGCCGCCGGTAGCGGCGGCGATCTGCTGCAATCCGTGGAGGTCACCGGTGTGGCCGAGCATGATGACCACGATCTCCACCGGGCGCTTGGGGTCGTAGAGCACATGCAGGTCGTTCAGTAGCGTCGTGGCGGAGATATCGCCAGGCGCGTGGTCGGCCCCGGCGGTCAGGACCACCACCGTGTTCGCGTAACGGGGCAGGTAGGTACCCAGCATCTGCTGGTAGGCGGCAAGGATCGCGCTGTACAGGGGGGCCTGGGAGCCGGGGATCGGCTGTGCCCCCTGCGTGAGGCGCTCGATCTGCTGCCTGCGCGTGACCAGCCCGAGGGAACCCGGCAGCGGTCCGATCGGCACCAGTTGCTGGTAGGGCAGCCCGTCGTTGACATGACTGGGAGATGCCCACAGGCCCATCTGTGTGCTGTCGGGGAACTGCGCGAGCCCGGGGCCGGCCGCCTGGGCGAGCGCCTGTTCCAGATCAGGCCCGCCGTGCGTGGTGGTGGCCGCCATGGCGGAGGAGATATCGATCAGGACAAGGTCCCGCGAGCCCAGGCTGTCCCGCCGCCACGCGTACAGGGCGGCGCTGGCCTGGCCGGGGGTCGCTTGCGGCAGCATGCGCGGAGCGCTCCTGGTCAGCCCGTACCAGCCGGGCCAGTCGCCCGCCGTCCCATTACCCGAGCGAAAGCCCAGGTATCGCACGTAGGAGGTGGCGTAGGGCGACTGCAGCTCCTGCCCGAACTCCCGTGCCGCTGAAAGCGTCTGCGGGTTGGAGGTGGTCAGCAGGTAGGGGTAGCTGAGCTGGTCGCTGCCCTCAGCGGGGTAGCGCACAGCCAGCGGCTGGCGCGGATGCGTGTGATCGAACTGCACCACTGCCTGCTCGGTGGTCACCGTGACCGGCGGTGTCACCGGCCTAGACCCAGGTGCGGGTGCTACCAGCGACGCCAGGCCAGCTGACGGCGGGACGACATGCACATGGACGAGGAGCCTGGCGAGGCCGCTCGCGGCTGGCCCGCTCCCGCCGAAGACCCGCTGGAGTTCGGTGAGCGCCACGAGCCCCGTTCCGCTGCTGGTGGGGTCGGGGAACCGGACGTTCAGGCCGAGCGCGGCCGCCGGGCCGCCGGCAGCCTGCGGGAGCAGGAATTTCCAGCTGACCGAGCTGCCGAAGGCGGGCGTCTGGGCGGCCGCTGACCGGGGCATGACGATCACGAGCGCGGTCCTGGCCACACGTATCCCCGAGGACTGCACCTGGCGGCCCCTGGCTGCCGACGGGTGCGCGAGGCCGGCCCACAGGCCTGAGTCCGGAATCCAGGCGTCCACCCGCGGCAGGTGCCGGGCGGCTCTCCCGCCCGCCAGCCATGCCATGACAGCAGCCGGTGGCTCGGCCCGCACCACGACGGCGGCGCAGCGTCCGCCGACGCGGCGGTGCATGTTGTTGAAGACCTGGCCGACATGCTGGATGGCGGGCCCGATCTCGGCGGACACCGCCACATTCACCACCACCGGGTGGGCACCGCAAGCCGCGCGGGACACGATGGCACGGGCGCTCAGCACGAGCAGGAAGGTGATGGCGATGATGGCTGCGAGCCCAGTCAGCGCGGCCGTATTCGCCTTCCGCTTGCGCCCGGGGTGGTAGTGGCCACCCCGTCTGGTGCGTGCAGCGTTCACGGCAATCCCTCAATCGAAAGGCCCCGCGGCTCCTGGACCACGAGGAACTCCTCCCGCAGGCCCCCGCCGATGTGGTGCTCGGGCGCCGGCGCCTGCTGGCCCTTCGCGCGCAAGACTGTAGCGGACACCGGGGTGGGATGACGCGGCTTGTCCTGTTATCCCCGGTACCGGCCGCCTCGCGCCTCCCCGTTCCGCCGCGGGGCCGGCCAGACTGGTGCGGTGACCGACATCATCGGTGTGGAGGATCCCGGCGATCCGCGCCTGGCCGACTATGCGAACCTCACCGACATCGCCCTGCGCAAGAGCCTGGAGGCCGCGCACGGATTGTTCGTCGCCGAAGGCGAGAAGGTAATCAGGCGCGCGATCGGGGCCGGCTACCTGGTGCGCTCGCTGCTGGTCACCCCTGATCGGCTGGCCGCGCTCAGTGATCTGGCCGGAGCTTTGCCCGGGCCGGTGTACGTGACCCCGCATGACGTTGCCGAGCGGATCACCGGCTACCGGGTCCATCGCGGCGCGCTGGCCGCCATGGCCCGGCGGGCGCTGCCGGAGGTTGCTGCCGTGGTGGCGGGCAGCAACCGGATTCTGGTGCTGGAGGACCTTGTCGATCACGGCAATGTCGGGGCGATCTTCCGGTGTGCCGCGGCGCTCGGGGTGGAGGCGGTGGTGCTGGCACCGCGCTGCGCCGACCCGCTGTACCGGCGTGCGGTCAAGGTGTCGATGGGCGCGGTCTTCGCCGTCCCCTACGCGCGGATGACTGACTGGTACGGAGGTCTGGCGCAACTGCGCGCGGCCGGGTTCGCCCTGCTCGCCCTGGTTCCGGACCAGTCGGCGGTAGCCCTGGACCAGGCCGCGCCGGCGGGCCGGGCGGGCCGGGTTGCGCTCATGCTCGGGTCCGAAGGCGACGGCTTGTCCTCGCGCTGGCGGCACGAGGCTGACACCTGCGTGTGCATCCCGATGAGCCCGCGGGCGATGGCACTCGGCGTGGACTCGCTGAACGTGGTCGCGGCCGCCGCGATCGGCTGCCGCGAACTGATGTCTGCTGCCCGGTTACCGGCCGGCCCTGGCCGGCCCGGCCGCCGGCCCTGGCCGGCCCGGCCGCCGGCCCTGGCGGGCTGCTGTCAGCGCCGGGCGCTGACTGCGGTGAAGTAGGCGCTTGAATCCTTCCGCCAGAGCAGCACGACCGCGCCGAGCCCGATGAGCCAGATCAGGATCGAGATGATCCGGCTGAACACTTCCGCGGGCTGGCTGATGCTGATCACGATCAGTATGGTGTCGATCCCGAACAGCACGCTGGCGATGATCCGGGCCCAGCTCATGCCCGCCCGGTTGGCCAGCGCCATCCAGATCCACAGCCCGATTCCGATCAGCCCGAGGAACACCCCGATGCTGACCGCTGTGATCTCGGCGGTGTGCAGTTGTGCGTCCGTGAGTGATGGATCGGCCTTGTGCAGGCTGGCGCGCAAGCCGCTGATGGTCGCCAGGGAGACGATCAGGCTGATGGCGCTCACGGTGGCGCCGGCGTACATGAGCTTGACTGCCATCTGCACGGACGGGGGTGGTTCCGGGCGTGCGGGCGGGGGCACGTCGCCACCGGACGGAAAGGGCTGGTACATGGCTGCTCCTCATGAACTGCGATGAGCGTGCCGAACGGGCGGCTCGTGATTCACCGGGACGGCGGCGCACCGAGGCGAGCCGCGGCACTCTCCCTTGACCAGGTACCCGCGTTCAGATGGGTGGGCGCAGCAATGCCCAGACAACTTTGCCGCCCTCATCGAGAAGGTGCCAGCCCCACCGCACGCAGCAGGACTCGACGACATTCAGGCCCCGCCCGCTTTCGGCGGCCGGCCCCGGCTCCCGCAGGACCGGGATGTCAGCCCCCGGGTCGGCGACCATGCACATCACGAAAGGTGCCTGCGCCAGCAGCCGCAGCCGGACACAGTTCTCGCTGGCGGGCTTGCGCGCAGATGGAATGCCATGCCGCAGTGCGTTCGTGACCAGTTCCGATACCACGAGTTCGGCCAGGTCGGTGAGGGTGGCCATGCCCCAGTCGCGGAGCGTGACGCGGGTGAATTCGCGGCCCGCCCTGACCGATTCCGGCCGCGGCTGGAGCAGGCAGGTGGCGGCAGGCTGGGCGGACAGGCAGCCCATGCCCTCCGATGGCAGCGGTGACGGTACCAGCTGGCTCGCCTGGCGCATTCCCTGGGGTGCACCCGCCACTCGGAGATCATGACGGCTGACGCCGCTGTACTCCGTTGTCACTGGCAAGGCCGCCCGGTGTGCGGTCATCGGGTTCCTGTCTGTGTCGCTGGCACGTGAGTCGTGCGCTAGCAGCGCAAGCGCTATCATCCCCTGTGTACCTTGCAAACGCAAGGCCGGATGCACGTGCATATGAAATTGATGAGTGCACGTGCGTGGGACTGGGAGGCCTCAGTAGGGACTGTTCACAGATCACCCGAGCAGGAGCTGGTGGTGTAGGTGATATCGGCGCAGCCAGGGAGCGGCCCTACGGTCCTGCGTATCTTGCTGGGTTCCCAGCTGCGGGTGCTTCGCGAGGCGAAGGGGATCACCCGCGAAGAGGCTGGTTACGCCATCCGGGCGTCTGGCTCCAAGATCAGCCGGATGGAGCTGGGACGGGTCAGCTTCAAGGAGCGCGATGTCGTCGACCTCCTTGATCTTTACGGCGTGGACGCGGACGAGGCCGCCACGCTGGTGGCACTTGCCCGGGAGGCCAATTCGCCCGGATGGTGGCACAAGTATGGCGACCTGCTGCCGGACTGGTTCCAGGTGTACGTGGGCCTGGAGGAGGCAGCATCCCTGATCCGGCTTTACGAAGTGCAGTTCGTCCCCGGACTGCTCCAGACGGCGGACTACGCCCGGGCGGTGGTGCGGCTCGGGCAGCCAGGAGCGCCACCCGAAGAGATAGAGCGCAGAGTGAGCCTGCGCATGGGCAGGCAGGAACTGCTCACCAAGCAGGGCGGCCCCCGGCTGTGGGCGGTCGTGGATGAGGCGGCACTGCGCCGCCCGATCGGCGGCAGGGAGGTGATGCGGGCACAGTTCGCGCAGCTGATCGAGGCCACGAAGGAGCCGAACATCACGCTCCAGGTGGTGCCCTTCTGGTCCGGTGGCCATGCCGCCGAGGCGGGAGCCTTCACGATCATGCGATTCCCGGAGCCCGACCTGCCGGACGTCGTCTATCTCGAGCAGCTCACCAGTGCCCTGTATCTGGATAAACGTGATGACGTTGAAAAATACACCGAGGTGATGGAACGCCTCAGTGTCGAAAGCGAGTCACCAGAACGTTCTGTTGATATCCTGAGTGGGATGCTTGAGGAAGTCTTGGGTGCATGAACACGTACAACGGAATGTCGGCCGCGGAACTGTCCGGGGCCGCTTGGCGGAAGAGCAGTATCAGCAACTCGCAGGGCGCCTGTGTCGAGGTGGCCAGGCTGGGGACCGGCGAGTTCGCTGTCCGCAACTCCCGGAACCCGGACGGCCCGGCCCTGATCTACACCCGGGCCGAAATCGAGGCGCTCATTGAAGGCGTCAAAAAGGGCGAATTCGACGATTTGCTCACCGGACTTGTTTCCTTACCAGGGAGCATATGCTGTCAAGCAGGATTTTCTGGGCGAATTGCTCGCCAAAGATGCGCAGGTGCGGATCTCCCCTGATCAGCTACCAGGTATTGCCGCGGCGGCAGCGCGATCGCTGACGCCGGTTCCCCGGAATCCGGCCGCCGTGCCAGGCACGGCGGCCGGCCCATGTCTGGCCGCGGTCGGCTCAGGCCGCGGCCGGCACGGGGCGCGGCCAGTGCTGGGCGCGGCCAGTGCCGGCCCTGGCGGTGGCCGGGGCGGTGGGCGGGGCGCGCTAGAGTCCGGCACAGGGCCCGGCCCGACGGAAGCTTCCCCTTGTTAGGTAACCCTAACCTTAGGGTATTCTGACCCGGCGTACTGTCCGGCTGGCGCCACTGTCCAGGGAGGATCCTTCGTGCCCGCAACCCAGATCGCCATCCTCGGAGCCGTCGCGGGCCTGACCATCTTCCTCGGCCTGCCGCTCGGGCGGGTGCGGGCCTCGATGCCACGTGTCAAGGCGTTCCTCAATGCACTCGCCATCGGGATCCTGATCTTCCTGCTCTGGGATGTGCTCAGCAACGCCTGGGAGCCTGCCAGCCGGGCTCTGGGACGTCACCAGTACACGCTGGCGCTGGCTGAGGGCGGCGTCATGCTGGGCTGCCTGGGTGCCGGGCTGATCGGGCTGGTGTACTTCGACCGGTGGATGAAGCGCCGGGCAGCGGCCATGCGGCCCGAGGGCCCCGGGGCTGCGACGGCGCGCCCGGCGGCGATTCCGTCGGGCGCCGACGCGGCCCGTGCCCGCGCGGCGAGCCTCTCGCTGCTCATCGCGGTCGGCATCGGGATGCACAACTTCGGTGAGGGGCTGGCCATCGGGACCTCCGCCGCGGCGGGCCGGCTGAGCCTGGCAGTGCTCCTTGTGATCGGCTTTGGCGCGCACAACGCGACCGAGGGCTTCGGCATAGTGGCGCCGCTATCGGCGGCGGGGGAGCGGGCGTCCTGGCGGCGGCTCGGGTTGCTCGGGCTCATCGGTGGCGGTCCCACCTTCGTGGGCACCCTGCTAGGGGAGCAGATGACCGCCCCACTGCTGGGTATCGCGTTCCTCGCGCTGGCCGCAGGATCGATTCTCTACGTCGTCATCGAGCTGCTCGCGGTGGCCCGGGCCACCAAGCTGAAGGAACTGGTGGCATGGGGCATCCTGCTGGGCCTGGTGCTCGGCTTCGTGACGGATGCGATCGTCTCCGCCGCCGGCGCCTGAGCCAGCTGCCTTGCGCAACTAAAGTCCATGGGGTGATCCCAGGGCAGGACGCTGGTCTCCCGCCGCTCACCAGGCGGCTGCTGGGCTGGGAGATCGTCGTCGTCTTCGCCGTCTCGCTCGGCGGCAGCGCGCTATTCGCCATCATCAACCTGGCCGGCTCACTCACAGCCCACAAGGCACTCGGCCGCCAGCACGCGCTGCTGGTCGGATCACTGGCCCCCGGGCGGCCCCTGCTCGACCTCACGCTGCAACTGGCCAGCATCACCGTCACGCTTGCCCCGGTAGCGCTGGTGTTCTACCTGATGGCCAGGTCGGGTGAGCCGCCATCGGCGATGGGCCTGGACACGACCCGCCCAGCCAGCGACATGGCCAGGGGTGCTGCCCTGGCCGCCATCATCGGCGGCCTTGGCCTGGGCCTGTACCTGGCGGCGTTCCACGCCGGGCTCAGCCTGAACGTTGTCCCGGAGAATCTGCCAGCGGTGTGGTGGCGGACGCCGGTACTCATCCTCGACGCGTTCCAGAACGGGATCCTGGAAGAGATCCTCGTCGTCGGGTACCTGCTGCGGCGGCTGGATCAGCTGGGCTGGTCACCGGCCCGCGCGGTCACCCTCAGCGCGGTGCTGCGCGGCTCCTACCACCTCTACCAGGGCTTCGGCGGCTTCGCCGGCAACGCTGCCATGGGCGCCGTGTTCGGCATCCTGTATCGCCGGTGGGGCAGGGTGACCCCGCTGATCATCGCGCACACGCTCATCGACGGGGTCGCGTTCGTCGGCTACGCCGTGCTGCGTGGCCGGGTGTCCTGGCTCCCCTGACCCGGTGCTGCCAGCCGCGGCAGTCCCATGACCACCATCCGGGGTGGGCCCGGTCAGCTGGTGAGCGTGCCGAGAGTGACGGTGACCGTGCTCTGCGTCCCGTTATGTGTCAGGCGGACCTGGACCTGATCGCCGGGCTTGTGGGTGGCGAGGACCGATTCCAGCGCCGTCACCGAATTGGTGGGCTGCCCGCCGACCGACACGATGACGTCGCCCGGCTGGATGCCCGCCTTGGCCGCGCCGCTGCCGGGGGTGACGTTCACCACACCCACACCCGCGGGCTGCCCGCTGGCGTCGGCCACCGTCTCGGCGGTGATGCCGAACGCGGCTCGCCCGGAGTTGGCCACCTTCCCGGTGGCGGCGAGCTGCCCGGCGATGCGGGTGACCGTGTCGCTGGGAATTGCGAAGCCGATGCCGGCGGCGGCTCCCCCCAGCTGCGGGTCGCTGGCCGCCAGCGTCGGAATGCCGATGACCCGGCCGGAAAGGTCGACCAGCGCGCCGCCGCTGTTACCGGGATTGATGGGCGCGCTGGTCTGGATCGCGCTGATGAGAACGGCAGAGCTTCCCTGGCCCTCGGACACAGTCCGGCCGGTCGCCGACACGATGCCATCGGTCACGGTCCCGGTCAGCCCGAGCGGGTTGCCCATGGCCAGCACTATTTCGCCCGCCCGCACCGCGCTGGACTTGCCGAAGGTGGCCGGCCGCAGCGATCCCGTCGTGCCGGTCACCCGGATCACCGCCAGGTCGTCCGGCGCAAACACGCCGATCACCCTGGCAGGCAGTGCCTTGCTGCCGGTCGACAGCCTGACCTGGACATTCGTGGCTGAGCCGACCACATGTGCGTTGGTGACGATGTCACCCCTGGTGTCGTAGACCACCCCTGAGCCGAGTCCTTGCGCCGTGCTGATCTGCACGACCGAGGGCAGCACGGCGCTGACCACCCGCTCATACTGCTGCTGAAGTGCCACCGGGCCGCCGGCCACCGGTGTGCCCGGCGCCGTGGTGGTTCCGGCCGCGCCGCCGCCCCCGCTGCTGCACGCCGTGGCGCCCGCCACAACCGCTATCAGCATCAGGCCGCTCCGACGTCCCCGTCTCTCCCCTCGCCACCACCACATCCGTCCTCCCGCTGCGCCGCATTTACACCCCTTCGGGCGGCCCCCTGACCCGCCCACTATCCTTCCCCCATGCCAGAGTCCCTAGCCGTCAGCGAGACGATCGCTGGCAGTGGGATCGACGCCGACAGCGCCGGCATCGGCGCCCTCCAGCGGGCACTGGCGTCCGGTGCCCTCACCGCGACCAGTCTCACCGCGTTCTACCTGGACCGGATCGAGCGGCTCAACCCGGTGCTGCACGCGGTCATCAGTGTCAGCGACGACGCCGTGCACGAGGCCAGGGCAAGCGATGAGGCCCGGGCCGCTGGACCAGCGGCCGGTCCGCTGGCTGGCATCCCGGTCCTGATCAAGGACAACATCGCCGCCCGGGGGCTGCCTGCCACTGCCGGGTCGCCCGCCCTCGCGGCAGCCGGGGATGGCGATGCCTGGCTGGTCACCAGGCTGCGGGAGGCCGGCGCGGTGATCCTGGGGAAGGCGAACCTGTCGGAGTGGGCCAACTTCCGCTCCACCCATCCGACCAGTGGCTGGAGCACTCTGGGCGGCCAGACGGCCAATCCGCACGCGCTTGACCGCAACCCGTCGGGCTCCAGTTCCGGATCGGCGGCGGCAGTTGCGGGCTGCCTGGCCCCGGTTGCGGTCGGCACCGAGACCGACGGCAGCATCGTCTGCCCGGCCAGCGCATGCGGCATTGTCGGCATCAAGCCCACGCTGGGCCTGATCAGCAGGAGCGGGATCGTGCCGATCTCGGCGGCCCAGGACACCGCCGGGCCGATGGCGTGCAGCGTTGCCGATGCCGCGGCCCTGCTGTCGGCGCTGGCGGGCGCCGACCCAGCCGATCCGGCCACCGCGGCCGCGTCCGGACAGCCAGCCGACTTCACCAGATTCCTCGATCCCGGTGCCCTGGCCGGGGCGCGGCTGGGTGTGTGGCGTGCTGGTGCCCGGGCCGCTGGCGCAGCGACCGTGGCCGTGCTGGAGGCCGCCCTAGCCACCCTGGCAGACCTCGGTGCCCACCTCGTCGATCCGGTGGAACTGCCAGGGGCGGACCAGATCTCCGAACCGGAGTTCGCCGCTCTGGTCCACGAGTTCAAACACGATCTGAGCGCCTATCTGGCGGTGCTGCCCGGCGATCATCCGGCCACGCTCGCTGACCTCATCACATTCAACCGCCAGCACGGCGCCAGCGTGCTGGCTCACTTCGGCCAGGAACTCTTCGAGCAGGCCGACGCCACCAGCGGCGACCTGTCGGAGGCCGGCTACCTGGCCAGCCGGGAAGAAGCCAGCAGGCGGGCCCGGGAGGCCCTGGACGGCCCGCTGGCCGCGCACAGGCTGGACGCCGTCGTCACGCTGACCGCCAACCCGGCCTGGCTGACCGACTACCACCTCGGCGACCACGATGTGTTCCACACCTCGGGGCCGGCGGCGGTAGCGGGCTATCCCACGATCTGCGTTCCGGCTGGTGATGCCGGCGGGCTTCCGGTCGGGATCTCGTTCATCGGGCCCGCCTGGAGCGAGCCGAAGCTGATCGCACTGGCGTACGCCTTCGAGCAGGCGGCCGGCGCGAGACTTACCCCCACCCTCCAGCCCACCTGCCCGCCGCCAGTGGCGGGCGGCTGGGCCAATACACAGAGATAACCTGCAACTCATGGATTCCTGGCGCGCGGTTAGCGTTCCCTCCCTTCCGGGACGTGGGCCCGAGCCGCTTGTCCGCGACACAGTGACCGGGCAGCGGTTGCAGGCGGCGGCCGGCCGGACCGCCACCATGTACGCGTGCGGCATCACTCCCTACGACGCCACCCATATCGGCCACGCGGCGACCTTCCTCGCCTGGGACCTGCTGGTCCGGGCCTGGCGCGACGCCGGTCATGACGTCACCTATGTGCAGAACGTCACCGACGTGGACGACCCACTGCTGGAACGGGCGGCCAGGGATGGGCAGGACTGGCGCGAGCTGGCGAGCCGGGAGATCGGGCGTTACCGGGGCGACATGGCGGCACTGCGCGTGCTGCCGCCGGCCCGGCTGGTCGGCGCGGTCGAGGCGCTGCCGATCATCGAGCGCTTCTCCCGCTTGCTGGCCGAGCGTGGGTCGCTCTACGACCTGGAGGGTGACCTGTACTTCTCCCGGGCCTGTGATGCCGGGTTCGGCACGGTCTCCGGGCTCGATACGGCGACGATGGCCGCGCTTGCCGCCGAGCGCGGCGGTGACCCGTCCCGGCCGGGGAAGAAAGACCCCCTGGACTGCCTGGTGTGGCTGGCCGCCCGGCCCGGGGAACCGTTCTGGGAATCCTCCTTCGGCCCGGGGCGGCCGGGCTGGCACGTGGAGTGCGCTGCGATCGCGACCGAGTATCTCGGTGCTGTGTTCGACGTTCAGGCAGGCGGCTCCGACCTGATCTTCCCGCACCACGAGATGAGCGCCTCACACGCGCGGGTGGCGCTCGCCGACGGCGAGCCCGGCCGGCCGGACGCGGCCACCGGACACGCCGCTTTCGCGCGCCGCTATGTGCACGCGGGCATGGTGCGCCTGGACGGCGAGAAGATGTCCAAGTCGCTGGGGAACCTGGTGTTCGTGTCATCGCTGCTGGCCGATGGGGCCGACCCGATGGCTGTCCGGCTGGCCATCCTGGCTCATCGTTACCGTGACGACTGGGACTGGACCACCGCGGGCCTGGCTGCGGCGACGGAGCGGCTGGCCCGCTGGCGGGCGGCGGTGAGCCGCGGGCTCGGTGCCGCCGGTCAGGCGGCGCCGTCGCCCTCGGACCCCGCCCTGCGGTCAGCCGGAGAAGTCCTGGCCACCGTGCGCGGGCGGATGGCCGACGACCTTGATGCGCCGGGCGCGCTCGCCGCGGTGGACCACTGGGCCCAGCAGGTGGCCGGGGAACCTGCCGCGCGACCCGGGTCGGGTGCCCCGGCTGCGCTTGTCCGCGACACGGTGGATGCCCTGCTCGGTGTCTCGCTGTGACGTCCCGGCCCCGTGACACCGGCGGCGCGCACGGGATCGCCCGCGCAGGAACCTCCCGCACGGCGCAGCGTCTAGCGTGGACGGCCGCCGGGCGATAGCGTGATATCGCATGCCGATATCACCCGCCAGCGCCTGATCCTGGAGCCGGCCCATGACCCAGACACCATCCGGCCCGGCCGCATCTGCACCCGGTTCCCGGAAGGACCCCGTTCAGCTCCTGGTCAGCGCGGTGGGAACGCTGCCGCAAGCTGACCAGGCCATGGTCTACACATGGCTGCTACGGCGCGTCCCCGATCTGGACCCAGGCGCGGCAGGCCAGCTCGCCCGGCCTCACCGGCCGGGCCCGATATCGCTGGCGAACCTCTTCCAGCCGGGTATGACGCTCACCGTGGCGCAAGCCCCCGGCCCGCAGGTGCCGCAGTCCACCGGTCAGCAGATGGTGCCGGTCCGCTTCTCGTCCGAGCAGCACGCCCAGTTGCGGGAATGGTGTACGGAGCACGGCTTCTCGATGGCGACGGTGATCCGGGGGCTCGTCGCCCGGTTCCTCGAAGGCCAGCTTCCCGGGGCTGGCCAGCAGGTATGAGCGGCGGCCCCACCGGGCTGTCAAGACCCACCTCTCACCCTGTGGATGTCATCAGCACATTGTGACTGCCCATCCACAGAACGGGACATCCCCCTGGCTCCGCCCTGACCACGGGCACAGCCTGGCTGCATGGAAAACACACAGCCTTCTCGCGACACCGCCTCCCACGCCGGCGGGGCAGCCCGCCTGCCCCGGGTCCGGCTCAGTTCTCCGGCCGACGTCCTCGCCGTCGTGCCACACCTGCTCGGCTTCCATCCGGCCCGGAGCCTGGTGGTCATCGGGGCCCGCGGCCCGCGCGAGCGGATCGAGCTTGGCTTCCGCTATGACCTGCCCGACCCACCGCAGGCAGCTGCGGCGCACGAGATCGCCAGGCATGCGGTCACCGTGCTCAGCCATCACCGGGTCACCACCGTCATCGCCGTCGGCTACGGCCCTGGCCGGCTGGTGACCCCGGTGTCCGATGCGCTCATGGCGGCTGCCCGGCAGGGCGGGTTCCGGCTGCGCGAACTCATGCGGGTCGAGGACGGGCGGTACTGGTCGTATCTGTGCGGCAACGTGAACTGCTGCCCCGCCGAGGGAGTGGCCTTCACCACCGGCTCGCACCCGGCATCGGCGGTGATGTCCGCGGCAGGGCTGGGGGCCTTACCAGACCGGGAGTCACTGGCCGCCGCGATCGCGCCGCTCACCGGCCCGGTGGCCCGCGCGATGGATCAGGCGGCCGGGCGGGCCTGCGGCCGGGCGGCGAAACTGATAGCGAAGGCGAACCGGGCGGGCACCCGCAACGCCCTGCGGCCGGTCATCGACGAGGGACGGCGGGCGGTCCGGGAGGCGATCGCGGTCTACCGCGGTGGCGGCCGGATCACCGATGACGACCAGTTCGCCTGGCTGCTGATCACCCTGGCCCACCTGGCCGTCCGCGATGACGCATGGGCGCGGATGGAGCCAGCGCATCGCGACGCGCACCTGCGTCTGTGGACCGACCTGGTACGCCGTGCGGGCGCTGCCTGGGTGCCAGGGCCCGCGGCGCTGCTCGCTTTCACGGCCTGGCAGGGCGGCGAGGGGGCGCTGGCCAACATCGCGCTCGACCGGGCACTGGCCGCCGACCCCGGCTACTCGATGGCGCTGTTACTGCGCGATGTCCTTGACGCTGGTGTGCCCCCGTCCGCGGCGCGGGTACCGATGACTCCGGAGGAGGTCGAGGAGAGCTACGCGCAGGCCGGCGAGCCCCGGGAGCCGACGGATGAACCGGGTGTGTGGGCATGAAGCAGACGAATCGCTCAGGCTAGACTTCTTAGCCGTTCGTCCAGGTCGGCGGGAGCTTGCCGGTGCGGCCGGAAGCGTTCATTCTCACTGGGAGACCGGGTGCAGCGAGCGGAGGGAGGCCGGCGTGACCGACGCCGCATATGGGGGACGCCATGATCCGGGGGCCCCGGGAACGGCGCCGCCGCGAGCCAGCCTTCCGCCCCGGGTGAGGGCGGAGCACGAGGCCGCGGTGGCGGCGATCCGCGAAGCTTATGCGGCTCTCCCGCCGGGTGCGCGGGTCCGCCTGGCCAAGCGCACCTCCAACCTGTTCCGGTTCCGTGATCCGCTTCCCGGCCGGCGCCCTGGCACGGGCGCGGCTGACCCGGGCGCGGCTGCCGCGGGCCTGGACGTCTCGGCCTTCGGGCACGTACTGCACGTTGACCCGCAGGCCCGCCGCGCGGTCGTCGGCGGGATGACCACCTACGAGGCGCTGGTCGATGCCACCTTGCCGTACGGCGTGATGCCGCTGGTGGTGCCACAGCTGAAGACGATCACGCTCGGCGGGGCGGTGACCGGCCTCGGCATCGAGTCGACCTCGCTGCGCAACGGCATGCCCCACGAGTCGGTGACCGAGATGGAGATCCTCACCGGGGATGGCCGCGTCGTAACCGCCAGCCCCGGCGGGGAGCACGCGGATCTGTACCGCGGCTTCCCGAACTCCTACGGCACTCTCGGTTATGCGCTCTCGCTCACCATCGAGCTGGAGCCGGTCCAGCCGTATGTGCACCTGCGGCACTTCCGGTACAGCGACCCCGAAGCGTGCATGGCGGCGGTCGGCCAGATCGCGGCAGACGGGAGCCTGCACGGCCACCGCGCCGACTTTGTGGATGGTACCGCGTTCGGCCTCGATGAGATCTACCTGACGGTCGGCGCCTACAGCGAGGTCGCTCCCTGGGTCAGCGACTACACCGGCCAGCGCATCTACTACCAGTCACTGCGCGGCCCGCGGGAAGACTTCCTGACCATCCGCGACTACCTGTGGCGCTGGGACACCGACTGGTTCTGGTGCTCACGCCCGTTCGGGGTGCAGCGCCCGCTGATCCGCCGCGCCTGGCCGCGCCGCTACCGCAGGTCCGACGTCTACCGTGCGCTGGTCGCCTTCGACCGGCGGCACCGGCTGTCCGACACGCTGACCGCCAACCGTGGCCGGGCGCCGCGCGAGGCGGTGATCCAGGACGTGGAGATCCCGCTCTCCAGGAGCGCGGAGTTCCTGCGGTTCTTCGCCGCCGAGGTGGGCATGAGCCCGGTGTGGCTGTGCCCGCTGCGGTTGCGTGGTGAGGCTTCCTGGCCGCTCTACCCCATGCGCCCGGGCGAGGTCTATGTGAACTTCGGATTCTGGGGGACGGTGCCCCTGCCCCCGGGGCGCGCGGACGGGTACCACAACCGCCTGGTCGAGGAGGAGGTTGCGGCGCTCGGCGGCCACAAGGGGCTCTACTCGACGTCGTTCTACTCCCGCGAGCAGTTCTGGGCGCTCTACAACGGCCCGGCGTATGAGCAGCTCAAGCAGGAGTACGACGGCGGCGGGCGGCTCTCGGGACTATACGAGAAGTGCGTACGTGGGCAGTGAGCAGGAGGGATGACAGGCATGGCGCTGGCCGAGGTCTTCGAGAAGGTGGCGGGGCCGGACGCCCCGGTGGAATTCCGCGCATTTGACGGGAGCACGTCAGGCACGTCAGGCGCACCGGTGCGGATCATGGTCCGCACCTCGAAGGCCGTGTCCTATCTTGCCCAGGCGCCGGGTTCGCTCGGGCTGGCTCGCGCGTACGTGGCCGGCGAGCTCGATGTCGACGGCGACATGTACACCGCCCTGGTGCGGATGGGCTCCGTCCAGCAAATGCAGCTGGGACTTGCCGGACGGCTGCGGCTGCTAGGCGAGCTGGGCGGCCCGAAGCTGCTCTTCCCGCGGCTGCCTCCGCCCTCGCAGGAGGTGCGGGTGAAGCGGCGCTGGCTGGCTGGGCGCCGTCACAGCAAGGGCCGCGACGCCAGCGCCATCTCCCACCACTACGACGTGTCCAACACGTTCTATGAGTGGGTGCTCGGGCCGTCGATGTCCTACACCTGTGCCTGTTACCCGCGCGAGGACGCCTCGCTGGAGGAGGCGCAGGCCTGCAAGCACGACCTGGTCGCCAGGAAGCTTGGCCTGCAGCCCGGGATGCGGCTGCTGGACGTTGGCTGCGGCTGGGGTGGCATGGTGCTGCACGCGGCACGCGAGTACGGGGTGAAGGCACTGGGTGTGACCCTGTCCGCCCAGCAGGCAGCCTGGGGCCAGCGGGCGATCGAGGAGGCCGGGCTATCAGGCCTGGCCGAGGTGCGCCACCTCGACTACCGGGACGTGACAGAGACCGGCTTCGACGTGGTGAGCTCGATCGGGCTGACCGAGCACATCGGCAAGAGCCAGCTTCCCGGCTACTTCTCGTTCCTGTTCAGCAAGCTCAAGACGGGTGGCCGGCTGCTCAACCACTGCATCACCAGGCCGGATGACGCCGAGCCCGCCCGGCGCGCTGGCGGATTCATCAACCGGTACGTGTTCCCCGACGGGGAACTGGAGGGGCCTGGCTACCTGGCGTCGCGCATGAACGACGCCGGCTTCGAGATCCGCCACGAGGAGAACCTGCGTGAGCATTACGCGCTGACGCTGGCCGGCTGGTGCGCCAACCTGGACGCGCACTGGGACGAGGCGGTGGCCGAGGCGGGAGAGGGCACCGCGCGGGTCTGGCGGCTGTACTTGGCCGGCTCGCGGCTTGGTTTCGAGCGCAATGTGGTGGCGTTGCACCAGATCCTCGGCGTCAAGCTTGATGAGCAGGGACGCTCAGGGATGCCGCTGCGGCCGCAGTGGGAGCAGTCGGCCGCCCCGGTCGCCGGGTAGCGAAGGCCGCACCGTAGCCATCGGCCGCCCGTGAGGCACAGGCACCAGCCACGAGCACCGGTCGCGGCTGGCCGGATCGGCTTCTTGCCGGTCCACGGCACTGGGCTGCCCGGGAACGGGCCTACCGCGCAGGGCTGACGTGGGAGCCCCGGCCTTTGACCGTCACGACCAGGCCTTGCTCACGCAGCACGGCGATGGCCTTGCGGGCTGTGCCACGGGTGATGCCGAACTCCTGCTCCAGCTGCGACTCGCTGGGCACCGGCCGGTCCGGAAGCAACTGCCCCGGCTCGATGCGGGCGCGCAGGATGTCAGCCACCTGCACATAGATCAGCTACCGCACATGGATCAGCCACCTGCACATAGACAGGCGTGGCGCTTTGCGGGTCTACCGTCTCCCGGCCTGGCATGCCTCACGCCCCGGCCTGGCATGCCTCACGCCGTCGTCACCGCAGACCCTGCCGAACTGCGCTCAGCCCTGGCCGCCGCCTTGCACCCGGACCCAGGCACGGCATGACCACCGCCTCAGCGAGCGGCGCACACCGCGCACCGCCGCCGCGAACTCACCACGAGCTACCCGCCGCAGGGCCACGAG
>OFGU01000028.1_pt1 | contig 17097 bp, 15 predicted proteins | sample 1521841 | NCBI WGS metagenome assembly OFGU01 (sample SAMEA2553413, study PRJEB24118) | soil metagenome
CCATAGCCCTCGCCTGGCACGTCGTAGTCATACCGCCAGGGGAGATCGACGAGACGGGCCTGCATGTATGCAATGTCGCCGGGATGCGCCGTGCCCTGGCGGGCCTGTCCCCGCAGCCGGAATATGTGCTGACCGACGGGTTCCCGGTGCATGGCCTGGGCGTGCCTGCCCTGGCCATGTGGAAAGGGGATGCGGTAGCCGCATGCGTGGCGGCTGCCTCGGTAGTCGCGAAGGTCACCAGGGACCGGCTGATGCGGGATCTGCATGCCCGTTATCCCGTCTACGGCTTCGCCAGGCACAAGGGGTATGCCACGCGGGGTCACATGAAGGCACTCGCTGCCCACGGACCGTGCCCAGAGCACCGGTTCTCCTTCGCGAATGTAGGTGGCGTGGCCCGCGATCATCAAGGCCGGGAGAATTGACCTATGGTTGATCTCATTCGGGCCGAAGCTCCCGTCGTTGCCTGATCGGAGGGGTGACCATGAGCGCGGAGGACCTCGAGAAGTACGAAACCGAGATGGAGTTGCAGCTCTATCGCGAGTACCGGGACGTCGTGAAGCTGTTCACCCATGTGGTGGAGACCGAGCGCCGCTTCTACCTGACCAACCAGGTCGAACTGAACGTCCGGACGGCCGATAACGGCGAGGTCTTCTTCGAGGTCACCATGCAGGATGCCTGGGTCTGGGACATGTACCGGCCTGCCCGTTTTGTGAAGAATGTTAGGGTTGTTACGTTCAAGGACGTCAATATCGAGGAACTGGCCCAGAGCGATCTGGAGATGCCCGACCCCGAGTAGTGTCCTGGCCCGCCCGCACCTCACCTCGCCTGTCTCGCCGCCTTTTCCGCCCCGCCTTGCGCTGCCCGCTCCGCCTTGCGCTGCCCGCCCCCGTCCGGGGCGACGGTTCCCCGGGGCATCTAAGCAGGCGGCTGTGACAAACTCGGCCTTGTTTTCCACAGATGGGTGAATCCTGCCTCACTGTCCACAGCGAAATAATCCGTTCACCGGGCCGGCGCCGCTTCCGGCAACCTCGGCGGCGGAGGTGATGTCACGTGAACACCAAGGACACCCTCGGCCGCCAGGGTGAGCAGGCAGCCGCCGACTACCTGGTACGGGCGGGATTACGGATCCTGGACCGCAACTGGCGATGCGCGGAGGGCGAGATCGACATCGTCGCGGCCGAGCGCAGGGTGCTTGTGATCTGTGAGGTGAAGACCCGCTCAGGAACCCGGTTCGGCACCCCGCTGGAGGCGATCACCCGGAGCAAGCAGGCCCGTCTGCGCAGGCTCGCCGTCCGGTGGCTGGTCGCGCATGGTGTGCTCTTTGACGAGGTGCGGATCGACGTGGTCGGGCTGCTCCGGGACCGGGCGGGCAACTACCTCGTTGAGCATGTGCGAGGGGTGGGCTAGGTGGCGGTCGCACGCACCCACTCGATCGCGCTGGTGGGAGTTGAGGGTCACCCGGTCGAAATCGAGACTGACATCGAGAACGGGCTGCCCGGGCTGTTACTGGTGGGCCTGCCCGATACGGCGCTGCGGGAGGCTCGTGACCGGATCCGGGCGGCCATCATCAACAGCCGTGAGCAGTGGCCTCAGCGCCGGATCACGGTCGGGCTGTCCCCGGCCAGTCTGCCCAAGCGGGGCAGCGGGTTCGATCTGGGGATTGCCGTCTCGATCCTGGCCGCTGCCGGCACAGTCCCGCTGGCGGCCATCGAGGGCGTGACCTTCCTCGGCGAACTGGGCCTGGATGGGCGGCTCAGGCCCGTTCGTGGGGTGCTTCCGGCCGTGGCGGGAGCGGCAGCCGCGGGATTCGACAAGATCGCTGTCGCGGCGGCCTGCGCGCCGGAGGCGGCCCTGGTGCCGGGGCTCAAGGTGCTGGGGTCCCCCAGCCTGGGAGTGCTGCTGGCCTGGCTGCGCGGGGATCCGGCGGCAGGGAGTGCGGTCACGGTCGACATCACCGGCGGCGGGCTGGATTTGGTGCGGGCGGCTGGGCGGCGTCAGGCAGGCACGCCGGAATCAGCCGGGGCCGGGAGCCTGGCAGGAGCGGCGAGCCCGGCGGGCCCGCCGGGGGCCGGGCGCCCGGCGGGGGCCGCGCGCCCGGCGGGGACTACTGGCCCGGCTGGCTTGGACCTTGCCGACGTGCTGGGACAGCCCGCCGCCCGCCGCGCGGCCGAGATCTGCGCCGCCGGCGGTCATCACCTCTCGTTGCTCGGGCCTCCCGGTGCGGGCAAGACCATGCTGGCCGAGCGCCTTCCGACCATCCTGCCTCCCCTGGACCGCCTGGCCGCGCTGGAGGTCACCGCCATCCATTCCGTGGCAGGCACCTTGCCTGCCGGGAGCCCGCTTGTGACCGAGCCCCCGTTCTGCGCGCCGCATCACACGGCGACGAAGGCGGCCATCGTAGGCGGCGGCAGCGGGGTCATCCGTCCTGGCGCCGCATCGCTGGCCCACCGGGGCTGCCTCTTCCTCGACGAGGCGCCCGAGTTCGGGCGGGATGTGCTGGACGCACTGCGGCAGCCACTGGAATCGGGCGAGGTGGTGGTGGCCCGTTCCGGCCTGACTGCCCGGTTCCCGGCCCGGTTCACACTGGTGCTGGCGGCCAACCCGTGCCCATGCGCCAAGGGAGCAGGACCGCAGGCCGCCTGCACCTGTACGCCGGCGGCCCGGCGCCGGTATCTGGCCCGCCTGTCCGGCCCGCTGCTGGACCGGGTGGACGTCAAGGTCGAGTTCCTGCCGGTGAGCCGGGCTGAGCTGCTCAGCGACCGCGGGTTCGCCGAGACCAGCTCGGTGGTGCTGGCGCGGGTCGAGGCCGCACGGCACAGGGCGGCTGCCCGGCTGAGGGGCACCCCCTGGGCGCATAACGCAGAGATACCTGGCAGCGAGCTGCGCCGCGCCTTCGCGCCGGGGCCGGGAGCACTCGTCCCACTCGAACGTGCCATGGACCTCGGGGAGATCAGCGCGCGGGGGGTCGACCGGGTGATCCGCGTTGCCTGGACGCTGGCGGACCTGGCGGGCCTGGCCAGGCCCACGGCCAGCGAGACGAGCTACGCGCTAGGGCTGTGGCTGGGAGTGGGACGGTGAGCGGCGTCCCCGATTCTGAAAGGCTGGCCCGGGCCGCCTTCACCTGTGTGGCCGAGCCAGGCGACCCGGTCATGGGCGCTTTGCTGCGCACCTGCGCTCCGGCGGAAATCATGGCTGCGCTCCGCGAGGGACGCCTGCCGGAACCAGGCACCATCCCCGGGGGCGACAGCGGCCCGGGCCCGGCCTGGCCGGCTGAGATTCCCGGCCTGGACCGGGCGCTGGCCCGGTGGGCAGCGCGGCTCGGGGAGGCACCGGAAGCGACCGTCCTTGATGCCTGGCAGCGGGAAGGCATCCGGCTGGTCTGCCCGACAGATCCCGGGTGGCCGAGCCAGCTCGACGTGCTGGGCGATACCCGGCCGTGGGGCCTGTGGGTGCGGGGCAACGCCGACCTGCGGTACGCATGCCTGCGCTCGGTGTCCATCGTCGGCACCCGGTCGGCGACCGCCTACGGCTCGCACGTGTGCACAGAAATGGCCATGACGCTGGCCGAGCGTGGCTGGACCGTCATCTCCGGCGGAGCGTTCGGCGTCGACGGCTGTGCACACCGCGCTGCCCTGGCAGCGGCCGGGACGACAATCGCCGTCCTTGCCTGTGGCGTGGACCATGCCTATCCGCAGGGCCACCACGAACTCTTCGGTGCCATCCGTGGGCAGGGCGCCACCATCAGTGAATGGCCGCCTGGCCGGATGCCCACCCGGCCAGGTTTTCTCGTCCGTAACCGGGTGATCGCTGCCCTGAGCCGGGGCACGGTCGTGGTAGAGGCGGCGCTGCGCAGCGGCGCGCTCAACACCGCACGGCACGCCCGTGACCAGGGCCGCCCGCTGATGGCAGTACCGGGGCCGGTCACCTCGGTGCTGTCCGCCGGCTGTCACGAGATCATCCGTGAGTGGGGAGCGGTCTGTGTCACCGGGGCCAGGGATGTGATGGAACTGCTGTCCTTCCCCGGCGACGAGGTGCCCGGCCGCCCCCGTGGCCCGCTGCTGCCGCGGGACATGCTCGACCCGGTGACGACGCGGGTGCTCGAAGCCGTCCCCGCCCGGACCGGGCGCGGGCCAGCCAGGATCGCGGTCTCGGCCGGGGTCGACTTCGATACGGTGATGCGCTGCCTCGGCGTGCTGGCGGCCGGAGGCTTCGTCGAGCGCTGCGACCGGGGGTGGCGCATAAGGCGCGGTGTTTAGGAGAATCCTGCCCGATTCCGGGCAGGATTCTTGCTCTTCGCGCCGATGATGGGTCATTCTGTCTGATGTGACAGGTCCGGGACAGCCTCATGAGGAGCTCATCGCGCACCTGACCAGGACCAGTCCGCTCAGCCCGGGGGAGGCAGCGCGAGTGGTGGCGGATGTGCTGGGGTACTTCAGCGAGCCAGCGGAAGCGTTCGTCCGTCGCCGCCACCACGAACTGCAATCGCGGAGGCTGACCAACGACCGGGCGTTCGAGGTCATCGCGGCCGAATTGCCGATGCGGCGGGTGGCGGCGCCGCAATTCTCGCTTCGCCAACTCCGCCGAATCGTCTACGGCTGAAGGAGGCTGGACTGTGTGCGGGATCGTGGCCCACATCGGGAGCCGGGACTGTGTCCCTGTGCTGCTGGAGGGACTAGCGCAGCTGGAGTACCGGGGGTATGACTCGGCCGGCATTGCGGTCATCGGCCGGGCTGGCGACCTGCGCGTGCGTAAGGCGAAGGGACGTGTGTCCGATCTCGCTGCTGGGCTGCCCGCGCGGTTCAGGGGCGGCCCGGGGATCGGGCACACCCGGTGGGCGACCCACGGAGAGCCGAGCGACGTCAACGCGCACCCACACGCCAGCGGGACGGTCGCGATCGTGCACAACGGGATCATCGAGAATGCCGACGACCTGCGCGCGAAGCTGATCGCCGACGGAGCGCAGTTCGCATCGCAGACCGACAGCGAGGTCCTCGCCCACCTGATCGCGGCAGTTGACGCCAGCGACCTGGCAGAGGCGGTGCGCCAGGCGCTGACGTCCGTCGTCGGGACCTACGGCATTGCCGTTCTCGACACCCGCCAACCGGACCGGATCGGCGGTGCCCGCAACCGGCGCCCCGTCGTTCGCGGCTCCTGCCGCCCGCTCACCCGCGCCCTCCAGCCTGACCGCCGCGTCGGTGCGCGCAGCGGGCGCTCGGTCGTGCGCGGCCGCGGCGACAAGGAGATGTTCGTCGCCTCCGACGTTGCCGCGCTGGTCCGTTACACCCGGCAGGTGGTGCACCTCGACGACGGGGAGGTGGCGACCGTGCGGGCCGATGGGTTCAGCACCTCCACGCTGGACGCCCGCACCACCATCAAGAAGCCCTCCGTCGTCGACCTGGGCACTGGGTCATACGACGCCGAAGGCTACCGGCACTTCATGCGCAAGGAGATCCACGAGCAGCCGAAGGCGGTCGAGCGTGTGCTGCGTGGCCGGCTCGACGAGCGGTTCCACACCGCTCACCTCGGCGGCCTCAACCTCGACGCCAGGCAGGCGCGGGAAATCCGGCGGGTGAAGATCCTCGGGTGTGGATCGGCGTACTACGCCGGACTGCTGGGCGCACAGCTGATCGAGGAGATGGCCAGGATCCCCGCCGATGCCGAGCCTGCCTCGGAGTTCCGTTACCGCAATCCCGTCGTTGAGGCGGACACCCTCTATGTCGCCGTCAGCCAGTCGGGCGAGACCTACGACACGCTCGCCGCGGTGCAGGAACTGAAGCGCAAAGGCGGCCGGGTCCTCGGCGTCGTCAACGCGGTCGGCAGCGCCATCGCCCGGGAGTGCGAGGGCGGCGTGTACCTGCACGCAGGCCCGGAAATCTCGGTTACCTCGACGAAGACCTTCACCGCGACCGCTGTCGTGTTCGCATTGCTGGCGCTGCACCTGGGACGTATCCACGATCTGTCCCTGGCGGATGGCGCACGCATCACCGCAGGACTACGTGCGCTGCCGGGGCAGATCACGCAGATTCTCGAAGCGGAGGAGCGCATCGCGGACACCGCCCGGGAGCTGGTGGGCCACCCGGGGATGTTCTTCATAGGGCGGGTGCGCGGCTGGCCTGTCGCGCGGGAGGGCGCACAGAAGCTGAAGGAGGTGTCATATCTGCACGCGGAGGCGTACCCGGCGAGTGAGCTCAAGCACGGCCCGCTCGCGCTGGTGGGCCCGGATCTGCCGACCGTGGCCGTGGTGCCCGACGACGAGTTGTTCGACAAGAACATCGCGACGCTGGGTGAAATCCGTGCCCGCAGCGGCCCGTTGCTGGTGGTAGGGCATCGCGCGCTGGATCCCAGGCTCGCCGACCAAGTGATGCTGGTGCCGCGCAACGAGCCAGAGCTGGACCCGATCCTGCTCTCGGTGCCGCTGCAACTGCTCGCCTACCACGCGGCGGTAGCGCTGGGAAACGACGTGGACAAGCCACGGAACCTGGCCAAGAGCGTGACAGTCGAGTGAGCGGCCCACACCGGGACACGAATCCGGCCAGGCCCGGCGATACTCTTCCGGCGCGGCCCCCGTGCCCCACACTGGGTCCATGAACCAGCCGGGGCACAGCCAGCCGGGGCACGGCCAGCCGGGGCACGGCCAGCCGGGGCACGGCCAGCCGGGGCACGGCCAGCCGGAGCCGGAACCTTTCCCCCTGCCGGAGCAGCTGAGTGCCGCCCTGGCGGCATTCGGCCGCCACCTCTCCGCCGAGCGAGGGCTTTCCCCGCATACTGTCCGCGCCTACCTCGGCGACGTCCACTCCCTGCTTGAGCACGCGGCCCGGTCCGCGATCACCGCCCCGGATGCGCTGGACATCAGCATCCTGCGGCGCTGGCTGGCGGGCCAGTACCGCAGCGGCCATTCCCGGGCGACCCTGGCCCGCCGGGCGGCCGCCGCCCGCACCTTCACCGCCTGGGCCTGTGCCCGTGGCCTGCTCGGTTCCGATCCGGGCCCGCTGCTCGGGACACCCAGGGCCCGCCGCCGGCTCCCCCAGGTGCCACGCCAGGACCAGATGGCAGCCGTTCTCCCCCCGCCCGGCGCCACCGCTGGCCGGGCCACCAGGCAGGGCCTGGATGAGGCGCTGACCCTGCGCGACACAGCGATCATGGAGCTGCTTTACGCGACCGGCATCCGGGTCAGCGAGCTGTGCGGCCTCGACGTCGATGATCTCGACGCGGAGCGCCGCACCATCCGCGTGCTCGGCAAGGGTGGCAGGGAACGGACGGTGCCGGTCGGGGTGCCCGCGCTGCGTGCCGTTCACGCCTGGCAGCGGGCGGGCCGCCCGGCGGTCGCGGCCACGGGCAGTGGTCCTGCGCTCTTTCTCGGTGCGCGTGGGGGCCGCCTCGACCCGCGGACCGCACGCCGGGTCGTGCACGCCTGTCTCGCCGCGGTGCCGGGTGTGCCCGACTCCGGACCGCACGGCCTGCGGCATGCGGCCGCGACACACCTCCTCGAAGGTGGCGCCGATCTGCGGAGCGTGCAGGAGCTTTTGGGTCATGCGTCGCTGGCAAGCACCCAGATCTACACCCACATCTCGGTCGAACGGCTGACGTCCGCCTACCGCCAGGCTCACCCGCGGGCCTGACACCGGTGCCGGCCGCCCAGGCGGCCCGGCCGTGCGCCCGGCGGTGGACGCCGCCCAGGCCCGCCACGCACCCGCCCGCCCGCCGGGAGCGGGTAGACTACGGGCGGTCGCGAAAGTACCTGTGCGCCCAGCGCATCCGGCTTTCCGGCTAATTCGCGCGTCCGCCTGCCGCCGGGCACGTCCGCCAGGACGTCCGGTGGGGCGCAACTCATCGGTCTGCGGGCTCATTACCGCAGTGAGAAGCGCACGGTCGCCAGGACCAACCGACCGCGCCGTGCCCAGAACGCGGCGCATGAACAGGAAGGGGACACCGGCATGGCCCCGGTTGTCACCATGCGGCAGCTGCTGGAAAGCGGCGTTCACTTCGGGCATCAGACCCGGCGCTGGAACCCGAAGATGAAGCGGTTCATCTTCGCCGAGCGCAACGGCATCTACATCATCGACCTCCAGCAGTCGCTGGACTTCATCGACCGTGCCTACGAGTTCATCAAGGAAACCGTCGCCCACGGCGGGACGGTCCTGTATGTCGGCACCAAGAAGCAGGCGCAGGAGGCGATCGCGGAGCAGGCACGCCGGGTCGGCATGCCCTTCGTGAACCAGCGCTGGCTCGGCGGGATGCTGACCAACTTCTCCACCGTCTACAAGCGCCTGCAGCGGCTCAAGGAACTCGACGAGATCGACTTCGACGATGTCGCTGGGTCGGGCATGACCAAGAAGGAACTCCTGCACCTGCGCCGTGAGCGCGACAAGCTTGACCGGTCCCTGGGCGGGATCAAGGACATGTCCCGGACGCCGAGCGCCGTCTGGGTGGTGGACACGAAGAAGGAGCACATCGCGGTCAGCGAGGCGCGCAAGCTCGGCATCCCGGTGATCGCCATCCTCGACACCAACTGCGACCCCGACGAGGTCACCTACCCGATTCCTGGTAACGACGACGCGATCCGCAGCGTTTCGCTGCTCACCCGGGTGGTCGCTGATGCGGTCGCCGATGGCCTGATTGCCCGGGCCGGGGCCTCGAACGGTGAGGACAAGCCGTCCGCGGCGGCGGTCGGCGAACTGGGAGCCGAGGAGCCACTGCCCGAGTGGGAGCGGGCCCTGCTGGAACACACCGCCGCCGTTGACGAGGCGAACCCGGCCGGGCCGCACGCCGGGGCCGGGCCGCACGCCGAGGCCGGGCCGCACGCCGAGCCCGGGCCGCACGCCGAGGCCGGGGCCGAGCCCGGGCCGCACGCCGAGGCCGGGGCCGGGGCCGGGGCTGGCCCGGAGGCGGCGTCTGGGTGACCGCCGGAGGTGCCTAGCCGGCCAGCGGCCACCCACCTTCCCTTGACTGACGAGAAGCGAAAGACGAGGACATGGCGAACTTCACCGCCGCGGACGTGAAGCGGCTCCGGGACGCTACAGCCGCCGGAATGCTTGACTGCAAGAAGGCTCTCGAACAGGCGGACGGGGACTTCGACGCCGCAGTCGAGATCCTGCGCCTGAAGGGCGCCAAGGACGTTGGCAAGCGGGCAGGCCGTACCGCCGCGAACGGGCTGGTCACCGCTTTGCTGGACGGCACTAGCGCCGGGGTTCTCATTGAGCTGAACTGTGAGACCGACTTCGTCGCGAAGACCGATCTCTTCCAGCAGGTGGCGGCGGACATCGCCGCTGCCGCACTGGCCAGCAGGCCCGCCGACAGGCTGGCCGTGCTGGGGGTGGAGGTCCGGCCCGGTGTGACCGCGCAGCAGCTCATCGAGGAGGCGGGGGCCTCGCTCAAGGAGAAGCTGGAACTCGGCAGGTACGCCCTGCTCGAGGGCGGTTACATCGCAAGTTACCTGCACCGGTCCGACCGTGCCCTGCCGCCGACCGTCGGCGTGCTCGTCCAGCTGGACGCGCCGGCCGCCGACGCAGGCAAGGACGTGGCCCAGCAGGTGGCGGCGATGCGGCCGCAGTACGTGACCCGTGAGCAGGTTCCTGCCGACGTGGTCGAGCACGAGCGGCGCATCGCGGAGCAGCTGACCCGTGAGGAAGGCAAGCCGGAGCAGGCGATTCCGAAGATCGTCGAGGGCCGCCTTGGCGCGTTCTTCAAGGATGTGGTGCTCGTGGAGCAGGCCTTCGTCAAGGACCCGAAGAAGACGATCAAGCAGGTCGTCGGCGAGCAGGGTGTCTTTGTGCAGGCTTTCGCCAGGTTCCAGGTGGGGCAGGCAGGCTGAGGTACGCCGGGCTGCCCGCGGTATGCCAGGGGCTACCTTGGGCGCGGACAGCCGGCTGCCTACGGCGGTCCTCCGCTCGGCAGAGGGGGTAACGTCGTGCGGACGGCGCGCGAAAAGCGGCTAGGCACGCTGGCCGGCCGGTGCGGCGAGGGCAGATGCCCGCCGGCAGGTAGTCCAGACAGCCCACGGGACGCACAGGAGCGGCAGTGATAGACGAGATCCTCCTCGAGGGCGAGGAAAAGATGGAGAAGGCCGTCGCGGTCGCCAAGGAGGAGTTTGGCACCATCCGCACCGGCCGCGCACACCCGGCCATGTTCAGCAAGATCACGGCCGAGTATTACGGCTCACAGACGCCGGTGAACCAACTGGCGTCCTTCCACATCCCCGAACCGCGGATGGTTGTGGTGCAGCCCTTCGACAAGTCGTCGCTGGCCGCGATCGAGAAGGCGATCCGCAACAGTGACCTCGGGGTCAACCCGTCGAATGACGGCACCATCATCCGGGTGGTCTTTCCTGAGCTCTCCGAGGAGCGCAGGAGGGAGTACATCAAGATCGCCCGGCACAAGGCCGAGGACGGCAGGGTCTCGATCCGCAACATCCGCAGGCACGCCAAGGACTCACTCGACAAGCTGGTCAAGAGCGGGGACGCGGGCGAGGACGAGGTTCACCGGGCAGAGCGGGAACTTGACGAGCTCACTCATACCTACGTGGGGCAGGTGGACGAACTGCTCAAGCACAAGGAAGCCGAACTCCTCGAGGTCTGACTTGCCATTCAACGACCCGGGCGGCCCGGTGGTGCCGGAGGACGACACCCCCCCGCTGGACCCGGGACCCCGGGCCGGAGCGGACGGTCCCGGGGCGCCGGGCAACGGTGGCACTGCTGGCGGTCGCTCGCGAGCAGGCCGCAATCTGCCTGCCGCGATCGGGGTAGGGCTGGCGCTCGGTGGACTCGCGCTGGTCACCCTCTTCACCGTGAAGGCGACCTTCCTGCTCTACATGGGGGCAGCGGCCGGACTCGCGTTGTGGGAACTGTCGCGTGCGCTCGGGGTCCGGGGCATCCGGCTGCCACTGGTGCCGGTGGCCGTGGGCGGCGTGGCAGCGGTGGCGCTCGCCTACTGGGAGGGCGAGCGTGCCCTCGTCGCCTGCCTGGCCCTGACGACGATCGCGATCCTCGCCTGGCGCATGACCGGCGGCACGGTGGGTTATCTGCGCGATGTGACGGCAGGCGTCTTCGCTTTGCTCTACCTGCCGCTGATGGCGAGCTTCGTCGCGCTCATGCTGGCTGCTCCCGATGGGCCACGGCGCACACTGGTTTTCCTGCTTCTGCCCGTCTGCAGTGATATCGGCGGCTATTTCGCCGGCGTCCTCATCGGGCGGCATCAAATGGCGCCCGGTATCAGCCCGAAGAAGACCTGGGAGGGATTCGGCGGGTCCGTTCTCGTTTGCGTAGTAGCTGGCGGGATCGCGCTGCCCACGCTGCTGCATGGGGCGCTCTGGCAGGGGGTGCTGGTGGGCCTCGCCGCGCTCGCCGCCGCCACCCTCGGTGACCTGGCTGAATCCATGACCAAACGGGATCTGGAGATCAAGGACATGGGCACTGTGCTGCCGGGCCACGGCGGCATCCTCGACCGGATCGACTCCCTGCTGGTCACCGCCCCGGTGGTGTGGCTGCTCCTGCTCGTCTTCATCAAGTAGGCAGGCCCGGATTCCGGGGAAATTACGCCTCCCGGCCGCCATGTTTGGCCTCTTCCGCCGGGGGGAGATGAGGGCCGACTCACTCACGTTCGGGGGGATGGGAGCGGCGCGGAATGTTGAAGCGGCCGATCGGCATCGTCTTCCTCATCTACCTCATCATCGGCATAGTCGTCGCATGGTCCAAGGGCTACCTAACCGTTGGCCTGCTCAAGGGTGTTCTGTCCGCGATACTCGCGATCCTGCTGTGGTGGCTGCCTCTGCTGGGTGTCAGCCTGCACATTCACTAGCGGGAATCACAGCCGCCGGCCCGGTCAATCCGGGCCGGCAGTAGTACCCGGTGGCGACTCAGCGGCCCACCACCCAGCTACGGCGCTGTGCGGCAAGCTGGGTAACCAGGCTCGCCGCCCCGCGCTCTTTGGCCAGCAGCCGTTCCCGTTCGCTGATCGGCAGAATCCACAGCCACCGCACCGGCTCCCCGGCGAAGGAGAATCCGGACAGGTCAGGTACTTCCGGCCCGATCAGCTTGGCCGGGTCGTCGAGCAGCAGCACCGCCTCGTTGCCGCCGCCCAGCGGGAAGGTAGCGGGCTCGTGGTACCAGCGGATGCTGTGGCCAGCCCCGAACCAGGTGATCGCCCGCCAGGGGTACTGGGCCAGCCACAGGAAGATGCGGGCAACGTCGGGGCTGGGCATGGTGGTGGCTATCGCGAGTTCGATCCGGGCGCAGCCGCTGGGGTCCTCCATCACCTGCTCGACCACCGGCATCCGCTGGCAGCTCATGCCGAGTGTGGACAGCACCGTGTAGGGCCGGTGCTCGGTCGGCGGGCGCTCGGACACACCGATGGTGGGCTGCTTGCCGCCGGCGACATCCCAGTATCGTGCGCCCGGCCCCAGCCGGGCGAGCAGGTGGCCGAGCATGGACTGCTGGAAGCCCGCCCACGAGTCCTCCCGCTGGCGCCACCGCCAGAAGGCGGTTGCCCGGTCGGCCCGGGGGCCCAGCCCCTCCATCGCGTCATCGAGCGACCAGCCGAACGGCGTCTGGCCAATCACGTCCCGGCTGTAACCGGGCATGCCCCGGGACATCTCACACCATCCTGGGATGACCGCAAGCAACTGGCCGCCCTCGATGATGGCCACACCGTCGCCTTCCTCGAACCACAGGGCACGCAGGGTCCTGGCATCCAGGGGTGGCCGGCCGCCGGGGTGCTTGGTGTGCCCGGCGGGCATCAGCGGCGCCTCGCCGGCGTCCAGCCGCGACAGATCTGTGCTCGGCGGGGCTGGCTGGTGGTTCGCGATCCATGCGGCACCGACCACTACGTCGGCGTCGTGCAGGTAGGCCGCGGTCGTCGTACCGTCGTACTCGACCACCACGCGCCGGCTGCCGTACGGGCTCTCGCTCTCCAGCAGGATCCCCGGCTGACCTTGATGAGTGGCCAGCCGTGAGCCCCTGGCGCCCTTGCGCAACGTTGCCATGTGTCGAAATCTACTGACTCGACGCAGGTCATGAATGCGGGCGGGCAGATATTGTTGAGTTAGGTCGTGGGCGGCACCTGCCCAGCGCGGGCCTGGCCGGACTGTCAGTGCCGGGACTGTCCCGGCAACCGGCCAAGGACGCGGCCTGTAACCAGCCAAAACGCCGGATCGTCACCGTTGCGGCACTAGTGGCGAAGACCCCGGCACCCGAACGAAGACCCCAGCACGCCGAACGGAGCAGCGTTGCCCGGCACCCGATCCCGGCCCCCCCGTCATCTCGCCGACCTTGATCCGGCCGCGCGCCGTGCCGCTGCCGCGGAACTCGGTGGCGAGCCCTTCCGGGGAGACCAGCTGGCACGCCACTATTTCGCCAGGCTGACCGATGATCCCGGGGAGATGACCGACCTGCCGGCCGCCACCCGGGCCGGCCTGGCCAGTGCGCTGCTGCCCCGGCTGCTGACCGCCGAGCGGGAGCAGTCCTGTGACCAGGGGATGACCCACAAGACGTTGTGGCGGGCTTTCGATGGCGCCTATGTGGAGTCGGTCCTCATGCGCTATCCGGCGCGCGTGACCATATGCGTATCGTCGCAGGCTGGCTGCGGGATGGCCTGCCCGTTCTGTGCCACCGGCCAGGCGGGGCTGACCAGGAACCTTTCCGCCGCCGAGATCGTCGCGCAGGTGGTGGCGGGTGCGCGGGCACTGGCCCGCGGCGAGGTGGCGGGCGGCCCCGGCCGTGTCTCCAACGTGGTGTTCATGGGCATGGGTGAGCCGCTGGCCAACTACGCCCAGGTCATGATCGCCTTGCGGCGGCTCACCGATCCGGTGCCGAGCGGGCTCGGCATCTCCCAGCGGTCGGTGACCGTCTCCACCGTCGGTCTGGTCCCGGCGATCAGGCGCCTGTCCGCCGAGGGGCTCTCGGTCACCCTGGCGGTATCCCTGCACGCACCCGACGACGAGCTGCGCGACGAGCTCGTGCCCGTGAACAAGCGCTGGAAGGTGGCCGAGGTGCTCGGCGCCGCCTGGGACCATGCGGGCGCCACGGGCCGCCGGGTCTCGATCGAGTATGCGCTGATCCGAGATGTCAACGATCAGCGGTGGCGGGCCGGCGCTCTGGCCGGCCTGCTCTCCGGCAAGCTGGCGCACGTCAACCTGATCCCGCTCAACCCGACTCCCGGATCGCGATGGACGGCGTCCACGCCGGGCGCGACACGGGAATTCGTGGCCGCCCTTGAGGCACGCCAGATCCCGGTGACGGTGCGGGACACCCGTGGGCGCCAGATTGACGGTGCCTGTGGTCAGCTCGCGGCTTCGGCCAGGCCGAGCGAAGGCCCACGCGTGCTCCCGCTCATGCCGCCAGTGCCATCGGCGGAGTAAGACCCGGGTAGCGTTATCGCCCATGGCGATAAAGGACGCTGCGGTGCGGGGAAGCCGCATCCTGGCGTGGCGCCTGGTTCACCGGCTCTGGCGGGCAGCCGAGCGGGCTGGGGCCATTACGGCGGACACGCCCGCTGGACGCTCGTTCGCGGCGTTCGGCCCCGGTTCGGTGATTGGTTTCCCGGCCGCGGCCCTGTACAACCAGCGCTGGATGGAGATCGGCGCGGGCACGCTGATCGCTCCCCAGGTGAGCCTGAGCGCAGGGATGCTCCCGGGCCAGGATCTGGGCGATGCCCCGGTGCTGCGGATCGGTGACCGCTGCGTCATCGGCCGGGGCAGCCATATCGTCGCCCACTACTCCATCGTGATCGGTGACGACGTCTTCACCGGGCCCTACGTCTACATCACCGACCAGAACCACGGGTACGCCGATCCTGACGTCCCGATCGGGCGGCAGTGGCCGAGCAACGTCGCCGTCTCCATCGGCGCCGGGAGCTGGCTCGGTGCCGGGGTGGTCGTGCTGCCCGGCGCCGCTATAGGCCGGAATGTGGTGGTCGCTGCCGGGTCCGTGGTACGCGGGCAGGTGCCAGACCATTGTGTGATAGCCGGAGTCCCCGCTAAGGTCGTCCGCGAGTACGTGACAGGTAACGGCTGGTCACGACCTTTGCCGGCGAGCAAGGATCCTGGCTGATCGGGCGGGAAACTGGTCTGGCGTCTGTCACGATGGACAAGACCGCCATGAAGTCCCGGCGGCGGTTCCGCTTATGCAGTCGTATGGTTACGGGAAGACACTATCCGGCGCAGGAGCGCCGACATGCGAGAGGGCACGTGCAGGGACCGGACACTCTCGTTGCGACCGCGGCGTATCAGCCAGAGCCGACGGCTGCCGCTGCGGCACGCCGGTTCGTCCGCGACACGCTGCAGACCTGGCTCATCACCGGTGCTGCGGCCGACGGCCATGGGCTGGTCGACGATGCCGTGCTGCTCACCAGTGAACTTGTCACCAATGCGGTGGTGCACGCGGGGACGCCGGTCGAGGTCACCTGCAAGCTGGCCGACGGCGGGGTCGAGGTGGTGGTCAGCGACGGTCACCCCGCCAAGCTGGTGCCCGAGCCGCCGGAGAACGAGCACATACCTGCCGAACGCACCAGTGGCCGCGGCCTGCTGCTGCCCGCCGCGCTCGCGTCCGCGTGGGGGGTCACCTATGGACGTGCCGCCAAGGCGGTGTGGTTCCGGATCGGGCAGCCCGGTTCCGGTCCGGGACTGAGCCCCGGCCGCGGTGATGCTCAGGCGGCCGACCTGGGCACGGAGGCGGGCATCAGCCTGCAGGCCGGTGCCGATAGCCCGCTGGATGGGTCTGCCGCGCTGGCGGCCGCGCTCCGGCAGGCCGCGATCACGGCGGAACCGGCCGCTGCCGGCGAGGCCCGCCGGAACGGTTCTCACCACTGGCTGGTTCCGTCCCCGGGTGATCCGGGGTACGGGGAGTTGCTCGCGAGCACAGTTGAGTCCGCGCGTGCGATGGCTGGCGCGGACGCCGCCTATGCCCTGATGGCCGACGAGGACGGCGATCTCCGGCTGCGGGCTGCGGCGGGAAAGTTCCCGCCGCAAGCGGCGCCCCCGGCCGGCCAGGACATGCCGGCGGCTGAGATGAGTGGTGCGTCGCTGGCGGCGGTGCGGGCTGCGGCCGGGGCGGCCCCGTCGATCCTGACCGTGCCGTTCATGGTGGACGGCCGGGTGACCGGCCTGCTCGCGGTGGCGGCCGCGACTGCGGACAGGTTCCGCGATGACGAGGCCGTGCGGCTCCAGCAACTGGCGGATCGATGCGGTCCGGCCCTGGAGCGGGCCCGGCTGGGTGAACTGGAGCGGGTCAGGCGCGGGCGGATCGGCGCGCTCGTGCAGGCACGCGGGCTGCTCATGGGCAGGTTTGGCGCCGAAGATGTCATGACCCTGGCCGGTCAGGCCGCGGTGCCACGGCTTGCGCCCTGGTGCGCGGTGCTGCTGCCGGCCGGGGCGCTGGCAGGCACGGGCCTGAATGGTGCTGGGCTGGCGGGCACCCGGCCGGAGGGCGCGGGCAATGGGCTATGGACGGCGTATGCACGGCATATGGACGAGACCCGGTCCGGTGCCCTTGCCTGGTTGCTCGACCGGGTGTGTGAAGGAAGATCAGATTCTGAACCGCCGCCGCGGGCGCCTCGTCACGGCCCGGCGTGGCGGTGGCCGCTGGCCGTCCCCGGACTGGCTCAGGGACCCAGCGGCGCCAGCGAACTGGCGGGCGATACCCCCTGGTGCTTCCCGCTGACCCCGGATGCGGGCGCGGGCGTGCTTGCCGGAGCGGCCGCGCCGCGCGGGTTGCAGCCTCCGTTTGCGGGGCTGTCACACATCGACGTTCGAGCAGCGGACGTGGCCGCCGCGGGCCGGACGTACGTGCTGCGCGAGGAGCAGCGGGGCGTGCTCGAGCGCGGCGCCGTTGGTGATTCCATCGGCCGGGCGCTGGGGTTCGCCTGGGCGCCGGCGGCCGCGGCGCTGGCCGGCGGGCTGGCCGGGGTCATCGCCGCCCTCGGGATCAGCCGTTCCGACCGGCGGCTGCGCGAACGTGATGAGATCGCCGAGGCCATCGGGGTGCCGGTGCTCGCGTCGGTGCCGGTTGAGCACCCGTCCGACACCGCCGGGTGGAAGACGCTGCTGGAGGAGTACGAACCGGGCCCCGTGGACGCCTGGCGGCTGCGCAAAGCCCTGCAGGACCTGGG
>OFGU01000029.1_pt1 | contig 17051 bp, 16 predicted proteins | sample 1521841 | NCBI WGS metagenome assembly OFGU01 (sample SAMEA2553413, study PRJEB24118) | soil metagenome
CACTCGTCAGACGCGGGAGACCGCCCTAGCGGCCGACCCACGCCGCCCGCGTGTGGGGAGCGACGAGGGCGCGGGGGATGGCGCGCACTCTAAGGCGGGTGGCTTCGCTTACGCGGGAGTGCCGTACAACACGGGTGCGGACGCTGTTATCCGCAATGCAGGGGCGATGTTCAGGCACGCTCCACGCGGGCGCGGCGTGCGGGTGGGTGGCCGCAACGGCGGGCGCGAGCCGGTAGAGGAGCAGCACGGCCCCGAACGGGAGCGCGGGCGGGACGAGCACACCGAGCAGCCACGTCACCCAGCCGCCAGCGAGCACGCCGCCGGCGTGCTGCGCGACACTTTTTGCCCGCTGGACACGGGGCACAAAGTCCGCGTCCGTCGTTTACCCCGTGGCGTACGGAGGCACCGATGATGACCGCCGCAACATGTGAACCCGGTGCGGTGCTGGCTGAATGCGACGACAGCGCACTGCTTACCTGTATAAGAACCCGTGACGAAGGCGACCAGCTACGCGCCGCGGCCTGCGAGGAACTGGTGATCCGCTACCAGTCGCTGGTCCGCAGCTGCGTGCAGCGCTACCGGGACAGTCCCGAGCCGGTGGAAGACCTGATGCAGGCCGGGTACGTCGGCCTGCTCAAGGCGATCAACAACTTCGATCCGGAGATCGGGAGCAACCTGGCCGCCTACGCGCAGCCCTGCGTCAGCGGCGAGATCAAGCGGCACTTCCGCGACAAGCGCTGGCAGGTGCACGTCAAACGGTCTGCGCAGGAACTTCTGCTGCAGTTGCGCAAGGCACGCGGAGAGCTGGCCCAGGAGCTGGGCCGCTCGCCCCGGGACGAGGAACTCGCCGCCCACCTCGGTGTCAGCATCGACGAACTGCTCGACGCGCGCCGGGCCGACATGGTGTTCCACTCCCATTCCCTGGACGCCCCGCTCTACGGCCAGGAGGATCCGACCACCCTCGCGGACCTGCTCGGGCAGGAGGATCCGCAGGTCGAGCACACTCTGGACATGGAGTCCGTGCTCACCCACTGGAACGAGCTGCCGGAGCGCGAGCGGCGGATCCTGACCATGCGCTTCTACGGCAATATGACCCAGGCCCAGATCGGGGAGCACCTGGGCATCTCGCAGATGCATGTGTCCCGGCTGCTCGCCCGCGCGCTGCGTTACCTGCGCGGCTGCCTGCTCGAAGGGGAGGATGATGGCGCCGGGACCGGCCAGGCCGGCGCAGCCTGAGCTGCCGGGCCCGGCCGGCCCGGTCGTAGTGTGCGACAACGGCCCGGACATCCTGCTCTCCAGCCGCCGCCCGCAGGACCTGCCGGCCTTCTGCCACGCGATCGAGCGGATCTTCGGCCACGCGAGCTGACCGCCGCCGGGCCAGCCTCGCGGCGGGGAAAGCGCCCTGTCAGGCCGACCAGCGACGGCGGCGTGGTTCCCGGTCGCCGGCCAGACCCGGCAGGGGCACACTGGAGCTGATGAGCAGGACACCAGAGGCGGACCGGCTCAAGCTCCCGCACGGATACACCAACGCGACCACGCGAAGCGCAGGCGTTGTGCGCAAGTCGTATCTCGGTCCCGACGCGGACCGGCGGTTCCGGGTGGAATATGCGGCACTTGTGCGCATGTAGAAGCGGACATTCCGGGCGCGTGATCTGCGGCGTGCTGCTCACGGTGTCGCGATGCGCGCCGTCAATGGCGTTGTGGTGGTCATGGTGAGCGTCGCGACCGGGCCGCGGGCATGACGGTGCCCGGGCTGGCGGGAAATGGTCAGCTGCCAGGCGCAGGCGCGAGGTAGCGGGCCAGGCCGAACCGGCCCAGCAGCGGCCACAGGTCCGCAGTCGTGAAGCCGTACCCGGTGATCGCGGCGTGCGCGGCCGCCGCGACGGCGCTGAGCGCGTCACCCAGCGGTGACCCGGACGGCGCCGGCAGCACCGGGTCGCTGCCGCCGATGAAGCCGAGGTCCTCCACCGCCGAGCCAAGGTGGCACCACTCCCAGTCGACAACCGCCGGCACATCGCGGGCGTCGCTGCTGAGCAGCAGGTTCTGCGGGCCGAAGTCGCCATGCACGATCACCTCGCCGCTGCCGGGCAGGCCCGGGAACGGCTGCCGGGCCGATCCCGGACAGGCGCCGCCGGAGCTGACCGCACAAGCGCAGCACGGCCGGTGCGTGACGGTCATCCTCCAGGGCATCCTGCCCGTGCCAGCCGGCTACTGCCCGGACACAAAGCTCACCCTCGCGGCCCGGCAGGACGGCTGGCACCGGGAACCGGCCAGCTAGCGTCGCCGCCATGCTCATCTTGAGTGACGCGAACACGCTACGGGCGAGATCACCGGGTGTCTTGACTGAGGCCAGCGCGAGAGCAAGACTTGGAGTACGCAACCCTTCGCAACTATCGGCAGAGGCAACCATGCGCTTAACGTTCGTGGGCAAGGACCCGGACTCCAACCCGACCGGGTCACCGACCGTGTACCGCACGGATCGGAACACCTGGATCATCCAAGGCTGGACCGTGACTGACCCGGAAGCAATCTCGGAGATGAAGATTCCCGAAGGCGAGACCGCTGTCGAGATCCCCGACAGGATCGTGCATTACCTCACGCAATGAACATGGAACGGATATCAGACGAGGAATTCGGTAAACTGCTTACCACCTTCGAGCGCGAACTCGTTCATCTGGAGACACGCGACGCGTACGGCACTGCGGTGGAACTTCCGCACATGGCCAAGTGGGCGTCGGGCGAAACCGACGACCTTGAATGGCTGCAAGGATGGTGCGCAGTACTACGTGAGGCGGCGAGCGCTGGTAAGCCGGTCCGCCGGGCCCGGATCGTCTCCGAACCCCTCAGTGACTACCAGCGCTGGTCATACAGCATTGCCCAGCCCATGGTCGACGCCGGCGAGGACATCCGGTGGGTGCCCCGCAGACTCGTGTCCTCCATCGCAATCCCCGGAAATGACTTCTACCTGATAGACAACCTTCTCGTGGTCTTCCTCATCTACACCGGGAACGGGCTGGACGCGGGCAAGTTCACGTCCTCCGACCCGGCAGACATCCAGCTCTGCCGATCGTCGTTCGACGCCGTGTGGGAGCTTTCCGTACCACACCATGAGTATCACCCCCTCTAGCTCGGCCAAGCAGGCCCGGGAGGCACTAGGCGCGCGGCTCCGGGAACTCCGCAAAGACGCTGGCCTAACAGCCAGGGCACTAGCGGCAGCCACTAGCCAGCACTTCACCCGGGTCAGCAAAATCGAGCACGGGGTCCAGGCTCCGAGTGACAACGACATCCGCGACTGGTGCCGTGCCTGCGCCGCCGAAGACCAGATCCCTGACCTGATCGCCACCGCCCGCGTCGTGGAATCTTCCTACCTTGAATTCCGGCGGCAGGCCCGCTCTGGTATGAGGCGCGTCCTGGGACCCCATACCGTCCAACTGTACGAGAACACTGAACTGTTCCGGGTCTATGAGCACAACGTGATACCCGGCCTTTTCCAGACCGCCGAATATGCGGCAGCCATGCTGTCGTTCTGGGTCCAGTTCCTTAACACCCCTGATGACATTCAAGCTGCCGTTGCCGCCCGCATGGAACGCCAGCGCGTCATCTATCACCGCCACAAACAGTTCTCCGTGATTCTGGAGGAACAGGCACTTCGCACATGGTTTGGCACCGCCGAGACCCAAGCCGGCCAACTGGACCGCCTGCTCGCCGTCATGTCACTGCCAACCGTGACCCTGGGCATCGTTCCCATGATGAAGGAAAGGGCTGCGGTCCCGTCCGCAGGGTTCTGGATCTTCGACGAATCGCTGGCCGCACTAGAGACTCCCACCGCGAGTATCGAAGTCACCCGACCACAAGAAATCGGGCTGTACGTCAGCATGTTCGGCTACCTCCAGAAGGATGCGGTCTACGGGCAGGCGGCACGACGACTCATCACCAACACCCTCCACGAACTTGCGCAACTAATCGCAACTTTGTAGACCGTCAGGCAGTGCCGTTCCTACCGTTGCCTGCATGGACCACCCAGCTGCTGAGTGCCCGCCCGCCCCGGCACGCAATACGAGCCACGCAATGCGGCCCAGGCCCGATGACGGAACAGCCACGCCAGCCGCCGTATCCCAGGACGTCGCTGCCGCCACCTCACAGCCGGACCTGACTGACCCCACGTCCGCGCATCCCGCCCGCCCGCAATCGTGGATGTCTGATCTCCTGCCCGCTGGCCCTGGCCCCCGGTTCGATCCCGCGGTGCCGCATCCGCCCCGCGTGGTCCGCTCCCTGGCAGGTGAGTGGGGCATCCGCCAGTACCTGGATATCGGCACGGGCCTGCCCACCCCGGCGCCACCCACGAGATCGCCCAGGCCATCGCGCCGGATGCCTGCGTCGTCTACTGCGACAACGACCCCTGGTGCTGGTGCATGCCCGTGCCCTGCTCACCAGCACCGGCCAGGGCTCGTGTGACTACATCGACGCCGACCTGCGCGACACCCCGGCCATCCTCGCCGGGGCCACCCGGACACTCGACTTCACCAAACCGGTTGCCGTGCTGCTGCTCGCGGTCCTGCACTTCATCGCCGATCCAGATGACCCATAGCACTCGGCTCCTTCCTATCCGCGCGGCCAGGTGCGCGAAGACCCTCGTCCTGGCCCCGCTACCCGCGCCGGCTGGGCTCAACCCGTTTGATCTGCGCCCCGGGGGTAGCTGCACAGCCGTACTGGCCGCCCCGTCCCCGCCGGGGCGGCCAGACCTATCTGAACCAGCACCCGAAGCCAGAACGTGGAGTGGGTATGGGGCTGCCAGCCGGTCAGCAGCGGATCCTTGACGCGCTTGAGAACCGGATGCGGGTTCACGACCCGCAGCTCAGTTCGGCGTTCGCCGCGTTCACCAGGACCGCGCGCCACACCGGCATGCCGGAGTGGGAGCGTCTGACCGGCTGGCGGGAGGGCTGGCGCCGGACCCGGTCCGGGTGCAGCTCATGGCGGACCGGACGGCCTGCGGGCCTGGGCTGGCTGATCGCGGTACTACCGGCCTTCATGCTGGCAGCAGCGGTCGGCCTGGTGATCGCCGGTATATGACGCGGCGCCGGCCGGGCTGGCCGGGGACGGTCAGGCGGGCAGTGGTGGTTCGCCTACCCGCAGCGCCAGCATGGTGATGTCATCCCTGATCTGGCCCTGGCAGAACTCCACCGCCAGTTCCTGCAACCGCGTGAGGATCTGGCCCGGCGCCTGCCCGGCCAGGGCTGCGACCTCGCCGGGCAGCCGGTCATCGAAGTAGCCGCCCGCTGGCCCGCGGGCGTCGGCGAGCCCGTCACTGTAGAACAAGATCACATCGCCGGGGGACAGGTCGTGCTCCTCCACGCACGGGCCGGCGTCGGGAAAGATGCCGAGCGGCAGGCCTCCGCCCTTGAGCTGATGCACCCGCCCGTCCGGCCGGATCAGCACCGGCGCCGGATGCCCGGCACTGCCGAGTGAGACCGCCAGCGACTGGTCACGCCACCGCATGTGGGCGGCGCAGGCAGTGACGAACCGGCCGCGGAACTCATCGGCGAGAATGATCTCGTTCGCACTGGCGAGCACGGTGGCGGGATCGGCGGTCGAATGCGAGACCACCCGGATCGCATGCCGCGTCGCGGCGCTGACCGCGGTCACACCCTCGCCGCGGCCGGAGGCGTCACCGATCGCCACCCCCCAGCCGGAGCAGGTGCGGTACACGTCGAAGAAGTCCCCGCCGACCTCCGGGCTGCCCGTTGCTGTCAGATGCGCCGTGGCCACCTCGACACCGGGGATGGCGGGCAGCTGGCGCGGCAGGAGACTGTCCCGCAGCGCGGTGGCGATCCGGCTGTGGCGACGGACGGTGCGGTCCATCTTGATCGCGAGGGCAAGCTGCTCGCCGATCTCCTCCACGAGCCCGAGATCGGCCAGGTCGAAATGCCCGGTGCTGGCGTGCCGGGCCAGGGTCAGCGTTCCGTGGGCCTGCTCACCGTCGGTGAGCGGGACACTCAGCACCGAGGTCGCGCCAAGCAGCATGAGCAGGGGCACCCCGTCCGGCCCCTCACCGAGCAGGCCGGCGTCCTCGGCCCGCGCGATCAGCTGGGAACTGCCGCTGTCGTGCACTATCCATGACAGCGACCCAGGCTGCGGGTCGTGTGCCGCCACCACCCGGGCCAGTTCGGCGGCGCGCTCATCCTGCCCGCCAGCCACGAATTGCCGGCGCAGCCGCTGGTCCCGGGCGACGTCCACGATGACCCAGGCGGACATCTGGTCGGCAAGCAGCCGCGCACACCGCTGGAGCGCGACGGTCTCGTTCAGCGGTGCGTTCTCCAGCAGCAACCTGGCGACCGCGGTCATCAGGTCGAGCCTGCGGGTCATGGCCCTGACGACCGGGCCAGCCGCGCCGTCCTGGGGAGCGGCGCCGCTGTGGGCCGCCGCCGGGCCGCCGTTGCCGCGGCCGGTCTTCGGCTCACTCCTGCCACCCCGGGCCGGCGGTGAGGCGGCTTCCCTGACCGCGATGATGATCTGGTCGGCGTCCCCACGCAGGCGGGCGAGGCCGACCGTCAGCTCACAGTGGGCCGTCCCGTCCCCGGTGAGCAGCTCGCACTGGAGCTGCCTGGTCGTCCCGGTCCGGATGACCGCGGCCAGCTGGCTGTCCACGGCGGCACGCGAGGGCAGGTCGACAAATGCCGTGAATTCCCGGCCGGTGGCATATCCGCTGCCGGTGCGCAAGAACTCGCCCGCCGCCCGGTTGACACGCCGCACAGTGCCGTCGATCTCGACCAGGAAGTGGGTGCCGCCGAGGGCATGCTCCCAGTCGAGCTCGCTGAACCCATCCTCGTCGCCGGCGAAGGCCGCCGCCAGGAGCGATCGGAGCGCCGACACCTCGGCGGGTGTGAGGTCGGGACTGGAGACCCGCCTGATGCGTCCCTCGCCCGGCGGATCGCCGGTGCCCGTGTCCATGGCGGCAGTCTATGGCCGGGCCGGCGCGACGGGTCGCGCCAGCTGTGGTCGAATCCCCGTGTCCGCCCGGCGGGGCTCCTCCCGGCGCGGGCGATGGACGCCGACCGACAGGAAGGATCGCCGATGCCGCCACCCGCCCGGCCGCGGATCGTCTGTGCCGGGATGCTCGACACGAAGGGACCCGAGATCCGACACCTCGCCGAGATGGTCGCCGCCTCGGGCGGTGAGCCGATCGTCATGGACCTCAGCCTCGGCGCGATGGTCGACTGGGCGGATGTCTCACTGCCCGAGGTCCTCGCGACGACGGACACGGGACTCGAGGACGTGTTCGCCGCCCCGCGCGCGGACGCCATCGAGCTCGTCGGACGGGCCGGCGCCCGCAAGATCCTCGAGATCGGCGCGCTGGCCGGCTATAGCGGCATCTGGCTCGCCCGTGCCCTGCCCAGTGACGGCCAGCTCATCTCCGTGGAGGTCAGCGAGAAGCACGCCGCCGTTGCCCGCGCGTCGCTAGAGCGCGCCGGGGTGGCCGATCGCGCCGGGCGCGGGGACGAGGCGCAGAAGGCACTGCTGCGGGTCGCCCTGCCCGCCGCCAAATACTGGGTCTGCAAGCGGGCCTCCGCGCATGCGGCGGAGGCGCTGGAATGCCTGGGCGGGAACGGCTACGTGGAGGAGTCCGGCATGCCCCGGCTGTACCGGGAAGCACCGCTGAACTCGATCTGGGAGGGAGCGGGAAACGTGACCGCCCTGGACGTGCTCCGCGCACTCGCCCGCACCCCGGCAGCGGCCAGTGCTCTGCTCGCAGAACTGGACCTGGCCGCTGGCGGCGACCGCCGCCTTGACGCAGCCGTGGCGGGCCTGCGCGACCTGCTGGCCGGGCTGGAGGCAGCGACCACCCTGGAGGCCCAGCACGGCGCCCGGCGGCTGGCCGGGCTGATCGCTGTCACCCTGCAAGGCGCCCTGCTGGTGCGGCACGCTCCCGGGCCGGTCGCGGACGCGTTCTGCGCTACCCGGCTCGGCACCACCGGCCCGGGTGGGCCTGGCGCCCCGTACGGCATGCTGCCGGACGGGCTCGACCTGGCCGCGATCCTTGAGCGTGCCCGGGTCCTGTCGCCGGGGTAGGGTCGGCTGATGCGCCTCTGGCCGGGAACCCCTTACCCGCTGGGCGCGACCTGGGATGGCGCCGGCACCAACTTCGCGCTGTACTCCGAGGTGGCCGAGCGGGTGGAACTGTGCTTGGTCGGTGACGATGACGGGACGCGTACCGAGACCCGGGTCGAACTGACCGAGGTCGACGGGTTCGTCTGGCACGGCTACCTGCCCGGTATCGGGCCCGGCCAGCGTTACGGTTACCGCGTCCACGGCCCTTACGAGCCTGCCCAGGGACACCGGTGCAACCCCGCGAAGCTGCTGCTCGATCCGTATGGAAAGGCAGTCGACGGCCAGGTTCGCTGGCACGAGTCGCTATTCGGCTACCAGTTCAGCGATCCGGCGGTGGCCAGCACCTCCGACAGCGCCCCGTTCATGCCCACGAACGTGGTGGTCAACCCGTTCTTTGACTGGGGCAATGACCGGCCGCCCCGGACGCCCTATCACGAGACAGTCATCTACGAGGCGCACGTGCGGGGACTCACCCTGCGCCATCCTGACGTCCCGCCGGACCAGCGCGGCACCTATGCCGGGCTGGCACACCCGGCAGTGATCGAGCACCTGTCCAGGCTCGGGGTGACCGCCGTGGAACTGATGCCGGTGCATCAGTTCGTCCCCGAACATGAACTGGTGGAGCGGGGACTGACTAACTACTGGGGATATAACACGATCGCCTTCCTCGCCCCGCATAACGGCTACGCCTCGGCCGGCCAGCCCGGCGGCCAGGTCGGCGAGTTCAAGGCGATGGTGAAGGCCCTGCACGAGGCCGGCATCGAGGTCATCCTGGACGTGGTCTACAACCACACAGCCGAGGGCGACCACCGTGGCCCGACCCTGTCGTTCCGCGGTATCGACAACGCCGCCTACTACCGCCTCAACGACGACGACATGCGCCACTACCTCGACTTCACCGGGTGCGGGAACAGCTTCAACGTCCGCTACCCGCACGCGCTCCAGCTGATCATGGATTCACTGCGTTACTGGGTGCTGGACGCCCACGTGGACGGGTTCCGCTTCGACCTCGCCGCCGCTCTCGCCAGGGAACTGCACGATGTGGACCGGCTGTCAGCCTTCTTCGATCTGGTGCAGCAGGATCCGGTGGTTTCGCAGGTCAAGCTGATCGCTGAGCCGTGGGATGTGGGCGAGGGTGGCTATCAGGTGGGTAACTTCCCGCCGTTGTGGAGTGAGTGGAACGGGAAGTACCGTGACACGGTGCGGGACTTCTGGCGCGGCCAGGCGGCGACCGTACCGGAGTTCGCTTCCCGCCTGTCCGGCTCCAGCGATCTGTACGAGACCAGCGCGCGCCGCCCGGTGGCATCAACCCACCTCGCCACCCCCCCTGACCGCTTCCCCCTGACCGACCTGGTCTCCTACGGCCACCAGCACAACGAGGCCCACGGCGAGGACGGCGCGGACGGCAGCGACGACAACCGGTCCTGGAACTGCGGCGCGGAAGGGGAAACCGGGGACGAGGCCATACTCGGCCTACGGGACCGGCAGCGGCGCAACTTCCTCGCCACCCTCTTCTGCTCGCAGGGCGTGCCGATGATGCTGGCCGGGGACGAGATGGGCCGGACACAGGGTGGCAACAACAACGCGTACTGCCAGGACAACGAGGTGTCCTGGGTGAACTGGGACCTGGCCGGCAGCCAGGCCGCACTGCTGGAGTTCACCCACGACCTGGCCGCCCTGCGCCGGGAGCATCCGGTGTTCCGGCGCCGCCGTTTCTTCCGCGGCCGCCCCGACGACGGTGGCGGCCTGGCCGATATCGCCTGGCTCACCCCATCCGGCCGGGAAATGACCGACGGTGACTGGAACACCGCCTACGCACGGGCCATGATGGTGTTCCTCAACGGGGACGCCATCACCGAGCCAGGGCCGCGCGGCGAGCGGGTTGCTGACGACTCATTCCTGATCCTGCTCAGCGCCCACCACGAGCCGCTCACCTTCACCCTGCCCGGGCCCAAGTTCGGCCAGTGCTGGGCGGTCACGATCGACACGGCGGCCGGGATGGCCGGCGAGAAGGACGATGGGGCGCAGCACCTGGCCGGTGAGCAGATCCTGCTGCCCGGCCACTCGATGATGGCGCTGCGCAGGATCGCAGCCGCGGGCTAGCCGGGCCGGCCGGGCCAGCCGGGCAGGTGCCGTGGTCAGCCGCGGCTGGCGATCCCGGCTACCAGCAGGACCAGGATGAAAGTGCCCAGCCCGACCGCGACATGCAGGGCGACAGCGGCCACCGGGAAGTTCTGCTCGGGGCCACGGGTATGCCGCCCGGTCCGGTCACCCAGCCAGCGGGTGAACATGACGAACCCGAGCAACGCGGTCGCGCAGACCATGGCGAAGGCGGTCCAGGCCAGACCGGCTGCGCCGGTCAGCAGATAGGCGATCCACAGCGCGAGGCCGGTCAGCGCGAGCAGCGGGTGAGCGAAGACGAGCCCGGCGGGGAACACCGTGACCCGGGTGGCCTGCTGCCGCAGTCCGCCATGGGAAAGCCACGCCGCCAGCAGATAGACGCCTACGCAGGCACTGGCGCACCAAAGGACAAGGGCGGCGACCCGCACCGTGCCTACTCCTCTCCCCCCCGGCACGTGCCAGCGGCTGGCCCGCCCGCAACGGCACCCCGGACTCCTGGCTACCTCCTGACCGGTCCAGACCTTCCTTCTGGATATCGATCACGCGCGCGATCCTGCTACTCACAACTGGTGGCGATCTGATTGACTGCTGGCCGTGCGGCAGATCTATCCGGACGAGGCGGCCCTGACCGACGCCGGCCTCGCCGACCGGTACCGCTATCCCGGTCAGGGCGCAGTGGGTTCGCACTGGCTACGTGCGAACATGGTGATGAGCCTGGACGGGGCCGCCACCGTGCGGGGCCGTTCCGGCGGCCTGTCCGGTGAGGCGGACCGCCAGGTCTTCGCCCTGCTGCGGGCGCTTGCCGACGTCATCGTGGTGGGCGCCGGCACGGCCCGCGTGGAGGGCTACGGCCCGGTCAGGCCGGGCAAGGAGGGTGTTCGCTGGGCGTGGCTGCGTGAAGGCCGGCCCGCTTCGGCGCCGATTGCCGTGCTCACCCGCGGGCTTGACCTTGACCTGGCGAGCCCGTTGCTGGCACAGGCGCCGGGCGATGCCCGCACCATCGTGATCACAACTGAGGCCGCGCCAGCCGGGCGGCGGGCTGCGGCAGCGAGAACTGCCGAGGTCATCGTCGCCGGAGAGCGGGACGTCGACCTGACGGCAGCGGTTGATGCCCTGGCAGGCCGGGGCTACCAGCGGATGCTCACCGAAGGGGGTCCCCACCTGCTGAACCAGATCATTGGCGCCGGACTGCTGGATGAGCTGTGCCTGACCCTCAGCCCGCTTCTCACCGGGCCTGGCCCTGGCCGCATTGTGCAGGGCCCGGTTCCGCTGCCGGCTCCCGGTGAGCCCGGCGGCCATCCGTTCACGCTGGCCCATGTGCTGGCGGAGGAGGGGCATCTGCTGTGCCGCTACCTTCGCCCGGGCGGTTAACCCGCCGGCCGCTCCTGGCGCCGCCTAGCCCACCGGTGAGGACAGGACATCGGCCAGGCTGAAACCGACAGGTTCCTCCAGCTGGGCATAGGTGCACGAGCGGGGATCACGGTCAGGCCGCCACCGGACGAACTGGGTGGTGTGCCGGAACCGTGGGCCCTCCATGTGGTCGTAGCGGACCTCGACCACCCGCTCCGGCCGCAGCGGGGTGAACGACAGGTCCTTGCCCGCATTCCACCGGCTGGTCTCAGCCTCCCGCGGGGTGCGCGTCCCCGCCTCCTGCTGCGCCCAGTTCCACGGATGCTGGTCGAAGGTGGTGACCAGAGGCTGCAGTTCGGTGAACAGCTCCCGGCGGCGGGCCATCGGGAACGCGCCGATGACACCGACACTGGCCAGGTCCCCGGTGCCGGTGTACAGGCCGAGCAGGAGCGAGCCGATCGCCTCCGCACTGCTTTTGTGCGGCCGGTACCCGGCCACCACGCAATCGGCCGTCCGCTCGTGCTTGATCTTGAACATGACCCGCTTGTCCGGCTCGTAGCTGCCCGCGAGCGGCTTGGCGATGATCCCGTCCAGCCCGGCGCCCTCGAACTGGCCGAACCACTGCTGAGCCAGGCTGTGGTCGGTGGTGGCGGGTGTCACGTGGATCGGGGCCACCGCGCCCGCCAGTGCCCGCAGGAGGGCTGCCCGGCGCTCCTCAAACGGCCGCCCGGTGTAGTCGGTGTCGTCCAGCGCGAGCAGGTCGAAGGCGACGAAATGGGCGGGCGTCTGGACGGCGAGCAGGTTCACCCGGCTGGCAGCCGGGTGAATCCGCTGCAGGAGTGCCTCGAAATCGAGCCGCTGGCCGTCCGGGCCGGGAATCACGATCTCCCCGTCGATCACGCAGCGCCGCGGGAACTGCTCCTGGACCGCGGCGGCCAGTTCGGGGAAGTACCGGGTCATCGGCCGTTCGTTGCGGCTGCCGATCTCCACCTCCTCTCCGTCGGTGAAGATGATGGAGCGGAACCCGTCCCACTTGGGCTCGAAGCTGTAGGGGCCATCGGGAATCTGGTTGACCGGCTTGGCCAGCATCGGCGCGACCGGTGGGTTGACCGGAAGGTGCATCCCCCCACGCTAGGTCATGGGCGGTGGCATGCTGGTCGGAAGATCACTGGTGATTACGGGGAGCTCGCCATGCCACTGCACAAGAAGACAGAGTCCTCAGCCCAGCCGCCTGTCGAGGTCAACCCGGTCTACGTCCAGGAGGCGGAGGAGGTGGTGCCGCGGCACGCCATCCCGGTCCATGGGATGCTGCCGGACACGGCCCTGCAGGTGGTGAAGGACGAGCTCATCCTGGACGGGAATGCGCGCCTCAACCTGGCCACCTTCGTCACCACCTGGATGGAGCCGCAGGCCCAGCAGCTGATGACCGAGTGCCTCGACAAGAACATGATCGACAAGGACGAGTACCCGCAGACCGCGGAGATCGAGTCCCGGTGCGTCAGCATCCTCGCCGATCTCTGGCATGCCCAGGAGGGGGCGGGGGCGACTGGATGCTCGACCACCGGGTCCAGCGAGGCGTGCATGCTCGGCGGGATGGCGCTGCTGTGGCGCTGGCGGGAACGCAGGCGGGCGGCGGGCGGCGCGACCGGCCAGCCCAATCTGGTGATGGGCGCGAACGTGCAGGTGTGCTGGGACAAGTTCTGCCGGTACTGGCAGGTGGAGCCGAGACTGGTGCCGATGGCGCCCGGCCGGCTTCACCTGACCGGGCCGCAGGCGGCAGCCCGGTGCGACGAGAACACCATCGGCGTGGTCGCGGTGATGGGCTCGACCATGGACGGCAGCTACGAGCCGGTGGCCGAGATCAGCGCGGAACTCGACCGTATCGCCGCCGCGGGTGGCCCGGACATCAGCATCCACGTGGACGGCGCTTCCGGCGGGTTTGTCGCCCCTTTTCTCCAGCCCGGCATCGCCTGGGATTTCCGGGTGCCAAGGGTGGTCTCGATCAACACATCTGGGCACAAGTACGGCCTGGTCTATCCCGGTGTCGGCTGGGTGGTGTGGCGTGACCCGGCGGCGCTGCCGGAGGATCTGGTGTTCAGGGTCAACTACCTGGGCGGCCAGATGCCCACGTTCGCGCTGAATTTCTCACGTCCCGGTGCCCACGTCGCCGCCCAGTACTACAACTTCCTGCGGCTGGGTTTCGCGGGCTACCAGCGGGTGCAGCAGGCCTGCCAGGATGTCGCGATGCATATGTCGTCGCAGATCGCCCGGATGGGGCCGTTCGAGCTGCTGACCGACGGCAGCGAACTGCCCGTGTTCGCGTTCAAGCTCGCCGACGATGCGGCCGGCTATACCGTGTTCGACCTGTCGGAGCGGCTGCGTGAGCGGGGCTGGCTGGTCCCGGCCTACACCTTCCCCGCGGACATGCAGGACACAGCGGTCATCCGGATCGTGGTCCGCAACGGCTTCAGCCGGGACCTGGCAGACGCGTTCCTGGCTGATCTGCGCCGTCATGCCCGTTCACTGGCGGAACACCCACAGGCGCATGCACCGCTGGTGCCGGAAGCTGTCCGCCAGGGGTTCGCACACTGATCCAGCGCCTTCCCGGCTGCTGCCGCCTGGAACTGTGCCATGCCCCGGTCACGCAGAGGACCACCACCGCGACCAGGGCCGCGAATCTGATCAGGGGCACCAGCAGCACCCGTTCTTCATGGAGCAGCGAGCCGAGCCCGCCAGGCAGCGGGCCAGGCATGCCGGGCAGGTAGTAGAGGGTTCCGGCACTCAGCCGGGCCAGCACCGGCCAGTCCAGGCGGGTCGCCGGGTAGAGCGCCAGCAGGCACAGTGCCATCGCGTCGTACCAGGGCCGCTGGTAGGGCCACACGAGCAGCCAGGCGAGGCTGAGCGCCAGGGCCGGCCGCACCGCCGGCCAGGCTGGCAGCCCGGCCGGCAGCCGCCGCAGCATCAGCCAGATGACCGCCAGCAGCAACGGCACCGCCAGCAGCATGAGGTCGGGGAGGTGGCCACGGTTGAAGGGCCTGGCGAGCAACTGATAGAAGTTGTCGCTGGTCGCGCTGGCGTCACGGTAGAGCAGGACCCGCACCGCGGGCGGCCCGGACCACAGATAGGAAGGCACCAGGACCAGCAGTCCCCCGGCGGCAGCCGCGGTCAGCAGGCGCACCTGCCTACGGGCAGCCCAGGCGATGCCCAGGCCGAACAGGATGAACGGGATCTTGATATCGGCCGCCGCCCCGACCAGGGCACCCGCTGCCAGGCCCCGACCCACGCCCGGGCTCCCGCCGCGCGGCAGCCGGCCGGCTACCAGCAGGCCAGCGAACGCCAGCGCGGCGGCGATCGCGTCGACATGCCCGCCAGCCACCAGCCCCCACAGCAGCAGCGGGTTCACCGACCAGAGCAGATGTGCCCGGGCCCGCCTGGCGGGATCGGAGCGCAGCAACCGGTCCAGGGCAAGCACGACCGCGCCGAAGGCGAGCGCGTTCCACAATTTCAGCCAGAACGTGATCCTGGCGGGCGAGGTCCCACCCGCCAGCGCCGCAGCCGCCTGCTCCGCGGGCGCCAGCGGTCCGTACGCCGAGAACTTGTGTTGCCATGTCTTGGGGATGGCCGCCCCAACCGGGTCGCCGGTCATCTGGAGCCGGTGGGGGGTCATCCGGTACGGGCTGCCGCCGATCACCACCATCCGGCCGTACGCGGCATAGTCGAGGGTGTCGGTGGAGCCAGCGGGTGGGAGCACCGCGAATGCCGCGGTGACGGCCAGAGCCGCCCCGACGAGCAGCCGGGCGGGCAGCCGTGCCCCTCGCGCCACGGCCACCAGCCCGGCCACCACCCCCGCCACCCCGCAGACCACGGCCACCCACAGGGCGATCGTGACCAGCACCACCGACGGATGCAGCGGAATCCACCAGGGAGGTCCCGCCGCCGGCGCGGAGATCTTCACGACCGCCCGGCTTGGCCCGGCCACCGAGACCGCGATCATGATCAGGATGGATGCGGCGATCCCGGCCAGCGCCAGCCAGCCGGTAAGCCGGCCACCACGCCTGGCCGCCCCGGCTGCGGACGGGCCGCCGGGCACGGCCGGGGCCGGCCGGCCCACCCCCGGCGCAACGGTCATCGGGCCGGCCCTGGACCTGGTCCGCGTCCCGCGGCTTCGTCGCTAATTGCGCACGCTCCCCCGACTTCATCGCGCCCCCGGACTTTATCGCGCCGGACCTTAATCGCGCTATGTCCAGTGAGTGACCTACCCCCCGGATATCCGGGCATGGGCCACATACCGAGAAAATTGCTGGCCCGGACTGGTCACGGATCAGTAATGAGGTAGCTGACCCGGATTGTCCACGGATCAGTAATGACGCGCGCTGGGAATCCGGACGGCCGTTTTGCCCAGCAGGCCCCTTCGCCTGGCCCGCCAGGCCCCGCTCAGGCATAGCACCACCACCGCGACCAGGGCCATGAGCCTGACCAGGGGAATCACCAGGATCTGGTCTGCGCGGGTCACCGCGGCGAGCCAGGGCGAGCGTGGCCTGCCGGGCATGCCGGGAACGGAGTAGATGGTAACCGCCGCCAGCCGGCCGAGCATCGGCCAGTCCAGGCGCGAGGCCGGGTAGAGGGCGAGCAGGCAGAACGCCATGGCGTCGTACCAGGGCCGCTGGTAGGGCCACACGAGCAGCCAGGCGAGGCTGAGGGCGAGCGCGGGCCGGACCGCGGGCCGGGCAGCGAAGCCCTCGGGCAGCCGCCGGAGCAGCAGCCAGGCGGCCGCCACGAATACGGCAGCGGCCACCACTGTCAGGTACGGCGGGCTGGTCAGACCGAACGGGCGGGAGAGGAGCGCATAGAAGTTGTCACTGGTCGCGCTGGCGTCCCGGTAGATGAGAACGGCGATCGCCGGCGGCCCGAACCACAGGTACGACGGGACGAGCACCGCCGCTGCGCCGGCCCCGGCCGCGAGCAGCGTGCGCGGGGACCGGCGGGCCGCCCAGGCGATGCCCAGGCCGAACAGGACGAACGTGATCTTCAGGTCGGCCGCCAGCCCGACCAGGACGCCTGCCACCAGGCCGGGCAGCACGCCGGGCCGCCGGCCCGGCAGGAAGTGCCCCGCGGTGGCCGGGCTCACCAGGCCCAGTCCCAGGAAGCCCATGGCCGCACCCATCGCGTCGATATGCCCACCAGCCACCAGGCCCCATAGCAGCAGCGGATTCAGCGACCACATCAGGTGGGCGCGGGCGCGCCGGCCCGGATCGTCGCGCAGCAACCGGTCGAGCGCGAGCACGATCGCGCCGAAGGCCAGCGCGTTCCACAGCTTCAGCCAGAACACGATCCGCGCGGCCGAAGTCCCGCCGAGGATGGCCGCGGTGGCCTGCTCCACGGTCGCCAGCGGCCCGTAGACGGAATGCTTGGTCTGCCAGGGCAGCGGGGCGGCCTGGCCGACGGGGTCGCCGGACAAGCGCCAATGCATGGGG
>OFGU01000030.1_pt1 | contig 16754 bp, 15 predicted proteins | sample 1521841 | NCBI WGS metagenome assembly OFGU01 (sample SAMEA2553413, study PRJEB24118) | soil metagenome
CACAGGACCGGTCGGGTCCGACATGGCCGACGGGGGGAGGGGTGGATGGGTGATGGCGGGACCGGGGGAGACCCCGCGGGCCGGAAGCCGACGCACGATCGCCCCGGCCGGCGGTGTGCGGTGGGAGCGGCTGACGCCGGGCGCCGCCGACCGGGTTGATTTCCTCGAAGTGATCTACGAGCCCAGCGGGCATTCGACCGACACCAGACGCCCGCTGCGCCACGACGGCCAGGAGTACGGCCTCATCATCACCGGCACCCTGGAGGCCACGGTCGGCTTCGATACGTTCGAGCTCGGGCCTGGGGACTCGATCGCGTTCGACTCCTCCGTCCCCCACCAGTACTGGAACGCGACCGACCAGGATGTGCACGCAATCTGGGTGGTCGTGCACGCCCAGCCGGGCCGCGCCTGATGGTGGCCGTCTAAGCTCCTGGCTCGCGGTGGGGTGGGCGCAGCGGCAGTTGCGGAGCCGGGCGCCGCTGCGGGCGCGAGCCGGACCACAGGGCCGGGGGCAGATCCAGGAAGCGCGCCATGGCGTAAGCGGGCAGCGGCCGCGCCTCGGCCGGTGCGGCGGCGGGGCACAGCGACTGGTGCAGCGCGGCGGCGTCGAGCACAGCGATCAGGCTGAGCAGCCAGGAAACGGTGGGATCCGGCGACCGGAAGTAGATCAGCGTCCGGTAGTTCGTGTGGCTCTCGGAAATATCGGCGGCCCATTCCGTCCAGCGTTCGTAGAGCCGGGGCAGGTAGGCCACGTCGCCGATGAGCGCCTGCCGGGCCAGCAGTTCCGGGCCCCAGGGCGGCGCGCCGGCCAGCGCCTCCAGCATGGTCACCAGCGTCTCCCGGCGTTTGAACGCCGCATACAGTACCGGCAGGTAGGCGATCAGCAGTGCCCCCAGGGCAAGGCCGCTCGCGCCTGCCAGGAAGACGATGGCGGCCGGAGCCGGGCCGTGCGGCCGCGCGAACCCGAGCGTGAACTCCGAGGATCCGGACTCCAGCAGAGCCGCCGGCAGGCCACCGGGCGTGAGCGGCCACAGCAGCAGGCCGAAGCCGGCCAGCAGGCACACCAGCCAGGCCGTGAGCAAGGTGATCAGGAACGCGGGCGCCCCCGCCGACAGGATGCGCTCCCGCCGCCGCAGGTCGGAAACGCTGACGGTGGCCATCCGGAACACCGCGTTCACGGAGCGCGCCACCAGGCCGGTGAAGGCCGAGGCAGTGGCCCGCGGGATCAGCAGCGTCTTGATCACGCTGGAGCCGGTGCCCAGCAGCAGCAAGAGACCAGCCGCGAAGCCCACCCACCGCAGCGCGCTCACCGGCGCGGCCGGGACAGCACCGCCGCGCTCACCGGCGCGGCCAGGACAGCACCGCCGCGCTCACCGGCGCGGCCAGGACAGCACCGCCGTCAAGGCCCGGCTGACTCCCCGTGCCCGGGCCCGTCAGCCGGCTCCCCGGATGCGAGTTTCCCCGCAACGCCGGCCTCGGCGAGCAGTTCTTCCAGCCGGGCGCCGGTGAGCCGCCGGAACGAGCGGTGTACCCGCCGGCGAGCGAGAACGGCCACCTCCAGCTGGCCAGCGCCGATCTCGGCGGAGCGCTCCCCGTTGGCCTGTCCCGACAGGGCAGCGATGGCGGCGCCGAGAGCCGCCGTCAGGGTCATGCCCTCCTGGAAACGGTCCTTGAGCACGCTGGCGACCTGGTCCGCCTGGCCGCCCATGGCGACGAAGCCGTGCTCATCCGCGACCGAGCCGTCGAACGTGATCCGGTAGATCTGGTCGGCATCAGGGGTCTCCCCCACCTCGGCGACCACGATCTCAACCTCGAACGGCTTGGGGCTCTCGGTGAAGATCGTCCCCAGGATCTGCGCGTACCAGTTGGCCAGCCCACGGGCGGTGACGTCGCCCCGGTCGTACTGGTAGCCGGTCATGTCGGCGAACCTGACCCCGGCCTTGCGCAGATTCTCGTACTCGTTGTACCGGCCCACCGCCGCGAACGCGATCCGGTCATAGATCTCGCTGGTCTTGTACAGGGCCCGGGAGGGGTTGGGGGCAACGAACAGGATGCCCTCGTCGTACTGGAGGACGACGCTGTTACGCCCGCGGGCGATGCCCTTGCGCGCGTAGTCCGCCTTGTCCTTCATCGCCTGCTCGGGCGAGACATAGAACGGCATGGTCACCGCTGGCGTTCCCCTACTCGTCTGGTCGGCTGCTGATGGCGTCTTCATCTCCGCGTACCCGCCCGGCGGGGCGGCGGGCGGGTACCGGGCGCTGATCGTTCTGCTATCGGCCGTGCTTGTGGCTGGGCGCTTATGTGGCTGGGCGCAGCGGCGCGGTCGGGCCGGCCGGCGAGCGCATCCGTTCGTCCACGACCGCCTGCGCGTACGTGCCCACCTCCTCGTCGGTCAGGCGGCTGAATCCGTCCGCAGTAACGGTGGCCACCACCGGGTAGATGCGCCGGGTCAGGTCGGGGCCTCCGGTGGCCGAGGGGTCGTCGGCGGGGTCGTAGAGCGCCTGCATGCACACGGTGATCGCGTCCGCGGCTGGCATGTCGTCGGTGTGCAGCTTCTTCAGCGAGCCGCGGGCGAAGACCGAGCCGGAGCCGATGGCGTGGAACCTGAGCTCCTCATACCGCCCGCCAGCCACGTCGTAGCTGAAGATCCGGCCCCGCTGTGCCTCATCGTCATAGCCGGCGAAGAGCGGGACCACGACCAGGCCCTGCATCGCGCCGCCCAGATTCCCGCGGACGAAAGCGGCTAGCCGGTTGGCCTTGCCCTCCAGGGACAGGGTCCTGCCTTCCAGCTTCTCGTAGTGCTCAAGCTCCAGCTGGAACAGCCGTACCAGCTCAAGCCCTATGCCGGCGACACCGGCGATGCCGACACAGGAATAGTCATCGCTGCGGAAGACCTTCTCGATGTCCCGCTTCGCGATCATGTTGCCCGCGGTGGAGCGCCTGTCACCCGCCATGATGACGCCCCCGGCGAAGTCGGCGGCGACGATCGTGGTGCCGTGCGGCAGGACGAGGCCCTGCCCGGACGCGTCCAGGCCGCCCGCGGACAGCCTGGCAGGGCTGGCACCGGGCAGCAGTTCGGGAGCGCAAGCGGTGAGGAAGTCAGCGAAGGACGAGCTGCCAGTCCTCATGCACGCCGCCGTGAACCGTTCGCCGAAGTAGTCAAAGCCCACGGAGATCCTTCCGGTTGGTGAGCGTTGGTACCCTGCCCCGACCCTACTGCCGCTACCGCCCCGGCTCACCTCGGAAATGTCAGCCCAGCGCGAACCCGCCCGCATTCTGGCCCCGGATCACCGTGCGGGCGCAGATCACTCCCCGCCCTTCTGGACGTAGGAGCGGACGAACTCCTCCGCGTTCTCCTCCAGCACTTCGTCGATCTCGTCGAGGATCGCGTCGACGTCATCGGCCAGCTTCTCCTGGCGCTCCTTGACCTCCTCGCTCGCCTGCGCGCCGCTCTCCTCGGTCTCCTCGTCGCGCCTGGTGGTCTGCCGCTGGCCGCCGGTGTCCTTTGTCGCCATGCCGAAACCTCCGTGGTCTTGCTTCAGCAGCGTCCTAGCCCGCTTCAACCGTATCCTCGCCTGCTGACAGGCCGCCCAACCCTGGAACCGGACACGAGTATCGAGATGGTTTCTTCCTGCCCGGCAGGCGCGCATGCCACAGCGAACGCGGCAAACCCAGCAGGGAGCAGCCGGCCAGGATCAGCCCCGCCCGGTGAGCGCGGCCACCAGCTCGCCCGCGGTCCGGCACCGATCGAGCAGGTCACCCACATGGACGCGGGTTCCCCGCAGCGGCTCCAGTGTCGGCACCCGCTGCAGCGAGTCGTGGCCCGGTATGTCGAAGATAACCGAGTCCCACGAGGCGGCGGCTACCGCATCGGGGTATTTCTGCAGGCAGCGACCGCGGAAATAGGCCCTGGTGTCCTCTGGGGGCAGCTCCACCGCCCGGGCGACCTCCGCCTCGGACACCAGCCTGAGCATCCGGCCCCGGGCCACCAGCCGGTTGTAGAGGCCCCGTTCCGGGCGCACGTCCGAATACTGGAGGTCGACCAGCTGCAGCCGTGGATGGTTCCAGTTCAGCCCATCCCTGGTCCGGTATCCCTCCAGCAGTTCCAGCTTCGCGACCCAGTCGAGTTCCCGGGAGGTCTGCATCGGATCCTCGGCCAGCCGGGTCAGGATTGACTCCCAGCGGTCCAGGACGTCCGCTGTCATCTCATCAACGTCGGCACCGAACCTGTCCTCGGTGTACTTGCGTGCCCGCTCCAGGTACTCCATCTGCAGCTGGATCCCGGTCATCCGCCTGCCGTCCCGCAGGGCCACCAGGTGGCGGCAGGACGGATCATGCGAGATAGCACGCAGTTCGGCGACCGGCGCCTCCAGGGCGAGGTCGCCGTCCAGGAATTTGTCCTCGATCATCGCCAGCACCAGGGCCGTGGTGCCCAGCTTCAGGTAGGTGCTGACCTCGCTCATGTTGGCGTCGCCGATGATCACGTGCAGGCGGCGGTATTTCTCCGGGTCGGCGTGCGGCTCGTCCCGGGTGTTGATGATCGGCCGCTTGAGCGTGGTCTCCAGGCCCACCTCGACCTCGAAGAAGTCGGCCCGCTGGCTGATCTGGAAACCCTCGTTGCGGCCGTCCGCACCCCGGCCGACCCGCCCGGCACCGCACACGACCTGCCTGGACACAAAGAACGGCGTCAGGTGCCTGACGATGTCGGCAAAGGGCGTGGACCGGTGCATGAGGTAGTTCTCATGGCAGCCGTAGGAAGCACCCTTGTTGTCGGTGTTGTTCTTGTACAGCTGGATCGGGGAGGTGCCGGGCACGGTGGCCGCCTTGGCCGCCGCCTCGGCCATCACCCGCTCGCCCGCCTTGTCCCAGATCACCGCTGCCCGCGGGTTGGTGCACTCGGGCGCGGAGTACTCCGGGTGCGCGTGGTCAACGTACAGCCGGGCGCCGTTGGTCAGGATGACGTTGGCCAGCCCCAGGTCCTCGTCAGTCAGCTGGGTCGAGTCCGCGGCTTCCCGGGTCAGATCGAACCCGCGGGCGTCGCGCAGCGGGTTCTCCTCCTCGAAGTCCCATCGCGCCCGCCGCGCCCGGGCCGAGGTGGCCGCCTGGTAGGCGTTGACCACCTGCGAGGAGGTCACCATGGCGTTCGCGCCCGGCTGGCCAGGCACCGAGATGCCGTACTCGGTCTCTGTCCCCATCACCCGGCGAACGCTCATGCTGGCAAGCCTAACCGGGCTTTCCTACCGCGTTCTCCACGCCAGCGCCACCAGCGTTCCCCCGGGTCGCAGAAACGGGCCACGCTAGAGGTACTGACCTGTGTTGGCCACCGTGTCGATCGACCGCCCGGCCTCGGTCCCGTGCTTGCCGGAGACCAGGGTCCGGATGTAGACGATCCGCTCGCCCTTCTTACCGGAGATCCGCGCCCAGTCATCGGGGTTGGTGGTGTTGGGCAGGTCCTCGTTCTCACTGAACTCGTCGACACAGGCGGTGAGCAGGTGGGCGATCCGCAGTCCTTTCTGCCTCGTTTCCAGGAACTCCTTGATCGCCATCTTCTTCGCCCGGTCCACGATGTTCTGGATCATGGCACCGGAGTTGAAGTCCTTGAAGTACAGCACTTCCTTGTCGCCGTTGGCGTAGGTCACCTCAAGGAAGCGGTTCTCCTCGGTCTCGCTGTACATCCGCTCGACCACCCGCTGGATCATCGCCTCCACCGTCGCCCCGGACGAGTCACCGTGCTCGGCCAGGTCGTCGGGGTGCAGCGGCAGGCCGGTCAGGATGTACTTGGAGAAGATGTCCCTGGCCGCCTCGGCGTCCGGCCGCTCGATCTTGATCTTCACGTCGAGCCGGCCGGGCCGCAGGATCGCCGGGTCGATCATGTCCTCCCGGTTGGAGGCCCCGATCACGATCACGTTCTCCAGGCCCTCGACCCCGTCGATCTCGCTCAGCAGCTGGGGCACGATCGTGTTCTCCACGTCGCTGGAGACCCCGGAGCCACGGGTCCGGAAGATGGAGTCCATCTCGTCGAAGAAGACAATGACGGGCATGCCCTCGCTGGCCTTCTCGCGGGCCCGCTGGAAGACCAGCCGGATGTGCCGCTCGGTCTCGCCGACATACTTGTTGAGCAGCTCGGGGCCCTTGATGTTGAGGAAGAAGCTCTTGCCCTCGCGGGCCTCCCCGAGCTCGGCCGTCCGCGCGGCGACCTTCTTGGCCAGTGAGTTCGCGACCGCCTTGGCGATGAGCGTCTTGCCGCAGCCGGGCGGGCCGTACAGCAGGACGCCCTTGGGCGGGCGCAGCTGGTGCTCCTTGAACAGGTCCGCGTGCAGGTACGGCAGTTCGATGGCGTCGCGGATCTGCTCGATCTGGGTGGCGAGGCCACCGATCTCGGCGTAGGTGATGTCGGGAACTTCCTCCAGGATCAGCTCCTCGACCTCTGCCTTCGGGATGCGCTCGTACACGTAGCCGGACCGCGGTTCGAGCAGCAGCGAGTCGCCACCCCGCAAGGTGATGTTGCGCAGCGGCTCGGCCAGCCGGGCGACCCGCTCCTCGTCCGCGTGCGAGATGACCAGCGCCCGGTCGCCGCCCTCAAGGATCTCCTTGAGCATGACGACCTCGCCGATCGTCTCGTAGCCCTGGGCGATGACGACGTTGAGCGCCTCGTTCAGCACGACTTCCTGGCCGGGGCGCAGGGAGTCGAGCTCGACCGCCGGGCTGACACTCACCCGCATTTTGCGGCCGCCGGTGAACACATCCGCCGTGCCGTCCTCACAGGCACACAGGAAGACGCCGAAGCCAGAAGGCGGCTTGGCGAGCCGGTCCACTTCCTCCTTCAGCGCCACGATCTGGTCGCGGGCCTCCCGCAGGGTGTCAGCGAGGCGCTCGTTCTGCCCGGTGATGGCGGCGAGCTTGGCCTCGGTCTCCCGCAGCCGCTCCTCCACCAGCCGGGCCTGCCTCGGCGAATCGGCCAGTCTACGCCGCAGAACCGCCACTTCCTCCTCGAGGAAAGAGATCTGCGTGGTGAGGCCTTTGACCTGGTCGTCATGCCGCGCGGAAAGCGAGCCGTCATCACGAGTGGCCACGCCCCCACCTCCTTCCGAAAGCAGGTCTCACCTAGACCCTACCTATCCGCGGCGCTCTCGTAACCTGGCCGCGCACCCCTGTCTGCGCATTCCCCCTGCGGGTAATCACCCGCTTGCTGACTGTCACCGGCTCCCGGTGGCCACCGCCGCCCGGCTATGGCCACAACTGCCCAGGTCACAGCCATGATCATCACCCGGCCTCGTCTTCCCTGGCGCCCTTGGCCGGCCTGCGCCGCCGGGGTGGGGGAATTGTCCCTTCGGCGAGCCGGCGTGCCGTGACCAGGAAGCCCGTGTGGCCGACCATGCGATGCTCGGGACGGACCGCTAGCCCGTCCACATGCCAGCCGCGGGTCAACGACTCCCAGGCGGCCGGCTCGTCGAAGCTGCCCTGCTCCCGGATCGCCTCCACGATCCGCGACAGTTGCGTCACGGTGGCGACATAGCAGCAGAGCAGGCCCCCTTCGATCAGTGCGCCCGCGGCCTGGCCCACGTGCTCCCACGGCGCCACCAGGTCCAGCACCACCCGGTCGAACAGGTGATCGCCGCCGCGGCCGGCCTGTTCCCCATCCGTAACGATGGCTCCGGGGCCGCTCCCGGCCGCCCCGGCCGGCTCCTCCTCCGCCAGGGCCAGCAGATCGGCCTGGCCCAGGCCAGCCAGGTCCCCCACCCTCAGCCGCCAGGCCGGATGCGGGCCACCGAAGAACCGCTCGACGTTCCCGCGTGCGACGGCGGCGAAGTCAGCCCGTCGTTCGACCGAGACGAGGAGTCCCTCCTCACCGACCGCCCGCAGCAGCCAGCACGACAGCGCCCCCGAACCCGCGCCCGCCTCCAGCACGCGGGCACCGGGGAAGACGTCGGCCATCGCGACGATCTGCGCGGCGTCCTTCGGGTAGATGACCGCCGCTCCCCTGGTCATGGAGAGCGTGAAGTCTGCCAGCAGTGGCCGCAGCGCCACGTAGGGGGTGCCGCCGGATGACCGCACCACGCTGCCCTCGGGGCTGCCGATGAGATCGTCGTGGGCCAGCGAGCCCCGGTGGGTGTGGAAGGACCTGCCCGGCTGCAGGATGACCAGGTGCTGACGCCCCTTGGGGTCGGTGAGCTGGACCTGATCACCTGGGGCGAACGGTCCGCGCCGCTGTCGGATCACGCCCGACAGGGTAGCGGGGACGCCGTCACGTGCGGGCGAAGGCGTGATCGAGATCGGCAGTGGCGAGTACCCCGTACACCTGGCCGGATGGCTCGACCACCAGATACTCGGTCGCGGGGGTGCGCCTCACCGCGTCGATCAGGGCCATCCCCGCCAGGTCGACCGGCAGCACCAGCCCCGGGGCGATGGTGCGCGCCAGCGATCCCGCGTCGATCCAGGGCCTGCGCTGGGGCGGGATCTCCATGACTGCGCTCTCGTTGACGATGGCGATCGGCTTGTCCTCGTGATCGACCACGACCAGGGCACGCGCCTGGACGGCGTCGGCCCGCCGGATCGCCTCGGCCAGCGGCAGGTTCGCCGGGATCGGGATGGCACGCCTGGCCAGCGATCGCGCCTGCAGCCCGGGCAGCCGTTCCCGGGCGCGGGTGGCACGCAGCGCCTGCCCGGCGCCGGTCCACATGAACGCCGCGATGACAGCCAGCCAGACCGCGTCAAAGATCTGGCTCGGCCCACCGGTCCGGTAGAAGATCGCCAGCGGGAGCACCAGCACCAGGATCGCCAGTCCCCGGCCCGCCCAGGCGGCCGCAACCGTCGCCGATCCCGGCCGGCCGGTGACCTTCCACACGCCAGCCCTGAGCATCCGGCCGCCGTCCAGCGGCAGGCCCGGCAGCAGATTGAAGGCCCCGACCAGCAGGTTGGCCACGACAAGCTGGCCAAGGAGCACACCGGTGATGCCACCAGGGCTGGCCGCACGCATCAGCAGGTAGCCCGCTCCGGCGAGGACGAGGGACATCGCCGGGCCAGCCGCCGAAACGAGAAATTCCCGCCCCGGCGTCGGGGGCTCACGCTCGATCTCGGAGAACCCGCCCAGCGGGTACAGCAGGATCCTCCGGACCGGCAGGCCGAATGCCCTGGCCACCACGGAATGGCTGAGCTCGTGGATGAGCACCGACGCATACAGCAGCACCACGAAGGCGGCGGCCACCGGGTAGCGCAGCGAGCCAGGAACGGACTGGGCCGGGCCGCGGGCGTACAGGAACACAAAGACGCCGGCGATCAGGAACCAGTAGGGCGAGATGAACACCGGGATCCCGAACGGCCGTGCGATCCTCACCCCGGGGCTGGGCTCCTGCGGTGCCGGCTTACCCGGTGTGTTACCTGCCACACGCCCGATGCTACGTCCTGGGGCGTGCGGTCAGTACTCCGGTGAATCGCGTGTTGCCAGCATGCCCGGCGGGCAGGACAGGAACGGGCAGGACAGCAATTCGCCGGCCAACTGTCGGGGGTGTCCCCTAACCTCCCACACATGGGCGATGACACCACGGCAGTCGCCGGCTCCTCCCAGGCATCCGCCACGCTCAGCGCACCTGGTACCGCGCCCGCGCGGTCGCTGTCCCCCTCCCGCGCTGGTGACTTCCTCACCTGTCCCCTGCTCTACCGTTTCCGGGTCATCGACCGGCTGCCCGAGCCGCCGAGCCCGGCCGCGGTCCGGGGCCCACTCGTCCATGCGGTCCTGGAGCACCTGTTCGATCAGCCGGCGCCAGCCCGGACGCCGCAGGCTGCACGCTCGCTGGTGGAGCCGGAATGGGCACGGCTCACCAGCGATGAACCGGAACTCGCCGCCCTGTTCGAGGCCGACGCGGAGTGCGCGGCCTGGCTGGAGCAGGCGGCCACCATGCTTGACAGGTACTTCACGCTGGAGGACCCGCGACGGATCGAGCCCGCGCACCGCGAGCTGTGCGTGGAGGCGGAGCTGGCGTCCGGGCTGCGCCTGCGCGGCTACATCGACCGGCTGGACGTGGCGCCGGGCGGCCAGATCCGGATCGTGGACTACAAGACAGGCACGGCCCCGCCGGAGGAGTTTGAGGCACGGGCGCTGTTCCAGATGAAGTTCTACGCGCTCGCACTCTGGCGTGCGCAGGGCCAGGTGCCAGCGCTGCTGCAGTTGATGTACCTGGGTAACGGCGAGATCGTGCGGTATGAGCCCGACGAATCCGACCTGCTCGCCACCGAGCGCAAGGTGGAGGCGCTGTGGCGGGCGATCGAACGCGCTCACCAGGCCCGCGACTGGCGGCCCCGGCCGGGGCGGATCTGCGAGTGGTGCGCACATCAGGCGATCTGCCCGGCCTTCGGGGGTACTCCCCCGCCGCTGCCGCCCGGCCCGCCCGGCCCGCTCACCGAGGAGCCGGACGATTTGACTTCACGAGATTAGTGTCATGATACTAATCGCGTGAATCTTACGCGGCTGATGGTCCTGGGCACACTCGCCCGGCACGGGCCGCGGCACGGTCATGAGATCCGGCGGACGGCCGAGGTGACCAACGTCGGTGAGTGGGGCGGCGTCAGCGTGGGTGCCCTGTACCGGGAACTGCGCACCATGGAGGCCGAGGGGCTGGTCGAGACGGTCCGTACCGAGAAGGTAGGGCGCCGTCCGGCCCGCACCGTCTACGCGATCACCAGCGAGGGCCGGCTGGAACTGGCCATGCTGCGTGAGCGGGCCGTGTGCAGCATCCACTGGGGACCCGACCCGCTCGGCGTGGCGTTGACCTTCGGGAGTGCCGGCGCGGACCGGGAGGAACTCGCCAGCTGGCTGCGCGGACGGCGCGAGCTGTACGCGATCGCTGGCAGCCAGCTCGGGGCCGAGCGCCAGCGCCTGGTGGCCAAGGGGTACCTGGGCCCGGTGGAGGCGGCCACGATGTACCGGGCGCAGCTCCACGCGGAAACTGAGGTGCGCTGGCACGACGAGTTTGCCAAGATCCTGGCCGAGCTGGGGCCCGGGGAACTCGCTCCGAAATCAGCGGGGAGCCAGCACGCAGCCAGCACGGTCCAGCCAGCCCGACAACTCGCGATAGTACTTGAATATGGCAGACTTGCGATAGTACGTCATAGCTAGGCCTGCGCCACCCCCGCGGGCGGCCAGGACGGAGGGCGGAGAGACGGCGGGGCCACACAGCAGCCGGCACAGCCCAGCCGGGCAACCCAGCCGGGCAACCCACCCGGGACAGCTCCCGAGACGGTTCACCCGAGACGGTTCACCCGAGACAAGGAACTGGGGAACATCAGCATGGCGATCATCGAGGCTCACGGGCTGACCCGCACGTTCACCAGCCGCAAACGGACGGTGGAAGCGGTCCGTGGGGTGGACCTGACAGTGGCCGAAGGTGAGATCGTCGGATTTCTCGGCCCGAACGGGGCCGGCAAGACCACCACGCTGCGGATGCTCACCACACTGCTGCGCCCGACCGCTGGCAGCGCCATGGTGGCCGGCGCGGACCTGCTCACCGACGCGGCTGGGGTGCGCAGGCGGATCGGCTACGTGCCGCAGGCGATCGGCGCCACCGGAGGCGGCTCCGACCCGAACGCCAAGGTGGGCGAGGAACTCACAATCCAGGCCCAGCTGTACCGGGTGCCTGCCACGGACATCGCGGCCCGGGTGAGCTTGCTGACCAGCCAGCTGGACCTGGCCGGCCTGGAGGACCGGCTGGTCAAGACCCGGTCGGGTGGGCAGCGCCGCCGCCTGGACATCGCGCTCGGGCTGGTGCATTCCCCGCGGCTGGGGTTCCTGGACGAGCCGACCACCGGACTGGACCCGCAGAGCCGCAGCAACCTCTGGGAGCACATCCGCAGGCTCCGCCAGGAACTGGGCACCACAGTCTTCCTGACCACGCATTACCTGGAGGAGGCAGACGCCCTGTGTGACCGGGTCATGGTCATCGACTACGGCAAGATCGTCGCTGAAGGCACCCCTGAGGAACTGAAGCGGCGCATCTCCGGCGACGTCATCACGCTCAGCGTGAGCGGCGACCCCGGTACTGCCAAGGGACTGCTCGCCGAGCAGCCCGGCGTCCGGGACATCAGCCTGGATGGGCGTGCGCTCCGGCTCGCGGTGGAGCACGGCGAGGAGGCCCTGCCGGGCCTGCTGCGCGCACTTGACGGGGCCGGGATTGCCATGGAGTCGATCCAGCTCGCCAGGCCCCAGCCTGCCGCACTCATGCCGCACCGTACCCGGCCGGTCGCTGCGTGACGGCACCCCCGCCGCGCCGCCGGAGCGGGTTCCCGCCACCCGTTCGCCGGTCACGATGACCACGACCGCCCAGCCGGTCACCACGACCCTCACCGGAGCTTCCCCCATGTCCTTCGCCCGTGACACGCTGCTCGTCTTCCAGCGCCAGCTGCGGCTGTCGCTGCGCAACCCGGCCTGGGTCATCATCGGCCTCGTCCAGCCGATCCTGTACCTGCTCTTTTTCGGCCCGTTGCTGACCAAGATCGCCGGTGGCGGCATCCCCGGTTTCCCGGACGGCAACGCGTACAGCTTCTTCGTGCCCGGGCTGCTCGTGCAGCTGGGCCTGTTCGGCGCCGCGTTCGTCGGTTTCAGCATCATCGCGGACTGGCGGGTCGGCGTGATCGAGCGGCTGCGGGTCACCCCCGTCAGCAGGCTCGCGATCCTGACCGGCCGGCTGATGCGCGACGTGCTCACGCTGCTGGTCCAGGCCATCGTGCTGGTGATAGCCGGACTCGCGTTCGGCATGCGGGCGCCGGTCGCGGGCGTGCTGATCGGCCTCGGTTTCGTCGCTGTGGTGGCGATCAGCCTGGCCGCCGTCTCCTACACGGTGGGCCTGCTCACCAAGAGCGAGGACGTGCTGGCCCCCATGCTCAACATGGTGGTGGTGCCGCTCATGCTGCTGTCGGGGATCATGCTGCCGATGACGCTTGGGCCCGGCTGGCTGCAGGGCATCGCCCGGGCGACCCCGTTCCGCTACATCATCGACGCGATGCGCGAGGGTTACGCCGGCCACTACGCCAACACGATCATGCTGGAGGGCGTGCTCGTCTCGGCCGGCCTGGCCGCGCTCTGCCTGTGGGTGGCTTCCCGCGTCTTCGTCCGCGAGAACGCCTGAGGCGCCAGCCAGGACCAGCTGGAGCCAGCCATCACCAGGCGACCGGGCCATCGGTGTCAGGAGGCACGCCGGGCAGCGGGGTGAACCTGCCGTTGCCGATCTGCCCGGACCGCGGGCAGTCCACCAGCAGGTGCTGGCCGCCTCCGCCGGGGCGCCCGCCCGGGCTGGTGCGATATCCGCCATGTCTGGGTTCACGTCAGAAAGACGCGCACGCCGGTGCGAGCGCTGCACCCGCTGGCCGGGTACTGTCTGCGATCATGACCGATGCGGCAAACGGCACCGCCCAGGTGCACATCCTGCACGAGGGCTACGTGCGTGACGATCCTGCGGGCGACCGGGTCGCCGGCACGGTGACGCTCATCGTCGACGGCGGGCGGGTGATCGTCGTCGACCCTGGCATGGTGGCCGACCGCGGCTCACTGCTCAGCGCGCTCGAAACGGCGGGGCCGCGGCCCGGCGATGTGACCGATGTGGTGTTCAGCCATCACCATCCCGACCACACCGTCAACGCCGCACTGTTCCCGGCCGCCGCCATTCACGACCACTGGGCCACCTACCGGGGCGATCTGTGGATCGGGCGGGATCCGGGCGAGTTCGCGCTCACCGGCTCCGTCACCCTGCTCCCCTCGCCCGGGCACACCGCCGAGGACATCACCACGCTGGCCGCCACCGCCGGCGGCGTCTACGCCTGCACGCATGCCTGGTGGGGCCCGGACGGCCCGGCGGAAGACCCGCTGGCCGCCGATCAGATGGCGCTGCGCGCGAGCAGGGAGCGCATTCTCGCGGTCGCCGCCGTGATCGTGCCCGGGCACGGGCCCGCCTTCCGGCCGGGCCCGGACACCCCGCGCTAGCAGCGCTGGGCTCAGGCTGGCTCGCCCTTGAGCGAGAAGGAGGCCAGCCTGCGGGTGGCGATGATCAGCGCGGCGGCGGTCACGGCCAGGCCCATGCCGATGGACGTGCCCAGCGTCAGCGCCGCGTTCAGGCTGGGATCATGGGCGACCGAGTTCGCTATCCCCAGCGAGTACTGCCCGACCGAGAGCAGGCGGGCACCGGCGACCAGGTTGCCCAGCAGTCCTTCCCAGATCAGGGCGTAGAGCAGCCCGACCGCGATCGCCCGTGTCGTCAGTACCGAGATCATGACGAAGACCGCGTTGTACATGACGCAGCCGGCCAGCGCACCCGCGAACAGGCCCACCGCGAGCTTGCTGGCACCACCGGTAGCGATGATCCCGGCCAGCAGTTCGGGCACCGCGACGAAGGCCATGGTCAGCACGACGGCGACCGTGTACTTGGCAGCGATCACTGCCGGGCGCCGCACCGGGGTGGCCAGCAGGTGCACGATGCTGCCGTCGTCGATCTCCGCGCCGAGCACGCTGGTGCCGATGATCAGCGCGGTCAGCGGCAGCACCACGCTGAACCCGAACACGCCCAGGATGTCCTCCGGCCAGGTGGCGCGCTCGGGGTGAGCGAGTTTCAGCGCCACCGTGACCAGGAGCAGGATGAGCGCCGGGAGGGCGAACAGGAAGGCACGCTTACGGCCCATCGTCGCCCGCACGGTGAGGCCGGCCACGACCCGGCCCTGGACACCAAGCATGGTCACCGCTCCCTCTCAGGTCTGCACCAGATACGCGAAGACGCTCTCCAGCGACTCGTCCGCCGGCAGCAGTTCCCGCAGCCGGATGCCCTCATCCCTGGCCAGTGCCGCGAGCTCACGGCTGAAGGCGCCGTAGTCGGACGCCTGCACCTGGAGCCCGCGCGCGGTCACCTGCACCCCGGTCACCGCCGGACGGCCGATCAGCGCAGCCCCGAGCCGGCGGTCATCCGAGGTGCGCACCACGAACACGTGCGGGCGGCTGGTCATCAGCCGGCGGATCGCCCGGAAATCACCGGATGCCGCCAGCCGGCCAGCCACGATCACCTGGATGGTGCCGGACAGCCGCTCCACCTCTTCCAGGATGTGCGAGCTGAGCAGGATGGTCCGGCCCTGTTCGCCGAGGCCGTGCAGCAGATCCATCATGTGCAGCCGCTGCCGGGGATCCATGCCGTTGAACGGCTCGTCCAGGAGCAGGATCTGCGGATCGTGGACCAGTGCCGCGGCAACCTTGATCCGCTGACGCATGCCCTTGGAGTAGGTCGAGATCCGGCGGCCCTGCGCGCCGGCCATCTCCACGATCGCGATCGCCTGCCGGGTGGCTGCCTCCGGATCGGAGAGACCGTGCAGCCTGGCGCTGGCATGGACGAACCCCTCGCCGGTGAGGAAGGAGTACACCGAATCCCGTTCGGGGACGAGCCCCACCCGCCGGTAGATGTCCGGGTTGTGCCAGCTGGCCGCGCCCGCGACGGTCAGGCTCCCGCGGGAGGGTGGCAGGAACCCGGCGATGAGGTGTAGCAGGGTGGACTTGCCTGCCCCGTTCGGCCCGAGCAGGCCCGTCACCCCCGGCCCGATCGCCAGGGTGATGTCGTTGATCGCCACGACGTTGCCGTACCAGCGGGAGACGTGATCCAGTTCGATCGCGCTCATGCCACACCCGCCTTCCGGTACCTGGCCGCCAGGCCGCCGAGGCTGGCGGCCAGGAGAGCCACGAGCATGACGCCATACAGCGCACCCGCGCCGCCCGGCCGGGGGACCGGCCCGAACGAGGTCCCTCCCAGCCATTGCCTGACCCCGTCCAGAACGGTGACCGGGCTGATCAGGCCTGCCAGCCGGGCCATCAGCGGGGCGGCCGGCCCCCCCGGGCCGGTCAGGCCGCCACCGACGCCGATGAGGATCGAGGCCAGGCTCCAGGTGAGGAAGAAGTAGATGGCGATCACACCCGTCGCGTACGCGCGCCGTCCGGTCAGCGAGGCGAGGACCAGCCCGATCGCGGCGAACACCACTGCCCACAGCGCCCCGATGAGCAGGCCGGGGATGAGTGCCCTGGTCTGGCTCCAGATGGCACTGCCGCCGCCGGCGGACACGATGGTGCCTAGATACAGGAGCAGCAGCGGGATCTCGATCATCGCCAGGCAGGCGGCAGTGAAAGCCGCGTACTTGGCGAGCGGGTAGTCCAGCCGGCGCAACGGCCGGCACAGATACAGCGGCAGGACATGGCTGCGCAGGTCCCGCGACAGCAGTTCCGGGGCCTGCGCCGCCACGAAGATCACCATGATCAGGCCGCGCAGCCGGAAGACGTAGGTGTCGTAGGGGATCACCCGGCCGCCTCCTCTGGCCGCCGCTATCGCGTTCACCACCGCGGGCAGGCACATGATGCCGAAAGCGATCACTGGGACGATTTTCGCTTTGGCACCCCGGCCGATGCCGAACGCCGACCGGAGGCTGTGCCAGTACAGCGCCCGGACGATGGCCGGGCGCCCGAGCCGTGGCCCCGCATAGTGCCGGTAGCCCAGATCGTGGATCACACCGCCGTTCCCGGTGCTGCTGGCGCCCGGGCTGGCGGCGAGCAGCGGGGCGGAGGCGGTGGCGGCCGCCCGCCGGTCCTGAGTACGTGTACTCCGCGCTGCGCGCGGGCGCCCGCGGGTGCCGGCGCTGATCGCTTCCGGCCTCTCCACCCGCCAGATCGCCCGGCCCCTCGCGATCCGGCCGGCCCACCCGATAACCCACTTCCGGGCCCCGCCTCCCCCACGCGTGGCACGGGA
>OFGU01000031.1_pt1 | contig 16705 bp, 12 predicted proteins | sample 1521841 | NCBI WGS metagenome assembly OFGU01 (sample SAMEA2553413, study PRJEB24118) | soil metagenome
TCCGGGGCGCGGGATGGGCGACGCTCGTCAACAATGTGGGTGGTGTACGGGGGGATTCTACGTTCGCCGCGCCGGGCCGGGTCGCCGGCACGGTCGGTTACTTCTCGACCACGGGCACGACGGACGCGGGCCTGTACGGCGCGATGCCGGTCATGGGCTCGGCCAACGGCAGCCCCGCCGCCCGAGCATCCTCGGCCAGTGCGGCCTGCGTCTCGCGGGTGGGCCCATAACGGGTCGGGAAGGCGATGATGCGCGCGAGCCCGAGCGAGGCGAGCCGCCCGAGGTAGTCGACCCGTTCCGGGCCCGGGTGGCGGACATCCTCGTCGCGAGCGTAGAGCGAGACCCGCAGCGTCGCCGGCTCGCGATCCTCCTCCTCGCAGCGCTGGCGGATGCCGGCGAGCGTCTCGGGGATCTCGTCGGGCGACTGGATCCCCGCGATCCGCCGGTAGGCCTCCAGCCGCAGCCGCTCGCCGGGCACGTACTCGTGCGGGATGTGGGCGTTGACCGGCAGCTCCACCCTGACCTCGGGCCGCTCTGCCGGGCCGGCGTCGCGCAGTTCGCTGACCGCCTCGCCGATCATCCGCACATACAGGTCGAACCCGACCCCGGCGATGTGCCCCGACTGCTCCCCGCCGAGCAGGTTGCCCGCGCCCCGGATCTCCAGGTCCTTGAGCGCCACGTACATGCCCGCACCCATCTCGGTGTGCTGCGCGATGGTGGCCAGCCGCTCATGGGCGGTCTCGGTCAGCTCCCGCTCCGGCGGGAACAGGAAATAGGCGTAGGCGCGCTCACTGGCCCGCCCGACCCGGCCGCGCAGCTGATGGAGCTGGGCCAGCCCGTAGGTGTCGGCCCGGTCCACGATCAGCGTGTTGGCGTTGGGGATGTCCAGCCCGGACTCGACGATCGTGGTCGCCACCAGAACGTCGTGCTCGCGGTCCAGGAACTGGCCCATGATCAGCTCAAGCTTGTGCTCGTTCATCTGCCCGTGCGCCACCACCACCCTGGCCTCGGGGACCAGTTCGGCGACCCGGGCGGCGGCCTTGCCGATGGTGGCGACCCGGTTGTGCACGAAGAACGTCTGGCCGTCGCGCAGCAGCTCCCGGCGGATGGCCGCGGCGATCTGCTTCTCGTCGTAGGGCCCGACCAGGGTGAGCACCGGATGCCGTTCCTCGGGCGGGGTGAGGATGGTGGACATCTCCCTGATCCCCGCCACCCCCATTTCCAGCGTCCGCGGGATCGGCGTGGCGGACATGGCGAGCACGTCCACCTCGGTGCGCAGCCGCTTGAGGTATTCCTTGTGCTCCACCCCGAACCGCTGCTCCTCGTCGAGGATGACCAGGCCCAGCCGCGCGAACCGGGTCTCCGGCGACAGCAGCCGGTGGGTGCCGATCACCACATCCACCGTGCCGTCGGCGAGACCCGCGAGGGTGGCCGCCACCTCCGCGTCGCTCTGGAACCGCGACAGCGGCCTCACCACCACCGGGAATGGCGCATAACGCTCGCTGAACGTGGTGTAGTGCTGCGCCGCCAGCAGCGTTGTGGGAACCAGGACCGCCACCTGCCTGCCGTCCTGCACCGCCTTGAACGCCGCGCGGACCGCGATCTCGGTCTTGCCGTAGCCGACGTCGCCGCAGATCAGCCGGTCCATCGGGACCGGGCGCTCCATGTCCCGCTTCACTTCGTCGATGGCGCCGAGCTGATCGGCGGTCTCGATGTACGGGAAAGCGTCCTCCAGCTCCCGCTGCCAGGGCGTGTCCTGGCCGAACGCGTGCCCGGGGCTGGCCATCCTGGCCGAGTACAGCCGGATCAGTTCCGAGGCGATCTGCCTGACCGCCTTGCGGGCGCGGCCCTTCGTCTTCGCCCAGTCGGCGCCGCCGAGCCGGTGCAGGGCCGGCGCCTCGCCACCGACGTACCTGGTGACCTGGTCGAGCTGGTCGGTGGGCACGTACAGCCGGTCCGGCGGGTGGCCCCGCTTGCCCGGCGCGTACTCGATGACCAGGTACTCGCGGATCGAGCCCTGCACGCTGCGGCTGGTCATCTCCAGGTAGCGGCCGACCCCGTGCTGTTCGTGGACAACGTAGTCGCCCACGCTGAGCTGCAGCGGGTCGATGCCGCCCCGGCGCCTGCTGGGCATCCGCCGGGTGTCCCTGGTGCCGGTGCGCCGGCCGGCCAGGTCCGCCTCGCAGATCACCGCGAGCCGTACCGGCTCCCAGGTGAATCCCTGCCCGATCAGCCCGGTCGTCACGTAGGGCACGCCAGGCTCCGGCGGCTCGCCGAGATCACCGAGCCGGGCTCCGAGCCCTTCGCCGCGCAGCATCTCCGCGAGCCGTTGCGCCGGCCCGTGGCCCTCGGTGACCAGCACAACCCGCCAGTTGCCGGCCAGCCAGCGCCGCACGTCGGCGAGCGCCCGGGTGGTGTCACCGCGGTAACTCTCCGCCGGCGCCGCCTGGATGCGCAACGCCCGCCGGCCCGCCCAGCGCTCCTCCTCACCCCCGGCGCCGTCCCCGGTGAGCGGGCCGCGGGCCGCCCCTTCCCCTGCCTGGCCGCCGAAGCTGCGGCCCGCTCCTTCTCCTGCCTGGCCGCTGGCGCCGCGGCCCGCTCCTTCTCCTGCCTGGCCGCTGGCGCCGTCGCTGGTGAGCGAGTCCGGGCTCCCGAATGGGGTGACCGTCCACCAGGGCAGGCCGAGTCTGTCTGCCGCCGCCCGGACCTCCGTGATCGACCGGAACGCCGCCGCCCCGAGATCGATGGGCGCCCGGCCGCCTGCGGCGGCGTTCACCCAGGACGCTTCCAGGAACTCCTGGCTGGTCCGGACAAGGTCGGCGGCGCGGGCGCGGATCCGTTCGGGATCGCAGGCGAGCACACGCCCCCCGGCCGGCACGTGGTCCAGCAGCAGTTCCATCCGGGGCGCGAGCGCCGGCGCGAACGCCTCCATGCCTTCCACGCAGATGCCGTCGGCGAGCTTGCCGAGTATCTCTGCCAGTCCAGGGTGATCGTCGGCCAGTTGCTTTGCCCGGTCCCGCACGGCCGGGGTCAGCAGCAGTTCCCGGCAAGGCGGTGCCCACAGCCCGTCGGGTGCCTCGCCCAGGCTCCGCTGATCGGCCACCCGGAAGTAGCGGACCTCTTCGACGGTGTCGCCCCAGAACTCCACCCGCAGCGGATGCTCCTCGGTAGGCGGGAACGCGTCGACGATGCCGCCGCGCACGGCCACCTCACCGCGCCGCTCCACCAGATCGGTGCGCGCGTAACCGATCTCGACCAGGCTGGTCAGCACCTCATCGAGATCGGCCGTCTGACCCGCTCGCAGCCTGACCGGGGAGATGTCGCCGAGTCCGGAGACCATCGGCTGCAGCAGGCCACGCACGGGCGTGACCACCACGCTGAGCGGGCCGGTCCGGGGGTCGGCCGGGTCAGGATGCGCGAGCCGGCGCAGCACCGCCAGCCTGCGGCCGGAGGTGTCCGAGCGTGGCGAGATCCGCTCATGCGGGAGTGTTTCCCAGGCAGGGAAGTAGGCCACGCTGCCGCCCGGCATCAGTGACGTGAGGGCATCGCTGAACTCCTCCGCTTCCCTGGCGGTCGCGGTTACCGCGAGCAGGAACCGCCGGTCTGGCTGGCCGCGTTCCCCGGGCAGCCCGGTGAGGGCGGCGGCCAGGAATGGCCGGAGCGCTGGCGGCGCGGTGAAATCGGCACCGGGCGGGGCACCGGCCCCGGCCCCGGCCCCGGCCCCGGCCCCGGCCCCGCTGTCATGCTCCGGGCCCGGCGGGCCAAGTGCCTCTTGCAGTGCGGGATCGTCCGCGATGACGCTGAGTAGTCCGGCGAGGCTCATAGTGTCCTTCGCTAGGCAGCACAAACACCCGCACTTGTGCCAGGGAGGGTCCTGGCCAGAATGCGGGGCAGTTCCAGCTTATGGCCTAGCACAGGTGGGCTACGGCAGGATGCCGGGCGAACGGGAGGTTTCCCCCTCGGATATCGCTGGCGAAGGTAAGGCTATGAAGCCGTGGCATCGGTGAGCGGGCCTGCCGGGAGCGGGACCACCGGAGACCGCACGGGACCTGCTGGGGGGCTGGGAGCGAAGCCGATGGCCGGGGCGGCCCCCGTTGCTCGACCGGATGCCCCCGCTTTGGGCGGCCAGGTCCGGGAAGTGACCGCCGATCCAGGGTCGGAAGTAGTGGTCCTCGTGGGTAAGGACCCGGACATGACAACTACTGTCAGTAAACAGGCGGAGCCGGCCGCGGCACGATCGCGGCAGCGGGCGGCATCGGCCGCAAAAGCCGTCCCCACGCCCGACAGCGCGGCACCAGCCAGTGCGGCACCAGCCAGTGCGGCGGCAGCCAGTGCGGCGGCAGCCAGTGCGGCGGCAGCCGACAGCGCGGCGGCAGCCAGCTCCGTAACAGTCAGCCCGGCCGCCGACAGCTCCGTCACCGACAGCCCGGCCGCCGACAGCTCCATAACCGTCAGCACGGTTACCGACAGCGCAGCGGCCGACGGCACGGCCGCCGACAGCTCCGTAACAGTCAGCGCGGCGGCCGACAGCCCGGCCGCCGACAGCCCGGCCGCCGACAGCCCGGCCGCCGACAGCCCTGTAGCAACCAGCGCGGCGGCCGACAGCCCGGCCGCCGACAGCCCGGTCACCGACAGCCCGGTCACCGACAGTTCCGTGACGGCCGGCACGGCGCCAGCCAGCCCAGCCCACGACAGCCCGGCGCGCGACTTGCGAGTGCACGACATCCCAGTGCTCGGCGGCCTGGCGTCCGTCCGGGGAGCGCCCATCAGGTCAGCACCGGTCCGGGGAGCGCCCATCAGGTCAGGACCGGTCCGGGCAGTGTCTGTCCGTTCAGCGCCCGTCAGACCAGCGCCCGTCAAACCAGTGCACGGCGGCGCGGCCCCTGACCGGCCCGGCGACGACCTGTTCGCGCGCTACACCCGTGATTACGTCACGGGGCGGTTCGGCCAGCAGATCATGATCCTGCTCGCAGGCTGCACCACTGCCGGAACCGACCTGGGCGTTGACGCGCTACGGGCGGAGGGCACCGCCGACATCAGCGTCGGCCTCATCGATGACGACCAGCCGGTCACCAGCGCGGCGATCGGCGTCCACGAGTCACTCAAAGCCTGCGTCCAGGGCGACCTGAGGACCGTGCCGCTGCCGCCGCGCTCCCAGGACATCGTGCTGTGTTCCCTGCTCCTGCACCGGGTCAGGCATGCCGAACTCGTGCTCGACCGGCTGGTCGCAGCGATCAAGCCAGGGGGGTTGCTGCTGCTGCGCTTCTGTGACCGCGACAGCGCGGCGGGTTTCCTCGACCGCAGGCTGCCCCGTGTCATCCGGGGCCTGATCTGGCGTAACCGGCGACCTGGGGAACCCGGCCCGCACCCGGCTGTGTACGAGCGGCTGACGTCAGCGCGAGGCGTTCAGGCGTATGCGCTGAAGCGCGGCCTGGTGATATCGGAACGCACGGTGCTGGGCGGACTGGCCGGCCAGCTGAGCGGGCCGGCTGGCTTCCTGGCCGTGCAGAAGGTCATCGCCCGCCTGTCAGGTGGCCGGCTGACAGTCGCACACGAGGAACTCCTTTACGTCCTGCGCAAGCCGGAGAACCGGTTCGCCCGGGTGATCTGACCGGGCTACGGGCCGGCGCTGGCGCCGGCTACCTTCCAGCTCCTGGCGGGCCGTGGCGTACCGGGCCGTCTGCCTGGCCTGCCTGTTGCGGCCGGAGTACCCTCAGGCATGCCCGGCGGAAAAGGGGGGCACGGGGAGTTGTGCCCACGTGACGGGCAACCGCCGGACGGAGGTGGACGTGACCGCTGAGGCTGCGTCCGGGGTGGTCGCTGACTTGGCGAGTCTTCCTTCCTGGACGCTGGACGAAAGCCAGCTGGCTGACCTGGAGATGCTGCTGTCGGGTGCGTTCGCACCATTGACCGGGTTCATGATGTCTGCCGAGGTTGCGGCAGTGTGCGAGCAGGGCACGCTGCCCGACGGAACCCCGTGGCCGGTCCCGGTCACGCTCGATGTTCCGGGAAACGCCGCACCCTCGGCTCAGCGACGGCTGGTGCTCAATGACCCAGAAGGTACGCCTCTCGCCGTGCTGGACATCGCCGAGCGGTCTGCTGCCCTGGTGCCGCCGCCCGCGCAGGCTGGCACGGGAGGCCGGCACGCGCGCACCGCCGGCTACCCAGCCGATGCCCTGATCCGGCTGAGTGGCCAGGTCGTCCCCTGCCGTGAACCCGAGCACGGCCCGTTCCGGCAGCTGCGCAAGCCGCCGGCCACGGTGCGGGCGGAACTGGGCGAGGGGCCTGTCCTCGCGTTCGTCACCCGGCGGCCGCTGAACGCGCGGCACATCGGCCAACTGCGTCATCTGGCTGGGCAACTACGGGCACGGCTGCTGCTGCTACCACTGATCGCGGGACCGGCCGAGGTGGTGGTCCGGCCTGATGCACTGGTGCGGTCCGTGCGCGCGGCCACACGGCACCTGCCCCCCGGCACACTCGTCGTACCGGTGCCGCTGGCCCCACGCGACGTCGCTCAGGAGCAGGAAGTCGCCCTCCGGGCACTGGTGGCGGCCTCCTACGGTGCTAGCCACCTGTTCAACGACGAACTGTCGGCGCCCGCGGGCAGGGTCACGGCGATTCCCGTGATGTCCGCTGGTGACTGGGCATACGACCGGGCCGCCGAGGTGTGGCGCCCGCTTTCCCTCATCGAGCCCGGCACCGAGCGAGCCGACCTGGCACTGGGTGAACTGGAAGACCTGCTGGACCGCGGCGAGGAGGTTCCCGCCTGGTTCACCCCGCCCGCCGTAGCGGCCGAACTCCGCCGGGCCCGGCCGCCGCGCAGCGAGCGCGGTCTGGTCGTGTTCCTGACCGGCCTGTCGGGTTCTGGCAAATCCACCATCGCCCGGGGCCTGCGTGACGCACTGAGCGAGCGGGGTGACCGCACGGTGTCGCTGCTCGACGGCGATCTCGTGCGGGAGATGCTCTCGGCCGGCCTGACCTTCTCGCGAGCCGACCGCGACCTGAACATCGCCCGGATCGGGTTCGTGGCCGCGGAAGTGGCACGGCACGGGGGGATCGCGATCTGCGCCCCGATCGCGCCGTATGCGGCCGCGCGTGCCCGGGTGCGCAACATGGCGCGTGAGGCCGGCGACTTCCTGCTGGTCCATGTGGCCACGCCCGCCCAGGTGTGCGAGGCGCGTGATCGCAAGGGCCTGTACGCCAAGGCCCGGGCAGGCCTGATCGACAACTTCACCGGCGTCTCCGATCCCTACGAGGAACCTCAGGACGCCGAACTCACGATCGACACCTCGGTCATGAGCCGTCAGCAGTCAATCGATGCTGTGCTGCGGCTGCTCTCCATGGGTGGGTGGCTGGCAGGGGGCGAACCCGGCGGGCCGGCGTAATCCCTGGCCGGCCAGGCCCGTGATAGCAGCCCCTATCGACCACGTCCCGCTGTGCCGGCCGGGAGCCGGCCATAACATGGTCGTTTCGGGTCGTGATCCCGGCCACGTCGTGGGCAACCGGCCGGGTGCGGGCGGGGCCGTGGTCGATTCGGGCTGCTCCCGCGACCAGAACTGACCACGCCTGCGGGGAGCGGCTCGCCACGAGACGAGCAGTGGTCAGGAAGGGCTGCTATCACAACCCCAAATCACCACAGCCAGCCGATCCAGGCTCGCTACGTGGTCATTTGGGGCGGCTTCCAGCCCCAAATGACCACGTCCTGGCAGGTCTATTCCCCCCAGCACCGTGGAACATGGCAAGTAAGACCTGCTATCACGGCCCGAACCGACCACGTTCCCTGCTCGCGGGGAGCGTGGCGCGCACCGCTCGGCAGCGAACCGGTGCAGCGTCCGCTCCGCCACCACCACGCCCTGCCGACCCAGCAAGATCCCGATCTTCACCACCGGAACCCCGGCCCGACCCCCCCCGGTGCTTGCCTCGCGGCGGGCCTCCACCCCCCCCCACCCGTGCCCGGCCCCGTCCGCCCGCCCGGCCTGCACCACCGGCACGCCTTGCCCGACCAGCTAATCGGTGACCTCCTCCCCCCCCCCCCCCCGCGACAGGCGGCCCGCCCCCGGGGCCGTCACATCCCCCTTGCCCGTCTTGCGGTCAACCCCCGCCTGCCCGGCCACCGCCCGCTCGCTCTTACCCGCGAGCCAGGCCCGCAGCGCCTCACCAATCTCAATCACTGACACCTCCCGGAACACCATCCCGGCGACCTCCCAGCCGCTCGACTGGGAAGATCAAACCGGGATGACGCAGGACCAACGACGCGAAACGCCGCTGGTCCCACTACTGGCGACCGGGTGGTCCCATGCTCATGGCGGAAAACCCCTCAACCTGGTCCCATGCCACTGGCGGATGACAATCACACCTAGATCGACCATGGCACCGGCGGATCAGCCTGACGCGGGTGGGGCTGAACCCGGGGTGGGGTCGCCGGGCGGACCGGGCAGCCGTTATCCTACTCAAATGGTGGAGAATGTGCCCGCTGTCCGCGGCTGCCGTCGTCTCGCGGCCAAGGGGCACGCGACCACGCAAGCAGCCAGTAGGGAGGCCGCATGTCGGTCAATCCGGCACTGACCCTGGGATCGTTCCTGGTCGCGATCATGGTTGGCTTGACCGGGATGGGTGGTGGAGCACTGCTCACACCCATGCTGATGCTCGTCTTCGGCGTCCCGCCCCTCGCCGCCGTCTCCAGCGACCTCGTCGTGTCGGCCATCACCAAGCCGGTCGGCGCTCTCGTGCACCTGCGGCGTGGCACGGTCAACCTCAGCCTGGCCGGGTGGCTCAGCATCGGCTCGGTGCCCAGTGCCTTTCTCGGGGGCCTGCTCGGATGGTGGCTCGGGCCAGGCGGCCGGGTGCAGACGGTCACCGCGCGGGCGACCGGGATCGTGCTCCTGATAGCCGCGGTCGGCATCGGGTTCCGGGCCTTCCAGGCCCTGCTAGCCCGGGGCGGGACAGGTCAGCGTTCTCCCCGGGAGCAGGCCAGCGGCCCGGCCCTGGCCACGGAGCAGGCAAGCGCAGCGCCGCCTTTTGTCATGCGCAAACTTCCTACTCTACTGATCGGTATAGTAGTTGGACTGGCGGTGGGGGTGACCTCCACCGGATCAGGCACGCTGGTCATCGCGGGGCTGGCCGCGCTGTACCCGGCGCTTCCCCCGAACCGTCTGGTCGGGACCGACCTCGCGCAGGCGGTGCCGATGGTCCTGGCCGCCGCCCTCGCCCACCTGATCGCCGGTGACGTCCAGATGAACGTCACCGCGCCGCTGCTCATCGGCGGGATTCCCGGCGTCATCATCGGCTCGCTGCTTGCCTCGCGGGCTCCCGGGACCGCGCTCCGGCCAGTCCTCGGCGTGGTCATCCTGGGCTCGGGGCTCAGCCTGCTCGGTCTCAGCCCAGCCACACTGGCGGTGGTCCTGGTCTGCGTGGCAGCCGGTGGGGCGGGCTTTGTGATCACGGCGCGCAGCCGGCGGGCGTCCCAGCCGGCCAGCACAGAGCAGATGGCAGCTGCTCAGCGCCGGCCGGTGGCACAGCGCCAGCCAGCGGAAGACCACCGCCCGGAGCACAGGCCGGCGGCAGGGCACCGCCCGGCACCGGAGCACCGGCCGGCGGCAGAAATGGAATGACAGCACGCGGCGACGTCATCGCACCGCGGGCTCGGAAACCCGGAGCTAGTCCTCGTCCTCTGCTCTCGCGCCCTCGTCGATCCGCGTGCGTATCGAACGGAACCGGTTCACCAATGCCCCGGACATGGCGTCACGCTGGCGCGAAAGCACGATGTAGCTGACTATCCCGCTGACCCCTACGGCGAGCACGAGCAGCAGCAGGCCGCGGGCACCAGCGAGGTAGAAGAGGCCGGTGGCGGCGACGAACAGCAGAATTCTGGCCGTGGTGTAGGCGAATGTGGCGCGCATAACTCACCCAGCTTATGCGGATCCAGGGCGGGCCGTTCTACGAGGATCTCTGCCAGCAGACGCGGGTCGATGTTTCCGCCAGACAGGATGGCGACCCGGGCCTCGGCGGGCGGCAGGTCACGTTCGCGCAGCAGGCACGCGGCCACCGCCACCGCTCCACCGGGCTCGGCTACCAGATGCGCCTCCACCGCCAGCCGCCGCACCGTCTCGCGTATCTCGTCCTCGGTGACGGTCACGACGTCATCCACGTGCCTGAGGATGTGCTGCAGCGGCACCGCGCCGACCTGTTCTACCCGCAGCGCGTCAGCGATGGTCCGCTGCGTGTTCCCGGCCGGCCAGGCGACCTGGCGGCCCTGCCGCAGCGAGTCGCGTGCGTCGGCTGCCAGTTCCGGCTCCACCCCGATCACCTTCGCCCCGGGGCACAAGGCGGTGATGGCGGCAGCAACACCGGAGATCAGGCCACCACCGCTGACCGGAACCACGATCAGATCGGCCCCGGGACAATCAGCCGCGATCTCCAGGCCGATAGTGCCCTGCCCGGCGATAACCGCCCGGTCGTCAAAGGGCGGGATGAGCGTGTATCCGTGCTGACTGATCAGTTCCTGGGTGGCCGCCACGCGCGCGGCCAGCGTGGGCTCAGTGGTTACGATCCGCGCGCCGAGCCGGCGGGCAGGAGCCACCTTGATGGCCGGCGCGTTGTGCGGAACAACGACCGTGGCCGGCACGCCGAGAAGGGCTGCTGCGTAGGCAACTGCCTGAGCGTGATTGCCGCTGGAATGGGCTACCACCCCCCGTTCGCGCGCCGGGCGAGGAAGTGCGCTGATGGCGGCATAGGCGCCGCGCAGCTTGAAGGAACCGGTCAGTTGCAGCGATTCGGCCTTGATCAGCAGGCGGGGCCGGGCGCCGGGGAACGGCAGCAGCGGAGTCCGGACGGCGACCCCCGACAGGCGGCCGGCCGCAGCCCGGATTTCTTCGACCGATACCAGCGACGGCACCCGCCCACCCTATGACTGCGCGGCGTCCCGGGTCGGGCGTGGTGGCACATGAATGCCGGTACCTGATTTTCCGGAAAATGCGACAGAAAACGGGTCTGGTTCCGCAAGACTGAGAACAGGCTCCGCTAACGGAGATCAGGAGGGGTTGGAGCGTGGACGGGAACAGTGAGCGACTTCTCACTCCCGGGGAGGTCGCAGCCCTTTTCAGAGTTGATCCGAAGACAGTTACCCGGTGGGCCGCATCGGGCCGTATCAGCAGCATCAGGACTCCTGGTGGGCACCGGCGATTTCGCGAGTCCGAGGTCCGGGCTTTGCTCCATGGGGAACCGCAGGCCTCAGGAGACCTCCCCGGCACGTCATAACATGCTGCCACGGTGGCATACCGGTGGGTGGCCTCACCACTTCCCGGTGGGGTCACCCACCGCAGGCGGACACATCCCCTGACCGGATCGGTCCTCTGCCAGCCCCGGCTCCGCCGGGTGCCTGCCAGACCCGGTCAGTCGCTGTCAGCCCGGTCCTGCCCTGGGTGGTCCCGTTCAGCCAGGAAGAGCTCGAACTGGCGCCGCAGTGCCTCGTCCCCGTCCCGCCACCGGCGCCGCCGATCCTCGATCTCCTGCTCGGACACCGCTTGCTGGGCGAGGCGCGCGTACTCCGGGTCGGTGGGCCCGATCTCCACGTAGGCGTCGCCCAGCACACGGCCAGGACGGTCCACCGCCGACTCAGGAATCATGAGATTCCCGTTGGGGAGCCTAATCACGAACATCACGCACCACTTTAGATGCCGTAGCGCACGTTGAAGTAGACCATCACGTCCAGCGCGATCCTGGTATCACCGCCCAGCATGTCAACGAGTGCGGGCCGCTGCCGGGACGCGATCGCCGAGAACGCGTCCGCGAAGAACTCACGCCGACCCAGGGCGCCCTCCTGCCGGTGGAAGTCGCTCGTCAGACGTGGCAGGCAGCGGGCGTACAGGGTGCGGAAATCCTCCGAATCGGACTGCCAGAGCCCGCCCGATCCGTCGATGTCGTCGAGCGCATGACCGACCTCGTGGCACATCACGTCCGGGGCGGCCGAGGGCCTGGATCCCACGATGATCTTGCGATCGCCATAGGCCCCAGCGCAGGCATCCCAGGTGGCGCGCCCTGACGGTAGCGGGACCCCGTGCAGCCGTCCCATGTCGTCCAGGTCAGGCACGCCCCCCGGCCCCACGAAGATCGCGTCAAGCCCGCCGGCCAGGCTCTCCTTCACCCGTGGGGGCAGTTCTGCCAGGCGGTTGATGGCGCGGACCGCATCCGGTGGCGGCGCCGTGTCCTCAGCCCACTCCCGGCGGAGCACCAGCTCCAGCTGACCGCAGTCCCGATGACCTGCTGCCACCTGGCGCGCGTGCGCGACCTCGTACCAGGGCAGCCCGTCAACACGGGATGCTGAGGCACGCTGCTCGCGTCCCCGTTCGCCTACCTGACGCGCCGCGGAGCCGGGACGCGCCGCGGGGCCAGGACGCACCTCGGGGAGGACCCTGGGCACGGGCCGGATGGCGGCCTTGGCCGCCCCCGGACGGCGTGAATTCCCCCGGCTGGCTGTCTCGGCCCGCGATAGCCTGCTCATGCGCGGGCGGGCAACCCCTACCGGGGAGCCGAACGGCCCGGCTTCGGCCGCCGGCTGACCGGGTCCGGCCGGCCACCTCCCCGCCGCCTCGCCCGGCTCTCCGTCCTTGCGATGCCTTCCGGTGGCGGGCGTGGCCGCAGTGGACCGGTCGCCGGTAAGAGCCCACGCCGCTGCCCCGGCACCGCGGGCAGGCGGTGACCGGAAGGATCGTCGGAGCCTGTCGAAGATCCTCAGCCGCATGTATCGCTCTCCCCGCGATCGCGTGCCAGGCCGCCAGACTACGACGATTTATCTCCATCGTCATCTGTCGTAACTGACTGTCATGTGTTACGGACCGCCGGGTAAGCCAACATCAGTCAGCCGATTTACCCGCACGCCGATACGTCAGAGGTTAGGCTGCCGCCATGATGCTGCTGGGAGTGCTATCAGCGCTTCTTATCGCGGGTCTGCTGGTCGGCGGCACGCTGGCCTGGTGGCTGGCTGGCCGCACACTGCCGCGGCCACGGCATCTGTCCCGCTACGGGCTGGACGCGCAGGCTGCGCTGTGGCGTCATCCGGCAGGCCGTGACCGGTGGCCGGAACCCGACGGGCTGCCCGCGCAGAGCCAGGCAGAGGGGCCTTCGCGGCGGCTGAGCGGGCCGGAAGACGATCCAGAATTCATCAGCGAGCTCGAGCGGCTGATCCGTGGCCGCGAGCACGGCGACGAGCCCTGACGCGGTCACACGAGCCCTGGCATGGTTACCGGCGGGGGGTTCCGCTGAGCCAACGCCGGGCCAGTCCGGAGCCGGCAGTCGCGCCCCAGGCAGGGTCAAAGAGCTTGCCGTGCCGCGTCAGCTGAGCCCGGCGTAGGAGTGCAGCCCCTTGATGAGCAGGCTGATCACAACGGTATTGAAGAGCAGGCACCCGAACCCGATCAGCTGGATGTAGGCGGACCTGCGGCCCCGCCAGCCCGCGGTGGCGCGGGCGTGCAGATAGCCGGCGTACACCACCCAGGTGATGAAGGCCCAGGTCTCGGTCGGATCCCATCCCCAGTACCGGCCCCAGGCCTCGTCCGCCCAGATCGCACCAGCGATGATGCCGAAGGTCCACAACGGGAAGCCGAAGATCACCGTTCGGTAGGCGAGCTGGTCGATCACCTTGGGGACCGGGAGGACGCGGAAGATCGCGTCGGCGCGGGTGGGCAGCCCGGCGGCAGCCCGCTTGGCATGCCGGTCAGCGAGCAGGTAGACGACCCCGAACAGGGCTGCTACCACGAACGCCCCTGTCGCCAGGGTGATCGAGGTCACGTGGATGGCGAGCCAGTACGACTGAAGCGCCGGGGGCAACTGCCCGGCCGGGGTGTAGATGACTGTTTCCGCGATCCCGAGCAGGATCACCACCGGGCCGAGCACGAACAGGCCCAGCCGGTAGGCCCGGTACCGGAGCATGAGGAAGAAGAAGAATGCGACCGCCACACAGGTGACCGTGGTGACGAACTCATACATGTCGCCCCACGGCACCCGGTGCACAGCCAGCCCGCGGGCGACCACGCCGAGGATGTGTGCGGCCAGCCCGAGCGCGGTCAGCACAAGGGCTACCTGCACCCAGCGCCCCATCGCCCGGCTATCCGGCGACGGGGCGCGGGTACCGGGCGTCACGCCCCCGGCAACCGTCCGTGTACCGTGGCCCTCACCCGGAATCGCTGGCGTTGGTCCAGGACCCGCGGCAGCCGCGTCACTGGATGCCGCTGCCGCGCCCACCGCGACCAGTTCCGGAGCAGGCTCGCGGGCCGGCCTCAGCTGGCCGAGTGCCTGCCGCCCGAAGGCGAAATCACCCGCGAAAGCCAGCACCGCCAGGGCGTACGCCACCACTGTGGCCACGTATGCGTAATGGCTGAGGTTGGCCATCCCGTAGTTGATGGGCACGGCTCTCACTCCCCCTCGGTCAGTTCATCTGGGGCCGCCAGGCCGTCCCCGGCGGCGGAGTCCGGCTCTGGTGGAGAGCCCTGGAACGGCACGGCCGATCCCGTGCCCTGGTAGCCGGACGCGAGGTCGCCGGCCAGGGCGGCGAACTCGGCCTCGAAGCCGCCCGAGGTGTCGGAGCGTGCCAGGCCGCCCACATCGACCACGGCGCCGCCGTCCGGCCCCGCCACGGCCCGCACGAACAGCCGGCGCCGCCGGACGAAGAAGGACAGCAGCAGGCCGGCCAGGGCCGTTATCCCGGCGATCAGTGCTGGGAGGGTGCCCGGGTCGTAGGTGATAGCCAGGCTGATCCACTGCCGGTAGCCGGTGAACGTCAAGGTCCCGTTGCCGTCCGGCAGCTTCATCGACTGGCCGGGGGTAAGCGGCCTCGGCGCGAGCGCCAGCCGGCGCAGGCCAGCAGTGTCCAGCTGGTACACCGACTGGGCCGGGCCGCTGTCCATGCCCAGATCGCCGGCGTAGGAGACCAGGCTCACCGCGGGGTTGAGCGGGGCGGGGAAGGCGGATCCGAGCCGCCCATGGACATCGACGGCGGTCGGCAGGAACACCCCCTCGAAGCCAAGCTGCTGCGGGTGGGCGTCGGGCACCTTGATCACGCCTTCGGAGGTCAGGCCCGACTGCTCGACAGCGATGAACGGCACCGGTCCGTTGAAGACAACCCGGCCGGTCCCGTCGGTGACCCGGAACACCGGCGCGTACCCGTGGCCGATCAGGAACACCCGCACACCGTCCACGATCAGCGGATGGTTCACCCGCAGGTCGTAAGCGCGCATCGGCGACCCCGGCTGCGGCGAGTAGTGAATGAAGGCGTCGAAGTCAGACGGCTGCCCGCGCAGGGCACCCGAGGGGACATAGGACGCCTCGAACTTGTTGAGCGTGATCGAGAACGGCTGAAGATCAGCGGCGGAGACGGCCCGGCCAGGGTGGAAGACGTCCAGGGCCGTGGCCGTGTTCGCGAAGGAGTCACCTTCGACAAGCAGCCTGTCCGCCTTGTAACCGAACATGCCGCCCAGGCAGATCGCGGCGAGCAGTCCCAGCAGCGCCAGGTGGAACAGCAAGTTCCCCGCTTCCCGCAGATACCCCTTCTCGGCGGCGACCCAGCCGTCTCCGGTGCGCAGCCGGAACCGCTTGCCCGACAGCACGGCCGCCGCCGCGGTGAGCGCCTCGTCCGGTGCGAGCGCGGTCTCGTGCCGGGCCGCGAACGGCAGCCGGGCCAGGTTGCGCGGCGCCCGCGGCGGCTGCTGCCGCGCCGCGCCAGCCAGCCGGAACGTGCGTGGGATCACGCATCCGGCGAGGGAAAGGAAGAGCAGCAGGTAAACAGCGGCGAACCAGGGCGCGGCAAAGACATTGAACAGCGACAGCCGGTCCAGCCAGGGGGCCAGCGCGGGATGCGCCGCGTAGTACTGCTGCACCGCCTGCGGGTCGATTCCCTGCTGCGGCAGCATCGACCCCGGCACGCTCGCCACCGCGAGCAGGAACAGCAGGACCAGCGCGGTCCGCATAGAGGTCAGCTGACGCCACGCCCACCGCATCCAGCCCCAGAGGCCGAACGCAGGCGCCGCACTGTCCCCCGCCCGCACCGTGACGGCTTGCGGGGGCGAAGAGCCCTGATCCCCGGCCGGGCCCTCCTGCCCGGCCGGGGACTGTATGGCCTGATCCTGCCCGGCCGGAGCGTGCCCGGGCTGATCCTGCCCGGCCGGAGCGTGCCCGGCCGGAGCGTGCCCGGGCTGATCCTGCCCGGCCGGAGCGTGCCCGGCCGGAGCGTGCCCGGCCGGAGCGTGCCCGGCCGGAGCGTGCCCGGCCTGATCCTGCCCGGCCGGACCCGGCGCGTCATCGCGGCGCCGCGTCCCTGGCGGGAGGTGCACACCGGTCATCGGGTCACTGCCTCTGGTTGCCAGCTCATACCGGCTCGGCCATCGCCTTCGAGATGAGCCCGTGCAGGCCCGCGTACGAGATCGGGCCGATGACCCTGGCGGAGATCCGGCCGGAGCGGGAGATGACCAGGGTGGTGGGGACTCCCGACGGGGGAACCGTGTTGCGGAAGGCGAGCGCGATCAGATCGCCCGGGTCGTTCAGGCTCGGGTAGCTGATGTTGAAACTGCGGTCGTACGCTTCTGCGCTGGCGGGGTTGTCCAGGATGTCCACGCCCAGGAACCGGACGCCAGCGGGGCTGAAGCGGTGGGAGAGGGCGGCGAGCGCCGGTGCTTCCGCACGGCACGACGTACACCACGATCCCCAGAAGTTCATG
>OFGU01000033.1_pt1 | contig 16466 bp, 16 predicted proteins | sample 1521841 | NCBI WGS metagenome assembly OFGU01 (sample SAMEA2553413, study PRJEB24118) | soil metagenome
AAAAACTGCCTTTGCTTCCCATCCGGGACATTGTGGTATTCCCCTACATGGTGTTGCCGCTCTTCGTCGGCCGGGAGATTTCCATCAAGGCGATCGAAGTGGCTCTCGAAGGGAACCGCATGATATTCCTTACCTCCCAGAAGGATATCAATGTGGAAAATCCTTCGCCGTCGGACCTCTATTCGGTGGGCACGGTCGGCGTGATCATGCGGATGCTGAAGCTCCCCGACGGCCGCATCAAGATCCTGGTCCAGGGGGTGGCGCGGGCGAAGACCATGAAGTTTCTGCAAAAGGAGCCTTATTACCAGGTCGAGATCAAGACCTTCACCGACGTTCCGGCGCAGGCAAACCTCGAGAACGAGGCGCTCATGCGGAACGTGAAGGAGCAGATCGAGAAGCTTGTTTCCTTCGGCAAGGTCATACTTCCGGACATCATGGTGGTCATCGAGAACGTGGACGATCCGGGAAAACTCGCCGACCTTGCCGTCGCCAATATGGGGCTCAAGGTGGAACAGGCGCAGGAGATCCTCGAAATCACCGATCCCGTGCAGCGGATCAAGCGCATCAATGAGGCGCTCGGCAAGGAAATCGAGCTCCTCTCGATGCAGCAGAAGATCCAGGCCGACGTGCGGGGCGAGATCGACAAGACCCAGCGCGAGTATTTCCTGCGCGAGCAGCTCAAGGCGATCCAGCGCGAACTCGGCGAGACCGACGACCGGTCCGAGGACATGCGCGAGCTTCGGGAAAAGATCAAAGAGGCCAAGCTCCCGGACAAAGCGGGGAAAGAGGCCGAGAAGCAGCTGCGCAGGCTCGAACGGATGCACCCGGATGCGGCCGAGGCGTCGATGACCAGGACCTATATCGAATGGCTTGCCGACCTCCCCTGGAGCAAGGCCACGAAGGACAACCTCGACCTCAAGGCGGCGCACAAGGTGCTCGAAGAAGACCACTACGATCTCGAAAAGGTAAAGGAGCGCATCCTCGAATACCTTTCGGTGAGAAAGCTGAAAGAAAAAATGAAAGGCCCGATCCTCTGTTTCGTCGGGCCTCCCGGCGTGGGCAAAACCTCGCTCGGGAAATCGATCGCCCGGGCGCTCGGACGCGAGTTCGTGCGCATCTCGCTCGGCGGCGTGCGCGACGAGGCTGAGATCCGCGGCCACCGCCGCACCTATGTCGGAGCGCTCCCCGGCAGGATCATTCAGGGCATCAAGACAGCCGGCAACAACAATCCCGTCTTCATGCTCGACGAGATCGACAAGATCGGGGCAGATTTCCGGGGCGACCCGTCCGCGGCCCTGCTCGAAGTGCTCGATCCGGAACAGAACAACTCGTTCAGCGACCACTACATCGGAATGCCCTTCGACCTGTCGCGCGTCATGTTCATTACCACGGCGAATATGACCGATCCCATTCCTGGTCCGCTTAAGGACCGGATGGAAATCATCCGCCTGACGGGCTACACCGAGCAGGAGAAGCTCGGCATCGCGAAGAGCTATCTGGTCCCCCGGCAGCTCACGGAGCACGGCATCACGGAGAAGAACATAGCCATCCCGGACAAGACCATTCTTCAGGTCATCATGCAGTATACCCGCGAGGCAGGCGTGAGGAATCTTGAGCGCGAGATCGCCCATCTCTGCCGCAAGGTGGCGAGAAAAATCGCCGAGGGCGAGACCGGGCTGTTCACGATCACGCCGGCCAACCTGCACACGTACCTGGGCGTGCCGAAGTTCCTGCCCGAGGTCGAGCGGGAGAAGGACGAGATCGGCGTGGTGACCGGCCTGGCGGTGACCGAGACCGGAGGCGACATCCTCTATATAGAGGCCACGACGATGCGCGGCAAGGGCACGCTTACTCTCACGGGACACCTCGGCGACGTGATGAAAGAGTCGGCCCACGCCGCGCTCACCTACGTGCGCTCCCGGGCGAAGGTCCTCGGCATCAAGGATGACGTGTTCGGAAAGACGGACGTCCACGTCCACGTGCCGGCCGGCGCTATCCCCAAGGACGGCCCCTCGGCGGGGGTTACCATGACCACTGCCCTGGCTTCCGTTTTCAGCAATGTGCCGGTCAGGAAAGATGTCGCCATGACCGGAGAGGTCACCCTCAGGGGACGGGTCCTTCCGATCGGCGGGCTCAAGGAGAAGACGCTCGCCGCCAAGCGGGCGGGCATCATGACCATGATCATTCCGAAGGAAAACGAAAAAGACCTTGACGACATTCCGAAGAACCTGAGAAAAGACATGAAATTCATACTTGCCGAGACCATGGACGACGTTATTTCCACGGCGCTTCGCCGGAAAAATCCGCGCCGCATAGCGCACAAAAGACTTCCCGGCAGGTCGCGGGCAACGCATTGATAGTCGGAGCGCGGGCGGGAAACCCTGGTTGCCGTTTCTCTCTGCGCTGCCGTGCTAAACAGTAAACCATGAAAATATCAGACCTGGGCGAATTCGGCCTGATAGGTCGCATCCAAAAGCTGGCTCCGCGAAAATCTTCTTCAACGCTGATCGGCATCGGCGACGATGCCGCAGCGTTGAAACTATCTGCCTCGCATACCCTGCTGGCCACCACCGATTTGCTGCTTGAAGGCGTGCATTTTGATCTCGCGTACACTGACTTCTATTCGCTCGGATGGAAATCGGCGGCGGCAAATCTGAGCGACATTGCCGCCATGGGAGGAGTTCCCCGATACTGTCTGACCGCGCTCGGCATTCCTCAGCGCACCACAGCGGAACAGGTAACCGAGTTCTACCGCGGGTGCAACGCTCTTCTGAAACGTCATGCCGCGGAACTGGTCGGCGGGGACACCTGCTCCTCCCGCACGGGACTGTTCAGCAGCGTGACCGCGGTCGGCGAGACGGCGGCGGCACGGGTCGTCACCGTCAGCCCGGACGTCAGCTCGAGCACCAACCTGGGCGGCTGGGTCAACAAGGTCGGCGTGTGGTCAGCCGCCGAACGGACCGACTGGTTCGCCGACGACGCCGAGACCATCTTGCACTGGCGGGAGAAGCCGACCGGGCAGCACATCGAGCTCGGCATCGCCGAGACCAACTCGGTCTCCCTCGCCGCCGGGCTCGCCACCTGCGGATACCTGCCCTACATCTACTCCATGGCCCCGTTCGGGGTGATCAAATGCGCCGAGCAGCTGCGCACCGACATCGCCTACCACCACCTACCGGTCCGCCTGGTGGGCCGGCTCTCCGGGCTCGCCATGGGATTCTTCGGGACTAGCCGTTCACCCACGGCCGGTGGCTGCACCTGCGCAGCGGGGCTGATGTCACCCTGGCCGGCCACGGGATGGGCGTGAGGCTGGCGGTCCGCGCCGCCGCGCAGCTGGCGGACCAGGGCATCGAGGCCGACGTCTACGACGCGGCCTACCTCAAGCCCTTTGACGAAACGGCCATCGTGGAGACGGCCCGCCGCACCGGGCGGGTGGTGACCATCGAGGACCACATCGAGATCGGCGGACTGGCCAGCATCGTCGCCGGGGTGGTGGCCCGGCACAGGCTCGCCGTCGACCTCGCCACCGTCGACCTGCCGGACACCGATCTGGAGATTGGCGTGCGCGCCGGCCTGTACCAGCACTACGGCCTCACGGTGGACGGCGTCGTCAGCAAGGCACTCGGACTGACCAAGGCCTGAGGCCCCTGCTGGCTGGGTGCGCGCCGTCATCCCGCCAGCACTAGCCGTCGGTGCCGTCCTTCTCCTGCGGATGGGTTACCAGCGGCTCCACCGTGAACTGCAGCCACGGGAACATCGGCAGCGAGAGCAGAGCGTCATGCAGGGCGTCAGCATCAGGAGCCTCGTACAGGGCGATCGAGTCCGTCGACCCCAGGACACGCCAGAGCTTGATCAAGATGCCCGCCTCGCGCAACTCGGCGGCACGCACCCGTTCCGCGGTCCGGAGGACCTGACGCTGCTCGTCCGGCAGCGCGCTGGCCGCGGCGGCGCTGGACTGTCGTACCAGGAACTCCATGAATCGGCTCTCGCCCCCGGCTAGAAGATGGACATGCACGCCGCGAGCCCGCCGCCCCGACGCTGGCCCGCCGCAAAGCCGGAGACATGGCACGGCCAGCCGGGCCCGGCAGAATTGTAGCAAAACAACTAGCCATCAAGCCAACAATTTTGTTAACGACCCGCCACGTGCAGCTCACCACGATCCCCGCCGCCGGACCTTACGTGCCCGGCCGGACTGTTCACAATCTTGTCAGCGGAGCCGTCCGCATGGTTGGCTGAATGCGGCGGGAGGCCAGCGTGTGGCCGTTCGGAGGTTGGTGGGACATGACTGGACCCGAGAAGCTGCTCGACCCGACCGGCGGGAGCGACCAGGTGACGGACAGCACCCTCGCTCCCCGGCTGCGCAGCTTGCACGGGCTGACAGCCGGCCTGCTCGACAGCACCAAGCCGAACGCCTCGGTGCTGCTGGCCGAGGTCGCCAGCTGGCTCAAGCGGGAGCACGGCCTGCACACATCGGTCATGTACACCAAGGGTTACTTCGGCACGCCGGCGGAGGAGAGCCAGATCCAGCAGATCCTGCGTAACTGCGACTTCGCGGTGGCGGGCATCGGTGATTGAGGCTCATGCAGCGCGGCCAGTCTGGCCGATGGGATCCTGCTGGAGCGGGCCGGAGTGCCAGCCGTGAGCATCTGCACCGACGCGTTTCTGATGCCCGCGCGGGCCATGGCGCAGGTGTACGGCTTCCCCGCCTTCGAGTTCGTCACCGTGCCTCATCCGGTGGCCAGTCTCGACGTGGCCCAGATCCGGGCCAGGGTCGCCGACCTCATGCCCGGGCTGCTGCGGATCCTCGGCGTGGAGTCCTGAGTGTGCCCCGCTGCCGGCAAGAACATGCCCGTGGCCGGCCCGGACGCCATCGAGGACGCCCCGCTGGCCGATCCGGCCGAGGTGCGCCGCGCGATGGAGTACTACGCCAGCCGGGGCTGGACCGACGGCCTGCCGGTGGTGCCGGTGACCGAGTCCTATCTCGCCGAGTTCCTGGCCCAGACCAGCCGCGATCCCGGTGACGTGCTCTTCTCGATGCCGCACCTGAACCGGCGGTGCACGGTCCGGCTGGCCGCCATCAACGCTGCCCTGGCCGGCTGCCTGCCGGAGTACTTCCCGGTGGTGCTGGCAGCATGGGACTCGCTGGTCATCGAGGGGTACGCGGGCCGTGGCATCTGGCAGAGCACCACCGGGACCGCGCCGCTGCTGATCGTGAACGGGCCGGTCCGCCAGCAGATCGGCCTGAACAGCCAGGGGAATGTGTTCGGCTCCGGTTTCCGGGCCAACGCGACGATCGGCCGTGCCATCCGGCTCACCGCCATCAACGCCTTCGGGCTGCGCCCGCACCAGCTCGACCAGGCGACCCAGGGCACCCCGGCGAAGTACACCGCCTGCATCGCGGAGAACGAGGAAGAGAGCCCGTGGCCGGCGTTCCATGCCGATGCCGGCCTGGAGCCGTCCGATAGCGCGGTCACCGCGATGATCATCAGATCGTGCGTGCACATCGAGGCCCGCCACACCGCCGTGCCCGAGCAGCTGGCCACCGACCTCGCGGGCACCATCTCGCGCACCGGCGCTCTCATCCACGAGACGATCAGTGCCCTGGTGGTGCTCGGCCCGGAACACGCACACCTGTTCGCCCGGGCCGGGTGGAGCAAGTCTGACCTGCAGCAGTTCATCTACGATCACGCGGTGCGCACGCGTGCCGAACTCGCGGCGGTCGGCAAGGAGGCGGTCTCGAGCCGGACCCACTGGCGGCTGCCGGCGGACCATCCCGACGCGGTGCCCGACCAGGCCAGCACCGAAGGGCACCCGGGCCTGGTCCGGGTGCTGAACTCCGCGGCCGCGGTGCTGGTGATGGTCGCCGGGGCCAGCAACGCGGGCGTGTCCACGGTCATCGAGACCTTCGGGCCCCGCGGCGGCCCCCCGGCGGTCGTCCGGGTGGCGGGCACCGGTGACGAGCGTCCCGGCGCGGGCAGGACAGCGGCAGGCACAGGCAACGCGCAGGCAGCAAAGGAGCGGGCATGAGCCCAGGCACCGGACAAGACGGCAGCACGGCTCCCGGCCCGGCGGCGCTCGACAGTGCGCTGCAGAAATTCCGCGATGTGCTGGCCGCCGATGGTTACACGCTCGGCTGGTCGGTCACCGAGGACGACCGCGTGATCGTGCGCATCGAGGCCGGAGCGGAAGCCTGCGCCGACTGCCTGGTCCCGCTGCCGGTGATGGAGGCGATCATGTCCGACGCCCTCGGCCCGACCCCCTACACGCTCGACCACATCGTGCTGCCGGCCAGCGCATGACCGAGCAGCCGGGAGACGGGACGGCCGTCATCGCCGAGCCAAGCCGCAGCACGCCGGTCTACGGCGAGTTCGACGCGGTGGCCGTGGGCGGTGGGCCGGCCGGGATCATGGCGGCCAGCGCCGCGGCCCGCACCGGGCACTCCACGATCCTGCTGAAGCTTGGCGGCATCGTCATCGTGCGCGGCTCGCTCGCCCCCGACGGAGCCGTGGTCAAGCGGACCGTGGCCGACGACGGGCTGTGTCGGTTCACCGGCCCGGCGAAGGTCTTCCGCTCGCGCGAGGAGGGGCTGGCCGCCATCCGCGGCGGTGAGGTGCGGCCCGGCCAGGTGCTCGTGCTGACCGGCCTGGGCCTGCGCGGGCCGCCGGGGATGGGCCTCACCTCCGTGTTCGTGTTCGCGCTGGATGGCGCCGGCCTGTCCGGCAAGGTCGCCGTCATCACCGATGGGCAGCTGCCCGGCCTGGTCAACAAGGGGCTCTCGGTGGCAGAGGCGAGCCCGGAAGGCGCGGCCGGCGGCCCGCTCGGGCTGGTGGAGAACGGCGACCCGATCAGCGTGGGCACCGAAGCCCGCACGATCGAGCTGGAGGTGCCCGAGCCCGAGCTGGCACGGCGGCGGGCACAGCTCAGCCCGCTGACGCCACCCGCCGGCTGCGGCTGGCTATCGGTGTACGCGCGATCGGCCAGCCCCTCCGGCAGGGCGCGACCCTCTGCTCCCCCGCGCCGTAAGGCCCGGGGGTTCAGACGCCGACGTTGACCGGCGGCGGCGCTGGCACCTGGGTCACCCCGTGCCCGCGGCCATGCCCGCGCAGCCAGAGGATGACCGCGATCACGAGCAGCACGAATCCAACGGCGGCGAACACGATGGGCAGCGTTATGCCAAAGGTTGTGATGGTGTTGCTGCCGTTGTTCGCGTCCGTCGTGGCGGCCTGCACGCTGGCCGGGCTGGCCTTGTAGCTGTCGACCAGGATGGGGAACACCGGGATGATCTTGTTGCCCAGGGCGATGCCGCCCAGCTCGGTCTCCGAGGTGCTGACGTCGATGACGACCCCGGTTGCCGGTGCGACCCAGTAGGTGGAGGTGGCCGAGTACAGGTAGCCGGCCGGGATCTGGACCGTCCCTGGGGGAATCAGCTTCGCCAGGCTGGCGAGCAGGCCCGCCGGGGCCAGCCCGGCCCGGGCGGCCCCCTGCAGCAGGCTCACCGGCAGCGCCTTCGGGAGATTCGCCAGCACCTGCGGGTTCCTGATCGGCGTGGGGGGAACGGTGGCCTGGTAGACGTAGGTGTTCACCCCGCCGTGCTGTTCCTGCCGCAGGTACTTGAGCCGTGTGGTGGTCTGGGTGAAACGTACCCATCCGAGGTAGTTCTGCTGATTTGCGCCGATGGGCCAGTTCACCGTCAGGCCCCTGGCGTTGGTGACGTTCCAGTCACTGGGATGGCTGACGGTGGCTTCCAGGCTGGTCCGGTCGACCGCGTACTGCGAGGTCAGCCCCCCGATCTGGCGCCCGCCCGCGGTGACCGTGCTGGCATCTTGCACAAGTGCGGTGTTACCGGAGGTCTGCAGCACCTTGACCTGCCGCCGGATTGTCTCAGGGACCCCCAGCTTGACGGCGGCGGCGAAGTTGCCCTGCAGCAGCGGGGCCGGGTTGATCAGGCTCCGGATCTGCCCATCGTAGGTCCGGACCGTGTTGGAGTCGCCCGGCAGGCGCGCGATGAACGCAGGCGTAATCCAGAACGCGAGCAGTCCCGCAGCAGCGAGAAGGATCACCCCGGCAATGCCGCAGGCAACCGCGGTTTTGCGCATGGCTGGCTCCTCATCCGGGCGCACTGCGCCGGCTCCCCCCGTAAACCGGCCGGCGCGGGTAGCACACCTAATGCTCAACTTTCACTCCTGCCACCCGAATTCGCCTCACCCATAGCAGGTGAACATCGGACCTGACCCGGCCCGGAGCCCGGCCACGACGTGGCCGGCCACGATTCCAGCCACCGGCCCATATCAGCCATGTCGGCCAGTGATCGACCTTGCCCGCGCCGGGCGTGGTCGGTTAGGGCTGGCATAACGACCTGAATCGACCACGGCCCGCAGGGAGCCGGCCCGCCCGGGATGAGCCGTGGCCAGAAAAGGCTGCTATCACAGCCCAACATGACCACGTCCGCCCGATCCAGGCTCGCCGCGTGGTCAGAAAAGGCTGCTATCAACCCAAAATGACCACGTCCAGGCGGGCCCCGCCCCCAGCGCCCGTGGGACATGGCCAGTCAGGCCTGACATCAGAACCTCTATCAGCCATGTCCCGCATCGGCATGTTCATGATCATGACCTGACTGTCGGCGGAACGATAGCTAAGCCAAGATCACGAAGCGCGCGCAGGCGCCGAGGTGCGCCAGCCGGCAGCCGCTGCTGGCGGGCCGTTATGGCGACGGGTAGGTGCTGATGGTGATCACGGTGCCCGTTCCGGCGCCTGGCGCGACGGAGATGGACGCACCCTGGCCTGCCTTCTTGACGGTCAGGCTGGCGCTGTACTGCGTGATGCTCTTGGACACCGTCGTCCAGCCGCCCTTGCCAACCGCGTTCACGTAGAACGCACTGACTTTCGGGACCGGATCCGGCGAGGACAGCACGACCGAGCCGGCTGCCTGGCTGACGGTGGTCGACGGCTGGTAGAAGGGGACCCCCGCCACCGACTGACCAGTGCCACCCGCCGCCCCGGTAGACGCCGCGCCTGTCGAGGCCCCCGCGGTGGACGCCGTTCCCGAGGATGCCGCGCCCGATGACGCACCTGGTCCAGCCGGCGACGTGGTTCCGCCGCAGGCTGCCGCGGCGAGGCCGCCGGCCAGTGCTGCCGCCGCCACGCCCAGCGCAGCGCTCCGCTTCATCATGTGATTCCCCCCCGAACGGAACGCCGGGTTCATACCCCGCGCGAGATCGCGGTAGCCCTATGCGCCGGCTGCGGCGTGTGGGGGGAGGCTTTCCTGTGTGGCGGGCTGGGCAAGATGGACGGCGGCCCGGCGGCGCTGATCAGGCGCCGGTGAAGCGTGGCTGCCGCTTCTCCGCGAAGGCGGCGACTCCTTCGGCGAAATCACCGGACTCGGCCATCTCCTGCTGGATCTGCGCCTCCAGCTCAAGCTGCTCGCGCATGCGGTGGTAGAGCCAGTTGTTGAGCTCACGTTTCGTTCCCGCATAGGATCTGGTGGGTCCCTCGGCGAGCCTGGTCACGAGCTTGCCGGCTCGCGACGCGAGTTCGTCATCCGGCCAGACCTGGTTGATCAGGCCCCATTCCAGGGCCTGGCGGGCTGCGAGCCGCTCGCCCAGCATCGCCAGCTCGGTCGCCCGGGCGATCCCCACCCGCTCGGGTACCAGCAGCGAGGACCCGCCGTCCGGGACGAGGCCGATGTTGACGAACGCGAGCACGATGTAGGCGGATTCGGCAGCCAGGATCAGGTCACAGGCGAGTGCCAGCGACAGGCCGATCCCTGCCGCGGCGCCGTTCACCGCCGCCACGACCGGCTTGGGCATCTCCCGGATCGTGAGGATGATCGGGTGGTAGCGCTCGGTCAGCACGCTGTACACGTCACGATGCCCGGCTTGGGTCCGCTGCGGCTCTTCCTTGAGATCCGCGCCGCTGGAGAATGCGCGCCCCGCGCCGGTGACCAGGACCGCCCGGACGTCAGCGTCCTCGGCGACCGCTCGCAGGGCGGCCAGCAGATCGAGCCCGAGTTGCTTGTTCCACGCGTTCATGCTCTCCGGGCGGTTGAGCTCAATCCTGGCCGCCGCCCCTTTGCGGTAGACGTTGACCGTGTCGTACTGGCGGCCCAGCTCGAAATCGCTCACAGCGGTGATCGTAACGCGGCGATCTGGTTACCGGCCCGGCGGAGCGGTAACGAACTGGCGGTCCGGCGGGTCAGCGCCGGCTGGTCCAGCGCGGGCCGGTTGCCGCCCAGTCGGCGTCCCAGGCAGCCCTCCGCCGCCTGTCCAGTATCCGGTGGGCCAGGCTCCACATGGCCAACAGCGCCAAGCCCAGCGCGACCGGGGCGAGCCGCGTCGCGAGGGCACGCTGGCCTGCCAGGTCGGAGGCCTGCTCGGGTGACGAGGTCACGTTGCCTGCCCGGTCGACCCAGACCCACACCAGGCTGCCGGCCTTCTCGCCGGGCGGGGCGGTGACCAGGCCGGTACGGGTGATCCCGCCGGGCGCGGTCCACCTGGCCCGGACTTCGACCCCCATCACAGTGCCATACGCGTTCTGCGTCTGATTCGGGGCATTGGCCGTCAGGACTGCGGTCACCTGGTAGCGGCCCGCGCGCTGGGCATTCTCCAGCCGGTGGCCCGCATTCGCGGCCCATTGCCCGGCGGCAACCGCCAGCAGCGGAGCACCGATCAGGAAAGCGCCCAGGAGCAGCGCCAGGATGGCGGACTCGGCCCGGTCGGAGGCGCGGCGAAGCGGGTTGTGATCCGGCCGGAAGCCGCGCAGCCACCTGCCGCTGCGCGTCGAATCGAATTTCCCGTGTAGCCTCATAGCTTCTCCCCTCTTATACGGTCGCGCACCAGGGCCCCCGAATACAGGGACGGTCTTCCCGACCGGGCAGGACTTTCGGCTTGCCTCCGGCCGGGCCGCGAGTGCCGGTGCGGTGGGCACCCCGGCCTGCCGCCGGGGACCTTTGGCCCCCACCAGGCGGTCCCGTCGGCCCTGCCCGGTTCTCCGCGACCCGGCGAGGCTGGCACTCGGACACAGTGCGGCGGACCCGGATGGACCGGTTGCGCGATCGTCGCGGAGGTCGGCCATGACGGCCAAGCCCATCGTCACCGGCGTAGATGGATCGGAAGAGTCACTGCGGGCGGCGGCATGGGCCGCCCAGGAGGCGGAACTGCGGCACACGCCGCTGGTGATCGTGTCCGTGCTGCCGCCACTGCCCTGGCTGACGCCGCCGGAATCGGTCCCGGCCCTGACCACTGCCGCACGCGAGGGACTGGAACTGGCCCTGGCGATGGCTGCTGAGCGGGCAAAGGAGCAGGTGGCCGCCCTGAAAGTGGAGACCGAGCTGCTGTCGGGGCGGCCTGGCCAGGTGCTGGCAGAACGCGCAGCCGAGGCCTCCATGCTGGTGGTCAGCTCCAGCGGGGCGGACGGGTTCGCGGCCGCGACCCCGGGCTCGGTCAGCCGGTACGCGGCTGCCCACGCTCCGTGCCCCGTTGTGGTCGTCCGCGGGGAGGCGACCGCGACCCACCGGGAGGTGGTCGTCGGCGTGAGTGACCCGGACCGGCCAGACGCAGCAGCTGCGGTCAGGTCGGGCGTCGCGGGGGCGGCGCTGCGTGGGGCCAGGCGGTGCGCAGTGAACGCCGGGTAATGGTCGGTTCCCGGCAGCCGGCCGGACCTGGACCAGGTACCGGATGATGCCGCCCGTCACCTGGCCGAGGCGCTGGCCGCCTACCGCTCCTCATACCCGGGCCTGGAGGTCAGCCAGGATGTGGTGACCGCTCATCCCGGGCGTGTGCTCGCTGGTGCCTCTGCGCGGGCGGACCTGGTCGTCCTGGGACGCCCAGAGGTCCCCGGGCGAGGGGTGGCCGGTCTGGGCTCGGTCACACACGCAGTGCTCAACCACGCCCACGGCCCGGTCGCGATCATCCCGATCGGCTGACCCGGCTCCCGCCAGCAGCGCGCGAGCAGGCCCGGTTGCCGAGGCCGTTCGCGGGCCGCCAGGTGACCTCCGCCCCTGACCCCGGTTCATGCGCAACGCCTAGCGTGGCAGTGGGTCACAGATCCACTGGAGGCACTGATGCCACTCAAGACCCCAGCCCGCCCGTCCACTGCTGTCCGGCGCGGCGGCTACGTCGCCGGCATCATCATCGGCGCGGCGCTGCTGTTCGTGCTCGACGGCTGGCCGGGCTGGCAGGCACTGCCGTTCCTGACCAGCGACACCACCCAGGTGCTGTGGCTGGTCAACTTGTCGCTCGCGGCCGGCCTGGCCGCCAATGCCATATACCTGTTCTACGATCCGCCGTGGCTGAGATCACTCGGTGACCTGGTGACGACGGCCATCGGCCTGGCGGCGGCCGTGCGCGTCTGGCAGGTGTTCCCGTTCAGCCTCCAGGGCTCCGCGGCCAGCTGGTCCACCGCCCTGCGCGTGCTGCTGATCGTGGTCATCGTGGGATCGTGCATCGGCATTCTGGTCAACCTGGTCACGCTGGTGCGCCAGCTGACCGGCCACACCGGCCACGCCGCCCACGGCTGACCAGCCTAAGCGGGGCTCACCAGGGGCCCGCCGGGCGCTGGTGACGATCACCGACCGCGGCCTGCGCCCACCACCTGAGCCTCGGTGCCCAGCGTGGCGGGCGGGAATCCGGCACCGAGCGCGGCGACAGCGGCATCGAGATAGACGGTGAGGTCAGCGTCCGCCCGGGCGCACCAGCGGTCGTAGGCAGCGCGGCAGGCCGCGAGGGTGGCACGGCCGACCGCGAGGGGATAGAGCGAATCAGCAGGCTGGCCGATCCGGGTCGCGGCGAAGTCGCTGATCGCCCGTTCCCACGCGTCGTAGCGGATAGCGGCCCTGGACTGCAGGGCGGGCACGGAAATGATCAGGTTCATGCGCGCGCGCAGTTCGGGGACGTCCTCGGCCCGGTAGTGGTTGGCCGCCACTACCGCCTGGCGGATCGCCTCCATCATCGGCACGGTGCCCGGGACCGCTCCCAGCGCCGCGCGGATGGCCTCCACCTCGGCGTCGAACTCGCCCCACAAGACGCTGGCCTTGGAACTGAAGTAACGGAAGAACGTCCGCCGGCTGACCCCGGCCTCGGCCGCGATCTGCTCGATCGGCGTCTCATCGAAGCCTTGCTCGGTGAACAGCCGCAGCGCGATGAGTTCCAGCTTGCGGCGGCTGGTGCCAGGCGGCCGGCCGCGGCGGGCGGCCTGGTCCGCCGCGCGTGGACCGGTGAGAATCATCAGACCTCACCCGCCCCCGCGGGCCTTGATTGTGTCACAGAGTGACGTTAACATCCGCATATTCGTCACCCAGTGACAATATCTGGAGGGCCCTGCCTGTGGACGCTGCTCCCGATCCCCTCCCCCTGGTCCAGCAGTTCCAGTACGGCCTGGCGGCACCGATCTGCCTGACCTGGGAGCTGACCTACGCGTGCAACCTGGCGTGCGTCCACTGCCTGTCCAGTTCGGGGCGGCGCGACTCACGTGAACTGACGACTGAGCAGTGCCGCGCCCTCGTCGACGAGATGGAGCGCATGCAGGTCTTCTATGTGAACATCGGTGGCGGCGAGCCGACCATCCGGCCCGACTTCTGGGAACTGCTCGACTACGCCACTGCTCATCACGTCGGCGCCAAGTTCTCGACCAACGGTGTGAAGATCACTCCAGCCATCGCACGGCGGCTGGCCGGCAGCGACTACGTCGATGTGCAGATCTCTCTGGACGGCGCGACAGCCGAGGTCAACGACGCCGTCCGGGGCCGCGGCTCGTACGACATGGCGCTGCGGGCGATCCGCAACCTTGCCGCCGCCGGATTCGGGGGTTTCAAGATCTCGGTCGTGGTGACCCGCCAGAACGCGGGCCAGCTCGATGAGTTCAAGGCGATCGCTGACCGTTACGGCGCCCAGCTGCGGCTGGCCCGGCTGCGCCCGTCCGGCCGGGGTGCTGCCGTCTGGCGCGACCTGCACCCCAGCGCGCAGCAGCAGCGCCATCTCTATGACTGGCTGATGGCCCACGGCGAGCAGGTCCTCACCGGTGACTCGTTCTTCCATCTCGGCGCGTACGGCGATGCGCTGCCCGGCCTGGGCATGTGTGGCGCGGGGCGGGTGGTGTGCCTCATCGACCCGGTGGGTGACGTCTATGCCTGCCCGTTCACCATCCATGAGGAGTTCCTGGCCGGCAACGTCCGCGGGCCCGGCGGATTCGCGAGGATCTGGCGGGAGTCGGAGTTGTTCGCCGGGCTGCGCCACCCGCAGTCCGGCGGCGCGTGCCAGTCCTGCGGGGCCTTCGGCTCCTGCCAGGGCGGGTGCATGGCCGCCAAGTTCTTCACCGGCCTGCCACTGGACGGGCCCGACCCCGAGTGTGTGCGGGGACACGGGGATCCGGCGCTGGCCGCCGCGGAGACCGCGGCGTTCCCCCCGCCCCGCCCATCCGGCGATCATTCGCGGCGGTCACGGCCGGTGCCGGCAGCCATCGGCCGCTGGCCTCCCGCCGCCCCCGGTGAGGACCCGCCCGGCGGGGCTGACCGCACCAGCGGCCGTCCACCGGTCCATGCCTGCGATGAGCACCCGCTGGCCGGCTCCGGCCTGGCCGGGCGCTGAGGGTCCCGGATGCAGCTCACCGATCCGGTGACGCTGGCCGGGCGGACCGCACAGTCCCGGGTGGTCTTCGGCCCGCACGAAACCAACCTCGGCGACGCGCGGGCGCTCTCGGCTCGGCACACCGCCTACTACCAGCGCCGGGCCGAGGGCGGCGCGGGTGTGATCATCACCGAGACCGCGTCGGTGCACCCGTCGGACTGGCCATACGAACGGGCACCGCTCGCCAGCGATTGCGCACCAGGATGGCGTCAGATCGCCACCACCTGTCAGCCGGCCGGCGCCCTGGTACTGGCCGGGCTTGGCCATACCGGGCTGCAGGGCTCGTCCGCGTACTCGCAGACGGCGCTGTGGGCGCCGTCCCGTTTCACCGACCCGGTCACCCGGGAGACCCCGATGGTGATGGAACAGCGCGAGATCGACGCGCTGGTCGAGGGTTTCGCCGGGGCCGCGCGTATCGCCGCCAATACCGGCCTGGACGGCGTCGAGATCGACGCCGGCCCGGGCGCGCTACTGCGGCAATTCCACTCCGGGCTCACCAACCTGCGCACCGACGCCTACGGCGGCGACCGGCTGGCGCTCACCGTGGCCACCCTGGCAGCGGTGCGGGCCGCGATCGGCCCGGGGCGCGTGCTGGCCCTGCGGCTATGCTGCGACGAACTGGCTCCCTGGGCAGGGATCACCCCGCAGATCGCGGCCGAGCAGGTCACCGTCCTCGGCCCGTATCTCGACCTGCTGACGGTGGTGCGGGGCGGGCCGTACTCCGCCAGCGCCTACCGGCCGGACGGGCACACTCCGCCCATGGTCAACCTGGACCTGGCCGCCGCGATGCGCGCGGCGGCGGGGCTGGCCGTGCCCGTTGTGCTGCAGGGCAGCGTGGTGGATGTCGCTGCCGCGCAGGCAGCCCTGGATGACGGCGCAGCCGACCTGGCCGAGATGACCCGCGCCCAGATTGCCGATGCCGGGCTGGCCGCCAAGCTGCGGGCCGGGCAGGCCGGCCAGATCCGCCCCTGCCTGCTGTGCAACCAGACCTGCCGGGTACGCGACAACCGCAATCCGGTCATCACCTGCGTCGGCGACCCGCGCAGCGGCCACGAGAGCGAGGATCCCCCAGCGGGCTCCCCCGCGACGGCCGCGCAGTACGGGCAGGCCCGGCAGTACGGGCAGACCCGGCAGGCCCGGCAGGACACACAGGCCCAGCAGGCGCGGCGGGAGGTGCTCATCGTGGGCGGCGGGCCGGCCGGGCTGGAAGCCGCCCGCACCGCCGCCCCGCGCGGGCACCAGGTACGCCTCGCCGAACGCCGCCAGCCCCTTTCCGGCGCGCTCCCGGCCGCCACGCGCGGGGCCCGGCGCGCACGGCCGGCCCTGCTCGCCCGGGTGCCGCGGGCCGCGCTGGCCGCAGGGTGGGGGACCAGCCGAAACGCAATCTACAAGACGATGTACGACGCGCGGGGCAAGCTGCGCGCCAGCCTCGCCGCGGTGATCGGGGACGAATTCCAGCTGTACAGCCAGCCACTGCCGACCGGAGAAACCGCGCTGCTGGTCGTGGTGTCGGCCCAGGCGGCGGGGCGCGTCGCCCGCGATCGAGCCCACTCCGCCGGTCGCGCCGTCGACGATCACCGGCCCGTTCTCCGGCTTGAGCCCGTTCTGCTCCATGCGCACGATCGCCAGCCCCGCGGTGAAGCCGGCGGTGCCGAAGGCCATCGCCTCCCACAGCGTCAGGCCCTGGGGCGCCTTGACCAGCCAGTCGGCCGGCACGCGCGCGTACTCGGCGTAGCCGCCCTGGGGCTTGACCCCCCTGTCGACTCCCGTCGCCAGCACCGCGTCGCCCCTGGCGAAGAGCGCACCGCTCGCGGCGCCCACGGTGCCGTAACACACGAACACACCGCG
>OFGU01000034.1_pt1 | contig 16449 bp, 20 predicted proteins | sample 1521841 | NCBI WGS metagenome assembly OFGU01 (sample SAMEA2553413, study PRJEB24118) | soil metagenome
TCTCAAACACGGTTACATCTGGTCCTTGCCGGCTCAGGCGGAAGCGGTGAGATCCTCTGATCCAGGGATCTCGCTGGCTGCTAGCACGTCCCAGCGCCGGTGCCAGTGGCTGATCTGGTCCAGTTCGAGGGTGGCGTGATTACTTGCTGGGTTCCGGGGACGGGTGCCACCTTTACTTTTCAGCCACTGGTCGTAGCCGCGCTGCACTTCTTCGCGCACCCACTGAGCCGGGGCTACATAGAAGTCCGGATGGTCGCCGGTGAGATCGACGAAGATGACCGCCGCGGCATCGTCGACGACGATGCGGTTGATGTTGAACTGCCACGGCGAGCCGGGTAGGCGTCGTGAGTTGACCTGGGCTATACGGTCATCGGCGATCAGCCGGGTGGTGGGGCCAGCGAGGTGGACGTCGCGGTAGCCGTTGGCGAGCGCTGCGGCGGCGGCGCTGAATCTGGCGAAGTCGTGGACCTGGCGGTTGCCGAGCCGACGCAGGTCCAAGGCGCCGGGGCAGTGCTCCCGGCCGGCGACTTCCGCTAGGCGTTCGATCTGTTCGCCCAGAGAGCGGTAGACGATCCGAGCCTTTGCGGTGGCGTCGAGGGCATCGGGCGCAGCTGGCCTGGCGATGACGCGGGTGGAGATCCCTTGCTCAGGCTTGGACAGCAGTCCTTCATCGACAAGGATCTGCTGGGCCGCCCTGACGGTGCCGAACGACACGCCGTACTCGTTCTCCAGGTCTGTGAGGCCTGGGACGGGCTGGCCGACATCCCAGGGTCCGGGTCGGCCCTGGGGCGCACTGGAGATCAGCCAGATCGGCCCCCCCGAACAGGGTCACCAGGCGTGCGATAGCTGCCACGGCGTTTTCCATTTCGGGTGTGGCGATCATGGTGGCCTGGCCGCCTTCGACGGGACCAATGTCCCTGTGTGGGAGAGGCGAAGGGCGTTAGCCGCCTGCCCGCACCTGGGCCATGCTGACTGAGGAAGCAGGAGGGCCGCCTGCCCGGATCGCAGCCTCGCTCGGCGGAGAGGCTGGCGGCCGTTCGGTGCGGCCCTGGCTGGGCAGCTGCGGTGAGGGGGCAGGGATGGCGGTCGGGCCGGTTGTTGCGGCAACGGACGGGTCGGGGGAATCACTGCGGGCCGTGGGGTGGGCGGCCAGGGAGGCTGCCCTGCACCAGACTGCGCTGCGGATCGTGTCTGTTACGGAGCTGCCGGCGGCCCCGGGTTGGGCCACGAGTGGGGGTTTGATGGAGCTGGCACACCAGGCGACGCAACGCGCGCTGGCCGTGGCGGCAGAGCAGGCAGCGGAGCAGGCCCCTGGCCTGATGATCGACACCGGCGTGCTGCCCGGCTCGCCGGCGCTGGCGCTGGCTGGGAACGCGCGTGATGCCTTGATGCTGGTTGTCGGTTCCCGCGGTGCCGGAGGGTTCGCGGCGCTGGTTCTGGGCTCGGTGAGCAGGTACGTCGCCACCCACGCCCCCTGCCCGGTGGTGGTTGCACGCGAGGAGAGCATGGCCACCCACCGCGAAGTCGTGGTCGGCGTCGATGACCCCGAGCAGTCCGCTGCAGCAGTCGGGTTCGCCTTCGAGGAGGCGGCATTGCGCAAGGCCAGGCTGCTCGCCGTGCATGCCTTGTTCTCGTTCCTCCCGGCCATCGGGCCGCTGGGGGCACTGACTGCGGCGGAGCGCGCCGCAGCCGGCCGCCGTGAGCTGCCGGCGGACGCCGCCGCGCGGCTAGATGCCATGCTGGCGGGCTGGAAGGACAGGTACCCGCAGGTGCAGGCCGGCTGGGAGGTCGTGCACGCACACCCAGGCCGTGTGCTGGCCGGGGCATCTGCGCACGCCGACCTGGTGGTGCTCGGCAGGCACGCCGCGGGCGGTCCGCATGCCCTGGGAGTCGGCTCTGTCACGCATGCGGTGCTGAGCCACGCGCACGGCCCGGTCGCGACCGTTCCGGGTGACTGAGGAACGCCCACCGCGGACAGGAATAGGGTCTTGTCTCGGGCCCCATCGTGGCCGTCAGATGATTCGCTGCCGGCAGTTTGCCCTGACCCCAGGAGTAAGACCAGCGATTCCTGTCCCCACCGGCTCGTGGCGCAATCAGCCCAGATCTGAGCGGCCAGCGTCTTGATCGGAAATCCGCCGGCATCCGCGCCGAATGGCGGCTCAGGCGTGACTCATTACGGTTGGCGGCGACCACTTTGGGTGACGCTGGTGCTGATTCCGGGATCGGAAAGGGCAGGCGTGAGAGAGCGTGATGCTTGCCCGGCCGGTGACGGTACTGATGCCCGTCAGTGCTCAGGGCGGCCAGTTCACTGGGAAACTGGCCGCGGCTGCCGACGGTTCAGAGCAGCATCGCGGCTTAGCCGTTCATGGCGCCGTTGTCGGCGCCGACCCACAGGAAGGCGACTGGGGCCGTGACAGGCAACGTTTGCCCGGTTCGAACGCCCGTATCACGCCGCCCTGGCCGACTGGCTGGCGTCAGTACCGCCCGCCGTGGTGGTCAAGGCATCGTCAATGCACCGGGCGGCCGGTGTGCCCCAGCCCCAGAAATAGGGTTTCATGGGAGCCCGGCCGACCCCGGGAGAAAACCCCAGGCGGAGAACACCGCATGCCCGGTAAGCCCAGAAGGCTGTGGACACCTCACTTCGCGGCACAGCGATGACCATCTCCCGCACGCGCGTGCTGACCCTGCCGGTGCGGAACACCAGAAGACGCCGGTCGGTCAGGACCACGGCACAACCGTGGGTGAACGGTATCGACAGCAGCAGCAGCAGCCACATCAGCCCCATGGCCGCGCCGAAAACTACATCGGCAGCAGCACCCATACGGCTACCCGCCACTATGGCCGTGACCGCCAAGACAACAAGGACGCCAACGGCGGAAAGCAGGAGAATCCCGCCACCCTGGGAGCCAAACGCCGCCGGGGCCAGCAGCTTCTCTCCTTCCTCCAGGTAACCGGCAGCGTCCCGGGCCAGTCTGCGCTGCCTTCGCTGATTCACCAGGTCTGGCGGCGCCCTCTCAAGCGCCCCGCCGAACCCAGGTCCCAAGTCCTCACTCATGCAGATCACCCCCAAGCGATCCCCTAGTTACTGCCTACCGCCGTCCCGGAGCCACCGTCAGGGGCTTAGGCCTGTCCACAGCAGTCCTACGCCCCCACAAACCAGGCCATATCCCCCCTGGGGCGATCCACACATCGGAGGTCCAGGGCGAAGTGTTGTGCCGCTCGGACTGCGGACAAACGTTACCGGTCGCAGCACTAGGTCACTGTCGTTGACCCGGCCTGCCCGGCGGTCCTCGTCGAGCAGGATCAAGGTGCTGGCTGCCGAGGTGTTCCCGTAGCGGCCGACGCTGATCGGGACCCGGTCGCCGGGCAAGCCAAGCATGTCCACGGCTTGGCGGATGACGGCACCGTTGGCTTGATGCAGGTACCAGCGGGCGACCGCGCCGATGTCGAAGTCTGTCCCGGTTGCCGGCTTGATGCTGGTGGGCCAATCCTCTTGCAGCATTTCGAGGTTCCGGGTCATGAGCGGCGGGAAGACCTCGGCGACCTTGACGGCGTCCATCAAGAAGACGTGATCGGAGAGGTTGGCTGCTGACGTGCGGTGCAGGCAGCCGCCTGCGGGATAGCTCACCAGTTCCACGTCGGGGCTGGTCTGGTAGCGGATGGACAAGAGCCCCTTGTGCCGGTCGCCGTGGTCGCGGCGGGCGGAGGTGAAAACGGCCGCGCCGGCTCCGTCGGCGAACATCAGCGGCCTGAGCCATCCCATGCCGCTGGGATGCTTGTAGTAGTAGTCGTGGGCCTCGGGTGCGAAATAGCCAGAGGGGCAGTTGCTCGCCACCACCAAGGCGGTGGCCGGCACCATCGAGATCAGCGACGCGGCGGCCGTGCGGAAGCCGGGCGCTAGCCCGGCGCAGGCGAGATTGTGGTGAACAAGCCGGCGTCACGGCGCAGTCCCAGCCCGGTGGTCAGGAACCGGAAGTGGTCCTGGCAGGTGACCGTGTCCGGGGTGGATGTGACATGAACAAGCACGTCCACGTCCACGTCCGCGGCTGTGATGCGGGCATCGCGTAAAGCCGTACGGGCCGCCCGTAGCGCCAGGTCGCCGTCGCAGAGGCCGCCGTCGGTCCGGCTGCGGTTGCGCCGCCCGCCGAACTCGTAGTCGAGCCGGCGCTCATCGATGCCTGGGTGGCGGACGACACAGTCCGGTTCCAGCAGCCTGCCGTCGGGCCGTGCCGGGCGCAGATAGTGAAGGATCTCCTCGTTCGAGACCCGGTGATCAGGCAGATATGACCCTGTGCCGGCCACTGAAACCGGCACCTCCGACGCCAGCGCAGGAAAGCCGGAACCATTCATCGGACAGCCTCTTCCGGACAGGCTGCTACCGCCGGGCGATCCAGCTGCGCGGCGCCACGCCTCTATCACAAGCCGGCCGGGCATCCACAAACAGAGTCGAACGTCCTGCCGCCACCGCCTGTGGATCGTGACATCGGCGGGGCCGCTACCGGGATCTGATTAGGCTGGGTGCTGACGGGGCGGTTTGTAGCGCAGGAGGCTCTGTATGGACGGGAATCCCCGGCCTTGATCAGCGTCGAGACGCAAGGGCATGTGGCCGTGGTCCAGATGGCGCACGGCAAGGCGAACGCCCTCGACACAACCTTGTGCCGCGAACTCACCGCGCGGTTTGGCGAACTTGAGCGCGGCGGTCACCGCGCCGCCGTCCTTACCGGGCACGGGCACATCTTCTCGGCGGGCGTCGACTTGCTGCGCCTGCGCGACGGCGGCCCCGGTTACCTCGACGAGTTCCTGCCCGCCCTGAGCGAGGCTTTCCTGGCGGTGTTCGACTGCTCCCTGCCGGTGGTCGCGGCCGTCAATGGGCACGCGGTCGCCGGTGGCTGCATTCTCGCCTGTGCCTGCGACCACCGGGTGATGAACGCGGGCCACGGGCGCATCGGCGTCACCGAACTGCTCGTCGGGGTCCCGTTTCCCGTTACCGCGCTGGAAATCTTGCGCTTCGCCGTGGGTACCCGTCGGCTCAAGGAACTCACCTATTTCGGCCAGACCTATCCGGCCGCCGGGGCCATGGGCCTTGGCCTCATTGACGAGGCCGTGGAAGAGGCGTCGGTGCTGCAGCGCGCGGTCGCGATCGCGGGCGAGTTCGCTGCGCTGCCCGCCGAACCGCTGCGGCACACTCGCTCGCAGATCCGTGGCCCCGCGCTGGACCGCATCGCACAACAGCGTGCCACTGACGGCCTGGTGCGCCGGATGTGGGACTCACCGGCCGCACGCGAAACCGTCAAGGAGTATGTGAAAAAGACGCTGCGGAGCTGACGGCCACTCTATGCGGGCGAGGAGACAGGCTCGCCTCACCCCGGTCGGCCTGGCCGCGCTGCGGGGCCCCTGACGCCATGCAAATCGAAGCCTTGCAGCTTGCCCCCACGAAGTCTTGGCCATCGGTGACCACCAGCACCGGCCAGACCACCCGGCTGCGCAGTCGGCGCAATAGGACAGCCACATCTGTATGCGTCAGGAGTGGCCCGCCATACCGAGGCCGCCGCGCCGAACGGCAATGCGCGCATCCCCGGCAGAACGGCGAACACGCAGCGTGAGCCGATGCGGCGGGGTCGCACCGCGGCGCGCCGGGCCGGGAAAGCCACTGCCGGCCTGCGTCAAGCTCGTCATGGCACAAGCAAGAAAAACCGGTGGGCGGCACGCAAGGGTTCGCGAGAGGCTGCAGCTCATGGGTTCGATCACCTGGGGTCCCGAGGTGGCCGAGGTCTACGACAAGACCTACCGGGTCGGGTGGCCGGTGAACAGGCTGAACGCCTTGACGTTGACGGTGAAGGCGGCCGGGGTGCGCGCGGCCCAGGTCGCCGCGGTCCGCTCAGCGGGCAGCGCGTAATAGGTGGCGTCCACCTCCACCAGCGGGCCGGCCCGCATGGAACGCCAGCCGCCGGTTGGGGTGGCCGCTTCCGGCGGGTACCAGCCCAGCTCGATCAGCGTGTTATCGGTCCACGACGCGGTCCCCACCTGGATCTCGCCCATACCCGAAGCGTAAGAACAGGGCTCAGGCTGGCCGCGGCGACCTCGCCGCACCGCCGTCACGGCGCCATTGGGCAGCTGGGGCGGTGACATGCTGGCCGCCACCCGCAGATGTCGATATGCCCATGGCCACGCTGAGCCGGCCGGGACTGGTCCCTAGTGAGCTCCGGCGCCTGCTCACGGAGGACCAGGGTGCACGCCGGCCTGGCGGCATGACAGCGCGTTCGCGGCGGGGCCCGGTCAGGGGGATAGTTTCACAGAAGGCCCCCGGCCAGGCTGGGGCGCACTGAAGGGTCGTGGGCGTTAGATGACACTGGTTCCACGGATCCATAAAGGGGGATGGCGATGGGGCAGGTAGGCACGGTGACCGCGCTGGTGCCGCGGCCGGGCCACATCGACCTGTTCGCCACTGGCGGCGACGGGGCGGTGTGGACGACCTGGTGGGAGGCCGCCCCGGGCTGGCAGCCCTGGCATTTCCTCGCCTGATATGACCCGCCGGGAGATCGGCAGCGAGCGGCCGGCTCTGGCTGGGCCAGGGGCCAGCAGGCGGATGTCAGCCAGCGGCGTCCAGCCTTGCCGCCTAACCATCCACCACCGACTCGGCTCACTCAGTCATCCGTAAACCTTAAATGATCCCTATACCGGATATACCCGAACGTCCGCTATTCGGCTGACAGTGAAGGGGACCGGCCAGGTCGCTGAGATGCAGCGGTGCAGAGATCAGTTCGTGCGCTGCGCGACGGTGTCCCGGTCGCACTGAGGCAGGAGCGCACAGGCGGCTCGGTGTGCGCTCACAGCGCCGCGTCGACGACGGTCTGCAACCCACTGGCAGAGATGGGCAGGGTGCGCTTGCTGCCCGCGTTGCCTGCCCATACGAATGGGCGCCGTGTCTGGCCGGCGTGCTCACTGTACCGGATCTGGTGTTTCTTGTCGCCGCGCAGGTGCTGGAGCGCGCCAGCCCGCGACAGCAGGTCCAGCCGCGAGCCGAACCTCGGGTCATCCGCGTCCACTCCTGCCCGCGCGGCGATCTCAGAACGGGTTAGGCCCACACCATCGGCTGACTCCGCCGCCGTCAAAATGGCCTCGGCCATCTCGACATCAGCGGGATCATCAGTCACGCCGTCAATCCGGGCCAGCACAGGCGCGAGAAGTATCAGATAGGCGTTCAATCGGGTGTCGGCGATCACCGCCTCCCTTGCTAGGGCACCAGTCGAAGTGTGGCAGCCAGGTCCGACAGTCTTCGCCCGCCGATCTGCTGCGGGTGTGCGTCAATGATGTAGGGTTCCCGGCGTTTGGCTGACAGGGCGTTTGTGGCGGTCGTGGCGGTGACAACCAGCAGCAAGTCGCTAGTCAGGACCGTAGGCGGACTAATGGGTGCTGTCGCCGCCGATGGGACCGGAGGCCGCTACCAGCGGCGATGCCTTATGGGTAGTAGCCCGTCGTGAAGTACTTGCGCGATCAGATGAGCATCGTCTTCCGGGCCGGTTGCCTCGTCCAGTCCGTCGTTCCCAGCCTGACACGGCCCGGCCATTCCGCGGTGGCCGCCGAACGGGGCGGCGTCGGCGATTGCTTCGCTTCGAGGTCAGGTGCCAGCCGTCACCGGCGGGGCATTTGTAGACCCGCAGGGACACGTCTTCGGCGCGACGGCGGGCAAACGATAGGGCGGCTGCGCGTGTCGGGTAACGGATCTTTCCGCACCAAGGGCACGTCCTGGTCACTTCCATCAGCCATCACTCCGGCCGCTGCTGTCGGCCTGTTCGCCAACCGGCGCCCGGCCGAGGATCTCTGCTACCTGTTCGACCTCCTCGGCCTCGTACGCTGTGCGCACCCCCGAGATCGACATTCCAGCGGCCTTGGCCAGGTCGATTAGCTTGTAGGGGCGCGGGTGAGTGAAGCGGCGGCCATAGGCAATGAGCAGTCTCATCTCAGCCTCCAGCCGCAGACGCTGGCGCCGGAGATTGGCCAACGTGCTGAGCAGTGGGTCATCGTCGCCGTAGGACCACGAGTTCCGCAGCGATTCGGCCAGTTCCTCGCGCTCTTCGAGGATGGGCCCGGTGGGCACCTCGGAGCCTTCCTCTGATTCGTCATCGCTGGTCGGGATGGGGTTGAGGAGCACGGCGATCTCCGCGCACATGTCGTGTGCTGCCATGGTTGCAGTATGCGCTATTTATTACGATGATCGCAATGCATGACGCTTGCCGTATCAGACGGCAGTTTTCTGCACGAGCGTTACTACAGCGTGTGGTCCACTTCTTAGGCACGGAGAGCTGGTACTGCGCGCACGGGAGGGACAGAGACGCTCGTTGTACTACCTGTCGGCTGCTGGCTCTGAGCCCCCGTATCGTTGATCCTCCAAGCGGCCCGTAACGGGCGCCGATAGCTCTGCATCCTCGTGCACGGCCGGGAGGGTTGAGTGGCCGGGAGCGCTGCCCGCGGTGCGGATCACCTGATTGTGCATTTCACGCACGTCCGGAATCTGCCTGGCATCCTGGCGGCGGGTTGCCTGCACGCCGACAACCAGGTGGATCGGCGGTCGGCGCTCACAGTGGAGGCTGCTGATCTTGAGATCAAGAGCAGTCGGCGGATGATCCGTGTCGGCCTGGCGCCGTTCGGCTGCGTGGCTGACTACGTGCCGTTCTACTTTGCGCCGCGGTCGCCGATGCTCTATAAGCTCGCTATGGGCGGTGTCCCCACCTACACCGAGGGACAGGATCCGCTGATTTACCTGGTGTCCACGGTCGGAGCGATCACCGTTGCCGGGCTCCGGTGGCTGTTTAGCGATGGCAACTGCGCTGCCACCGTGACTCAGATGTTCGATGATCCGGGATTGCTTGACTCGGTGGTTGACTGGCCGCTCATGGCAGCCAGGATGTGGAGCAACACCGCAGACGACCCTGACCGGATGCGGCGCCGCATGGCCGAGTTCCTCGTGCACGAACGCGTTCCCCTGAACTGCATAGCTGGGATCGCAGTGCGTACTCAGGGTATGAAGAACCAGGTAGAAGGGCTTCTGAGAGCCGGTACTAAGTCAGGCTTCCGGTCTGGGTGCGGCCCGGCTGGTACTTCTAAAACGTCCGAACCCTGCGGTAATGATGGCCTAGGGAGGTGAGCGATGCTCAGGGAGGCTGAGGGCAACCTGCTCGATGCCCCGGTTGACGCACTGGTGAACACCGTGAACACCGTCGGCGTCATGGGCAAGGGTATCGCCCTCCAGTTCAAGCAGGCCTACCCGGACAACTTCCGGGCCTATGAGGCGGCGTGCCGCCGCGGCGAGGTCCAGTTGGGCCGCATGTTCGTCGTCGAGACCGGCCTGCTGGACCAGCCACGGCTGATCATCAACTTCCCGACCAAGAAGCATTGGCGTGCCCGGTCGAAGCTCAGCGATATCGAGGCGGGTCTGGCAGACCTGCGCCGGGTCATCAGCGAATGCCAGGTCACGTCGATTGCTGTCCCCCCGCTGGGTTGCGGCAACGGGGGACTCGACTGGCGCGATGTGCGGCCGCTGATCGCCGGGGCACTAGGGGATCTGCCTGGGGTCAACGTGGTGATCTCCCCGCCGAAGGGAGCACCCCCGGCTGAGTCGATGAAGGTCGGCACTGCTCGGCCATCTATGACACCGGGCCGGGCCGCCCTGCTGAGCTTGGTAGCCCGCTATGTAAGAGTGAGTCGGCTCGAAGAGCCTGCTGCACCGGACGGGGCCTCGCTGCTGGAGATCCAGAAGCTGATGTACTTTCTCCAGGAAGCCGGCCAGCGGCTAAGGCTCGACTTTAGTAAGGGGCCTTACGGTCCCTACGCAGAGAACCTCAATCACGCGCTGCAGACCATGGAGGGCCACTACCTACGCGGTTATGGTGACCGCAGCCAGGAAGTGCTCAAGCTCAGCCCGATCTCCCTTCTGGCGGGCGCGGAGGACGAGGGGCGTCAGTGGCTGGCGGACCACCCTGATGGCACACCCGCCCGGATCGAGGCGGTGCTACAGCTCATCACCGGCTTCGCATCCGCCTACGGCTTGGAGCTGTTGGCCACGGTGCACTGGGTTCTAACGCATGGCGACGGTGACCTCACCGCGGCCCCAGTGATCCTTGTCGAGCGTGTGCGCAACTGGAACGCGCGCAAGGGGCGCTTGTTCACTGACGTTCACATCTGCAGGGCGGCGGACCGGCTCCGGGAACAGGGATGGCTCCCAGCAGCGCAGGCTGTCCCGTGCAGTTGAAGGGCACTGTGGCTGACCCGTTGTGCAGTGCCTGCCGGTTTGCGTCCCAAGCCTCCGTAATCGTCTTGAAGTAATGCCCCGGGCCTGAGACGGTTACCAGGGGCCGGATTGGCTGTCTTCGGTCACAGTTTCGAACGGCGGTCTGAGGCTTCCATTTCGGCGTGTGGGGTGCCAGAACTCGGCCATAGTTGCTGACCAGGCCTTTCAGGCGGCCCGCTCGTATTCGTTGATGAGGCCGCCGAGGATGGGGCGGCGCCGGATCTGTTTCTGGGAGATGTCGGCGACGGGGTGATCGGGCCGGGGCGGGCGGAGTTGGCGGCCGCGGTGGGGTCGCCGGCCGTTGTAATGTGCCTCGTAAGCGGCCATCACGACGCGCAGGTGTCGTTGGCCGAAGATCAGCATTCGGTCAGTGACCTCGGTTCGGGCGGTGAGCACGAATCTTTCTGCATAAGCGTTCGCGCGAGGGCTCTGGGGCGGGATCTTCACGGCCTGGATGCCCGCGCCGGCCAGGGCTGCGTCAAACGACGCGGTGAACTGCCCGGCGCGGTCGCGGATCAGGAATCGGAAGTCCGCGGCCCGGTCACCGAGGTCCATCAGGAGATTACGGATCTGCTGGGTGGTCCACGGCCCGTCCGGGTGTGCGGTGACGCCGAGGATGTGGATGTAGCGGGAGCCGAGCTCGATCGCGAACAGGCAGTACAAGCGCTGGAGGGTCACGGCGCAGTCCACGTGGAAGAAGTCGGCGGCGAGCATGGTGTCTGCCTGGGTATGCAGGAACTGCCGCCACGTGGTGTCAGTGTGCCGTTTCGGCGCCGGGGGTATCTTCAGTGCCTGCAGGATCCGGCGGATCGTGGATGCGCTGACGCGGTGACCGAGCTTGTGGAGTTCGCCCTGGATCCGCTGGTACCCCCAGCCGGTGTTCTCGGTGGCGAGCCGCTCGATGGGCGCGGCGATCTGGGCGCTGACCGGCGGCCGTCCCGTCCGGTGGGGGCAGGTCCATTTGCGGGTGGCCAGCCGGCGGTGCCACCGCAGCACGGTGCCGGGCGTGACCAGCCGATGCATCCGCAGGCTGCGGGGCAGTAGCCGGATCAGCGCGGCGAGGACCGCGCGGTCGGCCCAGTCCAGCCGGGGCCGGGGACGGGTGCGGCGCAGCACGGCAACCTCGTGCCGCAGCACCAGCAGCTCGACGTCCTTGCACGCTGACGACCGGCCGGGCAGGACCAGCCAGCCGCAAAGACGGACAAGGATCAGGTAGAGCAGGCGAAGGGACATGGCCGGGCATCATGTCCTACGGTTGACCCTGGCGCATCGCTGCAGGTCACAGGCCGGGCGGGCTTTCGGCACACCACTGGTAGCCGCCGTTGACGGCACCGCCGAGCGCCTCGCGGACGGCCAGCCGCCAGCGGCGCGCCAGGGCGGGATTGGTGCGCCGGATGGTGAGGGTGTTTTCGGGGATCCGGCAGCGGAGCAGGCCCGGGCCGGTGCCGGCCTGCGGCACGGTCCCTGGGGCGGGCTCACCTCCCGGGCCGGCGGCCAGGATCGTGCCGGGCAATTGCTCCCCGGCCGGCGCGGCCGGGCTGGGCAGGGGTGCCCGCAGATCCCAGGTCACCGCCAGCCGGTCGGTTTCCGGATCGTTCACACCGTCGGCGATCTGGCCGTAAAAGTCCACCAGATACCCGGTGCCCACGGCGCCCAGCCGGGAGATGCTGAACGTCGCGTTGCGGCGCAGCACAGGGTCGGAGGTCCAGATCATCCGGCCCGCTCCTGCCTGCAAGGCCCAGGCGCGCCGGGCCAGCTTCAGCGCGAGCCCGGTGCCTGCGCCCCCGGCGTCCGGGCTGACCCCGGCGATCAGCGAGTAACACGAAACGCCGGCCGGCGGCCCGAACACGGCCACCGCCGCCCCCACAAGCCAGCCGTCCCGCAAAGCCGCGTGGACCCGCCCCCCGGCGTGGACCAGGCTGCGCATGACGTCGTGCGGCATCGGCGGCGCCTGTGGGGCAGCCCAGACCCGCGCGAACAGGTCTGCCACCCGGCGCAGGCCCGCCACCGAGTCCACCGCCTCGACGGCAGCCCGGGCCCGGGCCGCCGCTTTGGCCGCGTCCTGGCCGGCGTCATGTTGTGCCATCCCCTGAGTATCCGGCTTCTTCCCATCCCTGGAGCCGGTCAACAGGCTGCGTTCTCAGTGCGCGGCGGGGTGGGCGCGCAGCTGCGGATGGCGGCCGGTCAGCGCGTGCCGGGCGGTGGCGAGCAGCCACAGCGCGATCATCGCGGCCACAAGCGTGGCCAGCATGGCGTCGCTCGCCAGCACGAACGCGAGAATGCCCGCCACCAGCATCACGGTGCCCAGGGTGGTTGCCAGTGCGATGTGAAGACCGGACGGGCGCGGACCTTCCCGGGTGGCCCCGTAAACTTCGGCCAGTTCACGCTGGTTGGCCGTGCAGGCTGCCATGCCGAGCGCGAAGGCGATCACCGTCATCCACCGGGTGGACACACCCGGCATAAGGGCGTTGGCAGCCCACAGGGCGTACAGCACGGCCGCTGCGGCCACCAGCAGCGTGGCCAGTCCGTCTCTCCAGGTGAGGCGCATCACCGGCCTCCTCTCGGCCCCGCCCGCCAGCCACACAGGCCGCTTGCCGGGCGGCTACTTTCACGCTCCCGCCGCCAACCCCAGCGCGCCAGGTCCGATAGTCCCCTGCGCATCGGCGATCGGTCCCGCTTTCCCGGCTGCCCGCCCTGCCGGCCGATGACCGATCATCAACGAGCACGGCCCGGCGGTGCCGTACCGACCGAATTGGGCGCGGCTGAGGGTCGTTTGATGGCGCGTGCCGTCGTGCGCAGATCCGCCGGGCCCGGGCGTCCTAGGGTCCCGCTGCACCTCGACGGCACTGGCGGCCGGTGAGCTCGCCAGCGGCTCCTGGACGGCTTCGGATCCGGGGCCGGCCCGTGTTCTGCTGGGGTCAGAGCACTTTGGAGATGCCCGGCCCCCGGGTCAGCGCGTAACCGGCCGTGAAGCAGGCGGCCACCCCCGCCGCTGCGACCAGGACGAACTTGATTCCGGGAGCCAGCGCCACCAAAGCGAAGGCCACCATGACCGCGGTGAGCACCAATGGGTGGATGACATAGGTCGCGTAGGACGCCCGTGCTGCCTTGCCCAGCATGACGCCGTGCGTGGGCCAGCGGCACCGCAGCCAGGACAGGAACCACAGTGTCCCGCTGACGGCGATCACGCCGTCGAGCAGTGCGAATGCCATCGTGGGCACGTCGGCGCCCATCGCCAGCGCCTGGTCCTTCCCCCGTGCCAGGACCAGATACAACATCAACATCATCAGGGCGGCCACGCCCGCTGCGGCCACCCGGCCGAGCCGCCGGGCCAGCGTCGGCGGGAAGTCTTCCAGCCACCCGGCTTCGGCCGTGTGCACGCCGGGGGCAAATAGCACGGCGCCCTGCGGCCACCCGCCCCACCTGAGGTTCAGGAACGTGTCGCCCATCACCGGCCACGGCTGCCAGACGGCGAAGGAACTGACCGCGATCGCCAGGGCCGCGGTGCCTGCAGACCGGGCCGCAGCGGCCGTCCCGGCTGTGCCGCCGGGCGAAGACACCGCAGCGCGGCGTAGGCGAGGGAGAAGGCCAGCAGCGCGGCGACGAACCACATCACGCTCACCTCCGTAGTGGCCAGGTAGGCAACCAGGCTCCGGTGCTCATGCCAGCCAGGGGATGTCCACCACGTAGGACGTCGCGGTGTGTGCGACGATGACACCGGCGATGACGGCCACCCGGAGGTTGTCCGCCGCTTGCTCTCGCGGGCGGCTCCTGGCGACGGTGTCCTGCGATGAGGCCATAACGCACCCCCCGCCTGCTACCTTCAGGATCAGCCGGTGGGTGATCGGCATCACAGGGACAAACGTCCCGCTATACGGCACACCCACAGCCCTGCCCCCATGGGCTGTCCCAGCGGCCTGCACAGCCTGCACCACGAACCCTCCGGCCAGGAGGTCATCTCAAGGCGGCCCGGCCATCGCACGCCAGTTGCCAGGAGCAGACACGATCACCCGATCTCCGCTGCCGGGAGCCCTCAGCCATGGCGATCACGCAGACGGAACCTGCAGATCACCCCGGTTCGGCGCGGTGCCGAACGGCATCCGGTATGCCGTGGCTGCCGCGCAGAACGGCGGTTACACGCGCGGCTGCTCGGCTTCCCGAGAATGCAGCAAAAGCACGATAATCTGCCCCAACGCCTGACGCGCTCATGCCCGGGGTGCCTTTCGGCCTTTCGTGCCGGCGCCATGCCCGCAGTGACATACCTGAAGGACCAGCAACGCTACCGGCCGACGTGCCGGCGCAAGTGAGTACCTGACCGGCAGCGCTGCAGACAGTCTGCCGCGCAATCTCAGCCAGGCACGCGCCTGGCGATCGGCCTGGACTGTATGACCGTTCAGGGTCTACCCTTTGGGCTGCGGTTGATGAACCACCCGGTGGTATCTTGTGTGCGCGCGGCTCGCGTTCCGCCCCCCCCGGACGCGAGATGGGGTGCTGGCGGCAGTAGCCCGGCCGGCTCGCACATGGCCAACCGGAGGGTTCCCGCCCGGTGAGCCTGCTGTGATGACAGTGGCCCTGTTGGCGGTCGCGGCCCGCGCCATGCCGCCTCGCGTGGGCCCCACGCCGACGCGGGCCGCTCAACCGTCCAAGCCCCAGCTGGGAAGGGCACATGGCCCCGCCGTCGTGTCACCCGATCGGGCGTCATGACAGTGTCGCCCTCGATCGGGAAGGCTGACTGTGCGCCAGCCCGCGATCTGATGACGCCGCGGCGCCCGGCCATGCAGTCTGGCGTGCGGCCGCTTCGCCTGGGGGCAGCTCCGGGGGGGCTTGGGTGTCCCGGGCCATTCACCGGTCCGGGGCACCCAAGCTGGGGCGGTCGGCCGCGGCGCGGGCGAATGACTTGTATGGCATGATCTCGCCCGGCTTGATCACGCCGTCCTCGATCGCGCGGGCGAGCAGCGCGTCCTTGCTCGGCGCGGTCCGCCCGGTGGCCGCGTACTTGGCGCGCGCGCGGCTGATGTACTGCCGGACCGTGTTCTCGCTGATCGACATGCGCCGCCCGACCGATGCTTTCGACATGCCCTGGAACCACAGCAGCAGCGCCTGCCGCTCCTGCTGCGACAGCGTCGGCCGGGCCGGGCGCTGGTCGGCGAGCATCGCCCTGGCCTGCGACCGGGTCACGTACGGCCGGTCGGCGGCAGCCGCCAGCACGGCCTCGACCAGATGGTCGCGGCCCTCCTCCTTGGACACGTAGGCGTGCGCGCCGTTGTCCAGCGTCTCCATCACGATCGCCGGATCGCTGTGCCCGGAGAAGGCCACCACCCGGTATCCGGCTGCCACCAGCTCGGGGATCTGCGTGGTGACCAGCGAGCCGGACAGCTCCAGGTCCAGGATGACCACGTCGGCCGGCGGACGCGGCATGGCGCGGAGCCCGGTCAGGTCGCGCGCCGTCTGCACCAGCCGCACCCGCTGGCCGGGATCGGACCGGATCCAGGACGCCACCCCCTCGGTGACGACCGGATGGTCTTCGATGATCGTCACCGTCACCGGCTGTCCCATCGCGCCTCCGCCCAGAGCATGCCGCCGTCTTGCTGCTGTTCGATGACGACCCCCTCGCCGACTGCAGGCAGCCGGACGACCGCGCCAGTATCGGCGACGAAGCTGACGGCGATTCCTGCTGCCCCCGCCGCCAGGGCGACCCGCGCCTGGCTGCCCGCGCGCGGCAGCATCGCGCTGCCCGCGGCCCCAACGGTCGCACCGCCGTCAGCGATCACCCCGGGGTGGGCCGTCGCCGGTCGCGCGATGATCCAATGGATGGCCGGATGGTGCGACCGGTCGGACCCCCTCGTCGCCGTCGACATCATCTATGAGGGCGTCGACTACCGGGAGCCGGTCCGCCCGCTTTCGGGCGGGTCCGCCTGCGATGTGGCCGGCCCCCCTGGCCCGCGGAGCCCGCACGCCGTGGGGTGGGCGGAGGGGGCCCGCAGGGACAAAACGGGAAAGCCGTGGAATTCCCAAAATACCGCAACGCGGTGTGGTCCCGGGGAGGAAGGCGGCGGGCGATCGGGCGGCAGCCGGCGATTTCGGGCGCCGGGTGCGGTACAGGCCGCGGGGGAGGCCTGTCGAACGGCAGGAAACGGGGACCGCCACGAGCGGTCCGTACC
>OFGU01000035.1_pt1 | contig 16272 bp, 16 predicted proteins | sample 1521841 | NCBI WGS metagenome assembly OFGU01 (sample SAMEA2553413, study PRJEB24118) | soil metagenome
GGGTAGAGGTGCATCGTGGCGCTGACCTCAGGTACCTGCGCGCCGTGCCGCACGTGCTCGGCGATCGCCTCGTCGGACAGCCCGGTCGCGAAGCTGCCTTTCCAGTAGCTTCGGATGCCCTTGGGGAAGAGTTCGTCGAACGCCATGTTCAGGGCCGGATACGGCATCGGCCCGGCCCTCTCGGCAACGACGGGCGCGATGGCGCGGAACGGCGCCATGGCCTGCTCGCCCTCCTCGACCGGCCCGGACCAGTGCACGATCGCGGCGCAGAACGTGTCGCCCACTCGCTGCGCGGGGACGAACGGCAGCGGCGGGGCGGGCTGGGACACCCGGGAGGGGCCGGAGTCCAGGGCCGCGGGCCGCGGGGCGATGCTCGCCTCCCTGCGCCGGCGGGCCCGCCGATCAGCGGCCTAGGTGTTCTGGCCGGACAGGTTGGTGACGCGGCTGGCGGGTGGAAAGCCGCTGAGTGACCGGCCGGGCAACCAGCGGGATGCTCCCTGTCAGGGCGTGCTGAGGGTGGCCATCGCGCGGCCGGGCTCCCAGTGGGCGCGGATCGAAGTGATCAGCCCGTCGTCGTCGACCGTATAGACGGTCACGCAGTCGACCGTCATGGTCGTGCCGCCGCCGAACGTCATCGTGAGGGTGAGGATGTTGGCGCAGCACGGCCCGTTGGCGAAGGAGTCCTTGACCTGGAAGTGATACCGGCTGACCAAGCTCACGTGCTGGTCCCAGAACCTCCCGATCCCGTCGTGCCCGCGGTGGCCCTTGCCCTCGGGGTCGAGCATCGAGGGGCCGACCGGATCTTCCACGAGGGCGTCCGGCGTGAACAGGCCGAGCCAGTCGTCCTTGCGCCCGGCGGCGACCGCCGCCATGGAGCGCTGCGACGCCCGGCGTGCGGGGTGATCGCCGTCCGGGGCTTCCCAGCTGACGGTGCCGGCGGCAGGGGATTCGGCCATAGCGAAAACTGTAACCTGTTCTAGTCTCGGGTCAGGAGAACCAGCGGGCTCAGTAGCGGATCAGCCCGCGGATGTTGAGGCCGTTACGCATGTCCTCGTAGCCCTGGTTGACATCCTCCAGGGCATACTCCCTGGTGATCAGCTCGTCGAGCTTGAGCTGCCCCTTGTTGTAGAGCTCCAGCATCCGCGGAATGTCGTGGTGGGCGTTGGAGGAGCCGTACAGGGCGCCCCGGATCTGCTTCTCCATCATGGTGAGCATGAAGAGGTTGCCGCTCATGTGGGTGTCGGTCGGGTGGCCGACCGCGGTGACGACGACCCTGCCGCGCTTGGTGACCATGTCCAGTGCGGGGCCGATGTAGTCGCCCTCGGCGACGTCGGTGGTGATGATGAAGGCGTCGGCCATGCTGCCGCGGGTCAGCAGCCCAACGATCGGGCCCGCCTCCTCGACGCTCGCCGCGGTGTGGGTGGCGCCGAACTCCAGGGCCTTCTGCCGCTTGAACTCCACCGGGTCGACCGCCATGATGTTGCGCGCCCCGGCGATGCGGGCGCCCTGGACGGCGTTGATGCCGATGCCGCCGATGCCCATGACCACCACCGTGTCGCCGGCCTTGACCTCGGCGCTACGCACCGCGCTCCCGTAACCGGTCGTGACGCCGCATCCCACCAGCGCGGCCTTGTCGAGCGCCGTGCCGTCGTCGACCTTCACCACCGATTGCGCCGGAACGACTGTGTACTCGGAGAAGGTCCCGAGCAGGCACATCTGGCCCAGGCCCTGCTCGCGGGCGTGGAAGCGGTAGGTGCCGTCGAGTTGCGGGCCGTTGATGAGGAACATGCCGAGATCACAGAGGTTCTGCATGCCGCGGGCGCAGTGCGAACAGCGGCCGCAGGAGGGAAGGAAACTCAGGACGACGGGGTCGCCCTCAGCGACGTGTGTGACATGGGCGCCTACCCCGGCCACGACGCCAGCCCCCTCGTGGCCCCCGACCACCGGGAATGGCATCGGGATGTCGCCGGTGACCAGATGCTCGTCGGAGTGGCACAGGCCGCTGGCGGTGAGCTTGACCAGGACCTCGCTATCCTTTGGCCCGTCGAGCTCGACCTCCTCGACCTGCCACTTTTCGTTCAGCCCCCACAGCACCGCGGCCTTGGTCTTCATTCGCTTCATCCTCGTGTCGGCCGGACTCTCGTCCAGGGGTGGTCGGCGATCTGCTCGCCAGGTCGTCGTTGGCCGGCGAAAGTCCTCGGCTGGCGGGATGTGCCAGTCCAGCACACTTCTGGGGTCCGAGAGGCTTGAGCCTGGTGTGTTCTCGCGCAGGGCGGGACCGGATATGGGTATGTCCGTACGTTACCTAGTAGAACGCGTTCTAGGAAGGCCTACCGGTATCGCCCGCGATCCGGCCCGACGCCTGCTGCGCCGGCCTCAGCTGACCGCGATGCCCGCGGCCAGCTTGGTTCCCCAGTCGCGTGCCCGGGTGGTCTCCTCCGGTTCGAGCCGCTCCTGCCTGGTCACCAGGAAGCTCTCCGGCTCGGCGACCACATCGAAACCGTGCGCGCGCAGCAGACGGGTCACCCCTTTGGATGCCCGGCCGGTCAGCGCGGCCGGCCCGTGCATCCTGGTGTCGAAGGCAGCCGCCTTGACCGAGTAACGGCCGAGCGAGCCGAACCACTCACGCAGCCCTGGGCCCAGCGCGTCCGGCTCGAGTTTCACGCCGCTGACCGGCTTGTCTGCGGCCTGGACAGCCGACTTGCGGGTGCCTGCCCGGCTCATGCCGTGAGCATGCGTCGGCCCGCCGACGACCACCAGGTCAGCATCGGCGAGGACCGCCGGGCTGACCTCTGACACTGGCACAACACTGACATCGAAGGCGGTTCTGAGCCCGGCTCCGATGGCGTCGGCAACCTGGTGCGTGTTGCCGTACATCGATTCGTAGACGACCACAGCCCGCATGGTTGTCCCCCCTGGTCTTGATTCGCTTTCATATCCATCGTGCTGCGCCGGGCGCGAGGGTCATCAGGGCCGAACGTCACCAGGTCAGGACTGGAGAACGTCACCTCTGACGGTGGCCGCCGCCACACGGCATCGTCGCTTCCAGCACCCGGGTGCCGGTCATCCGGGCCGCCCGGCACCGACGTGATGCACCGCCGGTGAGCTGTGATCACATCCTGGGAAGCGCGTCAGCCGCGAGCATCTTCTCCGCGGGCAGATTGTTGGCGATGCCGACCGCGATCCGGACGTAGGCATCGCCCTTGAGGACGCTGATCGACGCGTACCCGTCGTAATAGGCCTCGTCGCCGAGCCCGGAAATCGGCTCGGCGTTGACCTTGCCCCGGTAGTCGTCGAAGTACTTCTTCGCCTTGGTGCCGGTGACCAGCACGACCCGCACGGTGTCCCCCACCGGGATATCCGGGCCGATCTGGGTCGGCGCGTTGGGCCCGTAGAAGACGCAGGCGACGCCGCCCTCGACGTAGGCCTTCCCCATGACCGGCGGATTGACCTGCTGGCCGAGCGCGGCACCGGCCTCCGCCTGGGTGATCACGCTGCAGGAGGTCGGCTTGCCGGCCGCCTGGGTGGCCGGGGCTGCTGGGGCGGAGCTTGCGGCGGCGGAGCTCGCGGCGGCGGAGCTCGCTGCGGCCACCGCGCTGGCGGGGTGTGCGGTCGACGGAGAACCCGAAGTCGTCGCCGCCGAACCGCAGGCGGCGGCCAGGGCGCCCGTGGGGGCCGCCATTGTGGTCAAAAAGAACCGCCTGGTCTGTCTGCTGCCTTTCATGGCCCGCTCCTGATCCAAGTCTGACGTAGCACGTCAGAGGCTAGGTTCGGCGGTCCGGCCGCCGCGTCGGGGTAAACCCTACGGTTTGGCGGACTAAGCCCGCATCGGCTTCCGCCGGCCAAGCCGGCGGGCCGAAGACGCCGGCCTGCTAATCCGCGGCGGTCTCGTCCGGAGCACTGAAGGACAGCCTGACCTCCTGCCGGATCACCTTGCCAGTGGCGTTGCGCGGCAGTGCCTCGGTGGTGATCCGCCACCGGGACGGGACCTTGAAATAGGCGAGTTGCTGCCCGGCGTAGGCGCGCAGTTCGTCCTCGGTTACCGGGTGACCGGCCCGGGTGACAACCACGGCCGCGACCTCCTGGCCGAGGTCAGGATGGGGAATGCCGGTGACGGCGCACTCGACGACGCCCGGGTGCTCGGACACGGCCTCCTCGATCTCGGCGGGGTAGACGTTCTCCCCGCCGCGCAGGATGAGGTCGGTGCGGCGGCCGGTGACCCGCAGGCGGCCGCCTTCGATCACGCCGAAATCCCCGGTGTGCAGCCACCGGTCGTCCCGGATCGCGCGGCTGGTGGCCTGCGGGTCGTTCCAGTAGCCGAGCATGTTGAACGGGCTGCGTGCGCAGATCTCACCCTCCTCGCCCTCGGGCAGCGCATTGCCGGCCGGGTCGCGGATTTCCAGCCGCACGGTCGCGATGGGACGGCCCACCGTGGCGGGCGCCTCGGCCAGATCCATCGGTGAGGCGACGGTGATCGCGGTGGCCGATTCGGTCAGCCCATAGCTGTCCGCCAGCACCCGCCGCACCACCGGGAAGGCCTTGCGCAGCCGTTCTTTGAACGCCGGCGACGACGGTGCCGATGCCAGCGAGAAGCCGCTCAGCGAGGACAGGTCGTACTTCGACAGGTCCCCGTGGGTGATCAGCCGGCTGGCCATCGTCGGCACGGCCCCCCCAGCTGGTCACCTTCTCCTTCTCGATGAGCCGCAGCACGGTGTCCACGTCGAAAGCACCCTGGTGCATGACCACCGCTGCGCCGGTCGCGAGCCGCGGGACAGCGAGGTTGTGCAGGCTAGCTATGTGGAACAGCGGCAGCGCCAGCAGGTAGCGGCGATCCGCTGGGTCGGCCGGGTCGCCTAGTTCGCGCGCTATGGCGTCGTTCATGCGGTGGTACTCGATGACCGACGTCAGGTTCCGGTGCGTGTGCACCGCTCCCTTCGGGCGGCCGGACGTGCCGCTGGTGTACAGGATGACCACCGGCTCGTCCTCGGCGGCGGCATGCGGCACCAGCGGGGTGTCCGGGTGCTGGCGGGTGAGCCGGGGAATGTCCTCCTCGATGCTGAGGACCGCCTCCCGGCCTGCGACCAGCCCGGCCCGCTTGGCATCCACGACCACCGCCTTGGGCCCGGTGTGGCCGAGCGTGTACGCGGCCTCCCGCCGGGACGACCATGCGTTGCAGCCGACCGTGATCGCGCCCACGGCCACGGCCGCCCAGAATGACACGATCCAGCCGGGATGGTTCGCCGCGAGGATGGCGATCCGGTCCCCCGGGACCACGCCGTACTCCTCGCGCAGCACCCTGGCCAGTGACGCGACGGCGCGCGCGTGCCCGCTGAAGCTCAGCCGCTCGCCGGAGGTCACGATGTAGTCGCGGTCGCCGAGGCCAGCCGACCTGCTGAGCACCTCGCCGAGGTTGCGGTGGCGGTTCCGGAAGACGGTCATGGGTACGCCGAGGACGTCCTCCTCGGCCAGTTCGAACTGCCCGCCCTGACCGGTCAGCCGGCCGACGGCAGCCATCGCCGCGGTTCTCGGATCCGCCGACACCGTCATCACGTCACCGTCCCGCTACACCGGCATGCGCCTTCCGGCTCACTATCGCAGTCCGGCGGGAAACCGGCCAGGGTCAGCCGCCGCTGACCAGGTGCACGGCAGCGGGCGGCGCGGCGGGCACGGCGCCGGGATGCAGTACCGAGGCGATGGCTTCCACGCCGTCGATGAGGCGGGGTCCCGGGCGGACCACCAGGCCGTCGGCGTCGATCGCCCAGACCGGCACCCCGGGCAGCGCACGGGCCGCGGTGTGTGCCTGCTCGATCGCGCCGGCCAGGTGGTAGCCGCAGGGCGCGACGATGACGAGTTCTGGTGCCGCCGCCGCGATGGCGGCCCAGGTCGCCGACACCGACGGTGCACCCGGGCGGGCCGCGGCCGGCCGGCCGCCCGCGGCGGCGACCAGGTCGGGTACCCAGTGCCCGGCGGTGAACGGTGGGTCCACCCATTCGATCACCGCGACCGCCGGCCGGCGGCGCCCGGCGACTCCCGCCACCACCCCGGCCAGCCGGGCCCGCAGGTCACCCACCAGCCGGGTGGCGCGCTCCGGGACCCCGGCCCGCCGGCCTACCTGAAGGATCGTGTCCAGCACGTCTTCCAGCGAGTGCGGGTCCAGTGACAGTACGTCCGCCTGGCACCCCAGGTAGCCCAGCGCTTCTTCGACGTGCCCGGACGGCAGTGCGCACACCCGGCACAGGTCCTGCGTGAGGATCAGGTCTGGTTCCAGGTCCGCGAGGGCCCGCGCGTGGAGTGTGTAGAGGTCCGCACCGGCGGCCCGCTGCGCGCGGACGTAGCTGTCGATCTCGCCGGGGGTCATCCCCCGGGTATCCCGGCCGCCCACGACGATCGTCTTCTCCCGCCGGGCGGACGCCGGCTCGTCGCACTCGAACGTGACCCCGACCAGATCCTCGCCCAGGCCGAGCGAGTACACGATCTCCGTGGCCGAGGGCAGCAGCGAGACCAGGCGCACGGAACAAGAATAGGTACCCGGATGCCCGGTGAGCCGGGCGCCTGGCCCGGTGACAGCAGACTGCGCTGCCGGCGGCAGAAAGACCCCGCTCAGGCGGGCACGCACCCTTCCGCGGCAAGTTGCCGGATACGATGCGGCGTATGCGTTTTGCGATCGCGATCCCCCAGTTCTATGCGGACGGGCAGTTCGATCCGGCAGCGTTCCGCGCCTATCTCACCCGGGCTGAGGAACTGGGCTATGAGAGCGCCTGGGCGCAGGAACAGACGCTGGGGGCGGCACCGCAGCTCGGGCCGGTCGAGGCGATGACCTACGCGGCGGCCTGCACGCGGCGGCTGCGGCTGGGCTGCGTGGTGTTCGTCTCCACCCTGTACAGCCCGGTGCACCTGGCGAAGAGTCTGAGCTCGCTGGACCAGCTCAGCCGCGGCCGGATCGAGATCGGTGTCGGCACCGGCGGCAAGGGCCGGCAGTTCGCCGCCTTCGGCGTGGACCCGCAGCGGTATGTCGCGCGGTTCACCGAGGGACTGGAACTGATGAAGGCGCTGTGGACAGATTCCCGCGTCACCTTCGACGGGCAGTTCTGGCAGCTGCGGGATGCGGCCATGGAACCCAAGCCATTCCAGAAGCCTTTTCCGCCGATCTGGTTCGGCGGGTCCGCGCAGGCCGCGCTGCGGCGCGCCGTCCAGCTGGGCAACGGCTTCTTCGGCGCGGGCTCCACCCCCACCGCCAGGTTCGCCGGCCAGGTCCAGACCGTGCGGGAAGCCCTGGCAGAATCGGGCCGGCCAGCGGCGGGCTTCCCCATCGCGAAACGTGTGTACATCGCGGTCGACGGCAACGGCGAGCAGGCGCGCAAGCGGATCAACGCCGAACTGGAGCGGCTCTACGGACGGCGGGTGGCCGACATCGAGGCCGCCGCGATCGCCGGCACGCCCGCCGACTGCGTGCGCGAACTGCGCGAGGTCGCCGAGGCCGGCGCGGGACTGATCCTGTTCACCCCCATGTACGAGCAAGCCGAACAGGCCGAGCGCCTGGCCGCATCGGTCATCCCCGGCCTCGGGTAGAAGACGGGCTCATTCATGGCTGAGCCTGGGGTGGTCCGCCGGTTCAATGTCCCGATCCCATTGCGTGCGGGCCTGACGCTATCGGCTGACCTGGCACTGCCAAAGGTGCTGCCCGCCCCGGCGGTGGTGACGCGCACGCCATACGGAAAGACGGGTGAGCGGCAGTCCAAGCGCGCTGCCGTTTTCGCCAGCGCGGGCTACGCCTCTGTCTGCGCCGACGTCCGGGGCCGGGGTGACTCCGATGGCACCTTCCAGCCGTACCGCAACGATGGCCCGGACGGGGCTGAGGTGATCGCGTGGGTGGCCGCGCAGGACTGGTGCACCGGTGACGTGGCAACGTATGGGGCCAGCTATGGCGGCCGTATCCAGTGGCTGACCGCGCTTGAGCACCCTCCGGCGCTGCGGGCGATGGTGTGCCTGGTGACACCCAGCGATCCGTTCGTGGAGATCCCGACCGGGCTGCCCACCCCGATGCACATCAACTGGCACCGTTTCGTCGATGGCCGGGTGCCACAGTTCCGGGACGACGTCGACTGGATGGCGGTGTACCGTCACCGCCCACTGCTGACGATGGATGAGGCGGCCGGGTTCGTCTCGCCTAACTGGCGTGCGGAGTTGCGGCACCGCACCCTGGACGAATGGTGGGAGCCGGTTCGCTACCAGCATCGCATCGGTGAGATCGACGTGCCGGTGCTGCATGTCTCCGGCTGGTATGACGATGAGCAGATCGGCACGCCGGCGAACTTCGCTGCCATGGCCGCCGCTGGGCGGGCTGGCCAGCGGCTGCTGATGGGCCCGTGGGGACACGCGGTCAACACCACGCGGGTGCTCGGTGAGGTCGACTTCGGTCAAGACGCGCTGATCGACCTGGATGCCTACGTGCTGGCTTTCCTGGATGAGCATGTCAAGGGCATCCAGCCGGAGCCGCCGCCCGCGCCGGTGCGGATCTTCGTCATGGGGGCCAGCGAGTGGCGGCACGCCCCGCCCCCCCCCCCCCCGGGTGCCCCCCCCCCGGGCTTTCACTTGTCCAGCAGCGGGCCCGCCAACAGCCGGTTCGGCGACGGCCGGCTGGTCCCCTCCCCCGTCACCGGCGAGCAGCCACCCGATGAATGGACGCATGACCCTGGCCGGCCAGTACCGTTCATCACCGATGAAAGCAGTGCCCAGATCGGCGGCCCGGACGACTATCACGGCATTGAGAGCCGGGGCGATGTGCTGGTCTTCACCAGTGACCCGCTGGCACAGCCGCTTGAGATCATCGGGCCGGTCAAGCTGATCGCGCACGTCGGCACCTCAGCCGCCGACACCGACATCATGGCCAAGCTCATAGACGTGCATCCGGGCGACTTCGCGCAACGGCTCTGCGACGGGATGGTGCGGCTGCGCTACCGGGGCGGGTTTGACCGGGAGCGGCCAGTCACCCCGGGCGAAACCTATGAGGTGGAGATCCCGATGTGGGACACCTGCGTCCGGTTGCCGGCCGGCCATCGCCTGCGCATCGAGATCGCCTCCTCAGCGTTCCCCAAGTACGACGTCAACCTCGGCACCGGCGCAGACATGATCACCGAAACCGCAGGCGTCCTGGCCAGCAACCGGCTCTGGCACACACCGTCGCGTCCCTCGCGGCTCATCCTGAACTAGGGCTCCCGCCGCGGCGTCCCGGTGCTTGCGCGTAGCCTGCTGGGCACGACATTCTGTCCCAGAATTCCACCGTTACCGGCAGCCCGTAGCCGAGGAAGGCAACGTGTCCTCATGAACTTCCCGCCCCCCGGATACCCGCAAGGCTCCGGTCCGCAGGACGCTGGCCCGCCAGGCTACGGCCCGCAAGTTCCCGGCCCGCAAGTTCCCGGCCCGCAGGGCTACGGCCCGCCGGGCTGGGTCCCGCAGGACGTCCCGCAGGGCTACGGCCCGCGGGGGCCATCCGACGATCACACGTGGGCGCTGCTGTCATACCTGCTGGCCCTGGTTGCGAGCATCATCGCGCCGCTGGTGATCTACCTGGTGAAGATGAACGAATCGCGCTACGTCAGGTTCCATGCGGCCCAGTCGCTTAACCTGGGGATCACCGCCCTGATCTACTCAATAGCGCTTTTCATTCTGCTCATCCCCATCGGGATCGTCACCCACGGCATCGGCATCCTGCTGATCTTCCCGTTGTTCTTCGCGCTCGGCATCGCGGAACTGGTGTTCCTGATCATGGGCGCCGTACGGGCAAGCCAGGGCCAGCTGTACAAGATCCCGACCTTCATCTGCCTCCCCATGGTCAGGTGACAGCAGCACGCGGCCGGGCCGGCCGGCCCGGCCGCGTGCCAGCGCTGCCGCCTGTTATGCGGGCAGCTGGTTGGTGTAGATGGTCTGGTCGTTAGCGACTATCCCGCTGGGTTCGGTGCCCTGGCACAGCGTCGGCGGAACGCCGGTGACCCCGGTTCCCGGGCAAAGGAACGCGTCCGGGGTGCGGGTGTCCATCCACAGCGGATGGGCCCCGGCCTGGGCGCTGAGCCCCGAGTAGTCCCCGAAGAACAGGCTGTTGCCCTGGGCGTCGGGGAACTGCGTCGGCAGCGGCATGGATGTCGAGGTGGCCCTCGCTACCCGGAAGGGGCCTTTCACGCTCCCGGTGGAGACGCTCACGTCCATGTTCCCGGTGGTCTCGTCCGACCCGTACTGCCGGTCGTAGTAGGAGACCGCGAGGGTTCCCTTGGGGGTGAACCCAGCCCACTGGAACCACTGGTCGGTGCGGGCCTGGCCCGGAGCCGTGTTGACCACGGGCAGGTTCCGCGGATCGGTGGTGGTCCCGGTGAACGTGGCCCCACCGTCATTGGACACGCTGAGCAGGATCTTGTTGCTGCACGCCCCCGCGGTCTTGACGCCGGTGTAGGTGTTGATGCCGGTGGCCGAACTGAAACCGGCCGGCGCGCACCCGTTGGACTCGTTCGAGTCACGGCTGATGTAGGAGCCGATGGTGACCGCCACCTGCTTGGGATTGGCCGGGTTCACCGCGCCGGACGGGTAGTTGGCCGCCCGGAACACCGAGTTCTGCGCCGTGCCCTTCTCCGGCACACACGCCCGGAACGTGTCCTGCCCGCCCTGGTAAGTCGCGCAGTCCGGCAGGTCGTAGTAGTCCATGGCCCTGACCGGGGCGCTGAACGTCTGCCCGCCGTCGGTGGAGCGCACGAGCAGCACCTGGTTGCGGTTGTCATTGCCGGTGACGCTGTTGTTGAAGTTGGAATAGGCCACGTACAGCGTGCCGTCCGGGCTGGTGAACGGGTCGGAGAACTGGTTCTCGTTGCAGGTCCCCTGCGGCGTCGGCAGGCCGAAGGTGTTGCCGCACAGCGAACTGGTGGTGCTCACCAGGACTGGCGCGCTGAAGCTCTGCCCGTAGTCGTCGGAGTTCACCTCCCAGATGTAGGCGGTCCCGTCGGCAGCGAAGATCGTCCAGGTGACATAGATACGGTCACGGAACGGGCTTGAAGTGTGATTGTCGATCGTCATGTACGGCTTGTCGTTGAACGGCGCGCCGGTCGTCGTGGAGGTCTCGATCGCCGGGCGGCCAGGGAAGTCCCAGGATGCGCCGCCGTCGCCGGTGGACCGGAACACGTAGACCGAGCTTGACTGATCCGGGTTGTTGGTCGTTCCCGGCCCGCGCTGGAACAGCTGGCATGCGAGATAGACGTTTCCTCTGCTGTCCCAGGCCACCGAGGGGTCACCGCCGCCCTGCCAGTACTCCCGCGCCACCCCGCCGAACGCGGTCCCGCGGGTGAACCCTGTGGGGAGCGTGGTGTCGGTCCAGTTCGCTCCCCCGTTGCGGCTGAACGCGGCGCCGCAGTTGCCGTCACCGCGCCGGTAGTCGTTGTACGCCCCCACGATCTGGCGTGGATTGGACGGGTTCTGGGCGACGGTGGTCTCGTTCTGCGCCTGGGCGCGCCCCTGCAGGCCGGGGTCGGCGACGTTCAGGCAGTTCTGGTTGACCAGGACATCGGACCGGATGTTGGACGGGCACAGGCCGGCCGATGTGCTGGACATGCGGGCACCCACCCGGGCCGCCGCCGCGTGCGCCGGTACCCCGACACCGGCCTCGAACGAGGCGAACCCGGACAGGAGCCGTTTCTGGATGGGATTGAGCCCGGACAGCGAGATGCCGGTGGCGGCACTCGCGTGCTGCGTTCTCAAGGTGGCTGGGGCAATCGCGAGTGCGATCGCGAGAACGGCGGCAAAGGCGAGAATCAACCGGGATTTCACGTGCCTTTTCTCCTCCCGCTTTGGTGCGCTCTGTTCTGAGCGCATCCCAGCCGCGGCGGCGGCTCGCGCACCGATGCACGACAGGACCGCCGTCGCGGGTCGTCACTGGCCGCACCCCTCCGTTCCGGAGTGGGGCGGCCCAGCAGGCCGGGGCCTTGCTGAGCCCACCGGCGCCGGCATGCGTCCCGAACGCTACGCTCCCTGCATACCGGGATCAATACGCGCGAATAGGCCATTTATGATGACGAGCCGCCAGGCCAATCCGGCCATTCCGGGCCATTGCCCCGCCTAAACGCCCCCGGCTACCTGGTGGTAGACCCTGAGCCAGGAGCACCGGCGCAGGTCAGCCGTGGCTCCGCACGACACGGAAAGGCTCCGCCAGTGACGGCTGCGCGGCAACCCCGTGAGGTGGCGTGCGGCGCTTCTATCCTGTGATCGCAGCCGGGGTGATCATTGCGAGTCTGACGGCGTTCCAGGTGTCGGTCTCGCACTCGCCGTCCGGAAAGCCGGGCCTGCCCACTGCAGCGTCACAACCCCGGCCGTCCGGAAGCCCGCAGGGGCCGTGGCATCTGAAGTTCGATGACGAGTTCAGCGGGCGGTCTCTCGACACGGCTCCATGGTCCAAGGGATGGCTCGCCCCGGGTATCACCCCGCCGGTGAACCCGGGTGAGCTGGAATGTTATGACCCGGCCAGGGTTGGCGTGTCCGGTGGGTTCCTCCACCTCAGCCTTGTCCCGGAGCCAGAATCGGCGGGAAGGTACGCCCTTATGCCAGCGGCATGATAAACAGTAACGGCAAATTCCAGTTCACCTACGGATTCATGGAAGCCCGTATCTGGCTGCCCGGGCGAGGGCGGATCATCAACTGGCCCGCATTCTGGGCTGACGGGCAGAACTGGCCGCAAGACGGCGAAATAGACGTTATGTACGATGGCCACCCGGGGGGACCGTTAAGTCCGGGGTCACCTCAGCCCCCATGTACCTGATCCTCAACAACGCGACCACCCACCGGTACGGGATTCCCGTGCAAGTCCCCGCCACGATGGGAGTTGACTACGTGCGGGTATGGCAGCACGCGGGGTAGCTGCGCTCATGACGACCGGACGGAGCGGCCGTCGGGGTCTGACAGCAGCCGCGCCATAAATGCGGGCAGATGCGGGCAATGGTTACCGCGCTGCCGGGTGTTGACACGCGTATGGACCCGGTGCCGCCCGCCCCCCTGACGTCGGAAAGTGCTGTCCTGATCCCGGTGCCGGAGGCTGAGCAGATCGTCGGCCACCACCGTGCCCGGCTCGACCAGGCCGCCACGCTGGGTGTTCCCGCGCATGTCACGGTCCTCTACCCGTTCGTGGCACCGTCCGCGATCACGGCTGCCACGATCGGTGTCCTGGCGGAGGCGGTGGCGTCGGTCAGGGCTTTCGACTGTGAGTTCCATGCGACCGCATGGTTCGGTGAGGAGGTGGTCTGGCTCGCACCCAGCCCCGATCAGCCGTTCCGGGCGTTGACGCACGCCGTGTCGGCCGCCTTTCCCGCATACCTGCCCTACGGCGGCGTGTATGACGATGTCGTTCCTCATCTCACGGTCGGTGCCAGGTCAGCCGGCGGCGTTGCCGAGCTGCGGGCGGCGGAGGCCGACGTCCTGCACCGGCTGCCCATCCGGGCGCGTATCAGCCGGGCGTGGCTGATGACCGGCCAGGCAGCACCTGGCAGCTGGCATTCTGTGGCCGAACTGCCCCTGGCCGCGAGCTGACCGCCGGCCAGCGCACCGCCGCCGGTTACCATCGTGTGCCCCACCGGTGATATCCGAAGGACCGCCCTTACGCATGTGTCCTGTCAGGGCGGGCAGCTACGGCGGGCCAGGTTCACCGATGTCTGGCTGCGTGATGTGCGCATGACGGCGACGCGCCTGACGGAGTCGGCATGGACGGGACGTCACCTTCGGCAACTGCCTGCTGCGTGACGTGGACTTCACCTGCGCCGCCCTCACCCGCACCGCCTTCCCCGACTCCAGGCTGACCGGCACCGACTTCAGCCGCGCGACCATGGACAGGGTGGACCTGCGCGGCGCCGAACCCGGCATCATCTTCGATCCCAGCTCACTGCGCGGGGCGGTCGTGACAGCGGGCCAGCTGGTGGAGATGGCGCCGCTGCCCGCCGGCAGCCCGGGCATCCTCGTCGAGGACGGGTAACGCGGCGGGCCGGCTAAGCCGTTCCTTCGACCAGCACCAGGTTGCCCGTCGAGGCGCGCTGGCGGATCGCCATCGCCGCGGCATACGCTTCGGACTCGTACCAGCTCCTGGCATGCTCGACGCTGGGGAACTCCAGCACGACCACCCGCCGGGGGCGCCAGTCACCTTCCAGCGCCTCCCAGCTGCCACCGCGGACCAGGAAACGCCCTCCGTGCGGTTCAAGCGTGGCCGGGACGAGCGCCGCATACTCCCGGTACGCCTCCAGGTCATGGACGTCGACATCGGCGATCACGTACGCAGGCATCTGTTCCCTTTCTCCAGATCAGCCGGCCAGGTTAGCGTACGCAGCCGGCGTACCGCCCCGGCAAGGCGGCCGGCCGCGAGAAGGCCGCCCTGCGGCTACCGGCGTGATCGCCTGGGCACGAACACGCCGGAGAACGCCTGCGCCGGGATGCCGGGGACCGGCTGGCCGGGCGCGTACCGGTAGATCATCGCCCGGGCATAACTGGAGATGGCGCCGAACACCGCGCCCAGCGCGAACAGGGGCAGCACCGCCACGCCGACGACCACCACCCCCGCCGCGAAGCCCGCAGTGGAGCCCGACACGAGCAGGAACACGCCGATAAAGGCGGCTATCAGCATGGGCAGCATCAGCAGGAACTGGATGAGACCGAAACGCAGGGTGGCCCGCAAGCCAGTGCCCCAGGTGGTGCGGATGAGTTCGGCGGATCGCTTCACTGCGGCGAACGGGCCCAGGCCCCCGGCCACCACGACCGGAACGGCCAGGAAGGTAGCGATCGCCCACACCAGCCCGCCGAGGAAGCCGGCGATCCCGTCGCCGGGAGCCAGTTCGCGGTAATTGTCGCAGAACCGGCCCCGGAACCATGTCATAGCCTTTCCCTGGCTGGTAGTCCCAGCCGGATTTCTGGTACCAGTGGCGCTCAGTGGTGCAGGGTGATCCGGCCGCCCGGCATGATCTTCTCCACCACAGCCACCAGCCAGACCAGCGCCGCCAGCATCGCCGGTGCGACAACCCATCGTTCGGGCCGGGTGCCGGTGGTGAACGCCAGCGGCTCGGGCAGCAGCCGGACATGGAACCGGGACAGGGGCCAGGCGATCGGTATCCCCTCGTTCGTGAGCATGTCCCCGGCCAGGTGGGCCGCGGTCCCGGCCGCGATCGCCAGCGGCACCCCGTTTACGCCGTACCCGGAATAGAGCATGGCCGCCGCTCCCCCGATAGCCAGCAGATCAGCGAAATGGCCGCCGATCTTCAGTGCCCGCAGTCCCGAGGCCAGCACCAGGACCAGCATCAGCCCGAGCCCGATCTTCCCGGCCAGCAACTGCCGGTAATGGCCGGCCGCGTACGCCGCCCCGGTGAACGCGGCAACCCCGGCGAGCGAGTGGGTGCCATGCCGGTGTCCCCCCGACACATGCTCGACCAGCCAGGCGAACCCCTTGGTCACGAACCCGAACGACCTCGCAACGGAGGCGTCGGGATGATCGATGTCGGGCAGCACCGCAGCGCCCGCGGTCACGGCGGCCATCACCGCCAGGTGCGCGGGACCCAGGTGCAGCACGAAGTGCCCCACCGTCCCGCCCGCGACAAGCCCAGACAGCGCATGGGTGCGTCCCATCACGTCAGCCACCCCCCAGCACCCAGGAACCAACCAGACATATGACGGGCAGAAGCTAACAAGCACCCCCGGCCGGCGCCAGCACGACACGCCGCCACCTCAAGCCGGGTGGCCGGGCCGCTGTGGTTCCGGGGCCGCGACCGTCAGGAGTTCGCCACCGAGGGATAGGGCGGGTCCAGTACCGTGAACGCGCCTGAGCGGGTCAGCGCCACCATGACATACCTGGGGCGGGAAAGGACACAGATACCTGCTATCACCAGCCAGGAGACGAGACTGGCCGGAGTTCGTGCCGGAGCGCTTGCTCAGCCCGCCGCTTGACGGTCACCCAGCTCACGGTAGTGTTGCCGCCCTGATATGTCAGCTTCCCCTTCACCCAGTTCCCGGCCCGGCATCGTCGCCAGACTGCGCGCCGCTGGGAGTGTCTTCGCCGAGGACGAGCCGCGGCGGCTCATCTCAACTGCCCGCACCGATGCCGAACTAGACACCATGACCGGCCGGCGGGCCCCCCGCGCGCCCCCGCAGGCGGTGCTTGTCCGGTCCGGGGTTCGCGGGCCGCCGATGGACGTGGTGCCCCGGGGTGTCTGGCGCCGCCGCACCGCCCAGAGACAACACCGCGCCGCCGCCACTCCGTGCCGCGCGTGTGTG
>OFGU01000036.1_pt1 | contig 16088 bp, 15 predicted proteins | sample 1521841 | NCBI WGS metagenome assembly OFGU01 (sample SAMEA2553413, study PRJEB24118) | soil metagenome
CTAGCGTGGCGCCTCCGCCCCCAGCTCACGTAGTCCTCCCCCCCCGGGCCCGGCCGGGTCCCCGCCACACTGCGAAAGGACATGTACATGGCGTACCAGAGCGGCCGCCACTTTCTCCAGATCCCGGGGCCGACGAATGTCCCCGACCGCGTACTGCGGGCGATGGCGGCACCCACCATCGATCACCGCGGCCCGGAGTTCGCCGCGCTGGCCCGCCACGTGCTCGCTGGCGCCGGGCGGCTGTGCGGCACGGCGCGGCCCGTCGCCCTGTATCCCTCCTCGGGCACCGGCGCCTGGGAGGCCGCGCTGGTGAACACGCTGTCGCCCGGCGATCGCGTGCTCGCCTTCGACACTGGGCACTTTGCCACCTTGTGGTCACAGATGGCCAGGAAGCTGGGCCTGGCCGTTGACATCGTTCCCGGTGACTGGCGCCGGGGCGTCCAGGCCGGGCAGGTTCACGGGAAGCTGTCCACGGATCCGGGGCACCAGATCAAGGCGGTGACAATCGTTGCGAACGAAACGTCCACCGGCTGTGCCAGCCAGATCCCGCTGATCCGGGCTGCGATGGACAGCGCCCGGCATCCGGCGCTGCTGATCGTGGACACGATCTCGTGTCTCGGGTCAGTGGAGTACCGCCACGACGAGTGGGGTGTCGACGTCACCATCTGGTGCTCCCAGAAAGGCATGATGCTGCCCCCCGGCCTGGGCCTGAACGCGGTCAGCGAGAAGGCGATCGCCGCGGCGAGCCGTGCCCGCCTGCCGCGCAGCTACTGGGACTGGCAGCCGCTGCTCGCGGCGGCCGGGACCGGCCTTTTCCCCTACACGCCGCCAACCAACCTGCTGTTCGGGCTCCGTGAGGCGCTCGCCATGTTCGACGAGGAGGGACTGCCAGCCGTCTTCGCACGGCACGCCCGGCATGCGGAGGCTACCCGCCGGGCGGTCCGCGGCTGGGGGCTCGGCATCGTCTGCCAGCAGCCCGCTGACTACTCCCCTACGCTCACCGCTGTCATGGTTCCTGACGGGCACGATGCTGACCTGGTGCGCCAGCTGATCCTCGAGCGCTACAACATGTCGCTCGGCGCCGGGCTGGGCCGGCTGGCCGGGCGGGTGTTCCGCATCGGCCACCTCGGGGATCTGAGCGACCTGTCACTGGCGGGCGCGCTGTGCGGAGTGGAGATGGGGCTCGCCCGGGCAGGGGTGCCCATCGCCCGCGATGGGGTCAGCGCCGCGCTCGACTATCTGGGGTCGGCTGCCTGACGTCATCCGCGGCTGGCCGCGGAGGCTGGATGATCCCGCGCACGATGCCGCGGGCCAGCAGCTCGGCCGGGGTGAGCTGCAGCCGCCCGGCCACCGCCGGGATGTCAGCGGCGTCGAGCTTGAGTATCGAGGCCGCCAGCTCCGGTGCGGTCACAGCGAGATAGCCGTCCCAGGCGATCCACAGGTCGCGTGGTGACGCCAGCGCGAGTGCCCCGCCGGACACGCCTTCGCCGATGACCACGGATGTGACCGGGACCTGGCTGGCAGCGACCGCGACGAACAGTTCGGCGATCGCCGGGCCGATCCCGGCAGCCTCGTCGGCCGGGGCCGCCGCGGCGCCCGGGGTGTCAATCAGCGTGAGGACCGGCAGCCCGAGCCGCCCGGCCAGCCCGAGCAGGCGGGTCGCGGTCCTGAACCCCGCCGCGGTGGTCCGCTCGCCGGTCTGCGCGATGTACGCGATCGTGGCACCGTCGTGGCTGCCGAACCCGCAGCGCAAGCCCAGATCAACGCCACCGCAGCGATCACCGCGGATCTCGAAGGACTGCCCGAAGTAACCCGCCAGCCACTGGTCCGCGCGGGCCCGCCCGCGCCCCCGTGCGCGGCCGACCTGTGCCCAGCCGTCCGCACCGCGATCCCCGCCATCGTCTTCTTTTCCGCCACCGTCGCCAGCGCTGGCGCCGGCCGGCCAGGCGGGCAGCGGCGCCCGATCCGGGACCCCGCCGCGCGACCGCGGCGACAGCAGCCGGATGACTGCGGCGACCTCGGCACGCAGCCGGTGCACCGGCGCCAGCACGTCGGCGAACCCGTGCGCCCACTGGCCTTCGGCGAGGTAGTCCCCCGACCCGGGGTCCGCGCCAGCGGGCCGGGTGCGGGAGCCCGAGAAACTCACCCGGGCGCCCGGCACGCCAACGAGCACGTCCGCGCTGGCGATGAGGGATGACCATACCCCGCCGGTGGTCGGGTCACCGGCCACCCCGATATGCGGGATGCCCGCCCGCCGCGCTCCGGCGACGGCCGCCGCGACAGCCTGCATCTGGGTCAGGGCGGTGGTGCCCTCCTGCATCCTGGAACCGCCCGAGGCGGCGACGCCGACGACAGGCAGGCGCTGCGCCGCCGCGACCGAGAAGGCCCGCGCGATCCTGGCGCCCTCGGCGGCTCCCATCGAGCCGCCGAGGAACGCGAAATCGAAGCCGACCAGCACGCAGGGCTCGCCTTCGACGGTCGCCACACCCGTGGTCACCGCATGGCGGGCGCCGGTCGCTTTCCGGGCCCGGCGAAGCTGTGCCTGGTAACCGGGCCAGTCGCTCGGGTTGCCTGCCGCGATCTCATCGCCGAACCGTGCCAGGCTCCCGGCATCGGCGATCTCCTGGTAGACCGGGCGGGGATCAGCGGTCATCGGCCTGCACATGGCCGAGCAGGGCCGCGCGCAGCTCATCGGTATGCTCGCCGAGGGCCGGCGGCGGCAGCCCCGGCGACAGCACACTGCGGCCGTAATGCACGGGGTTGCCCGGCAGCCGGATGCGGCCGAGCTGCGGATGCTCCACCTCCCAGACCAGGCCCTCCGCGCGTGCCTGCTCGCTCTCGTAGACCCGGTCCAGGGTCTTCAGTTCGCCCGCCGGTACGCCGGCCTGGTGGAACTGGCCCAGCCAGTCAGCAATCGTTCGGCGGGCAAGCGTCGCGTTTATGATCTTGTGCAGTTCGGCGATGTTGCCCAGGCGCAGCGCATTCGTGGCGAACCTGCTGTCAGCAGGATCCAGCCCGGCGAGCGGGGCGAAACGCCGCCAGATGTCTTCGTTGCCGACCGCGATGACCAGTGGGGCGTCCGCGGCGTCGAACACGCCGTAGGGAGCGACCGTCGGGTGGTGGTTGCCCGAGAGCCCGGGCACCTCTCCCGCTACCAGGTACCTGGCCCCCTGGAAGGTATGAATGCCGATCTGCGAGGCCAGCAGCGAGGTGGAGACCCGCTGGCCGAGCCCGCTGCGCTCACGTTCCACCAGTGCGCCGAGCACGCCTATCACCCCGAACAGTGCCGCGCTGACATCTGCGACCGGGACACCGACCTTGACCGCCCGGCTGACCGCGGTCCCGGTCAGGCTCATCAGGCCGCCCTCGGCCTGCAGGATCTGGTCGTAGCCGACCCGGTCACTGTCCGGGCCCCGCTCGCCGAACCCGCTGATCGCCAGCCTGACCAGCCGCGGATTCAGTTCAGCGAGCCGGTCGTCTCCCAGCCCGAGCCGGTCCATCACGCCAGGGCGGAAATTCTCGATCAGCACGTCGGCCCAGCGCACCAGCGCCTCAACGAGGTCCCGTTCGCCCGGGTCTTTCAGGTCGATGGCCACGCTGCGCTTGCCGCGGTTGACCGACAGGTAGTAGGTGCTCTCAGCCCCGTCACCGGCCTGCATGAACGGCGGGCCCCACTGCCTTGTGTCATCCCCCGCGCCCGGCCGTTCCAGCTTGATCACCTCGGCGCCCAGGTCGCCGAGCAGCATCGCCGCGTAGGGGCCGGCAAGCACCCGTGCCAGGTCGAGCACGTGCACGCCCGCCAGCGGGCCCACGGGCCCGGCAGGCTGCGTCTGCGTCATCGCTTCCTTCCCCGGAGGCGGGCAGGCGCGGGGCACCCTCCGCCCCCTGCGCTTGTCGTATGTTCCGGGCTGCCCCGCGCCCGTGCCTGGCTCGCGCAGGCGCGGGGCTGGCCCGGTGCCGGTTACGGGGTGGCCGCCGCGAGCGCGGTCGCCGACATCACGTAGACCTGCTGCTCCACGCCCGAGGTACTGGCCTGGAAGGCGCCATACGGGCCGAACGTGTTGTTGTACTGGTTGTAGTCGAGGCTCCCGCTTGCTCCCTCGTAATTGATCTTCGTTCCGGCCTTCAGCAGCTTCAGGCACGTCGAGTAGGTGTAGCAGGCGGTGCCCGGCGGGTTCGTCACCTTGGTCATGTCGTGGGCGACCGTGGTTCCGTTGGTGGTCTTCGCGTAGTCACCGGCCAGCGCCAGCGAGATGACGGCGTCATAGGCGTAGTTCGCGTTGGCCAGCGGGCCCGCCGTCTTCTGGCTGGGGTAGAGCGTGTTGAACTTGTTCGTGAAGGCGGTGGTTGCCGCCCCGCTCACCGATGTGCCGTACACCGAGGTCAGGACGGCATGCGCGGTCGGGTAGCCGATCGCCTTGAGGTAGTCGCTGCCGCTGGTGACGTCGGTGCCGACCCACGGGATGTTCTGCCCGCCGAGCTGCTTGAACTCCCGGAACAGGACGGCCGCGGTCGGCGGGTCCTCCTGCGTGAAGATCACCTGCGGATGCGCGGCGATCGCCTCCCGCACCTGGCTCAGGTACGACGTCTGATCCGGGGTCACGATGATGGTCTTCAGGATGGTGCCGCCGAGCTTGGTGAAGGTCTGGGACACCGGCTTCAGGAAGGTCTGCGCCGCCGGGTCCGAGTAGAACAGCATGACCGCCTTCGTGTAGCCCTTGGTGTGCGCATACAGCGCCATGGCGACGCCGAGCTGGGAGTCAGACGGGCTGTCACGGAAGAAGTACGGGTCGGTCTGGTGGTCGCGGGCGGTGTCGCCGCCCTGGAACTCGTCGACGATGTGGTTGGAATCCAGGATCGGCTCCACGCCGTTGATCTCCTGCGTCTCCGGGCCGATCACCCCGCTGACGTTCTTCGTCAGCATCTGGTTGGCCGCGGTCACCCCGTCGGCGACGTCACAGCTGGTATCTCCGGTCACTAGCTGCACCTTGCGGCCGAGCACACCTCCGGCCGTGTTGATCTCGCTCTGGGCCACCCTGGCGCCCTGGAGCATCGCCTGCCCCAGGCTCGCCAGCCGGCCCGTGAAGCAGGACAGGACTCCATAGGTGACCGGGCCGGATGAGCTGCCGCCCGATCCGCTGCTCGAGGATGCGCAGGCGGCTAGCAGGACGGCCGCCGCACAGGCGCCGGCTGACCTGCTGATCATGCGATGTTTCACGCTGGTTCTCCCTCTGTGCGGTGCGAGCCGTCCAGCGGTGCCGGCAGGGGGTTCCTGCGGTGTTCTGGGGGCGCCTCAGGCTCGCCTTGGTCAACTCATGCGGCCGACGTAGAGCTCCACGACGCTGTCGTCGTGGAGCAGTTCCTGTGCAGGACCGTCGAGCCTGTTGCGCCCGAGCACGAGGATGTAGCCCCAGTGCGCGTGGCGGAGTGTGCGCCGGGTGTTCTGCTCGACAACGCAGATCCCGACGCCGGTTGCGGCGATTTTCTCTATCTGCTCCCAGAGCGCGCTCTGGAGCAGGGGGGCCAGCCCGGCGCTCGGTTCGTCCAGCAGCATCACGGCTGGCTCAAGCATGAGTGCCCTGGCCATGGCGAGCATGCTGCGCTGACCTCCGCTGAGCATCCCTGCCCGGCGGCGAAGCGATATGGCGAGGTCAGGGAACAGTTCGCACAGTTCGTCGATCCGCGCACCCGTTCCCCTGCGGCGGGTGAACGCCCCCATTTCCAGGTTCTCCCGCACAGTCAGGTCGGGAAAGATATTGGAGACCTGGGGGACATAGCCGAGGCCGTGCCTGACGAGTTTCTCCGGCGGGATGTTCGTCGTCTTGCCGCCCCGGACATGCACCTCGCCGCGGGAGACTTTCAGCACTCCGCTCAGGGCCTTGAGCAGCGTGGACTTCCCAGCCCCGTTCGGCCCGACAATCGCGGTGATCTTCCCGGCCAGGACGGTCAGCGAGACGTCTTCGATGATCGGCGGCCCGCCGTACCCGGCCGTCACGCCGTCGGCTCGCAGTACCACCTCGGGCGCTGGCTCAGCCATGGCTCTGGTCCATTCCGAGATAGGCCTCGACCACCCGCGGGTTGTCCCGGAGGCCGGAAAATGGCCCCTGTGCTATGACCTCCCCGAGGTCCATCACCACCACCTGACCGCAGGTCTTCTCGATGAACGGGAGGTTGTGCTCGACCACGATCACGGTGCGGCCCTCCTGGGCGAACTGGCCGACGGCCTCGCCTATCCGCGCACCGAGCACGGGATTCACACCGCCCATCGGCTCGTCCAGGATGATCAGGTGGGGCTCGGCCGCAGCGATACGCGCGAATTCCAGCAGCCGTTTCTGGCCCCCGCTCAGCCTCACCGCGAACTCGTTCCTGAGGTCCCTCAGCTGGAATCGCTCCAGGATTGCCCGGACAGCAGCGCGGTCCGGTTCCTCCTCCCGGCGCAGCCGGCGGGCGCGGGTCATCGAGCGCCAGAGCGACTCGCTGCCGAACCCGCGCCGCGCCAGCAGGACGTTGTCCATGACGGTCAGGTTGCGCCACTCCCGTGGCCTCTGGAACGTCCGGATCAGCCCCAGCCGGGATATGACATCCGGGCGTTTCCCGGCCAGCGACTGACCAGCGAACCTGATGCTGCCCGAGTCCGGCCGCCCGAAGCCGGACACGAGATCCACCACCGTGCTCTTGCCCGCGCCATTCGGGCCGATCAGGCCGACTACCTGGCCCTCGGGCACCGAGAAAGTGCATTGACGGACGGCATGGATGCCGCCGAACGATTTCGTCAGGTTCTCGATCTCGAGCAGCGGGGCGCTCATCCGGCGCCTCCTCCGTCGGCAGCCTGCCGTTCGCCCACGGAGTCGCGCGCAGCGCCGGCCGAGATGCCCTCCGGGTCGGTGCCGGCCGGCCCGTCCCCTTGCGTGGCCTGCGTGCCAGTGGCACCGGCCTGGCCCTGCCCGGCGGCCAGTGCACTGACCGGGGCGGCTGCCGTAAGTGCCCGCAGCGGCCTGGGCAGCCACCCGGCCCGCCGCTGCACCCCGTCCACCCCGGGCCGCTCCCGGAAGATCCCCTCCGGCCGGAACCTGAGCATCAGGATAATCATGAGGCCGATGAGGACCTGGCGCGCGGCAAGGGCGAAATCGGGCCGCGAGGCCGGTGACGGCAGGAACCTGGTGAGTTCGATGAAGCCGATGTAGACCACGAACACACCCAGGATGACCCCGCGGGGATTGCCGCGGCCGCCGACGAGGATCGCCGCGTAGATCACCAGCAGTTCCTGCGGCGTCCAGGCGGAAGGGTTGAACGCGCTGATGAAGATCGCGAACAGGCCGCCCGTCAGGCCTGCTAGTGCCGCCCCGAAGAGATAGGCGCGGTACTTCGTGAAGAACACTTTGCGCCCGTACGCGGCAGCAGCGCGCTCGTCTTCACGCACCGCGCGCAGCATCCGGCCGAACGGGCTCCGCGACAGCCGCTGCACCAGGAGGTAGGCCAGCAAGAGCAGGAGCAGGACAACGAAAAGCAGCACGATGCGGTAACCGTTGTACGTCAGGTTCAGCGCTGTCTGCCCGGGGTTGATCAGCCCGTATACGCCGTTGTAGCCATTGAACAATGGCGTGTAGTTCTCGACGAACAGGTACAGCGCACCCACCGCACCGGGCGTGGTCACTGGGAAGTAGATGTCGCGCAGGTTCCGCAGGGCGATGGCCCCGATGACAGCCGCGAGGCACACGACGGTGGCAACCGCCAGCATCATCGCGAGCACGACAGGCAGATGCCAGCCGATGATGTACTCGACCGGCGGGGTCGGCTTGCCGATCGCGAGCACAAAGGTCATGTAGCTGCCGAGGGCCAGATAACCGTAGAACGCGAGGTCGAAATCGCCGCCCCAGCCCCAGACCACGTCGAGGCCGAGGGCGAGGATGGCGAAGATGCCCGCCTCGGTGATGACGCTGACCCAGTACATCAGGCACGCACTGCCGTTGCGCTCCGCCGGACGAACACGCCGTTCGGGCGGAACAGCATGAGCACAACCAGCAGCAGGAACGCGTACACAAGCTGGTAAGCGGAGCTTGTATACGTGCCGGCGATCTCGATCACCAGCCCGACGATGAGGGCGCCACCGAAGGTCGCGTACGGCCGCCCGAGCCCGCCGGCGACGGTTGCCGTGATGGTGAGCAGCAGGAAGCCGAAGCCGAGTGTGGGACCGAAGGTGCCTATCGTGTCGGCGAGCACGAAACCCGCGAAGCCGGAAACCGCCCCGGCGAGTGCCCAGGTCTGCATGATGACCCGCCGCGCGGGGATCCCGCTCACCTGGGCGAGCGCCCGATCCTGCGAAACCGCCCGGACCGCCTTGCCGAACCGTTTGTTCTGTAGGAGCAGGTAGATCAGGCCCGCGACCGCCAGTGCGGAGAAGATCACCTCGATGTCCGAGGTGGTCCACAGGAATGGCCCCACGTGGTGCAGGCCGCCCTGCGCGAAGGTGTAGGAGACGTTCGCCGCTCCGTAGACCATGACGAGCACGTTCTCCACGATGAGCGCTGCCCCGAGCGTCGCGATGAAGACCGTGATGGCGCTACGCCCCCGGAACTGCTCTATCAGCCCGGCATTGAGGGCAAGCCCGGCCAGCATGCCCGCCGCCGCGGCGATCAGGGCGGCCGCAGCGACGTTCTGATGAAAGAACGTCTGCCCGGAATAGGCGGCGTAGGCGCCGATGGTGAGGAACTCGCCATGCGCGAAATTCGCCACGCGGCTGACCGCGTACTCAAGCGTGAACGCGACCGCTGACAGCGACAGGATTGCCGCGGTGGCAAGCCCGATGCCGACGCTGACGAGGAAGGTGGTCATGTCATCCCTTCGGCGTGGCTGGGGGCACACAGGGACAAACAGTAAGTGGCTGAGCCAGTAGCCCGAAGATAATGATCGCTATCCTGGGTGTCAACGGGGTCCGGGCCGCTGCCGCGCCGCGGGAGACGGGCCGGGCTGTGCGGAGCCGGTTCACCGGATGCGGCCCGGCTACCAGAGGTGAGGCGACCTATGCCAGCGAGGCCACGGGCCGGTCGGCCCAGTACCGAGGCTCTCCGCGCTCCTGACCGGCGCCGGCTGTACGAGCAGCTCGCCGCCAGGCTGCTCGACTATGTTGAGGTCACCGGGCTGGGGGTTGGTGACCGCCTGCCGTCGGAGCGCGACCTCGCGGAGGCTCTGCACGTGAGCAGGGCGTCTGTCCGCCAGGCCACGATCGCACTCGAGGTGCGCGGAACGCTGGAGGTCCGGCACGGCGACGGCATCTATCTCCGGTCGCTCCCGGATGACTCAGGCCGCCTGATGGAGCTGACGACAAGACGGCACCGGCTGCCGGCCATCCTCGAGGCCAGGGAGGCGCTGGAGACGCAACTGGCCGCGCTTGCGGCGGCGCGCCGGACCGGGGCAGACATCGCGGCGATGGACCAGGCACTCGACCTGATGGCCGCCGACATCGATGCGGGCGGCCTCGGCGAGGAGGGCGACCGGCTCTTTCATGAGGCCATCACCCGGGCGGCGCGCAGCCCGCTGCTCGCCGACTTCATGGCCGGGCTCGCGGTGCCGATCAGCGAGACCCGGCACAGCTCGCTGGGTGAGCCCGGGCGTCCTCCCCGCTCGCTGCGGGCGCACCGGCGGATCCTGGAGGCCGTCCGCCGCGGGGATGTGCCCGGCGCACGTCAGGCGATGCGCCGTCACGTGAACATGGTGGCAGACATCGGGCTGCTCAGATGGTCAGCCGTCCAGCGGGATGGTGAAAGCACAACCTGAGTTCACAGCCCCGGGCTGGGACGCGGCGGGCCGCCCGCGGGCGGCTGGTGCCCGGCGACCAGCTTGGCGCTCATCTGCACCGCCTTGACCGCGCTGGTGGTTCCTGCCTGCAATGCCAGGCCGATCGCGAACACGATGATGCCCGGTATTAAGAGCGCGTGTGACCCGAGCATGACGAGCCCGGCGCGGCCGAGAAGATAACCGGGGGTGCAGACCACCGCCCCGATGGTCCCGCCGACAACGCTGGCGGTCAGCTCGTCCCGTCTGGAGTGCTTGGTCTTGATCCCGATCATCCGGGCCGGAACCGCGACATAGGCGATCATCATCACCGCGATGACAATGCTCAGCGAGATCGCGAACCACCATCGTCCCCACCGGGTGAAGATGATCGTGGACAGGCCCAGGCAGATGCCGACGGCGAAGCCCCAGCCCAGGATGGTGGCGAGGTGGGACCGGGCTTCGCGGAACGCCGGCCGGATCTGGGGCTGGCCCGGCCTGGAGATGGCGAAGGCGAACACGGCGTTGAGAAAGAAGCTCGCTGCCGTGATCGCGGCGACGGCGAGCACGAGCGGGATGGTGGCCGGCCCCGTCAGCACGCGAAAGGACCGCCCGCGCAGCACGTGGACTTTCAGGTCCAGCATGGCGAGCCAGATCCACATCGCCGGGAGTATCTGTACCAGGGTGAGCCGCCAGTTGGAGAACAGCAGCTTCAGCCCCCCGAACAGCATCACCAGGGCACCGACGGCGAAAGCGAAGGGAGCGAACAGCGGCCGGGAACGGCTCAGCCGGATCACCGCGTCCCGGACCGCGGCCTCGTCACTGACCCGGATGGCCTGGATGAGCCGCCGGATCTGGTCCCGCCTGGAGGCACGGGCCGGCTGGCCTTCTCCCCTCCGGTAGCCACCGCGCATCACTCTTCCGCCAGCGAGTCGTGGAGCGATCCGATCCAGAGCGTGGCGCCTCCGGGCGGGTCAGGCCGCCTGCCCGCCGAGCACCCTTTCCTTGCCCTGCTCGAATTCGGCCTGGCTGATCACTCCACGGTCGCGCAGGTCAGCCAGCTTCGTGAGCTCGTCAGCAGTGCCGGTCTCATGGGCCGTCTGGCGGGCATACGCGCGGAACGCCTCGTCCTGGGCCTGAGCCTGCCGGACCTCCCGGTCGGTCATCTTGCGGCCACGCGCGATGAGGTACACGAGGACACCCAGGAATGGCAGGACGACCACGAAGATGAGCCAGCCCGCCTTGCCCCAGCCGCCGAGGTCGTGGCTTCTGAAGATGTCCATGACGATCCTGACCAGCAGGAAGATCCACAGAATCCAGAGGAAGAACCACATCATGGTCAGGAACACATCCAGCAACGGATATGACATTTGCACTCACCCCTGCCAGGGCCGGTGTGGAACGCCTGCTACGGGACCCAGCGTGATCCCGCGGGCGTCCGTCCGCCTCCCCCCGCAGGGGTGAATTGCGGCCTGCCGGGTAGCGCGGAGTCCCCGCTATGATCGTCGAGATCATCATTGGCCCATCACCGGCCCGGGACATCGATGCGCCAGCTCAGGCTGAGCCGGAAACGCCGACCCGGGGCCTGCTGCTGTCCAGGCGGGCATGCGCCAGGGATGAGGCAATCCCCTGGCCACGCCCCGCCGGGCGCTGAAGCCCCCAGCCGGGTGTGATGGTGGTGACGTTTGGCCCCTGGGCAGCCGGCCAGGTCTCCTGGAACCTGGGATAGGCGCCAGGTGGCGCTCAAAGTGATTTTCAGTGACGGGAGGCGGCTCGTTGAAACGCCGTGACCTGCTGACCGGGCTCGCCGTCTCGGTGCTGGACTGCGGCTGCGGCCAGGGAGTGCCCGCCGGGCCGACAGGGAGGGCCGCGCGCTACGGCAAGCCGGTCGCGTTGCCCGCACCCGCCATCGATGGCCCGGTGTCGCTGGAGCAGGCCATCGAGCGGCGCCGTTCCCGGCGCTCCTTCCTTCCGGACCCGCTGCCGGTCGCCGCCATTGGCCAGCTGCTGTGGGCGGGGCAGGGAATCACCAGTGCCGACGGCAAGCGCACCGCCCCCTCGGCCGGTGCCCTGTACCCGCTCGAATTGTACGTGGTGACCTCCACCGACGTGATGCACTATCTGCCCCAGGGCCACCGGGCCGAGATCAGGCCGGGGACGGGCGTCCGTCCCGCGCTGCAAGCCGCCGCTCTCGGGCAGGCTCCCGTCGGTGCCGCTCCTGGCATCATCGTCGTGGCCGCCGTGCCGGCCCGCACTCAGGCCAAGTACGGCACCCGCGCCGGGGCGTTCGTCGAACTCGAGGCCGGCCACGCAGCCCAGAACATCTTGCTCACAGCGGCCGCTCGCGGGCTGGCAGCCGTACCCGTCGGTAGTTTCGACCAGGCCCAGGCGGCGGCTGCGCTCGCCCTCCCAGCCGGCCAGACGGTCCTGTACCTCATACCCGTCGGCCTCGCCAGTACCTGAGCACCCTGCGTTCCTCCGGCCGCCGGGCAGTCCCGGCGGGTGCCCGTCAGGGATCGATCAGCACACCGGGGTTGAGGATGGCCTTCGGGTCGACCGCCGTTTTGGCGCCTCGCAGTGCTGCCGCGAAAGGGTCCGGGCGCTGCCGGTCATACCATGGCCGGTGATCGCGGCCAACGGCATGGTGATGGGTGATTGTGCCGCCTGCCAGCAGCACGGCGTCGGACACCGCCGCTTTGATGGCGTCCCACTGGGCGGCCTCCTCGCCCCGCCGGCCGGGCGCCAGCACCGTGTAATAGGGGGCCGGGCCGTCGGGGTAGGCGAAGGCGAACCTGCACGTGACGGCCCCCGCCGAGCCGCAGGCCTGCCGCACGGCCTCGTCCGCCGCGCCGGTCACGCTCTCGTGGAAGGCAGGAAACTTGTCCCAGGTCACCGCGCTCTCAAAGGTTTCCGCGATCACCCCCATCGCGGGGAACGAGTTGCGCAGGTAGGGCATCCGCAGGAATGCGTCACGCCAGCGGCCGCCGTGTCCCGGCGCACCGGCCCGGCCCCCGCCGCCAGGCCCAACGGCCTGGTGGGCGGCGCCGGCCTGGCCGGCCTCGGCAGGCCCGGAAGACCGGACGTCATCCCAGGTCCCGCCGTGCGCCCCGGCAAGCTTCAGCGCCGCCTCCAGCCACGGCATGACGTCATGGTCTGCGGACTCAAACCCCAGCATGAGCAGCGCATGCTTCCCGTCGCCGCCGGCCGACAGTGCCGCCTCCGCGGGATCGAGCAGCCGGCAGTTGCCCGGATACAAGCCCGACCCGGTGATCGACCGGACCGCCCCGGCACCCGCGTTCAGTGACCTGAACCGCACTGACACAGCCGCCCGGTACACCGGCGGGTGCTGGACCCGCACCCACGCCTCGGTTATCACTCCGAGGATGCCCTCCGAGCCGAGCAGCATCCGGTCCGGGGACACGCCGGCCCCCGAGCCCGGCAGCCGCCGCGACTGCCAGATCCCGGCCGGGGTGACCGCCCGGACCGATTCCACCAGGTCGTCGATGTGGGTGGGGCCAGTCGCATAGTGCCCGCCCGATCGGGTGGCGATCCAGCCGCCCAGGGTGGAGAACTCATACGACTGCGGGAAGTGCCGCAACGTGAGGCCATGCGAGCTGAGTTGCTCGTTCAGCGCCGGGCCGGTTACGCCGGCCTGGATCCGGGCTGCCCCGGAGACAGGGTCGGCTTCCAGTACCCGGCCGAGCCGGGACAGGTCGGCGGAAACAGTGCCTGCATACCCCGGGCCCACCCGCGGTTCGACGCCGCCGACCACGCTCGTCCCACCGCCGAACGGGATCAGCGCCAGCCCTGCCGCGCCGCACCAGCCGAGGAGTTCTTCCACGTCATGCTCATCACCGGGCCTGGCCACGACGTCGGGGACGTGCTCGAACTGCCCGCGGAACGCACGGATGAGGTCGCGGTACGCCTTTCCGTGCGCGTGCACCGCCCGGTCGTGCGGCTGCTGGGAGCAGATATCCGCCAGGTGCGAGGGCACCGCCACCCGTGGCTCGGGCAGCCGCACCCGCTCCAGCGGGACGGGCGCTTCGAGTTCGCCCGGCAGTGTGATCCCGGTGACCGCCGCCACCAGTTCCGCGATCTGCCGCAGCTGCGTCCCGGATGCCAGGTCGTCCTGGTAGCCCCACGCCCAGTGGCTGCGCCGCCTTTGTTCACCCATGACCGCCATGTTCCTCCATGGCCAGGCAGGAGCCAGGCCGCGTGCGGCGCTTCGGGCGCGGCGCGGCAGGGTGACGGCTGGCGCCGTGCCGGGCAGCAGCCATGGCGGGCACCTGGATCAGGTCAGGGACCTGCTGACCCGCGATCGCAGGGCGCGCCGTTCCTCCTCACTGGTGCCACCCCACACGCCGCCTTCCTGGCCGCTGTCAAGCGCGTACTGGAGGCACTCGGCCCGCACCTGGCAGCGCGCACAGACGGCCTTTGCCCGTGCGATCTGCATGAGCCCAGGACCGCTGGCGGCGATGGGGAAGAACAGCTCAGGGTCCTCTTCACGGCAGGCACCCAACGATGGCCAGTCGGTGGACCGCAGCGTGGCAGTTGTCAGCACAGACATGATCACCCTCAAAGTCAGCCGCCGCCATCGCGGCGAAATGGCCCTAAACGCAACTGCCAGCAGCGTCGTCCCGATCACCCGAACCGGGGAGAGCCGTATGGCATTGCGCTATGGGGCCTTTGGTCCCTCCGGCTCCCGGGGCGGGATCCGGGAGGTGACCGCGGCCGGCCAGGGCTGCCACCTAACGGGGGAACCCGGACGCGATGACCGCGGCCAGCCGGGTGAGCGCGGTACCGGGCTGCGCCAGGCATCTTTCCAGGGCCGGCTCCACCTCGGTCAGGGCATAGGCACGGCGGATGCCGGCAGCGGCGAGCGTTTCCTGATCGAGGCCGCACCGTCCGCAGACGGCAATCACCGGCACCCCGGCCTCGCGTGCGGCCGCCGCTACCCCGGCGGGGGCCTTGCCGCGGAGTGTCTGCCGGTCCAGCGCGCCTTCACCGGTGATGACCAGATCGGCCGAACGCAGGCGCTCGCGGAATCCGGTTAGGTCAAGGATGACCTCGATGCCCGGCCGGCGAGATGCCCCGAGCACGGCCAGTGCGGCGTACCCGACGCCGCCTGCCGCCCCCGCGCCTGGCATGTCCGCCGCTGCTGGGCCGATCACGGCTGCCCAGCGGGTCAGGGCTGCGTCCAGGACGGCCACATCCGTGCTGGACGCGCCCTTCTGCGGCGCATAGACAGCGGCGGCGCCATGCGATCCGAGCAGGGGATTGTCGACATCGCTGGCAAGGACGAACTGTGCCTGGGCGAGCCGCGCGTCCAGGCCGGTGAGTCCCACCGCATGGAGACTGGCGAGTGCGGCCCCGCCGGGCCCCAGCTCGCGCCCGCGCCGGTCGAGCAGGCGGGCACCGAGTGCCTGGAGCATGCCCGCGCCGCCGTCGGTGCACGCACTCCCGCCGACTCCAAGGATGATCTGCCGGCACCCCTCATCCAGTGCGGCCCGGATCAGCTCACCAGTTCCATAGCTGGTAGCGGTGAGCGGGGCTGGGCGGCCGGCGGGAAGCAGTGACAGCCCGGACGCGGCAGCGAGCTCGGCCACCGCCACCTGGCCGCGGATGGCGATCGCGGAGCTGACCGGGTCACCGGCCGGCCCGGTGACGGTGACCCCCACTTTGCGGAAGCCGGCGGCCTCGGCAGCGTCGAGGGTCCCCTCGCCGCCATCCGCCACCGGCAGCTGTTCCACCTGAAGGGCAGGTCTTGCCGCCAGCAGCCCGTCCGCTACCCGCGCGGCCACGTCGCGGGCACTGAGGGTGCCCTTGAATTTGTCCGGCGCGACAAGCACCCGCATACGGCTCACCGGGATGCGCTGCTCCCGCGTGGCCGCCCGAGTGCTTCCAGCCAGCCGAAGGATTCCTCCGGGCTGCCCGCCGACGGCCGGTACTCCAGCCCCACGTAGCCGTCGTAGCCCTTGCGGTCGAGGTGATCGAATATGAACCGGTAGTTGATCTCACCGGTCCCGGGCTCCCCCCGGCCGGGCACGTCCGCGACCTGGATGTGGCTGATGAGGTGCCAGTATGCGTCCAGCGTCGTGACCAGATCACCCTCCATGCGCTGCATGTGGTACACGTCGTACTGGAGCCGGACGTTGTCCCGCCCGGTCCGCGTGGCGAAGTCCGCTGCGGCAGCGGTGGTTGTCAGCAGGCAGGGGCCGTACTCGATCGAGTTCACCGCCTCGATCATGACCTGGCATCCGCTGGCCGCCGCCTGCTCCGCGTCCCCTGCCACCTTGTCGCTGGCGACCCTGCGCTGG